>Ga0209211_10008514_pt1 | contig 13996 bp, 15 predicted proteins | sample RifGroA2_FD_183992 | JGI IMG/M metagenome (GOLD analysis project Ga0209211, IMG submission 183992) | Groundwater microbial communities from Rifle, Colorado, USA - Groundwater A2 (SPAdes) (version 2) | ecosystem: Environmental > Aquatic > Deep subsurface > Groundwater | place: Rifle, Colorado...
TTTTTGCCCGCCCGAGCGTTCAGTTTCTGCCGCGCGAAGCGCGGCAATCAGTCGGAGTTTCGTTCAAAATAGGTTCGAGCTTCGTTCAGCAATTGCGACATACGGGCCTGTAGTAAAGTGGCATTACGCTACATTCGCATTGTAGAGGCGCGAGTTCGATTCTCGCCAGGTCCACCAATGTTTAAGCTCGGAGCTTAAGCACTCCTTGTATTTTCGTTTTGGAGGCGGTGGCGGGGCGTTCTCGGAGCGTATGATTTAGGTCAGAGCCACCACGCGCTCCCTGCCTGCGCCGAGGCTTCGGCAGGCAGGCGCGCGTGGAATGTCAGTCGGGGTTCTGCTGGAAGTAACCCGAACTTTTTGGTATAATGACCACCGTTAAGGTTTCAATCTTTTGAATTGACCTTTTTCTATTTTTAAGGTTAAATCGATAAAGGACGTAAATTTTTGTTTTTCATGGATTTAAAATTATTTGGCGCCGCCATCTCGCAAATTTCTGAAGAGCGCGGCATCCCCAAAGAAAAAGTCATCGAGACAATCGAACAGGCCCTGGCCTCGGCTTACAAAAAGGATTACGGCAAGAAAGGCCAACTCCTTAAAGCCAAGCTGGATTTAGATACCGGCGAAGTTAAGTTTTGGCAGGTAAAGTTAGTCGTGGACGAGAAGATGATCTATTCCGAAGAAGAACTAGAAGAACTGAAAACGGCCGGCCGGCCCGAAGTTTCGGAAAGTCGGGAAGAAGAGGGACAAGAAAAAAAGATCCGATTCAACCCGGAAAGACATTTAATGTTGCCGGAAGCCAAAAAGCTCAAAAAGGGAGCAAAATCCGGAGAAGAATTGGAGTTTCCTCTCGAGACCCAGTCGGCTTCATCTTTCGGCCGCATCGCCGCCCAGACGGCCAAACAAGTGGTTTTACAGAAGATTAAAGAGACCGAAAAAGAAACAATCTTTTCTGAATTCCAGGCCAAAGAAGGTGAGGCGATTTCGGGCATTGTCCAGCGGATCGAGGGGCGGAATGTTTTTCTCAACATCGGCAAAACCCTAGGAATTATGCCCCGGGAAGAACAGGTCCCGGGCGAGTTTTATCGTTCCGGCCAAAGACTCAAAGTTTATCTCTTAAAAACCGAGAGCACGCCCCGGGGTCCGGTCATTTTCCTTTCCCGGTCGCATCCGAAGCTAATTTCCCGGCTTTTCGAATTGGAAGTTCCGGAAATCGCTTCGGGTCAAGTTCAGATAAAATTAATTGCCCGAGAAGCCGGTTCCCGGTCCAAAATCGCCGTCTTTTCCAATGACGAGAGAATTGATCCGATCGGCGCGGCCGTCGGACAAAGAGGCACCCGGGTCATGACCGTTATCAGTGAATTGGGCGGGGAGAAAATCGATATCATTAACTGGTCCGATAACCCTCAGGACTTTATTGCCAACGCTCTGAGTCCGGCCAAGGTTCTGGAAGTTAAAATCGAAGAGAAGAATACGGCCCTAGCGATTGTGCCGGAAGACCAACTATCTTTGGCCATTGGTAAGGATGGCCAAAATGTCAGGCTGGCGGCCAAATTGACGGGCTGGAAAATTGATGTTCGGGGAGAAGGATCTCCGGCCGGAGCCGCTGCAGCGCCAGAACCAACGGAAAAGAAGAAAACCAAAGGTATCGAAGAGCGGAAGCCACGAAGCGCTAAAAAGAAAACCATTAAAAAAGAAAAGACTAAAAATAAGGTTAACAATGTCAAACTTTAAGATGCTGTTTTTCCCCATCTTCGTTTCCCTTTTCGCCATCCTGTTTGTTTTTTTCCTGATTAAAAAAATCAGGGAAGCCGAGTCGGGCTCGGGCCCGGCTCTCGAGATCAGTTCCGCCATCAGGCAGGGAGCCCTTTCCTATCTGAAAAGGCAGGGCCAAACCGTGGCCATCGTGGCCGTCTTTTTGTTTCTTCTCCTTTCTCTTGTCTTCGGCCTGAAGGCGGGCCTGGCCTTTTTACTCGGCGCCCTCGTTTCTGGATTTTGCGGGTTTTTGGGCATGGTTGTTTCAACTCAGGCCAATGTCAAAGTGACCGAGGCGGCCAAAAAAGGATTAAAACCGGCTTTGGACCTGGCCTTTAAGGGCGGCGCCGTCACGGGTTTTTTGGTCGTGGGTCTCGGCTTGTTGATCGTCTCCGGGTTTTACCTTTTAACCAATGATTTAAAAGCTTTGGTGGCCCTGGGCTTTGGCAGTTCCTTAATTTCTGTTTTCGCCCGGTTGGGCGGCGGTATTTACACCAAAGCCGCGGATGTTGGCGCCGACATCGTCGGCAAGGTAGAAAAAGGCATTCCTGAAGATGATCCGAGGAACCCGGCCGTCATCGCCGACCAGGTCGGAGACAACGTGGGCGACTGCGCCGGGATGGCCGCCGACCTTTTTGAAACCTATGTCGTCACCCTGATTTCGACGATGATCTTGGCATCTCTTTTGGTTTCGGCTGACTCGCCGTTGGTGCTCTTGCCTCTTTTCCTGGGGACGGTGGCCATTCTGGCTTCGATTATTGGCAGTTTCTTTGTTCGCTTGGGTAAAGACCAGGAAATCATGCCCGCTCTTTACAAGGGTCTGATTGTTTCCGCCTTGACGGCGGCGGTTGGTTTTTATCCGATTATCAAAAAGTTTAGCTTTTTGAGTCCTTTTTCGGCCGATAAGCTTTATCTCGCTTCTTTGGTGGGCTTAGTGGTGACGGCGGGAGTTTTTGTCATTACCGAATACTTTACTTCTAAAAAACACAAACCGGTTAAAATGATCGCTTCGGCTTCTCAAACAGGGCATGGCACCAATGTCATTATTGGTCTTTCTGTGGGCATGCAGTCAACGGCCTTGCCCGCGGTTTTGATTTCCGCGGGGATTCTGGTCAGTTTCTGGCTGGCGGGAATTTTCGGCGTGGCTCTGGCGGCGGTGGCCATGCTTTCTTTGACCGGTTTGATCATTGCCATTGATGCTTTTGGTCCGATCGTTGACAATGCCGGGGGCATTGCGGAGATGTCCGGCGCCGGTGAAGATGTCCGGAAAGTCACCGATGCCTTAGACGCGGTGGGCAATACCACCAAGGCCGTGACCAAGGGTTATGCCATTGCTTCGGCCGGATTGGCGGCCCTGGTGCTCTTTGCCAGCTTTTCCCAAGAACTAATGGCGGCTGGCGGTCGGTTCCAATTTTCTCTAGATGATCCGAAGGTGATTATCGGGCTTTTCCTGGGCGGGCTCATCCCCTATCTTTTTGCTTCTTTGGCGATGACGGCGGTGGGCAAGGCGGCAGGCGAAGTCGTTAATGAAGTCCGGAGACAGTTCAAAGAAATTCCGGGTTTGATGGAAGGTCGGGCTTTGCCCGACTACGGCAAGTGCGTTGATATCGTGACCAAAGCCGCTCTGAGGGAAATGGTTATTCCGACCCTTTTGCCGGTTTTGGCGCCGATCCTAATTGGTTTTCTTTTGGGGCCGCTGGCCCTGGCCGGCGTCTTAATGGGCAGCATTCTGACCGGTTTCTTCCTGGCCATCTCCATGACTTCCGGAGGAGCGGCCTGGGATAACGCCAAGAAATATATTGAAGAAGGCAACTACGGCGGTAAGGGCTCTTTCGCCCACCAGGCAGCCGTGACTGGCGACACCGTCGGCGACCCCTACAAAGACACGGCCGGCCCCGCGATTAACCCGATGATAAAGGTCATTAATATCGTGGCGCTGCTAATTGTGTCTTTCTTGGTTTAGTTTTAACTTGTTCTGGCGGGAAAGGCGGGGTTGACCCCGCCTTTTTTACTCTTTACTGATGAGGAAATTTTTGCTACGATAACTTACGTAAACTCATGAATTTAATTCCTACCGTAATAGAAAAGTCTCAGTTCGGCGAAAGAGCCTACGACATTTATTCCCGGCTTCTTAAAGAAAGAATCGTCTTTCTCGCTGGACCGATCAATGACTTCGTGGCCAATTCCATCATTGCCCAGCTTTTGTTTTTGACCTCAAAAGATCCGGCCAAAGACATTCAGCTTTACATTAATACTCCCGGCGGCTCGGTCACGGCTGGCTTGGCCATCTATGATACGATGCAGCACGTCAAACCGGATATTTCCACGGTTTGCGTGGGCATGGCCGCTTCCATGGGAGCAGTTTTGCTTTCGGCGGGCAAGAAAGGCAAAAGGTTCGCTCTACCCAATTCAGAAATCCTGCTGCATCAGGTGGCTGGCGGGGTGACGGGCCAGGCCGTTGAGATTGAAATTACGGCCAGACAGATTCTGAAGATCAAAGAAAAGTTAAACCAGATCCTGGCCCGGCACACCGGTCAATCTCTGGACAAGATCGAAAAAGATACCGATCGCGATTTTTACCTTGCGGCCGACGAGGCCAAGGCTTACGGATTAATCGACTCGGTCATCAAGACTAAAAATTAACTTAACCGAAGTTTGATGCAGCAGACCAAAGGTTTTTTCAAAAATGAATCAAGCACTACTTTACCTCATTTTGGCGTTTTTATCTTTGGCCGTCGGATCCGTTTTGGGCTATCTGGCTCGCCGATCGATGGCCAAGAGAACTTTAGGCAGCATCGAAGAGAAACTACAGAAGATGGTTTCTCAGGCCAAGATTGAAGCCGACATCATTCTCGCCGAAGCCAAAACCAAGGCCCAAAAATTCTTAGAAGTCGCTCAAGGGGAGACCGAGAACCGTCGTCAGGAAATTTTCCGGGCGGAAGGTTTGGTTTTAAAGAGAGAAAGTTTATTGGAGCAAAGAATTAACCAGCTCGAATCCCGCGAAGAAGACTTTACGGAAAAGGTAGAAAAACTCAAAGAGATAAAAAAGAACATCGAAGAGCTCAATCTTAAAACCAAGACCGAACTCGAGCGGGTTTCTGGTTTGACGGCCCGAGACGCCAAAGAAGAGTTACTAGCCAGCGTCGAAAAGGATTCTCAACTGGAGATTGTAGAAAAGATGAGAAAACTGGAAGAGAACGGCCGGGACCAACTTGATAAAAGAGCCAAAGAGATATTGGTTTCCGTCATCCAAAAACAGGCTTTATCTCAGGCTCAGGAAATTACCACCACGACCATCGCTTTGCCTAACGACGAAATCAAAGGGCGGATTATCGGCAAGGAGGGCAGAAATATTAGGACCTTGGAAAAATTAACCGGGGTTGAGGTTATCATCGACGAAACGCCTCAGGCTTTGGTCATCTCTGGCTTTGATCCGATCCGCCGGCAGATCGCCAAAGTGGCTCTGGAAAAACTAATTCAGGACGGCCGAATCCAGCCCGCCCGAATCGAAGACGAAGTGGACCGGGCCCAGTCGGAAATTGCCAAACAAATTAAAGAAGCGGGTGAAACCGCCATTTACGAAACCGGGATTTTGGGTCTTGATCCGAAATTGGTTCAACTTTTGGGCCGGTTAAGATTTCGCACCAGCTATGGCCAGAATGTTCTTTTGCACTCAATTGAGGTCGCCTACTTGGCCGCCGGTCTGGCTGCCGAAGTTGGCGCCAATGTTCCAGTCGCCAAAAGGGCCGGTCTTTTGCACGATATTGGCAAGGCGGTTGATCAGCAAATTGAAGGCTCTCACATTGAAATCGGCATCAAGATTTTGGAGAAATTCGGCGTCGAAAAGGCCGTCATCACCGCCATGAAATCTCATCACGAAGATTACCCTTACGAGAGCCTGGAAGCCGTTTTGGTTCAGACGGCCGATCAGATTTCCGGCGCCCGGCCCGGGGCCAGAAAAGATACGGTCGAAAATTATCTCAAAAGACTGGGAGATTTGGAAAAGATCGCCTTGAGCTTTCCGGGAACAGAAAAGGCTTGGGCTTTGCAGGCCGGCCGGGAGATCCGGGTTTTTGTCCGGCCCGAGGAGATTGATGATCTGACGGCCAAGAAAATGGCCAAAGAGATTGCGGCGAGAATCCAGGAAGAATTGAGATACCCCGGCGAAATCAAGGTCAATTTGATCCGCGAACTGAGGATCACCGAGCACGCTCGGTAAACCCCGTAAAAAGTTTGCCCGAGTTTAGCCAAATGATACTCGCGCAAACTTTGTTCGGGGTAAAAGGTCGGTTTTCTTAAAACGATTTTTATCACCATGCTATTACAAGAATTTTTGGCCAACAAAAAGCTGGTCTATGGCGCCGGCCTGGTTTGTGCTGTCCTCGTCGTCGTTTTGCTCTGGTACCTCTTCGGCCGTTAGGGCCTAAAATACTACGGGCCGCCCTTCGGGGCGGCCTTTTGTTTGAATGTATTTACAACAAAGCTCGAACTCATTTTTAACTACGGGTCAGGCAAAAATTTTTGTTTGCCGCGCGGCGTCCCGCAGTAAAACGAAGTTTTTGCTATCGGGGCAGGAAGTGCGCAGCGCTTTCCTTCGGGGCCCGTCTGATGGCCGGACGGCGGAAAATTTCGGAGAGGCGGAGTTCTATTTTCCTGCCCTTGCTCCACTACGTTCGTGCAATAAAAGCGAACTTTGTGATAGAATGAAACCACGTTTAGCTTACGCGGCAAACTTTCTGAAAAGCTTATAATCTTTGTGCTCGCCCCATTCGCTTTTGTGAGCCTTTTTGGCATGAGTATCGGCAAAATGCACCCGCGGGTATTTTTGATTGTTCATCTTTTAAGTTGAACTATGAACAAAAAATTACAAATTACAGTTGTCGCTGTCGCTATCTTCGCGGGAGGATATTTCTATCTTTCCTCGAAGCCGGACTGGCCAAAGAGCTTAGGTCCTACTATGGCCTAGAGCTTACGTCGGAAGAACAAAAAGCGTACGACTACGCCCCGCAAAATTCAAGCGAGAAAGGACCTTGCTGCTGCAAATGCTGGAGATGGTATGTCTATGGCGGTCTGGGCAAATATCTCATTAAAAATCACGGCTTCACCGGCGAACAAGTCGCTGAAATCTGAAATCTTTCCGGCGGATGCGGCGGCCCGGGTAATCACGCAACTCACTAATATGGACCCAGAGATACCGCTGACTAAAAAGGAGCGCAAGGAGCTCAAAAGACAGGAAAAGCTTCAAGCAGAGGAGACAGTTTCGAGACGGCGTCAAACAAAGAAATTTATTAAATGGATCGGATGGAGCACGTTTGGTGTCGCTATCATTTGCGGCCTTGTCTGGCTTGTCGCGTCACAGCCCGAAACTCCGGAATCAGAAATAGTTTCCCGGAGCGGTTTCCACTGGCATCCGGAGCTTGCGATCTACGTCAAAGGAGAAAAACAGGAAATTCCTGCCAATATCGGTATCGGGGCGGTGCATCGGCCAATACACACCCACGACGATAACGAGCGGGGGATTATCCATATGGAATTTTCGGGCCTGGTTCGCAAACGGGATGTAACGCTTAGCCAGTTCTTCCAAAACTGGGGCAAGGATATGCGCTCATTCGGCGCGAATATGGAGATGAGCGTAAACGGAGAGGAGAATACCGAATACGAGAATTACGTCATGCGCGACCAGGATAAAATCGAGCTCCGGTACGAGTAAGGTTATTGTTTTGCCGGAATCAATCATCTATGCTGTTATCAAATTAATGAAACCTGCGCTTACAATTATTTTGCTCACCGGCTTTATAGGAATCGTGGTTTTCGGTCTTATGACCATGAATCACAGAAACTCTTATGACCATAAGAGCTGTATTGTTGCAACCGCTCAAGGCGCAAATTGCTCGGAGGGAACCGACTCTCTTTCATTTGTTTCCTTCCACTTGAACGCTTTTAAGAATTTCTCAACAGCGGTATTCGGTGATAATATTTTGAGTATTTTTCTGGCGATTGTTGCATTGATATCGCTGGTGGGGTTTGGCGTTTCGCTTAGAGTTAATGTTCAGCCTCCACAACTTGGTCTTTTTTCCCGACGCAGACGATTTTTAAAATCATTTTATTCACCTTTTCAAAAGGAACTGACCCGCTGGCTTGCCCTACACGAAAATAGCCCCGCTTTCTTTAAGACGCCGATGTAAAACCGCCGGTCGAGCAGGTTTTGTATCGCGCGTCTTCAATCTCTTTCAAGCAGGGATTTTTGTTTTTTTGACGAGTTATTATAAAGAACAATTTTCAAGTTATAGACAAAATTTATGGAACTACTATTAAGTGCATCGTTGATTGCAGCGTTCATCGCGGGAATGGCGGCTCTTTTTGCTCCCTGCTGCATTACCGTCCTTTTGCCGGCGTATTTCGCCTCAATTTTTCGAGAACGATACAAAGTATTCCTGATGACATTTATATTTTTCTTGGGAATACTCACGGTGTTTCTTCCGATAGGATTGGGGGCTGCCGCGCTAGGCCGGATATTCAGTCAATACCACAATACAGTTTTTGGAATCGGTGGCGCCTTCTTAATCTTGATGGGGCTTGTTCTTCTTTCCGGCAAACATTTTTCTTTGCCATTTAGAGTCAATCCATCATTGAAGAAACATAATGCTTTTTCCGTGTTCGTTCTTGGAATTTTTTCGGGAATTGCGACAACTTGTTGCGCGCCGGTATTGGCTGGCGTTTTGGCCCTTGCGGCACTGCCTGGTTCAATAGCGTGGGGAGGACTTTACACTTTGAGCTATGTATTTGGTATGGTCGCCCCGTTATTCCTGATTTCTCTGTTTCTCGACAAAGTTGAATTTACGCAAAAAATCAGCAGAACATTCCAAAAGTCGATAGAATATTCAATCGCCAACAAAAAATTCAGCATCACGGTTTCCGAAGCAATTTCTGGAATTGTCTTTCTTGCAATGGGAATACTGATTGACTATTTGGCGTTCACTAATCGGCTTTTTGTTCATTCCGAATATCAAATAAATATCAATATTTTCCTGACTAGAGTTCTAAATTCGATAAGCGGTTTCATAAAGGTCGTGCCCGAATATGTGTGGGCAATACTGCTTATAATAACAATTATCTTTATAGTGAAATCATCAATTAATCAACTAAAAAAAGAAAAACATGAAGAAAAATAACACAACAACAATTATAACAGCGGTAGGAATCATCGCATTAATCGGCGCACTGTTCTATTTCGGCGGCAGAAACAAATCTTCTACGACATCTCCCGCGGCCATTGACTCTATGCACAACTCGGCGGCGGCCAATGCCTCTCTCTCGTCATCAAACAATCTCGTGGACAAACCGGCGCCGGACTTTTCCTTTGCCGACCGCGACAGCAAAGTTTACTCATTGGATAATCTGCGCGGCAAAAATGTAATCCTCTTCTTTAACGAAGGGCTAATGTGCTACCCGGCGTGTTGGAATCAGATCATTGCGCTATCAAAAGACGATCGCTTCAAAAATGACGGCACACTAGTACTTTCCGTCGTAGTTGATTCTAAAGAAGATTGGCAACAAGCGATCAATAAGATGCCGGAATTGGCTCAAGCAACTGTGGTATTTGATAAGGGCGCGGGTGTCTCAAAAAACTTCGGCGTCCTGTCAACTCCATCCTCCATGCATCCCGGCTCTCTCCCCGGCCATACCTTTGTCGTAATTGATAAAGAAGGCGTTATCAGATATGTCTTTGACGATCCGAATATGGGTATCCGCAATGATCAGTTATGGTCAGAAATCGCAAAATTATCGAAAAACGATACGAAATAAAAGTCGTCAAGTGCCAATAAAAAATAATCAAAATATTATCACCGAATACCGCGAGTTGAAAGAAGATTTGAAAAACAAGCAGGAAGAAATTTTTGTAAAACGGGAAAACATTGAGGTTAAAAAACGCGATATTTCTGCAAAACAACTGATAGCCGCGGAGGAAGAAAAGCGCAAAGAAACGCTTCTCGCGGAAACGAAAAACAAAGAATCGCTATATCAGAAAAACTTCAATGATCTCGCAAAAAAGGCGATGGAATTTGAAGCCTAAATTGAAAGAATCGAATCGGCGTTAAGGAAAAATATCGATCTCTCAAAATTGCCGGCGCCAAAGCCCGGCTTGCTCCAAAATCCTCTTCCGGGGGCAAGGTTGACCCAGGGGTACGGCCGCACCAAATTTGCTGTCGCGAATTATAAAAGTCAATGGCACAACGGAGTTGATTTAGGCGCGCCGATTGGCACGCCAGTCTATGCCGCTGGAACTGGAAAGATTGTCACGATCGGGAATACCGATAAATATTGTCCAGGACAGGCATACGGCAAATATGTGGTTATAAAGCATGATAATAATCTTACGACGCTTTATTCTCATCTTTCCGGATACATTGTAAAAAATGGCCAAGAAGTTAAACGCGGAGAACTAATAGGGTACACCGGAAAAACTGGATGGGCAACCGGCCCCCATGTTCATTTCACTATATACGCATCTGACACCTATAAAACCACTCAATCGAGGTATTGCGGTTCACTACTCGTGGGCGGAGATGTAAATCCCGTAGATTACATATCAATATGACGTAATAACAGGGCGGATGCGGTATATAATTATCCACACCCCCTTATTTGACAAATAGGGTATGGGGGTATAGGATATAGGTGAAAGGTCGAACTAAACCTTAATTACTTACTACTATGCTGGATCAAAGGCTAAAAAAGAGATCAATTCACCGTGCGAAAATCATTCGGGGGCAACTAGACGGTCTCATTAAAGCTATTGAGAAAGAGATTTACTGCCCCGATCTTTTAGGGCAATCACTCTCAATTCAAAGGTCGCTCAAGAGCTTAGACGCCTTTCTTCTTGAGAATCATCTTCGAACTCATGTGAAGCGCCAAATGCAACACAGGGGCGAGGAAGAGAAGGCCGTCAAAGAATTAATAAGAATTTATACCTTATCAAATAAATAACATGAAAAAATCTTCATTTGTTCATGGGGTATCAATCGTAATGGGAATTTGGGGAGGACTCGCTCTTATTGGAGCTTGGATTGCCGGAGAAAACGGAACCGCATTCGGTTTTTCGCAATCGCATCTCTTTAATGATGCAATCATCCTCACGCTTATTGGAGTTTCCGCCGGGGTATGCGCAATATATCGCCGGCAGTTGGAGCGCGAAGGTTAAGCGTGATTATCATCGTTAATGATTCATAAATAAAAATATGTTCAATTTTTTCAAGAAAAAGTGTCCGACATGCAAAATGGAATTGGAGGAGGGCAGGAAATACCCGGAGGGATACGGCAAAAAATTCTGCTCCGAAAATTGCCGCGAAGAATACCGAAAGAAAATAGTAAAAGAACAATCCCAGAAACCGCATGGCTGTTGTCATTAAAAGGTTATGCAAAATAAAACTATTGGCGCAATTTTAATATTTGGAGCTCTTCTGTACTTTTTATTTACCAGTTTTGTTGTTGGTCATGGCATTCATCCACTCAATACCTTGGGCGCAATAATTGCCCTTACTTTAGGCATTGTCATATTCTTTCGCGAAGAAGCGGCAGAAACAACGCCGTCTTCTCGGCCAATAACAGAGTCGCGGGAACAACCCGAATCAACCCTCCCGCCGACCCAGAAAGTCAAAATCTTTTTTGTCAGTTTGGCATTCGGATTATTCACGGCAATCATCATTGCCCTCACCTATTTAGCCACATCAGCCGGAGAGACGCTGACCACTATTCTCTCTTTTGCCGGCGGTGTATCAAACATCGTCTTGCCGTGCACTTTACCGCTCGTGTTTATTATTGTTCCGCTCTCAATGGGCAAGGGCTATAAAAAGGGATTGATAATGGCGCTTCTTTTCGGGCTGGGTTTAACTCTACGGCGGTGCTATTGCTTTAGTGGGAAAATATCTTGGTTTGGATCAAGCAACGCGGATACTTTATATCGTCGCCGGTATCGCCGCCTTAATTTTCGGTTTAGCAACACTTGCGCTTATTAAATTCGAAATGCCTTCTTATTCCAAAGTGCCGGCATTTATTCAAAGACAGCCGGATTATTTCAAGTCTCTATTTTTGGGCTTCTTTCTTGGCAATGCGGGCATCGGATGCCCCAATCCGGTCACCTATTTAATTTTGACTGTCGCGGCTGGCACGGGAAGTGTGGCTCTCGGCGCGTGGTATATGGCAGTCAATGGCTTGGGCCGGGCGCTTCCTCTCATCTTTTTATCCGTTTTAGGAATTATCGGAGTAAATGCCACGGGAGCGGTGCTCAAACATAAGATAACCTTGGACAAAATAACGGGTTGGGCATTGATAGTCATTTCAGCTTTTATTATTTTGAACGGAGTTTTCGGCCATATCTGGTATGAGGGATCGATTTTCCATGAAGGACTGAATATGCTTTTTGCGAAAATAGGCGGTGAATCAATCGCTGAGGCCGACATTCCGATTGAGCAATTTGAGGAAGCAGTGCCTTATTTCAAACTTGGCGCTTGGATCAATCTTCTTTTACCGCCTCTCATTCTAATTTGGTATTACTTCAAAAAAAGAGACGCAATGTCCAAAAAAACATTCTGGATTTTATTAACAATATTCATACTCTGGGGGTTACTCACTATGCCGATCAGGTTTAATATGTGATCAATTCATTAATGGAAATTCGAAAAACAAAACTTAATATCGAAGGGATGACATGCGTAAGCTGCGCGCGCAACATCGAGAGTTTTATAAAAACGCTTCCCGGCGTAAAGTCGGCAGAAGTGAGCTTTCCTTTAGAAAAGGCTTTTGTTGAATTCGATACCGGTGCAATTAGAGTCGCCGAAATAACTGAAAAAATAACTGCCAATCTCGGCTATAAAGCTTTTGCGGAAAGTGAAACCAAAGAAGAATCTGCGGTTGAGAAAGAAACAAAAATTCATCAAGAAGAATTAAGGCGGCAACGAAATTACACTATTATTTCTTGGCTCATTGCCGTTCCAATTATGCTCGGCACCTTCCGCGAGTATTGGATTTTAAACTCATTCGTCCCGGAATTTTTGTCCAACAGCTATACACTTTGGTTATTAACGACCCCCTTAATGTTCGGCCCCGGCTGGCAGTTTTTTATTGGCACTTACCGCGGACTCAAGCATGGCTTTACCGATATGAATCTTTTGGTAGCCACCGGCACCGGGGCAGCCTATCTTTTAGGGATAGCGAATACTCTTTTCCCGCGAGCCGGGTTTGGTGGGCCGGAAGTTGCTTTTTTTGAGACAGCCGCGCTCTTAATCTCATTTTTGGTTTTGGGCCGTTATTTGGAAGCGCTAACCCGCGGTCGCGCCTCGGAGGCGATTAAAAAATTAATGGGCCTTAAAATAAAAACGGCCCGGGTAATAAGAAATGGGGTGGAAACAATTATCTCAATTGATGCCATTGTCGTGGGTAATTTGATTATCGTAAAACCTGGCGAAAAAATTCCGGTGGATGGCGTTGTCTGCGAAGGATATTCTGCCGTTGATGAATCAATGATTACCGGCGAAAGTATTCCCGTGGAAAAGAAAGTGGGAGATTCCGTAATCGGCGCCACCATCAATAAAAGCGGCCTCTTGAAATTTGAAGCCACAAAGATCGGAAAGGATACCATGCTGTCGCAAATTATTGAATTTATTGAGAAAGCGCAGCTCGCCAAGCCGAAAATTCAGAAATTAGCCGATAAGATATCGGGTAATTTCATCTTAATCGTTCATATTATCGCCTTGCTTGTTTTTCTTTTCTGGTTTTTTGTCGGCTACGATATTTTCTTTGCATCGGGCAGCAAATTTTTACTCTCCAGCATCGTGCTGTCATCGGTGCCTGTTTCAATATTCGCGATACTGCTTAGCATAACCGTCCTCATTATTTCTTGTCCCTGCGCCGTCGGTTTGGCTACCCCAAGCGCAATTATGGCCGGAACGGCAAAAGGCGCCGAATATGGAATTTTGATCAGAGGAGGAGATGCTCTGGAACGGGCGTCAAAAATTGACACGGTCGTGCTAGATAAAACAGGCACGCTCACCAAGGGTCAGCCGTCGTTGACCGACATCGTCGGGAGCGCGGATTTGGAGGAATCGGAAATTTTACGGTTGGCGGCTTCGGTTGAAAAAGGTTCTGAACATCCGCTGGGTGAAGCAATCGTGAAAGCGGCGGAGGAGAAAAAAATGATTTTAGAAAATATGTCCGATTTTGAAGCTATCCCCGGCCATGGCGTTAA
>Ga0209211_10008518_pt1 | contig 13991 bp, 8 predicted proteins | sample RifGroA2_FD_183992 | JGI IMG/M metagenome (GOLD analysis project Ga0209211, IMG submission 183992) | Groundwater microbial communities from Rifle, Colorado, USA - Groundwater A2 (SPAdes) (version 2) | ecosystem: Environmental > Aquatic > Deep subsurface > Groundwater | place: Rifle, Colorado...
CCCCGCCAGTGCCGCGCCCGACCCCAGGCTGCTGCTGGTGTAGGTGAAGCTCGCCGGGTCGGCGTTGCCGTAGGTCTTGGTCTGGCTGGCGTCAGCGGTGACGGTGATCGGGCGCTGCGTGACTGTCAGCGATCCGTTCACATAGCTGGTTGCACCGTAACCGGCAGGTGCCGTAAAACCGCCAGAGGCAGTCGTGGTCGTGTAGCCGGACACGCCAGCAGCCGGCGCAGTGCCGGGAGAGGTGAGAGACGGTGCGCCGGAAGATGCGTCCTGGGTGAACACGCCGCCATAGCTTGCCGCATTCACCAGTCCTGTGATGGTCGATGTCAGTGTGACCGCATCGCCATACACTTTGGTATTGGCATCTGCCGTCACGGTTAATGCGGGCTGATTGGCAAACAGATAGCGCTTCCCGAGTTCTGTTACGTTCGCCGGTGGATAGGTGCCGTAGGTCTTACCCCATAAGGCGAGATTGCCACTGAGCAAGCCGCCAAAGGTGTCGGTAGCCGGGTCACTGGAATACACCAGCCACCTGCCGTTAGGCGTGGTAATCGCAGCCGCACCCACAGAGTTGATGAAACGGCTTCCGGCGAGAACCACGGCGTCGCCTGTGCCATTGGTGGCAATGCCAGTGGTGGCGACAGTAATATTGCCTGCCGTGTTTTGGTAGGAGAAGTGATTAAGGGCACCCGTGCTCGTTACCGCGTTAATGGTGGTGTTACTGCCATCTTCGGCTACGGTATAGGTCAGACCCGGCGAAACCAGGGTCTGCGCGGTTGCCGCCCCATTGGTAGTTACGCTTAGATCTGTCAGCGTACCCGCATTGGTGATTCTGAAGCTGGCTTCGGTTTTTACCGCAAGCTTTGCGACGTCGACATTGAACGGAGTTGTGTTGCCAATGGTTGACGCAGCATCGAGCGTGAGCGTTCCCGTGGTGAGGGTCACAGCAGTAGCCGCGGCATTGTCATTGATCGTGCCGACAGTCGCCAGTCGTAAATTTTTCGTGAGGTTGGTCGCGGCGATGCCAATGCCTTCCACTATCATGGCACTGGCGAGCGTTCTATCGCCGATCGTGATGATGCCAGTGGAGCCAGCGGGATTAATGAAAGCAAGTTCGGCATCAGAAACAGAGAAAACTCCTGTACCAGCGCCGACACCAATAGAAGTTGCTGTTTGAGGTTTCAGTGTCACGTTCCCCGCCCCGCTGCTCACCGTTGGCCCTGACAGAGTCAGATCAGACCCAGTGATGGAAATATCTCCGCCGGAAGATGTTAATGTGCCGCTAATCGTGACGAAGCCGGTCTGGTTGATAGTTAATGCGCCGCCTGTCGTGGCGCTACTGCTAGTGTTGATGGGGGCGGCGGCTGAATTGGTGAAGACGGTGCCGGTGCTATTGAAGATTCCGCCGCCCGTCGTGACGGGAGCCGTCACCGAGACCAGGCCACCTGTCGCAGCCAAATTAACATTCAAGGGGTCGGTGCTCGACCCTGAAATGGCCGCAGCAACGTTAATGGCGCCGGCGGCGGGGTCTGGCGTCAGGGTCAAGGTGGTGGCGGCAGCGCCTCCCGGTGTCGAGGCTCTCGTGATCGCGGCCGACACAGTGATCGTGCCCGTTTGCGCGCCCGTCCAGGTCGTCGTGATGTTGACATTGCCGGTTTTAAGAGCGTCCGAAATGGTGGTAGCGTTGACAATAGCGGTGTCTTGATTCGGTGCGAAGATTCCGCCAACGAATGTCCCAGTGGTTGCGCCTCCCGTGATCTCGACATTGCTAGGATCAAGCAGCCAGGTTCCGGCTTTCCCGAGGAGCGCGCTGGTATCAACACTACCCCCTAGTACTTCAAGATTGATATGGCCCGAGGTTTCGACGATGCCACCGTCCCCGGACTGAGCCCCGCCGCGCGCGCTGATGTCGCCGCCGAATCTGGTGAAATCATCCGCCCATACGATCGCTTTGCCGCCATTACCGCTAGTAATGGCGTCGACCTTAACGCTCGTGTCTGAGCTAACCGAGGTCGCCGAGGCATTCTGCACTGACGAATTTTTGCCCTGGAAGTCACCGCCGACTAGTACGGTGCCACCGCCCGTCGTGCCGGACGCGTCGATGCTCGCCGTAACCAGCCCAACACGGTTGCCCAGCAGTTGGACAGTGCCGCCTTTTCCCGTCTCACCCGTGCCTTTGGCTTCGATCACGCCAGACACTAATGTAGTGCCGGTTTCAGACTGAACCGTTATTTCACCGCCCTGTTCGCCGTTGGCGCTCAAGCGACTGCCGGCTTCGAGGGTTACGTCCTGCTTCGCCCTCAACACAATTTTGCCGCTTGCGTCCTTCACCACCTGATCGGCATCGATGATGCCCGCGTTGCGCAGCGCTGCGCCGTAAATGCCAACTTGCCCGCTTTGCGCGAGGATCTCGCCGAGATTGACGGCGGCATTGTCATTCGCCGTAAGTTCGACCCTCACCCCCGGCGTGCTGGTGTCCAAGATATTTACCGACTGGCCGGCGGCCAGGATCACGTCGCCCTGCGGGCTGTTGATGATGCCGCTATTGGTGACGTTAGTTCCGACCAGATAGACGCTGCCGCCCGAAGGCGTGATGATGTTGCCGTGGTTCTCCACGTTGCCCGCAAGCGGATCGGACGCGAAGTTGAGCCGGCCCGCGAGAAAGTCCTGGTTGCTGAGGTTGAGCGTTGAGGCCACCAGTCCGGCCACGTCGATGCGCGCGCCCTGCCCGAACAGGATGCCGCTCGGATTGATCAGGAAGACCAGGCCGTTCGAGGTGAGCGTACCGAGAATGACTGAAGGATCCGGGCCGATGACGCGATTGAGGACGCTCGATGCGGCGCTTTGCTGGATGAAGCTGGTGGTTTCGCTCGCGCCGATCGAGAACCCCCGCCAGTTGATGATGGCCCCAGGGCTGTTGGTGATGCTCAGCGAACTGCCCACAGTGGAGAAGCTGGCCTGACCCGCAACCACGGCGGGATCCGTGCCGTTCGCCTGTGCCTGGCCTACGGCAAAGACACATGCAAGCGCTACGCTAACAGCTTTCAGCCGCCACAAGGTTGAAACAAGGCTACCGGTCGTTGTCATGTCGATGTCACCTGCGCCAAGCGCTCAAACCGTCGGATGCAGAAGGTGATTGTGAAATCTGTCAGCAGGATAACTCAAGGTGATATTCATGACAGTATTTTTGTGCGCGGGAAGTGAGATTTTTTTGAACGTTATCCTATTTGCCGCGAAACGCTCTGTTCGGTGGCGCACGCAAGACCGGCTGCAACCAGCCCGCGTGTATTGTCGGGGCTTTCGCCCCCTCGCTCTTTACATCGATGGCACCGCGCAGTATCCGCTCGAGCAGAAGGACATTGGCTTCCTTACCGTCAACGATCAGGATTTTGGATCAGGATTTCGTTGTTAAGAAGGGCGGATGCGCTTGCCACGAAAATTTTGGTTCGTTATTTTTTCAGAGCTGTGCATTCCGAGATTCGGTAGGCGTTTTTGCCTGCATGCTTGGCCTCATACAAGGCCAGGTCCGCGCTCTTCATCAGCGTGTCCGCGTCCTCGCCATGGGCGGGGTAGATGCTGACGCCTATGCTGGCGGTTATGCCGGCGGGATGGCCATCCAGGACATAGGGTTGCGCCACCGCCTCGATCACTTTTAGCGCCACTGCGGCCGTATCTCCGGCACCGCTGACTTGCCACAGGACTATTGCGAACTCATCACCGCCGAGGCGCGCGACGGTATCCTCTTCGCGCACTGTCGCCACCAGGCGTTCCGCGACCATTTTCAGCAGAACGTCCCCGGCACCGTGCCCCAACGTGTCGTTGATATGCTTGAATCCGTCCAGATCCAGATACACCACCGCCATGGCGCTTTTGTTCCTTCGTGCATGAACCAGGGCCATCAACATCCTATCGGCCAGAAGCCGCCTGTTCGCAAGCCCGGTCAAATGGTCATTCAGCGCCAGAGCTTCGAGCATCTTGCCGTGATTGCGAGTCTCCTCATGCAGCAGACGCACTTCCAGCATGTTGTGAACGCGTGCCAGCACCTCGGCCAGATCAAATGGTTTGCTGACGAAATCCTTCGCCCCAGTTTTCAGTGCGCGCAGCTTGTGATCCGGTTGGGCGGTGATCACGAGGACCGGGAGGTAGCCGCCTATTTCGATTTCCTTCAGCTCTTCCATCACCTGAAAACCGTCCATGCCGGGCATCTGGAGATCGAGCAGGATCAAGTCATAACGGTTTTTGCGGTGTAGTTCGCAGACTTCGCGCGGATTCATCGTGGACGTGATGGAATCATAGCCGGCACCGCGCAGCATTTCCTCGAGCAGAATGACATTGGCTTCCAGATCATCGACGATCAGGATTTTGCCGTTAAGAATGTCAGATGAACTTATCATGAGAATCGCAGCTCTTTAGTTTTCTCTTGGATTTTTTCTTGGCAGGATTTTTTTGCATGCCTCACTTCACCAGAATCGTCGCCAGACCAAACAGCAACAGCAGAGCCGCCACGTCGGTGGCCGTGGTAAGCACAATGCTCGAAGCAGTGGCGGGGTCGGCACCAAATCTCTTCAGAACGAGCGGCACGATGGCGCCACAAATGCCGCTGATGACGCAACTGCCGGTCATGGCGAGGAACACGACAACACTGAGGATGAGGGCGGTAGACAAGTGCATGAGGGTGGCGGCCGCGTACATGGCCATGGCCGCCACCAGCCCGACGAAAACACCGTTCAGCAAGCCGAGCAGCGCTTCCTTCATGATCAGCGCTTTTTCCTTGCCCGCTTTCAGATCGCCCAGCGCGAGCCCGCGCAGGGTAATTGCCAGCGTCTGGCCGCCGGTGTTGCTCGACTGGCTGATCAGAACCGGTACGAACACGGCAAGAATCAACAGCCGGTTAATGGTGTCATGGAAGATCAACACCATGCCGCCACCCGCCAGAGAGGTGAGCAGATTGAACTGCAGCCAGGGATGACGGAGCCTCAGGCTTCGGAGCCAGTGCGTGGCAAGGCGCTCCTCCTTCTCGACGCCCACCATTGCGCCAGGCTGAGCGCTCAACTCGATTGAACGATTTTGCTCAGCCACAAGTTCATCGTAGAGGCGCTTGACCTCGTCGCTTTGGCGACGGGTCAGATCGCGACTGGCCTCCACTTCCTGAACCTTTTGTTCCAGCGCTTTGCTGTAGTTCTTCGTTTCCCCGTGCAACAACCGCACTTCCAGCATGTTGTGAACGCGCGCCAGCACCTCGGCCATCTCAAACGGTTTGCTGATGAAATCCTTAGCGCCGACTTCCAGCGCGCGCAGCTTGTGACCCGGCTGAGCGGTGATGACAAGCACCGGAAGGTAGCCGCCCGTTTCAATTTCCTTGAGGCCTTCCATCACCCGGAATCCGTCCATGCCGGGCATCAGAAGATCGAGCAGGATCAAATCGTAGCGGTTGTTGCGGTGCAGCTCGCAGACCTCGCCCGGATTCATCGTGGACGTGATGGAAACATAGCCGGCACCGCGCAGCATCCGCTCGAGCAGAATGACATTGGCTTCCTGATCGTCGACGATCAGGATTCTGGCGTTCAGAATATCGGCTGAGTTGACCAATGACCTTCGTCCTTATTCATTTGTTCTGACCTACCTTTTGTCCCGCAAATTCCAGTGCCACATTCAACGCCTCCATGAAATTATTGATCTTGATCGGCTTGGTTATATAGTGGAAGAATCCTGCTTCCATGCCTTTCTCGATGCTAAGCGGCATGGCATTGGCACTGACGGCAATGATGGGGATGTGCGCCGTGGCCGGGTCTGAGCGCAGGATTTCCAGGACTTTGAAGCCGCTGATGTCGGGCAGATTGATGTCTGTCAGGATCACATCCGGCAGGGATGCGCGCGCAAGCTCGATACCGCTCTTCCCGTTCACCGCGGTCAGCAGGCGCATATCGGGGTGGCGCGCGATGATTTGCTCGACCAGTTCCAGACTCTCCGGTTTGTCCTCTACATAGAGCAGGGTGTGTAGCCGCGCTGCGCGAGGCGCCTGCGGTTGGGGCAATGCCGCAGCATCGCCTCCTTCCACGGCGTCTCCTTTTATGGATACGATTTTATCGTAGAGACGCTTGATCTCGTCACTTTGGCGACGGATCAGATCGCGATTGGTCTCGACTTCCTGAACCTTTTGTTTCAACTCTTTGATGTGGTTCTTCGCTTCCACAATCATCAGGCGCACTGCCAGCATGTTGTGTACGCGCGCCAGCACTTCGGCCAGGTCAAACGGCTTGCTGATGAAATCCCTTGCGCCGGCCTGAAGCGCGTGCAGCCTGTGCTCCGGGTGTGCAGTAATCACGATGACAGGAAGAAGGCCGCCCGACACAATTTCCTTGAGCCTATCCATTACCTGAAATCCGGAGAAGGCCAGGCTGGGCATCTCGAGATCGAGCAGGATCAAGTCGTAGCGGTTCTTGCTGTGAAGATCACAAACCTCGTTCGAGTCCTTTGTGGACGAGATGGAAACGTAGCCGGCGCCGCGCAGCATCCGCTCGAGCAGAAGGATATTGGCTTCCTGATCGTCGACGATCAGGATTTTGCCGTGAAGAATGTCCGATGAACTTATCATGAGAATCGCAGCGCCTTATTTGCTAAGACCAGCCTTTTGTTCAGCAAATTCCAGCGCCACATTCAGCGCCTCCATGAACTCATTGACCTTGATCGGCTTGGTGAGATAGCGGAAGAATCCCGCCTTCTGTCCCCTCTCGATGTCAAGCGGCATGGCATTGGCGCTGACGGCAATGACGGGGATGTGTGCCGTGTCCGGATATTTACGCAGGATTTTCAGGGCTTCGAAGCCGTTGATGTCGGGCAGATTGATGTCCATCAGGATTACATCCGGCCGGGATGCGCGCGCAATCTCGATACCGCTATTCCCGTTCACTGCGGTCAGCAGGCTGATAGCGGGGTGGCGCAAGATGATTTGCTCGACCAGCTTCATGTTTGCCGGGTTATCCTCTACATAGAGCAGGGTGTGTAGCCGCGCTGCGCGAGGCGCATGCGCATGCGCTTGAGCCACTGCCGCAGCATCACCTCCCTCCATGGCGCTTTCTTCCATGGCAAGGAGTGGATCGGCAACCGAGATGAGCTCGAACCAGAACACGCTTCCCACCCCGACGCTGCTTTCCACACCGATGCTGCCCCCCATCAGTTCGACCAGCCGCTTGGCCACCACGAGGCCGATGCCTGTGCCTTCCTCGCCGCCGGCCTCCTGTCCGAGGCGATTGAACGCCTGGAACAGTTGCGCCAGTTGTTCCGGAGACAGTCCCGCGCCGCTGTCCCTGACGCTGATGCGAATGCGTTGCGGACTCGCGGTGCACTTTACCTCGACCGTTCCCCGCTCGCGGTTGTATTTGATCGCATTGGAAAGCAGGTTGATCAGAACCTGCTTCAACCGGGTCCGATCGGCATGAACAAAATAGGGTATGCCGAACCGGGGGAAGATCAGTTTGATGCCGCGCTGTTGCGCCTGCGGTTCGATCATGCTCTGGCATTCGAGCATGATTTCGGACAGCGACACCGGCTCCTCCGACATCGGCACCTGCCCGGACTCGACTTTCGCGAGATCGAGGATCTCGTTGATCAGCTTCAGCAGATGCCATCCCGCCTGAAGAATCTGGGCGATGCTTTCCTTCTGGGCAGGCGTTGGCGGCGTGGAATCGGACTCCATCAACTGGCCGAAGCCGAGGATCGCATTGAGCGGGCTGCGCAGCTCATGGCTCATGCTGGAAAGGAATTCCGATTTGGCGAGGTTGGCTTTTTCCGCCACAGACTTGGCGCTTTCCAGCTCGACATCCAGGCGTTTGCGTTCAGTGACGTCGCGCGCGGCGGCGAACACGCCCTGTAACCTTCGGTCACGGTCATAGAAGGTGGTCGCATTGAAAGACACCACGGTTTCCTTGCCGTCCCTGGCGCGCGCGGTGAGTTCGTAGTTAGCGACCTTCTTTTCGCTCAGCACCCGCTTGATGCCCGCCTCGGCCCGCTCCGGATCGGTAAAGTAGCCCTTGAACGGCGCGCCGATCAACTCGTCGCGCGTGCAGCCGGTGAGCGCCTCCATCTGTTTGTTGACGTCGGTGATAATGCCGGACGGATCGGTAGTCATGATCGCGTCGATGCTGGATTCGATCAGTGAGCGGGTGTAGAACTGCTGGTCGCGCAGCCGTTGATCGAGCTTCTTCTGCTCTGCCTCGATCTGCTTGCGCGCGGTATTGTCGGTGCCGATCAGCAGGTAGCCGATGATGGTGTTCTGCGCGTCGCGCAGCGCGGTGACCGACACCACCGCCGGGAAGCGGCTGCCGTCCTTGCGGATATAAGTCAGCTCGTAAATATCCTCGATGCCGCGCGAGGCCTTGAACACCAGGGCCTCGAAGCCCGGCGTGATCGGGGTGCCGAGCTCGATGCTCAATGCCTCGGCGCGCGCGATCACTTCCTGCGGATCGGAAATATCGGCCGGCGTGATCTTGTTCATCACGTCGGCGGCCGTGTAGCCGAGCATGCGTTCCGCGCCGACGTTGAAAATCTGAATCACGCCCTTCGCGTCGGTGGCGATGCTCGAGAAGTTGGCGCTGTTGAAAATCGCGCTCTGCAAGGCCCCAGTTTTAAGCAAGTTCTCCTGACGCCGGATCTCCGAAAGGCCTTCTGCCGCACCAGCGGAGGTATTGAGGATAACGGGGTTTTTATTTTGCATGGCGTGCCTTTGTGTCAATCGTAAATTTCTGGGAACGAACCGCTCGATCGCAGATGCGCACAACACCTTACTTGCCTTCACGATCATCCCGTGCAAAAGATATATGCTGTTTGCAGGCGCCGCTGGGGAAATTATAGAATCGGTTCACTATTTAATGGCCGACCCAATAAGTTTGGGGATGAATTTAATCACCATGTTCCATCATGGCGATCAAACCAACTGCTCACCGTACGTTATCGCACATACGGTAGAATATTCTTAAACCTGATTCATGCGTTTGTTTCGGAATAGAGGGGCAGAGTTACAGTGATAGAGGTCTGATTTTCCCGCTCGGGAGTCTCCAGCGAAATTGTTCCGTTTTGCGCCTCCGCAAGCATTTTTGCCGAATAGGCGCCGAGACCGGTTCCGCCTTCCTTGCCATAAGTGACGAACTTATCGAAGAATCGCTCGCGAATCTCGGCAGGAATCGCTCCCTTGTTATGAATTACGATGCGTAGCGGGTTTTCATTCAGCAGGTTTACGGTTACCCGGCTCTCTTCGGGAGCAGCCTCGCAAGCATTCTTGAGCAGATTCTGAAACAGGGAATAGCAGAACATGGCGTCGCCCAGCACCTTTGGCACACCCGCTGGCTCCGCAGCATGCGTAGAGCCTCGGCGCCGTTGCTGGCTGTCACGATGGTTTTGGCGCCCATCGAGCGCAGTTGACTCGAGGTGACTTTGCGCATGGGCTCGAAGTCGTCGACGACGAGAAATACGGTCTGCTTGTCGAACATTTATGCACTCCCCGCTAGTGCCATATAGTCTTTCTTCTTGCTCATATCTACATTGGAATCGACAAAGCGCTGAGCGATGGTGCGGAACTCTTCCTGAATCTCGATAAAGGCATCAAACATGTCGGCATCGAAGTGCGTGCCGCGACCCTCAATCATGATCTGCACCGCCTTTTCGTGCGACATGCCTTCCTTGTATACGCGGCGGCTGATCAGTGCGTCATAGACATCGGCCACCGCCATCAGGCGCGCCGCAATCGGGATATCGTCACCGGCGAGCCCCTGCGGATAACCGCTGCCATCCCATTTTTCCTGGTGCGACAGGGCGATGGTCTTGGCGAAGGAGAGAAAATCGACGTCGAAGCCCAGCGATTTCTCGGCATGCACGATGGCGTCGTATCCCAAAGTGGTATGCGTCTTCATGATCTCGAACTCGTGGGGCTCGAAGCGGCCCGGTTTCAGCAGGATACGGTCGGGAATGCCCACCTTGCCGAGGTCGTGCAGCGGTGCTGACTTGAACAGCATGTTGATGTTGGCTTCCGTCAGGAACCAGGCGAAGCGCGGATGGTCGCGCAGCTTCTCGGCCAACGCCTTGACGTAGAACTGCGTGCGGCGAATGTGGTTGCCGGTTTCGGTGTCGCGCGTCTCGGCCAGAGAGGCCATGGCGAGAATCGTTACATCCTGGATCGCCATCACTTCGCGCGTGCGCTTGGCCACCTCGAGCTCGAGAAAGTCGTTCTGATCGCGCAGGAAGTCGGCCATGACCTTGAGCGCCAGATGATTCTTCACGCGCGCCATGACGATGGGCGGGCTGATCGGCTTGGTAATGTAATCGACCGCACCGAGCTCCAGCCCTTTCTTCTCGTCTTCCTCTTCAGCCTTGGCGGTGAGGAAGATTACCGGGATGTTCATCGTCCTGGGGTCGCGCTTTAGCTTTTGGCACACCTCGTAGCCGTCCATGCCGGGCATCATGATGTCAAGCAGGATCATGTCCGGTGGCGAGTCAGACGCCGCGATTTTCAGCGCCTTCTCGCCACTGTTGGCAACTTTCACTTTGTAATCGTCCTTGAGCAGGCTGCTCATCAAGGTCAGGTTATCCGGCGTGTCGTCGACCACCAGTATCGTGGCCTTTTCGGTGAAATCGAGTTCGTCCATGGAGATTCCTTTCAGGCAGATGTTCCGGTGGCGGCTCTCAGCGCTGCGAGCGCCGCCTCGAAGTCAAAAGATCGTATGCCGTCATCGATCTTGCGATAGTGGTTGGGGAAGGCCGCGTTTAGCAGATCCGCATTCGCATCCATCACGTCCGCCGCCTCCGAGTCGTCGTCGGCCAGCATGGCCTCCAGCTTGTCACAGACCGCCTTGAGTTTTTCCCGGTCGACCGTGACCGCCGTCCTGCCCTGTTCATCCGGCAGTTTCTGCTCCAGTTGGGCGATGAGGTTTTCGAGCGGCTTTTTCAGCTCGTCGAGCCGACCCTCAATCTCCTCGCACGGACTGCGCTCCTTGATCGCGGCCTCGAGTTTTTCCGCCAACTGCTGCAAGCCGGTGGCGCCGATGTTGCCGGAAACGCCCTTCAGGGTGTGAGCGAGCCGTTCGGCGGTGGGTTGGTCGTCGTTCGCCAACGCCTTGATGATTTCCGCTGCTGCGGATTTCTGCCCAGCGATGAATTTGCGCAGCATCGATAGGTAGAGCGGCTTCTTGCCGAGCACGCGGCGCAGGCCTGTGTTCATGTCCAGTCCCTCGATGCCGGACGGCAGGTCGGCATCTTGCGCTTGCAATTGTTCATTGTAGGAGCCAGCTTGCTGGCGAAGATCATTCGCGGCTAAAGCATGTCCTGAGCCTGTCGAAGTGGCCGCTCCTACCGATGATTCTTTTGGCTTGATCCATTTCAGCAGCGCCTTCCACAGGTCTTCGGGTTCGATCGGTTTGGCAACATGATCGTTCATGCCCGCCGCCAGACAGCGGTCGCGGTCGCCCTGCATGGCGTTGGCGGTCATTGCCACCACCGGAATATCCTTGAATCGCTCCTCCTTGCGGATTTCCATGGTCGCTGTCACGCCGTCCATCACCGGCATCTGCATATCCATCAGCACGAGGTCGTATGCGGCAGACCTGATCTTGTCCAGCGCGATCTGTCCGTTCTCGGCCAGATCAACGGTGAAGCCGGCGTCCGTCAGCAGTTCGGTGGCCACTTCCTGGTTGAGATCGTTGTCCTCCACCAGCAGGATGCGGGCGCCCTTGATGGTGGCGAGTTGCTCGAATGTGTCGGTCGGCGTCTCTCCTGTGGTGCGGTGGCCATCGACGACACCTCCCAGCATGCGCACCACGCCGTCGAACAGCATTGAGGCACTGACCGGCTTGATCAGCACATCCTCGATGCCCACTTCTTCCGCGTCCTTGATGGCTTCCTCGCGGCCATAAGCAGTCACCATCATCATGAGCGGAATGCGCTTGAGCGGACGCGCTCTTAGGCGTTTGGCGGTCTCGATGCCATCCATGTCCGGCATTCTCCAGTCGAGGAATACGATCTCGTAGGGCGTACCCTGCGCCTCGGCACGCTCCACGGCGTCGAGAGCCGCCTCGCCCGATTCTGCCTTGTCAACTTTGAAGCTCATGCCGCCGAGCATCTCGCCCAGCATCAGGCGGGCGTTCTCGTTGTCGTCCACCACCAGCACGCGCTTGCCCTGCATGTCACCCGCCAGCACCGGCAGGCGCTGTTGGCCGATGCTCTTGCCGAGGCGCGCCGTGAACCAGAAGGTGCTGCCCTTGCCGGGTTCGCTCTCCACGCCCACTTCGCCGCCCATCAGTTCGGCCAGCTTCTTGGCAATGACCAGACCGAGGCCGGTACCGCCAAATTTGCGTGTGGTCGAGTTGTCGGCCTGCGAAAAACTCTGGAACAAACGCCCCATCTGCTCCTGCGTCAGGCCGATGCCGGTATCGCGCACGGCGCAGTAGAGCAGCACATCCTTGTCGGCTTCCTCTTTGATGCGGATGACGATATCGACCTCGCCCTGCTCGGTGAACTTGACGGCGTTGTTGCTGTAGTTGATGAGAATCTGCCCCAGCCGCAGCGGATCGCCGATCAGGTGGCGCGGCACGTTCTTGTCCACATTGAAGACCAGCTCCAGCCCCTTGGTGGCGGTCTTCTCGGCGAGAAGGTCGGCCACATTGTCGAGCACATTTTCCAGTTCAAACTCGGTGTGCTCGACCGCCAGCTTGCCCGCCTCGATTTTCGAGAAGTCGAGAATATCGTTGATGATGCCGAGCAGATGTCGGCTAGAACCCTGAATCTTCTTGATGTGATCGCGCTGGCGCGGCGTCAGCTCGGTTTTCAGCACCAGGTAGGACATGCCGATGATGGCGTTCATCGGTGTGCGTATCTCGTGGCTCATGTTGGAAAGGAAATCCGATTTGGCGAGGTTGGCTTTTTCCGCCGCAGTTTTGGCATTTTCCAGCTCGGCGTTCTTTTCCTGCAGCACCTGATCCAGATGTTTGCGCTCAGTCACGTCGCGCGCAGCGGCGACCGGTCTCGGCATCTTTCAATGCCGACAGCAAATCGTCCGCGCGGTTCAATATAACGCGGGTATGCTTCCGCATCTCGGCGGCTTCTTCGATCTGTTGGAAAGACCAGAACGATGCCGCCACCGCCAGCGCAACCAGCAGGGCCGCTCCAGCAAGCCCGGCAATAAACTTATGTACAGCTTTCATCGGATATTTACCTTTTGTCAGGTCAGGGGGGCGTTGTTTTTTGGCGGCCTAGTCAGATGGCTATGCAAAGCTATCCGATATGAAGGTGTTGGAAGGCGCTGCGCCCTTCGTCAGGCTCAGGACAGGCTTTCCCGACCTACAAAAACCGCCACTCTTTATCATGACGATTAAGCCTGGCGCTCTCCGTGCGTTCACGCACATAGGGAATATGGAAACGCTGAACAAGTTTGGGAGGAGGGGGCATTCTGAAAGCGGCAGTTGAAGCCTGTAGAGCACGATTTGTCGCGCGATAGCAGCACGGATCAACCTAACCCCCCCACCTTTCGGGTGCGTCCAGGAATGGATGCCGGGAGCGCGGACATCCTGTCCGCATGCGGGCTGGAAGCCCGCGTTCCAATCAAACCATGGCTTGAGCTGAGTTCTCTAGGATCACTGTTTCAACACGTTGAGCTGCTCTTGTAGGTGCGAATTTATTCGCACGCAACCTGTTGTTCGGGCGAATGAATTCGCCCCTACATCCCCCTCAACTGCGTTTTCTAGGATAATACGATCAACTGCTTTTCCCGGATTCATGCTTGTGCTGCATCGTATCGGTTACATCCTTGCCGATCCCTCGGTAGCCGGTGAAGCGGCCGGAGGGATCGAACATCGGTTCCCCGCTTACCATCAAATATCGCAACGAGCCGTCGGGATTGGTTCGGCTGTAGACGAAATCCAGGAACGGTTGTCTGGTGGCTAGATTTTCCTCAAGCATTGTTCGTTCGGCTTCATTCCAGCCTGCCCCCTGATATTCCCTTGTTTTGT
>Ga0209211_10008520_pt1 | contig 13988 bp, 9 predicted proteins | sample RifGroA2_FD_183992 | JGI IMG/M metagenome (GOLD analysis project Ga0209211, IMG submission 183992) | Groundwater microbial communities from Rifle, Colorado, USA - Groundwater A2 (SPAdes) (version 2) | ecosystem: Environmental > Aquatic > Deep subsurface > Groundwater | place: Rifle, Colorado...
AGTTTGTGTCAAGCTTACGACTTGCCAAAACATACTTTTTTATTGTAAAATATGGGTATAATTGCTTGTGGCAAAGTTTTATTTATTAATAATAGGTAATTTTACCCCAATACTATACGTATCTCTATGGAGAATGACATACCAAAAGCGTACGACGCGAAAAAAGCCGAGGATGGAATATATAAAAGATGGGAGGAGTCTGGTTTTTTTAATCCTGACAACCTGCCCGGAAAAAGAAAAAAGTCATTTTATATTCCTATGCCGCCGCCCAATGCAACGGGGGTGCTTCATGCCGGACACGCGGTAATGCTTTCCATTCAGGACATTGCCACTCGTTTTCAGAGGATGCGCGGCAAATTGGCTCTATGGCTTCCGGGCACTGATCATGCCGCTATTGCCACACAGGCGGTGGTAGAAAAAATAATCGCCAAAGAGGGAAAAACCCGGCAGGGCATGGGCCGTGAAAAATTTTTGGAAAGGGTGGATGAATTTATAAAAAATTCTCAAGATACTATCCACGTTCAAATGCGCAGAATGGGCGCGTCATGCGATTGGTCGCGAGAGCATTATACATTGGACGAAGGTCTGTCCCATGCGGTTAGCGAGGCTTTTGTGAGAATGTATAATGACGGCTTAATCTATCGCGGGCATAGGATTGTGAATTGGTGCCCGAGGTGCGGATCAACTTTGGCTGACGACGAAGTGGAATATAAAACCCAAAAGGCAAAACTTTTTTATATCAAGTATGGCAGATTTACGATTGCCACAACAAGACCCGAAACGAAAGTCGGGGATACGGCTCTGGCCGTGAATCCGGATGATTTGCGTTATAAAGATTACATCGGCAAGGAATATGATATTGAGCTTGCGTCCATAAAAATCCATATTAAAGTCATCGCAGACATTGCTATTGATCCCGGGTTTGGTACAGGCGCTTTGGGCGTTACGCCGGCGCACAGTTTGATTGATTATGAAATGGCGAAAAATTATAATCTCCCAATCATTCAGGTGATAGGGCAGGACGGAAAAATGACGCAATCCGCGGGTGTGTATGCCGGCATGGATGTAAAAAGCGCAAGAGAAAAATTTGTTGAAGATTTGACGAAGGCATCTCTGATAGAAAAAATTGAAGAAGTGGAAAATAATTTGTCGGTGTGCTATCGGTGCGGTACGGCGATTGAGCCAATGCCTTCCGAGCAATGGTTTGTGGATGTAAATAAAAAATTACGGATTACGAATTACGGATTACGGATTCCCCAGAAAGAAGCTTCTTTAAAAGAGATGGCCTTGTACGTCGTGAGAAGCAAGCAGATAAAAATTATTCCTGAACGTTTTGAAAAAATATATTTCAACTGGATGGAGAATCTTCACGACTGGTGTATTTCGCGCCAGATTTGGTTTGGCCATCGTATACCTGTCTGGTATAAAGAAAAAGAAATCTATGTGGGCGCTGAGCCTCCAAAAGGCGAGGGCTGGAAGCAAGACCCGGATACTTTGGACACATGGTTTTCGTCCGGGCTGTGGACATTTTCCACCCTTGGCTGGCCTGAAAAAACCAAAGACTTGAAAACATATCATCCGGCAACGCTTATGGAAACGGCCTATGATATTTTGTTTTTTTGGGTCGCACGTATGATTATAATGTCCAATTATTTAATGAAAGAAGCTCCTTTTGAAACCGTTTATATCCATGGATTAATCAAGGACAAAAATGGACAGAAAATGTCTAAATCAAAACCCGAGACCACTATTGATCCTGTGGGAATGATAGAAAAATACGGAGCCGATGCCATGCGCCTTGCGCTTGTTATCGGAAATACCCCCGGAAATGATTCGCGCCTTTATGAAGAAAAAATCGCGGGTTTTCGGAATTTTACCAATAAGTTATGGAACATTTCGCGCTTTATATTTACTTCGGTTGAAAAAATACAATTGGTATTAGAGGCTCCGGCTCCAAAAACATTTTCTGATAAATATATTTTAAAAACATTTGAAAATATAAAATCTATTGTTACGCAGGATCTGGAGGAATACAGGTTTTCCCAGGCCGGCGAGGTATTAAGGGAATTTACCTGGGGTGAATTCGCCGATTGGTATATAGAGATTGCAAAAATCCGAAGCACGAAATCCGAAATTCGAAACAAAACCCAAAACCCAAAACCCAAAACTTTCTCCTCTCCCTTGGTGGGAGAGGATGGGAGAGGGGGATTGGAAACAGAAAAACAAGAAATTTTATTATACATTTTAGAACAGTTATTAATATTATGGCATCCATTCATGCCATTTGTAACAGAAGAAATTTGGAAGAATTTTCAAACCGATGAACTATTAATGATGAGGCAGTGGCCGAAAGTGAATAATACATTGCACAACCAGAGCAAATCCATTGTTAATGATTTTACTCAAATTCAAAAAATAATTATTGCCACAAGAAATCTTAAGGCCGAAAACGGCCTTGCCTCAAGGCATGATGTGCCGATTGCTTTCTACGCGAAAAAATCTTCATTAAAAGCATTGCACCTTGATGAGATGAAGGCAATTATAGAAAGATTGGCCGGCGTGAAAATTGAGCTCGTGACGCAGTATTCAAAAAAAAGGCCCAAGCAGTCTGCGTTTACGGTTGTCGGTGTTGTTGAAATTTATTTATCCATAACGGGTATAATTGATGTTGACGCAAAGCAAAAAGAAATAGCGGATAAAGAGGCGTATATAAAAACGCTTGAGCAGAAATTAAGCAATAAAGAATTTACTACAAAAGCGCCGAAGCAGATAATAGAAAAAGAAAAGCAGAAATTATTATTGCAAAAAGACGAGCTTCATAAGCTTAAAGGCAGTATTAATAATTTGATATAAAAAATATGCCACAAGATAAAAAAATAGAGGGACTCTTAACCCGCGGGGTGGAAAATATTTACCCCAACCGCGAGGAAGTGGAAAAGGTTTTAAAAGCAGGAAAAAAATTACGCCTATACCATGGCATTGATCCGACCGCGGAGTCTTTGCATTTGGGGCATATGGTCCAGATGCTGAAACTCCGGCAGTTCCAGGACTTGGGGCACGAAGTTATTGTTTTGATTGGCGATTTTACAGCTCAAATCGGAGACCCATCCGATAAATCAGCAACACGAAAACAGCTCGCGCATAAAGAAGTTTTAAAAAATGCCAAAGATTATAAAAAACAGATTTCAAGATTTTTAGATTTGAAAAAAACTAAATTTTTATATAATTCCAAGTGGTTGGGCAAGCTGGATCTTAAAGAAACTTTGGAGCTCGCGGCGCATTTCAGCGTCCAGCGGTTGCTTGAGCGCGATATGTTTCAAAATAGAGTAAAGGAGGGAAAAATTATCCATCTCCACGAATTTTTTTATCCTGTTTTGCAGGCGTATGATTCTGTCGCGATGGACGTTGATATGGAAACGGGCGGAAATGACCAGACTTTTAATATGCTTGCCGGCAGAACTTTGATGAAAACATTAAAGGATAAAGAAAAATATGTTGTGACCACCAAGCTTCTGACTGACGCGCAGGGCGTAAAGATGGGCAAAACCACGGGCAATATGGCCAGATTAAATGACACACCCGAAGACATGTACGGCATTATTTTATCATGGCCGGATGGTTTTATTTTGCCCGGATTTGAATTGCTCACCGCTATATCCATGGAAGAAATTAAAAAAATGAAAGGCGAAATGCAGGCAGGAAGAAATCCGAAAGAATGTAAAATGATTTTGGCGCATCGTGTTGTTGAGATGAATTTCGGCACAAAGGAAGCGGACAGGGCGCAAGAGGAATTTAAAAAAGTCCATGAAGAAAAATCAGCGCCGGACGATATGAAAGAGGTGAAAATCAATTCAAAAAATATTATGGATGTACTTGTTGAAACAAAACTTTGCACATCAAAAGCAGACGCCCGCAGAAATATTGATCAGGGCGGAATTAAAATTGACGGAGAGGTTGTCAAGGATTTGAATTATAGTATTATTAAGCCATGCGTGATACAGAAAGGAAAGAGATTTTTTGTTAAAGTAGTAATATCTTCATGAGTTCAAAGTTCAAAATTAAAAGTTCAAAGTAGCAGTTTTCAGTTAAAAGTTATATCATTGCGAGGCGCCCTCCACAAATATTTGTGGAGGGCAATGTGGCAATCTCTTGAAGTAGGGGGATTGCTTCGTTCCTCGCAATGACCTGATACTAAATTAAAAATATTTCCATTGTTCATTACAATGAAAGAGAAAAGATAATGATTATGGAGAAAAAACTTTTAAAAGCAGCCAGCGTTTTTATCGGGATTTTGATCCTGGTTTTTGTCGTAGATTGGGGAAGAGATTCCATCCAGGGTATTCAAAAAGGATCCGTAGAGGGTGTAAAAACAACAGAGGTTCAAAACAGCACAGATACGATTTCTTCCATTACTATCATGACCTTGAACGCAAAATTGTTGTGGGATGGCTTGGCTCCCGAAGAGGGAAGACTGGAATTTCCTTGGAAGGGCGATGAAACAAAAGCCCGCGAGCATATGAAGAAGGTGGCTGAGATTATCCGAAAGGAAAATCCTGACATTGTAAATTTGGTTGAAGTGGAAAATATACACGCGCTTACTGTTTTGAATAATACTTTTCTCAAGGATCTTGGATATTACCCGTACTTGGTAAATGGGCGCGATACGTATACGGGTCAGGATGTGGCGTTGCTTACAAAAATTATTCCCGAGGGTGGAAAAATTTATAGGGATGACCGCGAAGGAATAAGCGCGGATACGGAAAAATCCGTATCAAAAAATTATTACGCATATTTCAATATCAACGACATGCGGTTTGTCCTTATTGGCATTCATTTTCTGGCAGAACCCTTGAATACCGCGAGAATCAATGAACGGCAGGCGCAGGCGGATGCCATACGATCGCTTGCAATAGAATTTTGGAACAAGGGATACCAGGTTGTGATTGCCGGAGATTTTAATGATTTTGATGACGATGCAAAATCCCTTGATCATATTGGCAGCACGCCCATAACAAATGTTTTAGCCAATATGCGTGCCATGGATTCAGGAATTTTGGCAGATGATCTTACAAATATTGCTTCATTTATTCCCAAGCCCGAGCGCTACACTGCTTTTTACGACAAAAATTCCAATGGAAAAATTGATGCTCCGAAAGAGCTCACATCCATTGATCATATACTCTTATCTTCGGGTCTTGCGTCTCGCGTCACAAGCGCTGAAATTGCGCATACATACGATCCGAAAGATGTGTCTGACCATTTTCCCGTTGTTGCGCAATTGCGGATACAATAATGTATTCAGTGAGACATTCATCGTTTTTATTTGACATTTGAATAGAAAAAAAGATACAATAAATTCAAGGACTCCGCTCTTTTGGAAATCTCAGCTAACGCCTACCCTTCCCTACGCACTTACGGTAGGTTACCCTCCTTTTTCCTCGTTTATTTCAGACCCAAACAAACCACTTCGTGTAGGGACGATGTGGTTTCTTTTTTTAGAGTTTATGGACGAAGATACTTCAAAAAAAATTTTAGAAAACGTGAAAAACGCTTATTCCCATATAGCCGATGATTTTGACTGCACGCGAAAATCCTTATGGCCAGGGCTTGAGAATTTTTTAGCATATGTGAAAAATGGCGATCAAATTTTAGACGCGGGATGCGGAAACGGCAGATTGTTCCAACTTTTTCAAAACCGCGGCATAAAGTATGTCGGGTGCGATAATAATTTAGAGTTGATAGCGCTCGCCGAGAAAAATTTTCCGGGCGCGAAATTTGCCATTGGCGATCTTTTGTATCTGCCATTTTCCGACAATGCGTTTGACGTTGTTTTTTGCATAGCGGCGTTCCACCATATTCCAGGTAAAAGTTTGCGGCAAAAATCCCTTTTGGAAATGAGGCGCGTTCTGAAATCCGGAGGTTATTTGTGCATGACAAATTGGGATCGTTATAATAAAAAATATTTTTATTACATTCTAAAATACGGAATTTTAAAAATATTGGGTTTATCAAAAATGGATTTTAAGGATGTCTTGGTTCCATGGAAAAATACCGTTTCAAGATATTACCATTGTTTTACGCTTGGCGAGCTTGAAAAAGAATTTCATGAAGCGGGATTCGGTGTAGAAAAAAAATACAAGCTGAAAATGGCAGGCCAAAAAAATCTTGTAATCATAGGTAAAAAAGTGTAATAATACTAATATACGAATTGTACTAATGATACGAATCAATACGAATACATTAGCATATTCGCATTATATCATCCGTATATGAAAATAAATCCACAAATGTTTCGGGGCTATGATCTTCGCGGCATTGCAGGCGTTGATTTGAATTCCGAGATTGTAGAACATATCGGAAGGGCATACGGCACGTATATACAACAACACGGCATTGCCCAAACAGTTGTCGGGCGCGATTCACGCGCGACAAGCCCTGAATACAGCCGTGCGCTGATTGCCGGAATGAATTGGGCGGGAATTGATGTTATTGATATTGGAATGAATCTTGTCGGGACATTTTATTGGTCGCAATATTATTTGAAAAGAAAGGGCGGAGTGTTTGTGACAGCATCGCACAATCCCGCGCAATACAATGGTTTTAAATTTGCGATAGATTATTCCGAAACCCTTGTGAGCGATGGCATTCAGGAGCTAAAGCGCATTATTGAAAATGAAGATTATGAAAAAGGATCAGAAGAGGGGAAGACAATAGAACAGGACATACGTCAAGCGTATTTTCAGGATATTATCAAACGATTGCCCATACAAAAAAAATTCCGGGTTGTCGTGGACGCGGGGTTCGCGACCGCGGGCGTTATTGCTCCGGAATTGCTACGGCTTGCGGGTTGCGATGTTATTGAATATAATTGCACGCTGGATCCGACGTTTCCTTTGGGCGCGCCTGATCCTACCGAATCCCATATCGCGAGGAGATTATCCAAAGAGGTGGTTGAGGCAAAGGCTGATATAGGATTTTGTTATGATACGGACGGGGATAGAATCGGCATTGTGGATGAAAAAGGAACTATTATTTGGAATGATATTTTGGTCGCCTTATTCGCGCGGGATGTTTTGCGCGAGCACCCGGGCGCTACCATAATGTATAATACGCTATGTTCAAAAGTTGTTGAGGAAACCATAGTGAAGCACGGCGGAAAACCGTTTATGTGGCGCACGGGGCATTCATTTTTAAAAAAGAAAAATCAGGAAATCGGGGCGGCCTTTATAGGAGAGCTATCCGGGCATTTTTTCTTTTCAAAAGATTATTATAATCACGACGACGGCCTGTACTCCGCGCTAAGGCTTTTGCGCCACCTTTCCGAGGCCGGCCAGACTTTGTCTGGCGCCATGTCATCGCTTCCGAAATATATTTCAAGCCCGGAGATTAAAATATTTTGCGCTGATGATAAAAAAGTCGCGCTTATGGCGAAATTAAGTCCCATTCTGAAAAAAGACTTTCCATTGGCTGAGGTTATAGATGACGAGCGGGCGGGAGACGGCATACGGCTTGAAATGGTGGGCGCCATGTTTGTTGTGAGGTATTCCCAAAACGGGCCGTATATTACAACAAAATTTGAAGCAAAAACCCAGGACGAATATAACGAGCTGAAAAAATATATACGCGACCTTCTTTATGCGCTGGATGAAATTGACTGGAAATCAAAAATTAATGTTAATACGGAGGCGTTGGATTCATAGCATTATGCGTAAGACCAAAAAGCGTTCACCAATAATTTTTTATACACTTGCGATTGTGGGAATGGTTTTGGCATATATTTTTTATTCGCATATTTTTGAGCCAAAAAAAATAATTCTCAAATCTTTGGCTGCGTCTAAAAATATTACGAGCATGGCCTTTGCGTCTTCATTTAAGACTGAAATAATTGGAGAAAAAAAATGGAAATGGGATATATCATTTAACGGCAAGTATGCGAAAAACGCGGACAGCCCATACATAGAAGGCACACTTGGCCTTGACATTGTTAGCCCGTATCCGCAATTTAATTTTAAAGGCGTTGCCATAGAATTGGTTTCTTTGGAAAAAGATGTCGTGTATTTGCAATGCAAAAACGCTTCCGCAATAACTTTTGTGGATCTTGAGCCGGTGCTTGGCCAATGGATTCTGCTTGATTCCAGAAATATGCAGAAAAAAAATGTGATTACGGATGAAAAAATAAAAATAATAAAAAGTCATTTAAATGACGCGTACATAAAAAATGAATTTATTACATTTAAAAAATTATCATCGGAAAAAATTTCACAAACAAGATCCTACCATTACGCGATAAAAATACAGCCGAAAATTTTTGAAAAATTTATGAATGATTTTGCTTCGGCTTTGGCGGATTCCAAAATGGACGCGCCGGATAAGGCTATCCTTGAGCAATATTTCGCGCAAATAAATCCATTTTTAAAAACAAAAGAAATCTCAGGCGAAATTTGGATTGGGAAAGGCGATGCGCGTATTAGGAAAATAGAAATTCATATGGATGAAAAAAATATAATCAACGCCTCTTTTGCCATTGAATTTAATGATTTTAATAAAGAATTCACGCGCATATCCCCAAAACCAAATATTACCCTTGAAGATGCTTTCCAAAAAATAACAGGCAGGGAGCTAAAAGGACTTTTGCCAAATTCGCAAGGCAATGAGGCGCAAGCAAAAGCCGAGGTATTTAATGACATTGATACGGACAATGACGGCTTGCCGGATTTTATGGAATTACGCCTTAAGACAGATATGTATAATCCCGATTCCAACAATAATGGGATAAAGGATGGGGAAGAGTTTTTGTTGGGTGATATTCCTTAGGGGTAGGATGAAAATAAAGTATAGATGCGTATCGTAGGGGCGTATTGCAATACGCCCCTACAAATATTTTATTTAGACTAAGCCAGACTGTCCGATAACTACTTTGTCATCCTGAGTCCGCCCAAGGCGGATAAATTCCGCGAAGGATCCCACGGTAAGCCTGGGGATTCTTCGCCACAGGCTCAGAATGACACGATAGAATATGATGCGATGCGCTTGACAAAATATTTTAGATGTGCTATAATTATATATTGTTCATTTACATGGCAAGCCTTGGGTTTTGGCATAGTGTCAAAACCAGGCGAGCTATAAACCTTTTTTCAAAGGAGGTGTGCGATGGCAAAGTCGCATGCTGCTGTTTGGGCAACGGATGCGCCGTCGCCTGCCCAGCTCAAGGAATTCTTCGCCCAGATTGAAAACGGGCGAGTGACCAAGGATCGGCTTCAGGCGTTTCTCACAAGAGAACACGCCATCGACTGCGATGCCTTGCCATACATTCCACACGGTTGGGAAGTGAGGCAGGAAGATCAGCTTCTGAACACGGTGAAGGGTCAGCTGGAGTGGGATCCAACCAAGATCGCGCTCTACCTGTCCGATAGCCAGAAGTATGGCAAGCTCATCAAAGGCACAGACCTCCGCAAGGAGCTTGAGCACATGGCGGTTCTCAATGCCAATGTTTTGGACTTCCTTCTCGCTCACCCGGATCTCATTTTGGAAGAGTGGAAGGGCAAGTACATTTTCTTCTGGGGCACCATATATCGCGACTCGGATGGCGGACTCATAGTCCGTTACCTCGACTGGTGCGGCTGTCGGTGGGACTGGGGCTGCGGCTGGCTTGGCGGCGTCTGGCGCGAGGCGGGTCCCGCTGTTGTGCTCGCAAGTAGCACTTAGGATTTAGGCTCTTGGATCTTCTTTAGATCCTTTGGACTTTAGTCCTTAGAAAAAAATAAAACCCTGCGTCTATCAATAAATAGATTCGGGGTTTTTTCTTTTGTTATAATAAAAATGGATGTAGGTGTATTTTTCATTGTCGGAGTCTCCTGTAAGGGACTCCGACAATCTCGCATGCGCGGCGGAGTCCCTTGATAGGAGACTCCGCCGGGGATAAAACAAACCTTTTTCATTTCCTCCCCTTTATAAGGAGAGGAGTAACAAACCTTGGCATCAGCCATGGAATTAAAATAAAAAATAGAATATAATGGGTACGTGCGGGATATAAGAAGTTCAAAGTTCAAAGTGAAAAGTTTAAAGTTATGGTATTTGCTTTGCTCATTTATTATTCTTAAAATGTCCCGTCCCGAAGGGACTCTTAAACTTTTAACTTTGCATTTTTAACTTTTAACTTGTATGATAGGAATATTTGATTCAGGGCTGGGCGGACTTACGGTTGTAAAATCCATATTAAAAATTTTGCCGCAATACCAAATAATGTATCTGGGAGATACTGCCCGTTTGCCGTACGGCAACAGGTCCCGGGAGCTTATTTATATATTTACCAAAGAGGCTATTGATTATTTATTTAAGCAGGGATGCACAATGATTATTATCGCGTGCAATACTTCAAGCGCGCAGGTTCTGAGAAAAATCCAGCAGGAATACCTTCCGAAATTTTATCCGGGAAAAAAAGTTTTGGGCGTTGTTCGCCCGCTATCCGAAGAGGCCGCGCGTGTGACAAAAAATAATCGCGTGGGAGTCATTGGCACAAGAGGAACCATTGCATCGGGCGCATATATCCGCGAGCTTGAAGCGCAAAATTCCCGCATCAAGGTATTTCAAAACGCATGCCCTTTGCTTGTGCCGCTTATTGAAGAGGGCTGGCTTGAAAAAACAGAAACAAAAAAGATGCTGAGACTGTACCTGAAACCTTTGAAAGATAAAAAAATTGATACCTTGATTTTAGGATGCACGCATTATCAGATTGTATTTTCACAAATAGTGAAAATAGCGTCAAAGCGCGTATGTGTTTTAAATCCCGGAGACACGGTGGCTAAATCTTTGCAAAATTATTTGGATCGCCATCCTGAAATTGAAAAAAATTTGGTTAAAGGAACAGCTCACCAATATTATGCCACAGAAATAACAGAAATTTTTTTGCATAATGCCCAAAAATGGCTCGGTCAGAAAATTCATTTGCAAAGCGCGGTTATAGAAAAATCCTGAAGATCCCTCTGTTATAAAAGCGGAGAATATGATAAAATAATAATGGTAATAATCATTATTATTTTAATTTTATATGCATAAAAAAATTATATTGTATTTTTTTGTTTTAGGGATTTTAGGCGCAATATTCGCGCCGGCAATGGCCTTGGCGGCATCATGCCCCGCAAGTGAAAAAGGGGAAGTGACTGTCATAACCCGCGATAGCGACGACGATTTATTAAAAAATATAAAGTGGGATTTGATCAAACAGCTGTACGATGCCGACAATAATCATATAAAAGGATCGGTCGTCGGTTCAAGTAATACGGGGGAAGCGGGAATGAGCAGTATAAAATTCGATCCTCTCGCCGCCGTATGTTCTGGCAACGGATGCGATAATACGTTTGTCGTACGTATATACGATATTAATCGCGATGCGGGCGAATATATGTATTGGGAAAATGTAGTCAATTGCGGGGATTCGATAACTGTTAACGCAAGGTTATCCAGCATAAAAGTTACTATCCGCGACAAGGATAAAAATGCCTTAAAAAACAGGGTGTTTGAATTGTATACCCAAAAAAAAGACGCGGGAGATAAACCCATTATTGATGAGGCGGTTTCAAAATCATTGAATACGGGGGACGTTGGAATAAAAAATGTATTTGTGGCGCCGGGCTATTATATTATTAAAATTCCGGCGATTGACAATAAATTCATATATACCCACCCGGATCTTCAGGTGTCGGGATCGGCTGAAACCGAATTTGATTATACATTAAGCAATGTGACCGTATCCATTCGCGACGGCTTGGGCAAACTTATCGTGAGTACGCCTTTTAATGTATTCAAACAGGAAAAAGACGCTGACGGAAATTTTATAATCGGAGAAGCAGTCGGCGCGTATAATACGGGTTCTGACGGAGTCATGGGGATATTTTTGCCAACCGGAAATTACGCATTGCGCTTCAATGGCTCGGGCGGAGAATTTTATTATTTATGGAACCAGCAAATTATTGAAACAAAAAGTTATGCCATTGATTACCGGTTAAGCAATATCAATGTTATTGTGCGCGACTCCCGCGGGGAACTTTTAGTAAAATCCAATTTTGACGTATATAAACAGGCTCTTAATGCCGATGGAAAATTTATTGTCGGAGAGCATATAGGAAGATTCAGCACGGGGGATTCCGGCGTTGGGGGGATATTTTTGCCAAGTGGAAATTACGCGTTTCGTTTTGAGGGAACGGCAACTCAGTATCAATTTTTGTGGGATCAATTTATCGGAATATCCGGAACGCAGACAATTAATTTTAAGCTCGGTACGTTTAAAACAGTAATCACCGGCGCCGGGGGAGAGCTTTTAAAAAATATCCAGGTGACGCTGTATAAGGAAAGCTACGATGAATTCCAAAAACCGATTCTTGGAGCGAAAATCACCACATTGAATACAGGAGATGGGGGAGCAGCGGCATTTTATGTACCATTGGGAAAATATGTTGTTGTGATAAAAAGCCCTGATGGCAAAGATTTTACGCTTTGGAGCAAAGAAGTTTTTGATTCAGGATTTACTCAAATTGACTATGTGTTAAGCTCAATTGATCTGGTTTTGAGAAACGGGAATAACGAGATTATAAAAAATTCAATTGTTGAAATATACGAGCAATCATACGATGCAAAAAAGATTGTGCTTTTGGGAAAACTTGTTGGATCAAAAAACACAGGAAATACCGGCAGAGTTACTTTTTATTATCCTGCCGGAAATTACGCGATAAAAATAAAAGGAACATCGGGAAAAGATTATTATTTGTGGGAGAAAAAGATTAAAGAGCAAAAAACAACAAGGATAAATTATTTTTCAAGCATGTTGCGCATTATCGTACGCGATTCCGGGAAAAATCCTGTTAAGGGCGCGAAGGTGGCAGTATCATCGCAAAAAACAGATTTTGCCGGAAAATCCATTATTGATAAAAGCATTACATCCATAATCACTTTAGATTCGGGCTATGTTGATGTATTTTTGCCAAGCGGAAAATATGCCGTCAGCATTGGCACAGAAAAAAAACTTGATATAAGGGTTTTGGATTATCTTATGACAACGGTTGAGATTGAAAAAATTGATACAAACGCGTATACAATAAAAACCGTTCGCGTCCCGGCGGCTATCGGCTACAGAAAAGATTCAACGCTTATGAGAGTGTCTGATAATCCGGCGGTATATGTTATAAAAAATGGCGAAAAGCGCGTTATCACAAGTGCGGAATTATTCCAACTGCTCGGGTACGTTTGGAAAAATGTCATTTACGTATCGCAAATTGAAATGGAAATTTATAACGAGGGAGAACCAATGACATTTGAAGATGCGCGCCGGCCGGACGGCACGCTTATAAAAACAAAAACAAGCAGAGGGGTGTATCTTATTGATAAGGGAAAAAAAAGGCAGTTTGCATCAGCGCAGGTGTTTGATGCCCTTGGCTATAAATGGTCGCGCATACTTACCATCAGCGATGCGGAATTCGCATTTTATCCCGTTGGCGACCCCGTGACATTTGATAAAATCAAGGATGGGAATTTGGTAAAAATAGCATCAAGCCCGGCAATTTATATAATTGAAAACGGCCTTAAGCGTTTGATCACAAGCGAAAGAATTTTTCGCGCCAAAGGATATAAATGGAGCAATGTGATGGTTGTGGCCGAGGCGAATTTGGCGGAATTTCCTGACGGAGAAGCGCTGGTGTTTCATCTCACGGATGAGGACCAGGACGGGCTGAATTACGAAGAAGAAATATTATTTTCAACCGATCCTTCGTTTGACGACACCGATCATGACGGGTATTTGGATGGGGAAGAAGTGAGAAACGGCTTTAACCCGCTGGGAGAGGGGAAGCTGTTATAAATAGCCCAAAGAAAAAAATCCTAAACTCTAAATCCTAAATCCTAAACAAATCACAAATTACAATGCTCCAGACATTTTTCATTGTCGGAGTCTCCTGTAAGGGACTCCGACATTCTCGCATGCGCGGCGGAGTCCCTTG
>Ga0209211_10008521_pt1 | contig 13986 bp, 12 predicted proteins | sample RifGroA2_FD_183992 | JGI IMG/M metagenome (GOLD analysis project Ga0209211, IMG submission 183992) | Groundwater microbial communities from Rifle, Colorado, USA - Groundwater A2 (SPAdes) (version 2) | ecosystem: Environmental > Aquatic > Deep subsurface > Groundwater | place: Rifle, Colorado...
TCTGGCATGGGTGGCATGGCGGGATCCATCGGCACCCTGATGAAAAAAGACAGTAATAGCAATCCCAAAAGTATGATCGATACCAGTGTGCCAGCCTTGACTGCGTGCTTCGGCCAGAAAGGGTAGAACGACTGCGGATAGGGAGGAGCATACTTGGGCTCCATGATGATTTCTATTTCCTTGTTCGCCATGATTTAGTTATCCCAATGGAGCTTACAGTGGCTCCGATATCCCATACCGCCTTACCATTTTGAAGTGGAAAGACAGGAAAATCGCAAGAACTAACGGAACGATCAATATGTGAATAAAATATGCCGCGTTGAGAGTAAAAGCATCCAGCAGCATATTTTGGAGGGATTCGCCCCCAACCGTCCAGGTTCCGATGTAATCCATCCATATCGCGAAAGACCAATAAGACCTCCAATCCCAGGGAAGAATCAGCCCGGTGACCACCAGCAAGAACACCATAAGCAACTGGAATACGCCGGACAGCCAAGTAAGTTGGCGGGGGCTCTGAAAGGCTTTCAGGTAGAACACGATGACCATGTGGGAAAATACGGTCGCCAGCAGGAGCGTGGAGGTCCAGCGATGCATGTTCCTGAACAGCCATCCCAGGGTTACCTCATTGCTTAAATGCGCGATGCTTTGCAATGCCTTGTCCGGCTCGGGCGTATAGAAAAAAAGCATGAATACGCCAGAGGCCAACTGCAGGAGGATGAGAAACAGCGAGAAACCGCCAAAGCAATAAAAGAAATTGACATGCGCAGGTATCGGCTTGCCTTTTTTTAACCTAATGCGTTCCCTGACCCACTCCGCAATTTTAACTGCGCCGGACATTATTTACCTCCTGGTGATATTTCAGCTTTGCCTGAATTACTCTGTGGGGGCGCTTCCGATTTGCTTGCCTCTATTGCCTCATCCTTTTGCATGCCGTAAGTGTCGCCGGTAAAGTCGACCTTCCAGGTATTGGTCGTTGGGTCGATATTAAGAGGCAATATCTCATGCACCGTATATTCGCCGCCAAAGCTGGAGGGCATCTTGTAACTGATAGCGACTAAGGCTTGAGTTCCCTTGATCTCGACTTTTCCTACGTCAACCGAAAACTTTTCCGGATAACGCTTGATAACCTCCAGGAACTGGTTCACGTTCAAATTGGAAACTCTGGTATCGACCATCTTATAGGCTTCACTGGCGGTCGTGGTGCCGCCTTCGAGCTTGGCGGCCGAGATTAATTCATAGAACCGTTTAGTGACGGTTTCGGGTCCATCCTCAGGCAACGCATTGGTGTCACGGCCACAGCCCGCTATCGCAATAGCGAGAACCAACAATACACGGCTATAAAACTTATTGTTACGCTTCAGCATCAAAGCATTCTCCTCATCCACCAGTTGAAAATACGCTTGTCTACAACTTATTTAAAATTTGCATTCACTTCACGACAGCACGACATACGCAAGTTTGCTACCAGACAACTTGCGGATAGAACCAGTGCTCTGTCATAAAGGTGTTATCGCTGAGCGTGGGGTTCTTTATCCGGTCTTTGAATGTTTCCGGAGGCAGTCCCAGCCTGATTCCAGCGCTGACGTTGTGACACGAATTACAGCCCATGGTTGGCGATACATGTGTAACAGCAAAAAGTGGGCCGAACACGGCTAATGCCACTAGCGAAACAGTCAGAACCCCTAGCGTTTTGACATAAACTTTCTCTCCTAGAGCTTTCCTGACGGGCGCCAAAATTTTGGCAAATATTGTATTTTTTACGGTCGCAGCTGTTTCAGTGTGAGCCTCTGCGTCATGATGGCGCCTTTCCCGGAAAGTTTTTTCCTTGAGAAAATAAGGGAATAATGCCAAAAACAAAAAAATGGCCCATGGAATATAGATGCTGAACAATGCCGCCACAAACCCTTTGAAATACAAATAGGGCACGTAAAAAATAAGAATAAACCATTCGGCGGTCGGAATATTCTCGCCCTCCAGCGGCATCGGTATTATCGCAGGATCCTGAGATGGCATCGGCAGAGCATACGCCAATACGGCAACAGCAACCAGAAACGGAACCGTGAGCGGACTATGCGCGCGAAGATAAGCGAAAAGCCCCCCTCTTTTTTTGATTTTTGTGAATGCATGAATATCCATCAGCACCAAGGTGATGACCGGAAGAATAACAACATGCGCTACGAACGCGCGGTTAAGGGTAAAAACGTCAATCAGAAACTGGCTCAGAAATAACCCGATCAGAGGAATTTCAGCCGCAGAATTAGGGGCCATCTCCATAAACCAATACCCCCTCCATTCCCATGGCAGGATAAATCCGGTCAGCAGAAAACCGAACATGGGCAGATAGAGAAGAATTCCGGTCAACCACAATGTCTTGCTGTCCCGAATAAGGTAATCTTTCCTCAATAAGCTTCTAATAAAATGCATTATTACGGCAACAAGCAGGAACAGCGCAGCCCAACGGTGTGTATCCCTTATCCATGCCACAGCGCTGAATTCGTTATAGATGGCTTGTACGCTGGCGTAGGCCTCATTCAGATGAGGCGAGTAATACAACGCCAGCACCATACCGGAAAGAAGTTGGGTAATAAGAAGGATAAGAGCAATCCCACCAAAAAAGTGGTGCCAATGTGTTTGTTTAATTTTCATAAATTGCTTGATGGTGCGTAGCAGCCCGCATTGAATCGGGACTGCAACTATTTCTTCCAATACTCAATGGGTTGCTGACGCGATCTACAACTCGCCGCCCGGAAGTCACATGGAAATGATTTCAGATAAATAAGTCGCTACGCTAACTTTCCTCATTAGCGTAGCTGATTACACCCAAAAACTATCCCTTGCTATTTAATGTTCTTGACGCAACGGAATCCGACATAGTCTTTGGAGTCAGCCGGAATGCTGAGAAGGTTGTTGTAAGCCGTGGAATAATTTCTGCCCTCAAAAAACGATCCGCCTTTGAGAATGCTATATTTATCTTCGAAGTTGGAGGTCCATTCCCATACATTACCTGCCATGTCCGCGACGCCATACGGGCTATTCCCTTTTTCGCAAGATCCGACTGGCGCAACAAACGGTTCTTTACCTTCTTCGACGCTTTCCTTGGTTATGCAAAGCACCTTGTCGAACTCGTTCCCCCATGGGTAAATTCTGCCGTCGGTTCCTCGTGCAGCTTTTTCCCATTCCTGTTCCGTGGGAAGCCTCTTGTCGAGGGCTGCGCAATGGTCGCTGGCTTCAACAAGAGAAACCATTGTTGCGGGATAATTGTCCCCGCCTTTGCCATATTTAAAATCCAAATTGAATTTGGAGAACTGCTTATTGGTAACTTCATACTTGTCGATTGCAAAGGCAGGCAAGGTGATTTCCTTGGTGGATCCTGGCCTTCCGAAGATGAATTTTCCGGCCGGTATAACTACCATTTCGTCATAATTCTTGGACGCTTGTTTTTTTGCCGAAGGATGATCCGATGCTTCACTCACGCCAATACTCGACATTCCTGCTATCAGGATAGTTAAAAGCCCAAGAGTAGCCTTACTCCCCATGAATCGATTTTCCATAATAAAATAAATCCCTTTTTAAAGTGAGTATCACTCAAAATATATACAGCGCATCTAATAATAAAATGGCGCATCTAACACGCGGGATTATGATAGCACACCCTAAAATGGGTTCAAAAAATATTTAAACGGCATTATCTTCATGCTTCTCCCCACCCCCAATGACCATGCGGGTGTGATGGTATGTGGCATAACTACAGGGGTGATTGACGCTGGTTGTGCAACCCCGACGGAGCGGCTATCTTTGATAGCAATGGGTGGGCAGTATTTGATAAACAGTGTTGCGTCAAAAAATAAATTACTGCTATCATTAGGGGTTAATAATTGATAAATAAAAATCTGAAAATCCAATGATCGAAGTCGAAAATTTAACCAAGGAATACGGAGAGTTCCGCGCCGTTGACAATATCAGTTTCACTGTCGAAAAAGGTGAAATCCTGGGCTTTCTTGGGCCGAATGGGGCCGGTAAGACCACGGTGATGCGCATCCTGACCTGCTTTTTCCCTCCCACCAAGGGGAAGGCTATCGTGGCGGGTTACAATTGTTTCGAAGACTCCCTGAACGTTCGCAGAAGGATAGGCTATCTCCCGCAGCGGGTTCCCCTTTATGAAGACATGAAGGTGAGTGACTATCTTCGTTTTGTGACGGCTATCAAGGGGACGCCTGCCAAGGAGGTCAATCGAAAAGCAGCCAAGGTCATGGATGACTGCGGCCTCAACGACGTTTCCAACAAGTTGATCAACACGATCTCCGGGGGGTATAGGCAGAGGGTCGGCATTGCCCAAGCATTGGTCAATGACCCTGAGGTTTTGATTCTGGATGAGCCTACGGTAGGTCTTGATCCCAAGCAGATCAAAGAAATCAGAAGCCTGATCAAGGAGTTGGCAGGGAAGCACACCGTTATTCTCAGCACCCACATTCTCCCGGAAGTCAGCATCCTGTGCGGCAGGGTGATCATTATCAACAAAGGCAAAGTGGTGGCGGAAGACAGGCCGGAGAATCTTGCAACTGAAAGCGCGCAGCGGATGCTGTTGCGCATCAACGGTAATGCGCAGACGATCGAGCAGGAGCTTGCTCGCGTGAGCGGCATCAAAGGGGTTGAAAGAGAGTCGGCCTCGGGCGATACCAACGGATTTACCGTTGTGCTAGATGATGAGAAACAGGGAAGGCAAGGCATTCAGGCGATGATTGAAAGGAATAAATGGGAGCTCGTGGAAATGCGCCTCCTGGAGGTTAGTCTGGAAGATATTTTCATCAAGCTGGTCACCAAGGAGGAGGCATGAATATCAGGAACGTCAGCCTTATCCTTAACCGTGAACTGAAATCCTACTTCAGCTCGTTCACCGTTTACATCGTGATCATCATGTTCTTGCTGATGACGGGTTATTTTTTCTATAACCTCACCGCCACCTTCTCGATCGTCAGCTATCAGGCGCAGACCGACCCCATGCTAGCCAAGCAATACCAGCTATTGAATATCAATGAGACGGTGATCAGGCCGCTGTTTGGCAGCATAGGCATTATCCTGCTGCTGATGACGCCGCTATTGACCATGAGGCTTCTGGCCGAAGAGAAAAAGACCGGTACGATCGAGCTGCTGCTGACCTTCCCGGTCAACGATATCGACGTTGTGCTGGGCAAGTATCTGGCCTGCCTCGTCGTGATGCTGACCATGGTATTGCTGACAGCCACTTACCCTCTTCTCCTGGTTGCATTTGGCGAACCGGAAGTGGTGCCAATCTGGACAGGTTATCTGGGCTTGGTTCTGCTGGGTGCTTCAGCCATTTCCCTGGGGCTTTTTACTTCGTCGCTGACAGAAAACCAGATCGTCTCGGCTTCCATCTCCTTCGCCATGCTGTTCTTTTTCTGGCTGATCAGCTATTCGGCTCCGCTGGTGTCTGCCGGATTGGGCAAATTCCTCACCTATCTTTCGATCAACGAGCATATAGAAAGTATGTCGAAAGGGGTGGTGGATTCGACAGACATCATTTATTACCTCTGCTTCATCGTGCTGTTTCTGTTCCTTACGCTTAGAAGTCTGGAATCAAAGAGGTGGAAATAATGAACACCAAGGGATTTTTCGCACCATTGGGCCTGCTGTCGGTTTTTTTGATGGTAGCAGGTGGAATTACTTATGCAATAACCGGCGAGATGGGCAATCTGCCATTGGCGCTTATCTGGATAGGGCTTCTGGCACTGCTGCTGTTTTTCTATATCTATTTCAGGGAAATCAGGGAATTCATCACCAAGCGCTCCACCAAGTACGCCTTGAATACGGCGATTATGAGCGTGGTGTTTTTGGTGATAATCGGGCTTATCGCGGGCATGTCGGTCAAATACAAGATGAGGGTCGATTTAACCAAGGATAACAGGTATACCCTCTCTGCCCATACGATCAAGATATTGAAGTCATTGAACGAGGACGTCGAGGCGATCGCCTTCTATCGTGGCGACCAGAGAACGCGGCAGGCGATGTCCGACCTGTTGAGTGAATATTCCTATCACTCGCCCAAGTTCAGTTTCCGCTTTGTAGACCCCGACAGAGATCCGATAGAAACGGCAAAATATGAGGTGACGTCATACAGAACCACCATATTGAAGCATGGCGACAAGAAAGAGATAGTCGAGGGTATCGAGTCTGAAAACAGGCTCACCAATTCCCTGCTTAAGCTGGTCAGTAAAGACGTCAAAATTTTCTACTTTACCTCCGGGCACGGCGAGAAGCGTATCGATAACAAAGAGGAAGATGGTTATTCGCAGGTCAAGGAGGCGATCGAAAGAGAAAACCATCAGGTACGCGACCTGCTGCTAATCAGCGCGGAAAAAGTGCCGGACGATGCCGCCGTATTGGTGGTGAGTGGCCCGGAAACAGACTATTTGCAAGCCGAGCTGGACAAGATAACGGCCTTCGTCAAAAAAGGCGGGCGAGTCATGTTCATGGTTGACCCGAGCGGCGGTTTGCCAAAACTTACGAGCTACCTGGGTGGATTCGGTTTCGAGCTAACGAACGATCTCATTTTCGATAAGATGAGCCAGGTTTCCGGCAGTAATATCGCGATACCGGTGGTGGTGCAATACCACAAGGAGCATCCCGTCACCCGTGAGTTCGAGCAGTTTACTTTTTTCCCGTTTGCCCGTTCGGTCCATATAAAAGAAGAACCCGCCAAGGGAAGCTGGGATATTGCCAAAACCAGCGACAAGAGCTGGACTGTGACGAGCGATCTCAAGAAGCTCACCAAGGATGATGAAGAATTCAACCCGGACAAGCACCAACGCGGCCCTATCAGCGTGGTGGCGGTCACCGCCGTGGAAGTAAACCTTGGTGGAAGCGACAAGGACAATAAAGCCAAAGACGGTCAGGCCAAGGGCAATCAAGCTGGTGAAGGACCGGAAGACAGCCTGAAAACATGGGGGAAGATTCTGGTCGCGGGAGATTCCGACTTTGCGAGCAATAAATTCATGAAGGCGGGAAACAAGGATTTCCTCCTGAACATGCTTAACTGGCTGGCAGAGGAACACACTTTGATCTCGATCAGGAAAAAGGAGGCGGGCGTAACGCCACTTCTGCTGACTGCGATTCAGGGGAAAATGGTTTTCTGGCTTTCCGTGGTGATTGTGCCCTCACTATTGTTGGTGGCGGGACTTGGCATAACCGCCAGAAGAAGGCGCGGCGCGTGAACTTCACTAAAAAAACCCTGTTCTGGTTTATCGTGCTGATCACATTGAGCGGCGCGTTCTTTTTCTTTGACAAGAAGGAGGAAGCGGCCAAACAGTTGAAAGAAGAGCAGTTGAAACTGCTGCCCACTGCCGAGAAGGACATCTCGGAATTCTGGATTAATTACATTAAAGAAAGCCGTCAGATCAAGGCAGTCCGGGAAAAAGACGAGTGGAAGCTGGTTCAGCCATTAAGTGCCAAAGCGGATGCCAAGGCGATAGAAAAATTATTGACCAACGTTGTCACATCCAGAAAGGATGCGGTACTGTTTGAGAAGGTCGATCAGGCCAAGCTGGTGGAGCTGGGCTTGGGTGATCCCACGGTTGAAATGGGCCTGAAGTCTGCCAATAGCGAAACCGTTATTGTTTTTGGGGAGAGGGGGCCGACCAATAATATGGCGTATGTCATGTTCAAGGGGCGGCCGGAAGTGTATCGCGTACACTCTGATCTCAAAAAAGAAGTAAGCCAAGAGACCTATGACCTGCGCGACAAGACCATCCTGGATTTCGATCCGACCAAGTTGAGCCGACTGGAAATAGTCAGGAAGGGCGCGAGTAAAGTCGTCATCGTGCAGAATCAGTCGAAATGGAATATGCTTGAACCCGCAGCTGGCATCGCCTCCATGGCGAAGGTGTTGGAATATCTGTACACGATAAAAAATGGGGAAATAAAGGCGTTCGTCGACGAAAATCCGACCGATCTTGCCCCTTACGGTCTCTCTTCACCGATGTTGCAACTGACAATTTATCAAGAGAAAAAAGAGAAGCCGTATATACTCACTATTGGTGACAAGGATCGGGCAAAGAGGGGATACTTTGCCAAGATCGATCAGGCGAAAAAAGTATTTGATGTCGAAGAGGGATTGGTCGATACCCTCATCTTGAATATGGATAAATTATTAGAGGCTGGCGCTGATTCGTAAGTTGGAGTTTTTGCAAACAGAAACCCAAATAAAAATAAAGAGCCGCATTCCCGGCGATGCGTGAGTCGGAGCGGCTAAGAATCTGACCAATGACTCATGGCATGGTGGTGTTCATAGAGGAGCATTCACCCTGCCGCATGGCCTTTTTTACCATGCGCCAAACTTTTGAGCGCGCCAGACACCCAGTCCGGCGGCAACCAAAAGACTATGGCTTGATAAGCCGACGCACCCACTTTTTTAACGAGACCAGTCAATATTCCTATGAATACACCTCATAACAAAATCGGCATTATGGTTGTTGTGGCAATGGTGATGTCGCTGCTTTCTGGTTGCTCGGATAAAAAAGAGGCAACGGCGCCAGAGATAGTAAAAGACGAAAGGCCATTGATCATAGGTATTGTCGGACCCGAGACGGGTGAGGAAGCGGTTTATGGTAAGAGTGTGGTAGCAGGCGCTTTGGCGGCGGCCAAGCGATTTAATGCACAAGGTGGAATAGCGGGCAAAGAGATCAAGGTGCTCCACTATGACGACCAAAGCGACATTGGCTTGACCACTAAAGCCGTGAAGGACCTTATCAGCCAGAGAGCTATCGCAATATTGGCGGCTCCTACTGGCTCGTCCACCTTTTCGCCTATTCATTTGGTTAACGACTCCAAGACCATATTTGTCTCGGTTGGATCAAGGAGACAACTCAAAGCCAGCGGCCCGTTCGTGTTTCGCACCGCCGTTCCTGATGAAACGGCAACGGAAGATTTGATAAAGTACGCAATCGCAGAGTTGGGGGTTAATTATGCATTGGTTACGGCTGCTGATAATGAGTTTTCTCTGGAACTAAGCTCACTGTTCAAAAAGGCACTTGGCAAACATAACGGCGTGATTAAGCTTGAAGCCGACACCTACGATCCCTATGCAGGAGGTCGTAACATAGCGGCAGTTATTGCAGCGATAAAGAAAAGCCCTGATCCCTTGCATGGAATAATCTTTACAGGCGGCGCTACAGAAGCTGTTCTGCTTGCCCAGGAGTTGAAAAAAGCGGGGTTAAACCTACCCATTATCGGCGGCGAAGACCTTTTTTCTGAAGAGTATTTGCAGGGCGGGGATGCCGTAAACGAAACACTTATATACACAACTTTTTTTGCTGATAACAAGTCAGCCAAAACGGAAGAATTCATAAAAGATTTTGGGGAAGGCAAGCCAGACCGATTTGCTGCATTGGCCTATGATACTTTCATGCTGGTTGCTGAAGCGATCAAGGAAGCGGGCACGACCGATACCTCGCTGGTAAGAGAAACCTTAATCAATCGAAAAGATTGTGAGGGCGTAACAGGGAAAACAAGCTTTACCTCGGAAAATATGCCGGTAAAACACCCCGTTATTTGCAAGGTCAAAAAAGGCGAAAGTGGCGAAAGAAGTTTTGTATTAAAGCAGTGATGCAGAGATGTCCAGCCAGTCCTCTCACGACTTGTTAACAACTCGACCACAGTGAACCTTATTCACAGAGGGGCAATGCGCATCAATTATCAAACACCCGGTTGCTGGATCAACCACTCTGCTGGCAGCGCAGCGTGGTGGTGCAACGAATCAGAATAGAAAGCATTTTTGGAAAACCTCAAGCAATTGCTCACGGCAGACATGGCGGCCGTAGACCAGGTGATACGCACCCGGTTGCACTCAGAAGTGCTGCTGATCAATCAGGTCGGCGAATACATTATCAATAGCGGCGGCAAGCGGCTGCGCCCCGCATTGGTAGTGCTGTCTGCCGAAGCTTTCGGCTACCGGGGGAAGCATCACCACGACCTTGCGGCAGTGGTGGAGTTTATTCATACCGCCACTTTATTGCACGACGACGTGGTGGACGAATCCGAATTGCGCCGAGGGCACGAGACGGCTAATGCGCTGTTCGGCAATTCAGCCAGCGTGCTGGTCGGCGATTTCCTGTACTCGCGCGCCTTTCAGATGATGGTCGCAGTAGGTGAAATGCGTGTGATGCAAACACTGGCCGATGCCACCAACACCATCGCCGAGGGCGAGGTGCTGCAATTGCTTAACTGCCACGACGCGGATGTGGATGCTGCTAACTACATGCGCGTGATCCATTGCAAGACAGCCAAGCTGTTTGAGGCAGCAATGCGCCTTGGAGCAATACTGGGCAACGCCTCGGCAGAAGATGAGGAGGCCGCTGCCAAATACGGGATGCATCTCGGTACCGCGTTCCAGTTGATCGATGATGTGCTTGACTACTCCGCTGACGAAAAACAAACCGGCAAACATCTTGGCGATGACCTCGCCGAAGGCAAGCCTACATTGCCTTTGATCTACGCCATGCAACACGGTACGCAAGAACAGGTGAGCGTGGTGCGCGGTGCAATTGAACAAGGTGACGTAGGAAAATTCGCCACCGTGCTGGAAATTATTCATGCAACCGGCGCGCTGGATTTCACCCGCCAGCAGGCCATGCGCGAAGCAGAGTCGGCATGTGCGGCTATCGCCTCACTTACCGATTCAAAATACAAGCAATATTTGTTAGAATTAGCGCAAGTTGCCGCTACGCGGCAATTTTAGTTTTTCGGACAAGGCCGGAAGTAGGCCTTTCAGAACGGGGTGTAGCTCAGCCTGGTAGAGTACTGCGTTCGGGACGCAGGAGTCGGAGGTTCGAATCCTCTCACCCCGACCAATTAAATTGGTCTTTAATTGGCTCTTTTGACGTGCACCACCGGTGACGGCACATTGACAATTCCCAATGCATCCAATTCTGGAGACATCGACAGGTAATTCGCCGCTTTCGCAAATTCAGTTACGGACAGGTTTTCCGCACGTAGTCTGGCGTCAATCTCCAGCTTTGCAAAATCCGCTTCATCCAGATAGCCGCGCAGGGTATTGCGCAGCGTCTTGCGGCGTTGCCCGAATGCCGCGCTGACCACGGCGGCGAACAGTTTTTCATTGCGCACCTCGATTTCACAGACGGGTAGCGGAACCATGCGCACCACGGCGGAATCCACTTTGGGTGCCGGGCGAAAAGACTGCGGCGGCACATCGAGCAGCTTTTCCATCCGGAATCGGTATTGCAGCATCACCGACAGCCGCCCGTATTCCGGCGTAGAGGGTTCGGCAACCATGCGTTCGACCACTTCGTTTTGCAGCATGAAGTGCATGTCTTTGATGCGTTCGGCGTATGCGGCGAAGTGAAACAGCAGTGGCGAAGAAATGTTGTAGGGCAGGTTACCGACGATGCGCAACGGTGCGGGCAGCAGCGCAAAATCGAATTCCAGCGCGTCCCCGGCATGAACGGCCAGCTTCGATGCCGGGTTGTCCTGCGGATAGTCATGCATCAGCCGCGCAATGATGTCGCGGTCGATTTCCACTACATGCAGATGGTTCAATCGCTTCAGCAGTGGGCGGGTCAGCGCGCCCAGCCCGGGACCGATTTCGACCATGTTGTCTTCCGCTGCCGGGCGAATCGCCTCAATAATGCCGGCAATAATTTGCTCGTCAACCAGAAAATTCTGACCGAACTTTTTTTTGGCTTTATGCACGGTACGCCAGTTCGTTTTCCGCCATCTGCGCCGCGACTTTGATCGCTTCCAGCAGGCTGCCGAGGTCGGCCTTGCCGGTGCCCGCCAAATCCAGCGCCGTACCGTGATCTACCGAAGTGCGGATAATCGGCAGGCCGAGCGTGATGTTCACGCCCTGCCCGAAGCTGGCGTGTTTGAGCACCGGCAAGCCCTGATCGTGGTACATCGCCAGCACGCAGTCGCATTGCGCCAGCCTTTGCGGTGTGAACAAGGTGTCGGCAGGCAGCGGTGCGCTGACGTTGAAGCCTTCGGCGCGCAGCCGATCCAGCACCGGGATCATTACCTCGATTTCCTCGCGCCCCAGATAGCCGCCTTCACCCGCATGCGGGTTCAAGCCGGCCACCAGGATACGCGGCTGCGCGATGCCGAAGCGGCGATGCAAATCGTCCCGGATAATACGCAGTGCATTTTCCAGCAACGGCGCGGTAATTGCGCCAGGCACATCTCTCAGGGGCAGATGGGTGGTGGCCAGCGCCACGCGCATTCCCCCGCCGGCCAACATCATCACCACTAATGGGGTATGCGTCTGCTCGGCCAGAAATTCGGTATGCCCGGTGAACGGTATCCCGGCGTCATTGATGATGCCCTTATGCACCGGCGCAGTGACCATACCGGAAAACTCTCCCGCTTGGCAGCCTTGCAAGGCACGGCGCAACATCGCCAGCACATAACTGCTGTTGGCGGCATCCAGCACACCAGCCTTGCACGGCGCAGCAAGCGGGACATGGATGACAGGCAGGGAGTGGGGAACAACCAGCGCATCCCGACTTCCTGCTCTCACCCCCCCACTTGCCACCTCATGTATTTGCAGCGCGATGCCGAGTTGCGCGGCGCGCTGTTGCAGAAGGTTTTGGTCGGCAATCACGACGAATGGAATATCGGGCGGCGCGGCGGCAAGCTGCACGCACAAATCCGGGCCGATGCCGGCCGGTTCACCGGCGGTGATTGCCAACGGAGCCATGTGGGATGCCGCCTTCACCGCTTACTGGTTTGCTTCGAGGCGGTATTCGATAAATGCGCGGTCGCGTAACTGGCGCAGCCAGTCCTGATACTGCTCGTCGGATTTGAATGTGCCGATGGCAATGCGCGCCTGCTGGCGCTGTTGTTGTTCGCTGATATCGGTACTTCTGCGCTCCAGCACCTGGATCAGGTGCCAGCCAAACTGCGTTTGCACCATGTCGATCTTGCCGGGTTGCAGACTATTCATCGCCTCTTCGAATTCCGGCACAATCTGCCCCGGGGAAAGCCAATCCAGGTCGCCGCCCTGTTGCGCGCTGCCGTCCTGCGAAAAGCGCCTGGCCTGTTCGGCAAAATCCGCGCCGGCTTCGATCCGCGCCTTGATCTCCATCAGCCGTTTTTTGGCTTCGCTTTCGGAAACGATTTCGCTGGTTTTGATCAGGATATGCCGCGCATGGGTTTGGGTAATCACCACCGGTGCATTACCGCTGCGTCTCTCGACCAATTTGAGGATGTGGAAACCGTTCGGGCTGCGCAACACTGCCGTGACCTGGCCGGGTTGCAGCTTCTGCAGCTCTTCGACAAACAGCGGCGGCAGACGGTCACTCGGCCGCCAGCCAAGGTCGCCGCCCTTCAGCGCGTCCTTGCCATCGGAGTAGCCTGCCGCCACTTGCGCAAAATCCGCACCATCCTTTAACTGGCTTAGCGCCTGCTCCGCCTTGTCGCGCGCCGCCTGGATTTTTTCCGCGCTGGCCTGCTCGGGTATCACCACCAGAATATGCGCGAGATGAACCTCCTGTTCCGGCCCGGTCATTTTTGCCTTGTTCACGAGATAACTGTCCACCTCGCCATCGCTGATGACCAGCTTGCTTTCCACCTCGCGCTCGCGCAGGCGTGTAGAGATAATTTCGCTGCGTATTTCTTCGCGGAATTTCTTGAAGTCCACGCCATCCTTCCCCAGCCGGGTGCGGAACTCGGCCAGCGACGGAAAGTTGTTTTGTTGCGCAATCCGCGTAATCGCCAGATCCAGTTGCGCATCATCCACGCGCACGCCGTTTTCCTTGGCGTATTGCGCCTGCAGCATATCGGTGATCATGCGTTCGAGTATTTGCGTTTCCAGCACCTCCGGGGCAGGCAGCGGCGTACCCTGTTTCTGCAATTGCCGCACCACCACGCGCAACCTATCATCCAGTTCACTCCGGGTGATGACATCGTCGTTGACCACCGCAACCACCCAATCAATCACCGCCACCTGTTTTTGCGGATCGA
>Ga0209211_10008522_pt1 | contig 13986 bp, 12 predicted proteins | sample RifGroA2_FD_183992 | JGI IMG/M metagenome (GOLD analysis project Ga0209211, IMG submission 183992) | Groundwater microbial communities from Rifle, Colorado, USA - Groundwater A2 (SPAdes) (version 2) | ecosystem: Environmental > Aquatic > Deep subsurface > Groundwater | place: Rifle, Colorado...
GCATCGAACGTGAACGGTCCAAAGAACCCACTGACCCATTGCTTTGGGCGGACGAAGCAGCCTCCCGAGCGGCCCCCATTGCTTTCGGCGCGCGAGGCGAGTCCCCGAACGGGAGTTCCCGACGAGGAGACACGGAAGCGAAGGGATAGGAGGACCCAGCTATCTCATTGATTTCTCTCAATCCCTCATTTAGAGTGACCGCATCTTTTCCTCGGAGGCAATCACTGATGATCATCGAATACAAGGGACACCGGCCGAAGATTTCTCCCAAAGCCTTTATTGCCCCGACGGCCGTCATCATCGGAGATGTCACCATAGGAGAGGACGCCAGTATCTGGTTCGGCGCGGTCTTAAGATCCGACCAAAATGAAAATCCGATTGTCGTGGGGCCCCGCACCAGCGTCCAGGACAACTGCGTGATTCACTCGGGTGAGGCGCCAGTCGCATTGGAGGAGGATGTCACTGTAGGCCACGGAGCCGTCATGGAAGGATGCGTCATTCGCCGCGGGGCAATCATTGGCATAAACGTAACACTTTTGGAGAACACGGAGATCGGAGAGGAGTCGCTAATCGCGGCGGGGAGCGTGGTCGTTCCTCACACCAAGATCCCCGCTCGCGTCCTGGCCGCTGGAAGCCCGGCCAAGGTGAAAAAGGAAATCAGCGGTGAGACTTTGCACTGGATCAAGATGGGATCTTCTACTTATATCAACTTGTGCCGGAACTATCTCGGCGGCGACTACAAGATCATCGGTTAGAACCGTCTGCAAGTCCGAACACTGAATGAGCGATGATCGGCCGGAGGTCTAAAACGGGATTATGCAGGTCAGCCATAATGGGATTATGCCGACAATACGGTCGGCATTTGCAGCGGTAAACGATATTTAAAATCCTTGACAAGTGCTTGGAAAGGCGACAAAATCTCCGCTGCCTCATGAAACTTAGCAACCGTACTATGCTGGTCAGCATACTCAAATAGTTAGATGTCACGATCGGAACGGATGGCCCCCCAACATTTCACCATGATCGGTTTGGGCTTTGATATCGTTGGTGCGCTGCTTGTTGCAGTTGAGGCGATTAAGATCGAAAACTTCAGGGCTCTACGCGACCACATCCTAAAGAAGGTGCACGGTTACACACTCAGTCCACGGATCGTGTTTGTAGATGAAGATGGGACGCGTCGCATCGAGAACCCACAAGAGAGCAGACCATCGGAATCCTTTCCTGGAGTTTTTATGGCTCTCCATTATGTTGCGGGATTCATTGTCCTCTTGCTCTTAAATGGGCTACTTGACGGCTTGATATACACCACATACTTAAAAGCCGTCGATTGGTTATTGGGCTTGAGGTGGTTCTGGCAGGTTCCGGTTCTATTGTTCACGGCTACCTTCGGAGTATTTTCTGTTTTCTGGGGTCTTGGCGAAGTGGTGCATATGTCGCTCTCTTCTGCGCTAATTCGCACAATGAAGGCAATTGATTTCATAGAGGAGAGGACCCCGACGGGCACCGTAGGAATCTTAGGCTTCTTGTTTCTCGCTGTAGGTTTCTTGTTCCAGTTAGTAGGCACTTACTTGTCTCTGTAGTGGTATGATATCTAACATCCGGCTTGAGACAGGCCTTCGGACCCGCTCGCAAGGCTCGCGGGCCTTGGCTGCTCAGCCTTTACGTTCGGCGTCATGAAGACGGATCAAGGAACGCGAGCCCTGCTTCCGGGGTCCGCCACACGAGTACGTGAAGAGCGGTAATGAGCAGAAGCGAAGTGCAGCCTGAGTAGGGAGAGGAGCGCTATGGTTCAGAACAAGCCCAAGGCGGCAACACCCTCCAAAAAAGGCCGGGCGACCGCGTCTGCGGAGAAGCGAACTTACTTCAAGCAGGCGGATTTCCCTCAAACGACGCTTCAGCAAGCCCAAAAAATCGCATCCGCGATCGTTGACAATTTTGCCAGCGATGGCAGCTCGCCACCGGATATTGCGCTTGCACTTGAAATAAGCCCCACGAGCAGTGCCTGGCCCGCCTTGGCGGGAGCCTCAGTCGCGTATGGCCTAACCGAAGGCGGCGTGAACGCCAACACCATAAAGCTCACGTCACTCGGCCGGAAGCTCGTAGCACCGGAGGAAGAGGGGGAAGATCTCGTCGCCCGTCGCGAAGCGATACTAAAACCGCGCATACTCAAGGAGTTTTTCGAGCGCTATCGGCGCGCGAAGCTGCCTAACGACACGATCGCGGCCAATATACTCAAATCGCTGAGCCTTCCCGCTGACCGAGTTCAATCTGCCCTCGAGATAATTAAGGCCAACGGTCGGTACGCGGGAATCATCAGAGAGACGCCTACCGGTCCATTCGTGAATCTCGACTCCCCGGGAGTTCCGGCTCCTACTGCGACTCCTGAACTCCCAGAACACGATACAGCATCCCCTGACGTAGCAACCTCCGAGACGGAAAGTTCGCGTCAACCAGGACTCACTTTCCAGACGGCCTCACAGGCGGCTGCGGCGCCGAATGCGCCAGCCTTCGACGCCAAGCTAAACCGAGTATTCATATCTCACGGTAAGCAAAAGGCGATCGTCGCTCAGATTAAGGAGCTCCTAACCTTCGGCAGTTTCGAACCGGTGGTTTCCGTCGAGCGCGAGTCGACAGCCATACCCGTACCCGAGAAGGTATTTGAGGACATGCGTTCCTGCGGAGCGGGCGTCATCCATGTTGGTGCCGAGGGAAAATACCTCGATAAGGAAGGTAACGAACACACAAAGCTAAACGACAACGTGCTTATCGAGATTGGCGCAGCGATGGCGCTTTTCGGCAAGAAGGTCATTCTGCTTGTCGAACGCGGCGTTACCTTACCTTCGAACCTTCAGGGCCTCTATCGATGCGATTTCGAGGGCGACCGCCTCGAATACGAATCTACGATGAAACTTCTGAAGACGTTTAGTCAGTTCCGTTGACCGTAGACCCTATGACGCCGAACCCAGCATTCGAGCGGACCGTTCAATAGCCGCGCTTCGCTTACTGTTGCCCGGCCCCTCAATTCAGTCGTTGAGGCTGTAGAAAAAGTTAGATCGAAACATTTACAGAAAAAACGACCCCCGTATTTGGCTTTTAAGCGATGATCTCGGATCGAGAGACCATTTTGGTACCCCTAATTCGGACGTTTTTTTACGGGTTGGGACTTTTTCTACAGACTCGTTAGCTGGCCGGAGGCCGACTTCCCGCGGAGACATACAGGATGGATGCAGAACTCCTCAAGATCGTCGGGCAGGTCGCCGGAATCGGCGGCATAGCTCTCGGCGTGCTCCTGCTCGTCTTCCGGGACGTCATCCGCAAGAAGATCTTCCCGATGTTGACGAAGGAGCAAGCGTACAAGCTCCTGCGCTTCGTTCTCCTTCTCGCGTGGCTCGTTGCCTTGGCCGGTATTGGAGCCTGGGTCTGGGTCTCAACTTACTCGGTTCAGAACAACGTGACCGTTCGAACCGCGAATGACCTTAGGCAAGAATTCGCGCGCGCGACAGCACTTCGAACCCCGCCCCTTAATGAGGATGACTTTCGACGTGTTCTTGAACTGATCACAACCCTGACTCAGATTGATCCTCGCAATGGACACGCCTTCTATTACTCCGGTCAAATGAAGAGGTGGCTGGGAAGAAAAACTGAGGCTCAACAGGATTTCTACAAATATCTTGAGAACGAGCGTCAGCAACCTAAGGTCATGAGAGAAGGGGACATTTCTGCCGAGGCGTGCTATCGCAGTACTGCGGGGTATTGTAGGCAGAGGTCAGGTTGGATTTGCCATCTTCTCGCTAACGATTTTTATCAAAAGGGCTTAGCTGAGGGTAGCTCGGACCAAGCGCGTTTTCACTTTGACCTTGCCGTCCAGTACGCCCAGAAAGCTCGGGTCTTCTTCCCTGGAGGCTTTGAGCAATTTACGCCCACGCAGATGGTGGAACGTGACTCAAGAGCAAGAATTTTGACACTGGACAATGCGGCGAAAACGCGTACGAAGTAGGGAAACAGAAGAACGGCTAACAAATCGCTCAACTCGGACGCGCAAAAAACATCCCGGCGGCTCACCCGAAAGTTAGCCTGTCACACAGAGGTTGGCTCCAAGTGAAAGAGAGCGCACGGATCGTGTAGGATTGCCCAGAAGAGAACATTATGGAAGCCAAAGAGACTGTACGAGCCCTCCTGAATCGGCTCCCCGATAATTGCAGCCTGGATGAAGTTCTGTACCACCTCTACGTGCTGCAGGAAGTTGCCAAGGGCCGGGCCGATGCCGAAGCAGGTCGGACAATAACCCACGCTGAAGTGGCGGAACAGCTAACATTGGACACTTATCCTTACCGACCTAAGCCGCCGGTGGCAGTCTCGACCGCCTTGAACATCTTGGTGTAGCCCGTGCAGCGGCAGAGGTTCCCGGCCATGGCTGTCTTCACCTCTTCCATGGTTGGCGCCGGGTTTTTGTCCAGCAGGGCCTTCAAAGAGATGAGAATTCCGGGAGTACAAAAGCCGCACTGGACGGCCCCTTCCTTAACGAAGGCCTCCTGCAGCGGATGGAGTTTGCCTTTCTGTGCCAGCCCCTCGATCGTCATGATCTCCGCATCCTGGGCCGTCGCAGCCAGGACGAGACAGGAATTGACCGGCTTGCCGTTCAGCAAAACTGTGCAGGCGCCGCAGTCCCCCACGTCGCACCCCTTCTTGGTGCCTGTCAGCTGAATCTCTTCCCGCAGGACATCGAGGAGAGTCCGATAGGGAGCGATCATGAGATCGTAGCTTTCTCCATTAACCTTGAGCGTAACCGGTATTTTTTTCACAAACCCTCCTCTTTGTTGCCCCGCGCTCTGGCAAGCGCCACACGGGCTGCCCGGCGGCAGAGAACACGGATCATATCCAGACGGTACTCCCGGCTGGCGCGCACGTCTGAAATGGGCGAAGCCTCTTCAGCGGCCACTACGGCGACCTCTTCGATCAGCCCGTCTCTGACCTCCTGATTTCTTAGGATCTCTTCCCCTCGTCGCGCCCGCATGGGGGTGGGAGCAACCGAGCCCATGGCGATCCGGCATTCGGAGACAACCTGATCCGAGCCGTTTAGGTGAATGGCCACCCCGATTCCGACAATGGCGATCTCCATGGCCTTGCGCCGTCCCAGCTTGAGATAGGTCGCGCCCCGGCGGCCCGGTACTTCCGGCACGAAGATCTCTTTGAGGATCTCATCGGCCTGAAGAACGGTGCGGCGTGGACCCTGGAAAAAATCGTGGATGGAGACACGTCTTTCCCCGCGTGCACTGGCAAGGATAAGGACGGCATCCATGAGCAGGAAAGGCGGTGCGACATCGGCCGCCGGAGAGGCATTACACAGATTTCCCCCCACGGTGCCGAGGTTTTGAATCTGCACGGCGCCCACCTGCGAGCAGGCCTCGGCCAGGTCCGGGAATTTCTGCTGGATGATTGGGGAGGCAGCGACACCGCCATGGGTGGCGAGGGCGCCCAGCGTAGCTCCCCGTCCATCTTCGTAGCGGATAAAATTCAGGTCGCGAACACCGGCCAGGCTCATGACCGCCTCTGCTGTCAGTTTCTGGTCCTTCAACAGAACCAGCAAATCGGTGCCGCCGGCAAGGACTCTGGCTTTGTCCCCATAGTTTTTCTTCATCTCCAGGGCTTCCTGGAGGCTTCGGGGCTGTAAGAGCTCAAACTTCACTTTAGCCCTCCTTTCTCACGGCCGCGGATACCGGGCGAGCCGCGCCTGATTCCTTCAAAGCCTTGACAATCTTTTCCCCTGTGATCGGCAGGTCGGTGATCCGCACTCCAATAGCGTCGAAGACAGCGTTGGCTACGGCCGGAGCAATCGGACAGGTGGGGAGCTCGCCGATGGACTTTGCCTGGAAGGGACCCGGTCCGGGCGCCCCCTCGATCAGCAGAGTGACGATCTCAGGCGCTTCCAGGGAGGTGCACAGCTTGTAATCACTCAGGGTCGGGTTAGCCACCTTACCCTCGGCGCGCTGCATCTCCTCAAGGATAGCAAAGCCCACCCCCTGAACGATTCCCCCCTCGATCTGCCCCTCTGCGGCCGCCGGGTTGATGGCAAAGCCGATGTCGTGGGCAGCCGTGATCCGCTTGACCTCCACATATCCCCTTTCCGGGTCCACCTGCACCTCCGCAATATGCGTGGCAAAGCAGGTGTCATCCAGCTGGTTGCAGGAAAAAGTTTCCTCAGCCATGAGCTGAGATTTTCCAACCGCCTTGACGGCCTGACTGTAAGATATTTTTTTATCAGGATCCGACTTCATGAATAGAAGGCCATCGCTAACTTCAATGAGATCCTGGGCCTGTTCTCCAGGACACTTCAAGAGCTTTGCGGCGCTCGCGACAAGCTCTTTTTTTACTTCGAGGGCCGCCCGGTAGGCCGACTGCCCGGCGACAAAGGTGGTTCTGCCTCCTCCCGCGCCCTGATCGTAGGGGGCTGAATCCGTATCCACCAGGTTGATCGAGATCCGCTCCATGGGGACCTTGAGCACCTCGGCCACGATCTGGCACAGAATGGTGCGCGCGCCTGTTCCAGGATCCGAGGAGCCGGAAATGATATTCACGCTACCATCTCCATTCACGATAACCACGGCACTCGATTCCCCCGTTCCCGTGGGTCGCTCCGCGCAGGCAATGCCAATGCCGTAGTGTGGGTTTGGCTTGGGCTTCCCCCAGCCGCTCGACTTAACGGCAGCGGTCATGGTTTCCTTGATGTTAATTCCCTTCCAGGGTTCCCCGACGGGTGAGAGGTCTCCATCCTCAAGTGCGTTGATCCAGCGAAAGCGGAACGGATCCATCTGCAAATTGGAAGCAATCATGTCCATGAAAGATTCCACGGCAAAGGAGGCTTGAGGATCGCCTGGAGCGCGGCAGTGGCCGCACGGAACCGTGTGGGTATACACGTAGGAACCATCAATACGCACGTGGGGAATTCGATATGTGCCGGCCAGCTTCTTTGTGCCTCCCAGGCCAACCTGGGGCTTGAAGGCGGCGTAGGCTCCCGAGTCGAATATGGCACTCCCTTCCCATGCCACCAGTTCTCCTGACTTGGTAACGCCTGCCTTGAGTCGGATGATGCTTGGGTGTCGCGGACTGCCTGCCAGGAACTCTTCCTGGCGGGACATAACCATCTTGACCGGACGTCCGGATTTGCGCGCCAGGTAATAGCACAGAGGCTCGTCAAAGATCATGCCCTTACCACCAAAGTCCCCACCCACCAAGCTGGGGATCACCCGCACCCGGGTGATCGGCAGTCCGATAATTTCTGCCATGAGGCTGCGCACCCGAAAAGGCACCTTGTCGGAACTCCACACGGTCACGCTGCCATCAGGGCCGATGTCGGCAACGGCCGCGTGCGGCTCCAGGTAGCCCTGGTGCACGGCTTGAGTGGTGAAGTTATGCTCGAAAACCAATTCGGCCTGGGCAAAACCCAGGGCAGTATCACCCTTGGAGAACGTCTCGTGGAGAAAGGTATTGGTATTTTTTACCGGGGCGGGAAGTCCCGCATAGGTGTGAAGGTTCTCGTGGACAAGGAGCGAACCTTTTTTCATCGCCTCCTTTACATCGGTTACGGCCGGCAGCTCTTCGTACTCCACATCAATGAGGCCTAGAGCCTCCAACGCCGTATCTTCGTCTACCGCGGCCACAGCCGCGACCTTCTCCCCCGCAAAGCGCACTCTGTCCCGCGCCAGGATCGGCGCGTCCCGCAATTTCAACCCCAACAAGATGTCGGGAACGTCTTTAGCGGTAATCACGGCCTTGACTCCAGGCAATGCCTCCGCCCGGCGCGTGTCAATGCGTAAGATCCGGGCGTGCGGATGGGGAGAGCGCTTTGCCATGGCATAAAGGATTCCGGGCAAATTCACGTCCGCCGTGTAGACGGCTTCACCCGTCACTTTATCCACGGCATCGACACGTGGAACAGATTTTCCGACTGCATAATAATCAGACATGGAGATCTCCTTCGCGGCACATCGTAAAGGCCTCTTCTTCGTAAGTCATAAAGCCCAAGACATAGTCATGAAAGTGAAGAGAGAGAAATCGGTATTGAGAGGGGCAAATTTTATGCCACAGTTTGGATGATGAAAAATACCAATTTATTATCCGCGCCTAAGATCTAACAGGGAGAAGAAACCACGGGAAATTTGTTAATAAAATCAACAGCTTTATCCCCTGATGCGTCAGAGTGGACCGGGAAAAATGGAAAAAGGGCGAAAACCAGGCAAGTAGGATAGTTCGGCATTTTTCCAAATATAAGAAAAGTCTTGAAATTCAGTCCCAGGGCTAAGAATTGAAAAAACAGAGATAGACATTTATCTTGGTCTGAGGTAGTGAGGTCTTATAAAAAGAAGAAATGACAATGGCATACCCAAATCTCTTTTCACCCATAACCCTGCGGGGAGTGACCTTCCCGAACAGAATCATGCGCACCTCCATGGTCTCCGGCCTGGCCACAGAGGATGGCCTGGTCACGGATCTGCTCAAAGAGAGGTACCGGAGAGAAGCAAAGGGGGGAGCGGGCTCCATAGTCGTTGAAGCCGCGGTCATCCTGCCTTCGCGAAGCTCGTATAACCTGCGCATCAGCGACGACGCGTTTACCGAAGGATTGAAAGCTCTGGTCGATGCCATCCGCGAGGCGAATCCGGAGCCCAAGATAGGGCTTCAGATCATGCACTTTCTTAAGATCGCCAGGAGCGGCTGGAGGCAGAAGGTGGAGGATTTCAAGCCGGACGATCTGCCGGTCATCGTCGAACAGCACGCGAAAGCCGCCGGGCGCGCGCTCGCCGCCGGCTTCGATTTCATAGAGTTGCACATGGCGCACGCCTATACTCTCGCCTCCTTTCTATCAAAGACAAATAAGAGAACGGACAGCTACGGCGGCAGATTGGAAAACAGGCTGAGGTTGCCGATAGCGGTTTATCGCGCCGTGCGCAATGCCGTAGGTGACAATTTTCCCGCCGGGATCAGAATCAACGGCGAGGATTTCACCGTCGAGGGGACGACGCTGTTTCAAAGCACGCGCATCGCCAGAAGGTTTGCCCGGCTCGGGGCTGATTTTATCAGCGTATCCGCGGGCAGCAGATTCGAAGACGCGGCGACGCCCGCTCCCAATATGCCGCCGGATCCTATGTCCGGCTACAGCGGCCACCGGATGAGTCCCTGGTGGTGGTTTCCGGACATGGCACACGTTTACTTGACGGATGGAATTCGCAAGTATGTGCGTGCCGGCGGCTATGACGCGCCCATAGTAACCGTCGGCAAGATTAAAACCGCGCAGCAGGCTGAGCAAATATTGACAGAGGGAAAGGCTGATATAATCGGCCTGTGCCGAGCCCTCCTCTGCGATCCCGACTGGCCCGTCAAGGCCAAAGAAGGCAGAGAAAGCGATATCGTCCGGTGTACTGCATGTAACTGGTGCCTTGAGGCCGACTCCAGGTTTGAAAAGGTAACCTGCTCGCGCTGGCCGGAAGGAGCTATGGTTGCCCCCGAACCTTTTCTGCCCGAGATAGCGCGCCCTTCCGAACTTCCCGACGACGCCGGTTTGTAGTAAAACCCAGCTTGAGTGAAATTTCTACAGACTCGTTAGGTCTCGAACAAACGTTGCCTTGACTCATGTGCTGGTATGAAGTATCGTCATACCAGGAGGTAAGCCATGGGAAGGTCCAAGATCGCTATCTCTTTAGATGAGTCCACGCTTAATCGTCTCGACAAACTGGTTCAGAAGCAAGCGTTTCCCAATCGCAGTCAGGCTATTGAGGAAGCGGTCGCAGAGAAACTTGCCCGCCTTGAGAGAAGTCGTCTAGCCCGCGAGTGCGCTAAACTCGATCCGGCATTTGAGAAGGCGCTCGCGGAAGAGGGCCTTTCTGAGGACCTAGCGGAATGGCCCGAATACTGAGGGGCGAGATCCGCTGGGCCGACTTAAATCCGGTACGGGGACGTGAACAGGCGGGACTGCGTCCGGTTTTGATTCTAAGCCAGGATGTCTTCAATGAACGCTCCGGGACTGTAATTGCTGTTGCTCTAACGAGTCAGCCTCAACGCGCGGGTTTTCCTTTGACCCTCGAACTTCATTCCAAGAGGCTTCCGAAAAAATCGTGGGTGAAAATTAGTCAGATTCGAACGCTTGCGGTTGAGCGGATTGGGAAGGTGATTGGAAGGGCGTCTCCGGAAGAACTTGCTCAAGTTATTGAGGGATTAAACGAGATCGTCGGAACTTAACTTTTCGCTTCAGACCGAGCGCCTAAGAGCACCGAGGACTATCTCATGGCAGTCTCCATAGCATCTATCCCCTCTTAATACTTTTGATGAGCTTCTCCCCCTCTCCGCCATCCGTCACTTCCCTTCCCTCTTGAGCCATTTCACCGGGCTTCTCTTCCAACCCCAGGAGATGCCCCTCCTTCGGGGTGGAAAGAACAACCTTCGTGACCGTGCTGGTTACCCCCTCCATCGAGCGGATATCCGCCAGAAGCTTCTCCAAAGAAGTTGTATTCGCCGTCTTTACCTTTAGGAGAAAACTCTCTTCTCCTGTCACATGATGACACTCCAGCACGTCTGGATTGCTCACTACGCTAGAGCTGAAGCCGGTAATATAACTCTGGTGGCTGATCGAAACCCCGATAAAAGCGGTGATATCCTTGCCCACTTTCTTGGCGTCAACAAGAGCATGATAACCCTTGATAATGCCCCGTGACTCTAGTTTTCTCACCCGCTCCATCACGGCCGGCGCTGAAAGCTCCACTTCCTTAGCAATTTCAGCCAGGTGGCAACGACCATGCCTTTGCAATATGGATAGGATCCTTGTGTCTATGATGTCGAGCATTTTTTAGGTTTATCCTCTATTCTCCTAAGTTTCTTAGGTTTATATTACTTTTTTTCTTAAATTTCAACCTTTATACTTGTAAAATAGTTTTTTTTATGGCAAAGAATTTTCTTATGACAGGAAGCAAGCATTTTGAATGAAATAGAAAGGTAGCTTCGGATGAATATCGGTCTCCCCCCAAAACAAGGTTTATATGACCCGCAATATGAGCATGATTCTTGCGGAGTCGGTTTTTTAGTTCACTTAAAAGGGCGCCGCTCACACAAGATCGTGCGCGATGCCATCACCGCATTGAATAATTTAAGGCATCGCGGCGCCTGTGGCTGTGAAGTGAATACCGGAGACGGCGCAGGTGTTCTGATCCAGATCCCACATGAATTTTTCTCCGAAATTGTTCGGCCGCTCGGCTTTAAGCTGCCGGAGCGCGGGAAATACGGTGTGGGCACTCTCTTTCTTCCTCGCAATGGCAACTCGCAGGCACACGGCAAAGGGCTCTTGGAAAATATTGTCGCTGAGGAGGGCCAGACGTTCCTGGGATGGCGGCACTTGCCGACGGATAATCACTCGCTGGGCGCCAGCTCTCTAGCGGTTGAGCCGGATATGGAGCAGACCTTTGTAGGGTGGGGGCCGAACATCACCGATCCCGACCAGTTTGAGCGGAAGCTTTACGTCATCCGCAAGCGATTCGAAACCGCGATTCAGGCCGCACACGTGGACGACAAGCATTACTTCTACTTCCCCAGCCTCTCGTGCTACACGCTGGTTTATAAGGGCATGCTGACCCCCGGGCAGCTTGACGAGTACTTTGCCAACGACCTCCAGGATAAACGCCTTGCCAGCGCCTTCTGCATGTTCCACTCGCGCTTCAGCACGAACACCTTCCCGAGCTGGGAGCTTGCCCATCCCTATCGCGTGATCTCTCACAACGGAGAGATCAACACCAAGCGCGGCAACATCAACTGGATGCGCGCCAGGGAGACCCTGCTTAAGTCAAGCCTCTTTGAACCCGGCGACATCGAGAAGTTGCTCCCCATTATACAGAATGAGGACGGCAGCGACACGATGGTCCTGGACAATGTCCTGGAGCTGCTCATCAAAGCGGGCCGCAGTCCGGCGCATGCAATGATGATGATCATCCCGGAGGCCTGGGAAAACCACGAGACGATGTCCCAGGAGAAGAAGGACTTCTACGCCTACCACGCCTGTTTCATGGAGCCGTGGGACGGGCCGGCCTCCGTCGCCTTTACCGACGGAAAAACGATTGGCGCGACATTGGACCGAAATGGTCTGCGCCCTTCGCGCTACTGGGTAACAAAAGACGACCTGGTCATCATGGCATCAGAAGTCGGCGTGCTCGACATCCCGCCGGAAGAGATCGTGATGAAGGGCCGCCTGGAGCCGGGACGCATGTTTTTGATCAACATGGAGGAAGGCCGGATCGTCGGGGACGCGGAGCTAAAGCACTCGCTGGCAAGCGCCCATCCTTACGGTGAGTGGCTGCGCCGGCACATGGTAAAGTTGGAGGAGCTTCCGAGCGCGCCTCACGTGCCGCAGCCGGACCACGCGACCCTGCTGACTCGCCAAACTGCCTTCGGCTACACGCTCGAAGACTACAAGTATATTCTTGGACCGATGGCGAACGACGGGCTCTGGGCTATCGGCTCTATGGGCACGGATACTCCCCTGGCGGTTCTATCCGATTTGCCGCAGCCGCTCTACAACTACTTCAAGCAGCTCTTCGCTCAGGTGAGCAATCCACCCCTTGATCCTATTCGTGAGGAGCTCGTTACCTCCGTTTTGGCGAATCTGGGAGCAGAGGACAATCTGCTCGAGCCCGGGCCGAAGGCGGCGGCGCGAATTCGCCTCCCTTCGCCTATCGTCGACAACGATGAGCTGGCGCGGCTGAAGCAACTGGGCGGCTGGCGCGGCTTTAAGTCCGCGACTCTCCCCATCGTCTTTCCCGCCGCAGAGGGTGCGGAGGGCATGGAGCGGGCCCTGGAGGAGATCTTTGCCACAGCGAGCCAAGCGATTGCAGAGGGAGCGAGCATCCTGATTCTCTCGGATCGAGGGGTGAATAGAACGCACGCGCCGATCCCCTCGCTTCTCGCCTGTGCCGGACTGCACCATCACCTCGTCCGGGAGGGATCCCGCACAAAGGTAGGCCTTGTGGTTGAAACCGGTGATGCCCGCGAAGTGCATCATTTCTGCCTTTTGTTGGGGTACGGGGCCGGGGCCGTCAACCCCTATGTCGCCTTTGAGACCCTGGACGATATGCTCCGTCAAGGGCAGCTCAACGAGGGAATTACCCGCGAGAAGGCTCATCACCATTACGTCAAGGCGATCATTAAAGGCGTGGTCAAGACCATGTCCAAGATGGGCATCAGCACCATCCAGAGCTACCGGGGCGCTCAGATTTTTGAGGCCATCGGCCTGAACGAGGAGTTCATCGGGAACTATTTTTCAAAGACCGCCTCGCAAATAAGCGGCATCGGGTTGAAGGAGATCGCCCGGGATACGCTCTTCAACCATCACCGCGCCTATGGCATTCGTATTGCCGGGCCGAAGCAACTGCCGGTGGGCGGGCAGTACCAGTGGCGCCGGGATGGCGAGTACCACCTCTTCAATCCGGAAACGGTCTACCGCCTGCAACACGCTACCCGCTCGGGGCGGTACGATATCTTCAAAACCTATACCCAGCGGGTGAACGACCAGAGCGAGCGTCTCTGCACGTTGCGCGCTCTTTTTGAATTCAAATTCGGCCAGCGCCCGCCGGTGCCGCTCGAAGAGGTGGAGCCGGTTGAGGCTATCGTCAAACGGTTCTGTACCGGGGCCATGTCGTACGGTTCGATAAGCGCGGAGGCGCACGAAACCCTGGCCATCGCCATGAACCGCCTCGGCGGATGGAGCAACACGGGCGAGGGCGGAGAAGACCCGCGCCGCTACGTCCCGGATCCGAACGGCGACAGCCGGCGAAGCCGGATCAAGCAGGTAGCCTCCGGCCGCTTCGGCGTCACCAGCGAGTACTGCGTGAGCGCCGACGAGCTCCAGATCAAGATGGCTCAGGGGGCCAAACCGGGCGAGGGCGGCGAGCTCCCGGGCAAAAAGGTTTATCCCTGGATCGCCAAGGTGCGATACACGACGCCGGGCGTGGGTCT
>Ga0209211_10008523_pt1 | contig 13985 bp, 13 predicted proteins | sample RifGroA2_FD_183992 | JGI IMG/M metagenome (GOLD analysis project Ga0209211, IMG submission 183992) | Groundwater microbial communities from Rifle, Colorado, USA - Groundwater A2 (SPAdes) (version 2) | ecosystem: Environmental > Aquatic > Deep subsurface > Groundwater | place: Rifle, Colorado...
AGAATCCCCCGAATACCCGCCGCCTGCGCGCCGCCGATGTCGTCGCTCAGATCGTCACCGATCAACACCGCCTGAGCCGGCGCGATCCCCAGCTCAGCCAGCGCCGCATTGAAGAAAGCCGGTGCTGGCTTGCCGGTGATTTCGGCCGTGATCCCGGCCGAATACTCCAGCCCGGCAACAAAGGCGCCCATGTCCAGCGACAGCCCGTCCGGCTCCATGAAATAGCGATTGCGCGCCATTGCCATGAGCGGCAGACCGTCCATGAGCAGCCGGAAAGCATGGTTCAGAATCGGGTAGGTGAAATGCGTCCCCATGTCGCCGAGTACGACGATGTTGGGCTCGGGGTCACTTTCCCCCATTTCGGCGGCGATATCCGGGTGAATCAGCCACAGCGGGCGCAAACCCCGGCTACGGACCAGCGTTCGCGCGGCCAACGCTGCCGTCTGGATCTCGCTGGCGGCCAGCGTGAAACCCATGCGCTGCAACTTGGCGAAGAGGATGGTGCTCGGCGTCCGCGTCGTATTGGTCAGGAAACGCAAGGGCAGGCCCGACGCCCGCAGCCGATCAAGCGCCCGCACCGCCCCCGGCAAGGCGTCATCCCCGGTGTGCAGCACGCCGGCCAGATCGATCAATACCGCTTTCGGTGAAATTGTCGGTGCCATCTCCGCCACCTCCGAGGAGTTTTAACAGGGGTTCGATTATCGTTTTTGACTAAAGTTTTGTCATTGGCTCGCCGGGCTAAAATAACCGGATGACAACGCCTTCCGCCGCCGCCGAAAAGCATTTTTATGAAGCCCTGCGGGTCATGGAGCAGGGCGATCTGGCAGCCGCAGAAAACGGGTTTCGCCAAGCCTTGCAGTTGGCGCCGACGCTGTCCGAAGCCCACGCCAATCTTGGTTATCTGCTCGACAGTCAGGGCCGCCATCAGGAAGCCGAGGAAAGTTACCGTCAGGCGCTGGCACTGGCCCCGATGCAGGTGCAGACCTACATCAATCTGGGTGCCCTGCTCGAATCGCAGCAGCGCTTTGGCGAAGCCGAGGTGGCTTACCAGAGTGCGTTGGCCATCGACCCCGAATCGCCCGCCGCCTGGTCCAATCTCGGCGTGTTGCTGACCTGCATGAAGCGGGAAAGGGAAGCCGAACGCTGTTTCCGCAACGCACTTGAACTGGCCCCCGACTATCAAAAAGCGGCGTTCAACCTTGCCCACCTGCTGCTGCGCCAGGGACGCTACGAAGAAGGCTGGCGCCACATGGAATCGCGCGACTGGTACGCGCAGATCGAGAAACACCTGGGCATGCCGCGCTGGCGAGGCGAATCACTGGCCGGGAAATCGCTACTGATCGGGCTCGAGGCCGGTCATGGCGACATGATCCAGTTCTGCCGCTATGGCAAACAGCTCAAGGAAATTGGCGCCCGCCGCGTCTCCGTTCTTTGCCATCCGCCGCTCAAAAGCCTGTTCCAGCATCTGGCCGGCATTGACGAGGCGATTGCCGTCGGCGATCCCGATCCCGGCATTGCATGGGATTTCTGGACGCCGCCCTTGAGCCAGCCGTATTACCTCGGTACGCGCCTCGACACCATCCCGGCCGAACTGCCCTACCTGCGCGTAGCGCCGCACAAGGTCGCCGATTGGCGGGCCGTCATGGGCGACAGCGGCGACGCGCTGCGCGTCGGACTGGTCTGGAAGGGCAACCCGCGTTTCGAGAACGACGCCTATCGTTCACTGCGCTCGCTGCGTGATCTGGCGCCGCTCGGCGACGTCGCGGGCATCCGCTATTTCAGCCTGCAGAAAGGCGCTGGCGAGGACGAAACGGCCAGCGCCGTCGCGCCGTTTGCCATCACCCCGCTTGGCGCCGACATCGCCGATTTTTCGGATACCGCGGCGATCATGATGAATCTCGATCTGGTCATCGCCGTCGATACCGCCGCCGCGCATCTGGCCGGCGCTCTCGGTCGCCCCTGCTGGGTCCTGCTGCCCGATTACAAGACGGACTGGCGATGGCTCGCCGAGCGCAGCGATTCGCCGTGGTACCCCGGGGTCATGCGGCTGTTCCGGCAGGACGCCACTGGCACCTGGGGGCCGGTCATCGCCCGGCTTAAAGATGCGCTGGCTGATCTGGTCAAGCAACGCGGCCAAGCAATTGCCAGCGCGCCGTGATTGTTAACCGGAGTTGGCCCCGTGCCGGTCCTGACGCTGGGCAAGGGCCCTGGCCAACCGCGGCACCGGCTTTTCCCGGTCCTTCAACAAGCCTTGCAGGCAGGCCGGATTGGCGCGGGCGCCGCTAGCCTGATAATCGGCGAGCAATGTCTGGCGGACGCTTTCCTTGTCCATTCCGATCACGCCGGTCAGATAATCAAACAGGCTGTCGAGCAGTTTTTCCGGCGTCAGGCGGCTGGTCTGACCGGTGCGTTGCCACAGCCAGTCGGCGAAGGCGAGGAAGGCATTGAAGGGCGAAGGGCCGGCGAGCAGGACAGGCAGGGTTTGCGGGAAGCGGCCCGAGTTGGCGACCAAGTCCCAGTAGCGGGCGAGGCGGGTGAAGCGCTCGACGGTCGGCGCGTCGACCACGGCGGTTTGGCGGACGGTGTAGGGCGGTTCGGCGTCGTAGGTCATGCCGTGGACGACGCTATGGCGGGCGATCGGCGTGCCGCGCAGGCGTTTGAGGAGGCCGAGCTGGATTTCGTGCGGGCGCAGGGCGTACAGGCGGTCGAAACCTTCAGCGAAGCTGGCCAGCGTTTCACCGGGCAGGCCGAAGATCAGATCAGTGTGCAGGTGGGCGTGGCTGTGATTGACCAGCCAGGCCAGGTTTTCGCAAGTTTTGGCGTTGTCCTGCCGGCGCGAGATGGCCTGCTGAACCTCCGAATTGAAGGTCTGGATGCCGACTTCGAACTGCAGCACGCCGGGCGGGAAGCGGGCGATCATTTCCTTGAGCCGTTCCGGCAAGTGATCGGGAATCACCTCGAAATGCAGGAAGAGATCCGGCGTCAGGCGGTCGAGGAAGAACTGCAGGATGGTCAGCGAGCTGTCGATTTTTAGATTGAAGGTCCGGTCGACGAACTTGAAATTGCGCGCCCCGCGCTCGTAGAGCCTTTCCAGCGCGGCAAGAAAGCGTTCCGCCGAAATGGCCCAGGCGGTCTTGTCGAGCGAACTGAGGCAGAACTCGCACTTGAACGGGCAGCCACGCGAGGCCTCCACGTAGAGCAGGCGATGGACCAGATCGTCGGCGCTGAACTCGGCGTAGGGCAGGGCGATGTCGTCCAGCGCCGGCTGCTCGCCGGGGATCACTTTCATCAGCGGAGGCGGCCCGTCGAGCAGGGCGCGGCACAGTTTCGGAAAACTGACGTCGCCCCAGCCGGTGATCAGGTGGTCGGCGAGCCGGACGATTTCCTGCCCCTCCCATTCGTAACTGACTTCCGGCCCGCCGAGGACGATTTTCAGCGCCGGCCGGGCCGATTTCAGTCGGCGAAGAACCTCGGTCGTTTGCCCGAGGTTCCAGATATAGACACCGAAACCGATGACCTGCGGCTCCTCGGCGAGCAGCGCGTCGACGATCTCCGGCACCGGCCGGGCGATGGTGAATTCGCGCAACACCGTCCGTTCGCGCAGCCCGGCGCCGCCATGCCGCTCCATGTTGGCCAGCAAGTAGCGCAGGCCGAGCGAGGCGTGGATGTATTTAGCGTTGAGCGTGCTCAGGATGATGGCGGGCGTCATTTCGCCATTTTGACAGCTTCGCCGAGGCCATCTGAAGTGATCCCACGGTCAACCGAAAAAAAGGGCAAAAATCAAAATCCACAGCGCACAGAACTTAAACGCTAGCGTCTTGGACAGAGGCTAAAATGCGTCTTCCAATTCGTTAGCTCCGCCCCATGCTGCCTCAACCCTCCCTGCTCGGCTGGCTTCCCGTCTGGCAACGCAATTTCCTGGTCTGGCGCAAGCTGGCCCTGCCATCCATCCTCGGCAACCTGGCCGATCCGCTGATCTACATGCTCGGCCTCGGCTACGGGCTGGGCGCCATGCTGCCCAGCATCGAAGGCCAGCCCTACGTCGCCTTCCTCGCCGCCGGCACGGTCTGCGCCTCGACCATGAATGCCGCCACTTTCGAGGCGCTGTACTCGGCCTTTTCGCGCATGCATGTGCAGAAAACCTGGGAAGCCATCCTCAACACGCCGCTCGGCCTGGGCGATGTCGTCGCCGGCGAACTGTTCTGGGCCGCCACTAAATCGCTGTTCTCGGGCGCCGCGATTCTCGTCGTCATCACCGGCATGGGCCTGACCAACGGCCCGCTCATGCTCTGGGCACTGCCGGCCATCGTCCTCACCGGGCTGGCCTTCGCCGCCCTCGGCCTGATCTGGAACGCGCTGGCGCCGTCCTACGATTTCTTCATGTACTACTTCACGCTGTTCATCACGCCGATGACGCTGATTTCCGGCGTCTTCTTCCCTACCGACCAGCTCCCCGGCTGGCTGGCGCTGATCGGTGGCTGGCTGCCACTGGCCCAGGGCGTGGCGTTGGTTCGCCCGCTGCTCGCCGGCCAGATCCCGGCCGACGCCCTGATCCACATCATGGCGCTGCTCGCCACGGCGGCCGTAGCCTTCACAGTCGCCCTCCACCTGACCCGCCGCCGCCTGCTCAAGTAGAATCCGCTAATGGAAACCCTGCTCGTCATCACCAACTGCCCGGATGAAGAAACCGCCAACGCCATCGCGCTCGCCGCAGTCGAGGCCAGGCTGGCCGCCTGCGTGAACATCCTGCCGCGCGTCCAGTCGGTCTATCGCTGGCAGGGCAAGGTCGAATCGGCTTCCGAAATCCCTCTCTTTTTCAAGTCGACCGCAGCCAACTACCCGGCACTCGAAGCCAGAATCCGCCAACTCCATCCCTACGAGTTGCCCGAAATCATCGCCCTGCCGCTCAGCCACGGCTTGCCCGCCTACCTGAACTGGGTAGCGGCAGAAACGACCCCATGACCATGCGCCTACTGTTCCTCGTTTTCGCCTTTTTCCTCTCGCTTGCCCACGCCGAGGAATTCCTCGATCCGGCCGTCGCCTTCAAGCCCTCGGTCAAGGCGCTCGACGGCCAGACGCTCGAAATCAGCTACGAAATCGCCAAGGGCTACTACCTCTACCGCGACAAGTTCCGCTTCACCGTCGACGGCGAAACGGCCCCCCTCGGTACACCGACCCTCCCCAAAGGCAAGGAGCACGACGACGAAAATTTCGGCAAGGTCGAGGTCTATTACAAGACCGTCGCCATCCGCGTCCCGGTCGAGCGCATGTCCTCCGGCCCGCTGGCGCTGAAACTCAACGTCACCTCGCAAGGCTGCGCCGATGCCGGCGTCTGCTACCCGCCGCAAACCCAGCAGCTCAGCGTCGAGCTGCCCGACCCGGCCAGCGCACCGCCGGCCTCGGCCGCCCCGGCCGACGGCGACGAAAGCGGCCGGATCGCCGACACGCTCAAGAACGCCGGCTTCTGGACCAGCCTCGCCTTCTTCTTCATCGCCGGCCTCGGCCTGTCGCTGACCCCCTGCGTCTTCCCGATGATCCCCATCCTGTCCGGGATCATTGCCGGTCAGGGGCACAAGAATTCCCACGCCCGCGGTTTCGCGCTGTCCATGGCCTACGTCCTCGGCATGGCCGTCACCTACGCCGCGGCCGGCGTCGCCGCCGGCCTGAGCGGCACGCTGATTTCCGCGGCGCTGCAAAACCCGTGGGTGCTTGGCAGCTTCGCGCTGGTTTTCGTCGTGCTCTCGTTTTCGATGTTCGGCTTCTACGAACTGCAATTGCCGACCGCGCTGCAAAGCAAGTTGTCGGAAGAATCCGGCCACCTGCAGGGCGGACGCGGCATTGGCGTTTTCCTCATGGGCGCGCTGTCGGCGCTCATCGTCGGACCCTGTGTTGCCGCCCCGCTGGCCGGTGCGCTGCTTTACATCGGGCAGACCGGCGACGCCGTTTTCGGTGGCGCTGCATTGTTCGTCATGGCCCTCGGCATGGGCGCGCCGCTGATCGCCGTTGGCATCGCCGGCGGTTCGCTGCTGCCGAAAACCGGGCCGTGGATGGAAGGCGTCAAGAAGGCGTTCGGCGTGCTGCTGCTGGCTACCGCCGTCTGGCTCGTTTCGCCGGTCGTCCCGCCGGTGGCATCGATGCTGGCCTGGGCGGCGCTGCTCATCATTCCGGCCATCTACCTCCACGCCCTTGACCCGTTGCCGCCGCACGCCAAGGGCTGGCACCGTTTCTGGAAGGGTATCGGCATCGTCATGTTGCTGACCGGCGCCGCGCTGCTCATCGGTGCGCTGGCCGGGGGCCGCGATCCGCTGCAACCGTTGGCCGGATTACGCGGACAGGCGGTCGCCGCCGAAGAGAAAAGGTTGCCTTTCGAACGCGTCACCTCGGTGACCGACCTGGAAGCCCGAATCAAAACCGCCGGCAAGCCGGTCATGCTCGACTTTTACGCCGACTGGTGCGTCTCGTGCAAGGAAATGGAACGTTTCACCTTCTCCGACCCCGCTGTTCAGGCCAAACTGGCTGGTTTCACGCTGTTGCAGGCCGATGTCACGGCCAATTCGGATGACGACAAGGCTTTATTGGCCAAATTCAAACTGTTTGGCCCGCCGGGCATTATTTTTTACGATAGCAAAGGGCAGGAAATCAGAGCCGTCCGCATCGTCGGTTTTCAGGATGCCGCGCAATTCCAGAAAAGCCTGCAACAACTTGGCGTTGCCGGCTAGATTTCCCGAACGGATAGTCAGGCGACCGACCGACAACAGCCCGGCAAGCCTTTGGAAAACATGGCCTTTCGGCTAAAATTCACAGGTTATGGAATCTATTGGCCTGATTCGCGATTTTCTCAAGGACCGCCTCGGTGTCGAGCCGGAAAATGTCGTTCCCGGCGCCCAGCTGGCTGAACTTGGCGTCGACTCGCTGATGATGCTCGAACTGATGTTCGAGTTCGAGGACCGCTTCGGCATCAAGCTTTCCCGCGACATAAAAACCCCCCGGACGGTTGGCGAGATGGTTTCGCTGATGGACGGGCTGATTGCCAAGTCAAAGAGCTGAGCGATGAGCCAGCGGCGGGTGGCGATTACTGGCCTCGGATTGGTCAGTCCTTACGGTGGCGACCTCGCTGATTTCTTCACGCGCCTGTGCGCCGGCCAGTCGGCCGTCGGCTTCCTGCAGACCGACGATGTACCACGGCCGCTATCGATGCCCTTCGTCAGTTGTCCCGCTTTCGATCCCGATGTCGCGCTCGGCAAACCATTGGCCAGCATGATGGACCGCTTCGCCCAGTTTGCCATGGCTGCCGCCTTCAGCGCCTGGGACGACGCCGGCCTGCCCCGCAAGGGCGAAGGTGAAGACCGCGACGACTGGGGAGTGGCCTGGGGCACCGCCCTCGGCGGCACGATGGCCTACGAAAAAGGCTACCGCGAGCTGTGGCAGAAGGGCCGTGAACGGCTGTCGCCGCTGACCGTTTTGCTCGGCATGAACAGTTCGGCCAACGCCCACATTTCGATCCAGCTCGGGCTGGGCGGCGTCAGCATGAGCCACACGGTGGCCTGCGCCTCGTCGGCCATCGCCATCGGCGAAGCTTTCCGCCGCGTGCGCAGTGGCGAAGCGACGGTGATGCTGACCGGTGGCTCCGACGTACCGCAAGCCTACGGCGTTGCCCGTGCCTGGGAAGCCCTGCGCGTCATGGCGCCGGGCGATGCCGATACCTCGGCCACCGCCTGCCGGCCATTTTCGGCCGATCGCCACGGCCTGGTGCTGGGCGAGGGCGGGGCGGCGCTGGTTCTCGAAGACTGGGAGCATGCAGTCGCCCGTGGCGCCCGTATTCACGGCGAGATCGTCGGCTACGGCACGACTTGCGACCACAGCCATCTCGTCCGCCCGGAGGCCGAAGGGCAGATCCGCGCCATCCGGCTCACGCTGGCCGACGCCGGGTTGAACGCCGCCAACATCGATTATGTCAACGCCCACGGTACCGCAACGGCCGAAGGCGATCCGGTTGAAGTCGCTGCGCTGAAGTCCGTTTTTGGCGAGCACGCTGCATCGTTGCCGGTCAGCGCCACCAAGTCGATGCACGGCCACATGCTCGGCGGCTCGGCGGCCATCGAAGCCATCGTCACCGTCCTCGCATTGCGTGATGGGTCGATCCCGCCCACCGCCCATCTCGGCCAACTCGATCCGGCCTGTATCGGCGTCGACCACGTCACCACGGCCCGCCACGGTCAGCCGCTGCGCGCCGCGCTCTCCAATTCCTTCGCTTTCGGCGGCAGCAACGCGGTCCTCGCGTTCCGCGCCGTCGACCTGTAACCCCACGGATGTACCGCCATGTCTGAAGCCATTTCCCCGGAAATCATCGAAGCCCTGCTGCCGGAAGTCGCCGAGCTGATCGTCACGGCGCTCAATCTCGACATGCCGCCAGCCGAAATCGAGCCGGATGCCCCGCTGTTCGGCGAAGGTCTCGGCCTCGACTCGATCGACGTGCTCGAAATCGCCCTGGTCATTTCGAAGAAATACGGCTTCCAGCTCAAGTCGGACAATGAGGACAACCTGCGCATCTTCTCGTCGCTGCGCGCCCTGTCGGCCCACATCGCCACCCAACGGACCAAATGAGCCTGTCCCCGGGCCAGTTGCTGCGCGGCCTGGCCGTCGTCGTCTTTCTCGCCGTCTGGGCTTTCCTGGCCCACACCGGCAGCGCCGGCGAAGGCTCCGGCGATCTCTCCGTACTGCTCGGCATCTCCCCTATTGTCGCCGCCCTTGGCCTGTTGCTCTGGCGCAGCAGCCACCCGGCGCTGACCGGCACCGGCATTCTCGCCATGCTCGGCGCGCTGGCCTGGTATTGGCCAACCCTGCGCGAAAACATCGCGCTGCTTTTCTTCATCCAGCATCTCGGCACCAATCTGGCGCTCGGCACCCTGTTTGGGCGCAGCCTGCTCGGCGACGGCGAAGCGCTGATCACCCAGCTCGCCCGTGCCGTGCATCAGGGCGAACTATCCGAGCGCAAGCGCCTTTACACCCGGCGCGCGACGCTGGCGTGGACGCTGTTTTTCCTCGGCAATGCACTGATTTCAGCCATTCTCTGGCGGCTCGCCCCGCACACCATCTGGTCGATTTTTGCCAATCTGCTATCGGCCCCGCTGCTTGCCGCCATGTTCATTGGCGAACACATCTGGCGGGTCAAAGCCCTGCCGCCCGAAGAGCGGCCGAGCATCGCCCAGGTCGCCCGCGCCTACCGCATGCGCAACCAGCAGAAAGCGCCGGCGGCCGATCTCGAAACGCCGCAGCCCCCCGCCAATCCGTCATGAATACCGTACCACTGCTCGCCCACGGCGACCTCGACGCCGTGTTTGCCTGGACACCGGAAGGCCCGATCAGCGTCGGCGACTACCTTGCCGACGCCCGCCAGCTGGCCGAACAATTGCCGGCCACCGGCTATCTGCTCAACCTCTGCCACGACCGTTACCGCTTTGCCGTCGGCTTCGCCGCCGGCCTGCTGCGCGGCATGACCAGCCTGCAACCGTCGTCGCAGTCACCGGAAACCTTCCGCCGCCTGCAGGCCGAGTACGCCGGGCTGGTTTGCCTGTGCGACGGCGCCGCCGATACGCTCGACCTGCCGCGCCTCGACTTCCCAAGCGATTTTTCAGCCACTTCCACGGTCAACCGGAAAAAAGAGGCAAAAACGAAATCGGCCATCCCCGAATTTCCCGCCGACCATCTTGCCGCCATCCTGTTCACCTCCGGCTCGACCGGCCTGCCGCAGGCCCAGCGCAAAACCTGGGGCAAGCTCGTCGCCAACGGCCGCTCGGAAGCCATCGCCCTCGGCCTTGACCGCCAGCCGCACGCCATCGTCGGCACCGTTCCGGTCCAGCACAGCTACGGCTTCGAATCGACCTTCCTGCTCGCCCTGCATGGCGGCTGCGCCTTCTGGGCCGGCAAGCCGTTCTACCCGCAGGACATCGCCGGCGCCCTGGCCGCCGTGCCGCAGCCGCGCCTGCTCGTCACCACGCCTTTCCACCTCTCGGCGCTGCTCTCGGCCGAAATCGAGCTGCCGCCCGTCGACCTGCTGCTCTCCGCCACCGCGCCGCTGTCGACGACGCTGGCCGCTCAAGCCGAAGCCCGTACCGGCGCCCCGATGCGCGAAATCTACGGCTCGACCGAATCCGGCCAGCTGGCTACCCGGCGCACCACCGACGGCGCCGCGTGGACGCTGCTGCCCGGCGTCCGCCTCGAACAGGACGGTGACGACACCGTCGCCTGTGACGGCCACGTCGAAGGCCGCGTCGCCCTGTCCGACCTCATCGAACTGCTGCCCGACCAGCCCACGCAACCTCTTCAACAGTTCCTGCTCCACGGCCGCCACGCCGACCTCATCAACATCGCCGGCAAACGCACTTCGCTGGCCTACCTCAACCACCAACTCGGCGCCGTGCCCGGCGTCGTCGATGGCGCCTTCTTCCTGCCCGACGAGGAGGGCCCGGACGGCATCACCCGCCTGACCGCCTTCGTCGTCGCCCCCGGCCTTACCGCCCGGCAAGTCAGCGTCGAACTGCGCCAGCGCATCGACGCCATCTTCCTGCCCCGGCCGCTCGTCCTCGTCGACCAGTTGCCGCGCAACAGCACCGGCAAGCTGCCGAGGGCCGAACTGCAGGCGCTGTACACCGCGAAAGTCAGCCATGGCGGACGCTGAATATCGCTGGCTGGTCCCGGCCGACCACCCGGCCTTTGCCGGCCATTTCCCCGGCCGGCCCATCGTGCCGGGCGTCGTCCTGCTCGACCGTGCCATCCTGTTCGCCGAAGAAATGCTCGGTAAGCCAGGCCTCAACTGGCAGGTCGGCAACGCCAAGTTTTTCAGCCCGGTCGGACCTGAGGAAGCGCTTACTTTCTCGCTAACAACCAAGCCAAGCGGGGCAATTGCTTTCACCGTTCATGCCGCCGAGCGCGACGTCGCCTCCGGCAGCCTGACCCCCGCCGTGCCATGAGCCGGAAAGAGCCGACCGACGCCGACTGGATGCGTCAGCAGGAACGCAGCAATCTGGCCATCCTCAAGCTGATGGTCTGGATTTCGCTGACTTTCGGTCGCCGGGTCGGTCGCCTCGTCCTCTACGGCATCGCCGCCTATTTTGTCCTGTTCGCCCCGCGCGCCCGTCGCTTCAGCCGCGACTACCTGCATCTGGCGCTCAACCGCTGGGCCGAATGGTCGGACGGCTTCCGCCACGTCTTCAGCTTCGCGAGCACGATCCATGATCGGATCTACCTGCTCAACGACCGTTTCGACCTCTTCGACATCGAGATCATCGGCAACGAGGCCGTCCAGAAAGTGGCCGCCGAGCACCCCGGCGCCTTGCTCATCGGCGCCCATCTCGGCAGCTTCGAAGTCCTGCGTGCCGTTGGGCGAGGGCAGCAAGGGCTCAAGGTGGCGATGATGATGTACGAGGAAAACGCCCGCAAAATCAATTCGACGCTTGAGGCGATCAACCCGGCGGCCAGTCAGGACATCATCCCGCTCGGCCGCATGGATTCGATGCTGCAGGCCCGCGACAAGCTCGACGAGGGCTATCTCGTCGGCATGCTGGCCGACCGCGGGCTGGGCGACGATGCTACGGTCGACTGCGATTTTCTCGGCAAACCGGCGCCTTTCCCACTCGGCCCCTTCCGCATGGCCGCCATGCTGCGCCGCCCGGTTTTCTTCATGACCGGCCTCTATCTCGGCGGCAACCGCTACCAGCTGCATTTCGAGCCGCTCGCCGATTTTTCGCAGACGACGCGTGAAGAACGCGACACGGCGATCCATGCCGCCATGCAACACTACGCCGACCGTCTGACGCACTATTGCCATCTGGCACCGTACAACTGGTTCAATTTCTTCGATTTCTGGCAGAAAAAATGATCAAACGTCTCTTCGGCTGTCTTTTTCTGTTGGCTCTCGCCCTGCCAGCCACTGCTGCCTTCGATGTCGGCCAGCTGATGACCGATCTCGCCAAAAACAAGGGTGGCAAGGCCAAGTTCACCGAGAAGAAGTACATTTCGCTGCTCGACAAGCCCGTCGTCTCATCGGGCGAAATGAGCTACACGGCGCCCGACCGCCTCGAAAAACGGACGCTGGTGCCCAAGGTCGAAACCCTGCTGCTCGACAAGGACATGCTGTCCATCGAGCGCGAGAAGCAGAAACTCAGCATCAATCTGGCCAACCAGCCGGAAGCGCTGGCCTTCGTCGACAGCATTCGCGGCACGTTGTCGGGCAACCGGGCGGCGCTCGAGAAAAACTATGCCCTGCATTTATCCGGTAATGCCGACAAGTGGGTGCTCACACTACTGCCCAGCGACCAGAAAATCTCGGCGCTGGTCCTGCGCATCACGGTCAGCGGCAGCAAGAGCCTGATCCGCAGCATCGAGTACCTGCAGGCCGACGGTGACCGTTCGGTGCTCAACATGGAGCCGATCGAAACCAAATGAGCGCGGCGGCCCGGGCCTTCCTGATCTGGCTGCTGGCCAGCATGGCCGGGGCAGCCGTGGTCTGGAACAGCCACTTTTCGGCCGATATGTCGTTTTTCCTGCCGGCCCGGCCGAGCGCCGCGCAACAGGTGCTGGTCGACCAGTTGAAGGAAGGCGTCGTCACCCGGCTGCTCATGGTCGCCATCGAAGGCGGCGATGCGGCGCAACGGGCGGCCGTTTCGCGCCAATTGGACGGTCGACTGGAAAAATTGCCCGAATTCGTCAGCGTCCAGAACGGTCAGGCCGGCAACCTCAATGCCGACCGCGACTTCCTGTTCCGCCACCGCTATCTGCTCAGCCCGGCCGTCAAGCCCGAACGCTTCACCGTCGACGGCCTGCGCGAGAGCATCGCCAACAGCGTCGATCTGCTCGCCTCACCGGCCGGCATGATGATCAAGCCCATGCTGCCGCGCGACCCGACCGGCGAAATGATCGAACTGCTCTCCGGCCTCAACGCCGGCGCCCAGCCCAGTGTGCAGGAGGGCGTCTGGGCCTCGCGTGACGGCCAAAGGGCCATGCTGCTGATCCAGAGCGCCGCCCTCGGCTCCGATACCGACGCCCAGGAACAGGCGATCGCCACCATCCGCAGCGAGTTTGCCGAGAGCGCCCGTGAGGCTGGCATCAGCGACGCCCGCATGGTGATTTCCGGGCCCGGCGTCTTTGCCGTCAAATCGCGTGAAACGATCAAGGACGAGGTCAGCAAGCTGTCAGCGATCAGCACGCTGGCCATCATCGGCGTACTGCTCTTCGTCTATCGCTCGGCCCGCCTGCTCAGCCTCGGCCTGCTGCCCGTGGTGAGCGGGGCGCTGGCCGGCATCGTCGCCGTCAGCCTTGTCTACGGGACGGTCTTCGGCATTACCGTCGGCTTTGGCGCCGCACTGATCGGCGAGGCAGTGGATTACTCGATCTATTATTTCGTCCAGTCCGGCCGGCTTGGTGCGGCTGAATGGCGGACGCGCTTCTGGCCGACCATCCGCCTCGGCGTGCTGACCTCCGTTTGCGGCTTCACCGCGCTGCTTTTTTCCGGTTTCCCCGGCCTGGCCCAGCTCGGCCTCTATTCGCTGAGCGGCGTACTGACTGCCGCACTGGTCACCCGCTTCATCCTGCCGGCGCTGGCTGGCAACGATCATCCGGTGCGCGACCTTAGCCACCTCGCATCACCGCTCAACGCAGGCATCCGGGCCATGCAGAGCCTGCGCTGGCCGGTCATTTTGCTCACGGTAGCGGCAACCACCGTCCTCGTCATCGACCGCCATGAACTTTGGCATCCGAACCTGTCGGCCCTGAGCACGGTCAGCGCCGAAGACACGGCAACCGACATGGCATTGCGTGCCGACATTGGCGCCCCGGATTCGCGCTACATGGCGGTGATTACCGCACCCGACCGCGAAGCCGCGCTGCAGGCAGCCGAGCGGGCCGGGCGACAGCTCGATGCGCTGGTCGCCCAGGGCATCATCGGCGGCTACGACAGCCCGGCCCGCTTCCTGCCCAGCCAGGCCATG
>Ga0209211_10008525_pt1 | contig 13982 bp, 10 predicted proteins | sample RifGroA2_FD_183992 | JGI IMG/M metagenome (GOLD analysis project Ga0209211, IMG submission 183992) | Groundwater microbial communities from Rifle, Colorado, USA - Groundwater A2 (SPAdes) (version 2) | ecosystem: Environmental > Aquatic > Deep subsurface > Groundwater | place: Rifle, Colorado...
AGAGCCTGGTCACCGGGAGTTGATCGATGTCCCGCAACGAAGAAAGCAACCAAGAACTCCCATTCAATCGAGAGCAACCCCAAAACTGTTATGCAAGACCTGGCTTCGGAATGAAGATGGCTGTCATGATTTTCTGCAAACCGTTTTTGGGCGCAAGCAATGAGTGAGTTGGTGATAGCCTTATTATTGGTTGCCGAACGGATAGTCACGATACGAAGGTCGTTGTTGGGCGGCATCCATCACTTGATGGCAACGCTCGGCGCCAAATATGTCCCAGCAATAACCCTGATATCGCTCTCGGTTGCAGCGGACACGTGGCGACCCCCGAACAAGCGTCTATGGATTCAGCCAGTATATAAAAGCTGGCGATTCGAATGTTGGTTCTCTCGTTGGATAGCCAAAAATGCGTGACATTCTCGTCGTTGGAATTGTACTGGCGGGAAGTATTTATGCGCTTCGCCAGCCTTGGGTTGGGATCATGCTATGGACTTGGGTTAGCTTGATGAATCCTCACAGCCTCACATATGGTTTCGCGTTAAGCTTCCCGGTTGCGGCAATAGCGGCAATAGCAACCGTTATTGGATTGCTAATAACAAAGGAGCGGCAAAACCCTTTTTCCAACTCACCTGCTGTCTGGCTTGTTCTTTTTCTAGTTTGGATATGCATATGCTACCCGTTTTCTTACAACGTGGATGGAAGCACAGAAATGCTCACCAAAGTGTTGAAAATTGACATTATGGTTTTGGTGACTTTAATGATTCTCAAATCGCACCGCCACATTGAAATATTCGTTTTGGTTGTGGTTTGCTCCCTCGGCTTTTATGGAATCAAAGGTGGCCTCTTCACAATTGCCAATGGTGGAAACTACCGTGTTTGGGGACCAGGTGGATTCATTGGGGGAAATAATGAATTAGCGCTTGCACTTATCATGACTATTCCTTTCATGCGATATCTCCAACTGCAAGCAACAAACAAATGGGTCCGTCACGGATTTTCACTTGCAATGCTATTAACTGCTGCAGCCTCCCTTGGCAGTCACTCACGAGGTGCGCTATTGGCGATAGCCGCTATGGCATTTTATCTCTGGGTTAAGAGCCCAAAAAAAATGACATTCGGAATCGTAATGGCTTGCACTGGGATCGGCCTGATCCTATTCATGCCAGATCAATGGAGTGACCGGATGAACACGATTCAGACCTATGAGCAGGACAGCTCTGCAATGGGCCGAATTAATGCTTGGTGGGTAGCGTTCAATGTAGCCAAAGAGCACCTCACTGGCGCAGGCTTCGATATGTATAATTTCGATATTTTTGCCCGATTTGCCCCCGATCCGTCAGATATTCATGCCGCACACAGCATTTACTTTCAAGTTCTCGGCGAGCATGGGTTTATCGGGCTCTTTCTTTTCCTTGCGATTTGGCTTTCGACATGGCGAACAGCTAACTGGCTTATAAAAAACGGAGGAAAAACCAGTGAAACAATATGGTGCATGCATCTTGGCTCAATGTGCCAAGTTAGCTTGATTGGCTATGCCGTTGGTGGTGCTTTTCTCAGTTTGGCGTACTTTGACCTACCTTACAACGCACTAATCATGGTTGTTCTAACACGCAACTGGATAGAAAGAAAAGGATGGATAACCGAATATTCGACGGTTACTGCGATTGCTACTGGCTCTAAGCTTGCAGAATCATAGCTAATTTTGTTTCCCCTTCGCCAATCAAGCAAGCGCAAGCAGTTACACCAAGGAGTAGCATAATGTCAGTCCTCGGCACAAAATTGCCTCGGCAGTTTCGAATACTAAGAATTGCACTTATTCTGCAATTACTTTTAGGACTTTATGGCGAAACTGCGGCTCAATTAAATCAAGGATCCTATCCCGACTGGGCCACTCGCTGGCCAGCCGACGAGCAATATGATCGCGATTGCGGCCCCCTATGGAATCAGAGTCAATATGGGCCATTTGACTATCGCCTAACCAAGGCCGGCGACCGTGAACTGGTAGAGGGAGCCCATTTCACTTATGAATATTCGGCATATTTGAAAGGCGACAAGGTCTCCGCGAGACCTAATATCAGACTTCCTCCCGCGTCAGGGTTCAGCTACACACTATGGGCTTTTCCAAATCAACCACAAGCGTTAGCAGCGATGGAGGATCTTGGAATACGGCACAAGACGGAAAAACCACCTGGCGCAAAAATGCGCGTTCATTGCTACTTTCAGCGGGCGGTTAGATATACCCCTGACGACCCCGATGTTCGGGCTATCTATGGCTATTACTACGCTAGAAGAGGAAACGCAAATGCCGCCAAGATTCAGTTTGAAAAAGCAAACGAATTCGATATAGGAAAATCTACCACATCGGTTTACCAAGCATTCGGTTACATCGAAATAAAGGAATTTGAAAAAGCTCTTGAAGCAGCCAAAATGGCCTATTCACGTGGATATTCATTACCCGGTCTCAAATATCGCTTAGAGAAAGCAGGAAAGTGGAAAGACTAGCACACCATCACTTTCTCTATTGGATCTCAGTCCTCAATATTTTATGACGCTGAAAAACAGAATTCTTGGCAATTTACGCTGGATGCTCATGGCCAAACTCAGCTGCCAGACGTTTTCCTGGATTAGTACGCTATTAGTGATGCGGATACTACAGCCCGAGGATTACGGCCTGATCGCCATGGCTGCAGTTCTGGTAAGCCTGCTGACCATGGTTAACGAGATGGGACTGGGACAGGCAATCATTCAGTCGGACAATCTGAATCAAACAAAAATCCGTCAGTGCTTCGGCATAGTCGTATTGGTCAATTTGTCGTCCTATGTCGTGCTCTGCATTCTGGCACCAATCTTGGCGTGGTTTTTTAGTGAAGACAAGCTTTCGCTAATCATTCCGGTAATTGGAGTGCAGTTCCTGATACAGATATTTTTGGTCATTCCCAGTGCGCTACTCGACAAGCAACTACGATTCCGGGAAAGAGCGATTTATGAGGTTGGCACCTCGCTTAGCGGAACGCTGGCAACATTGGGTATGGCTTATAGCGGGTTTGGCATTTGGTCGATCATTTTCGGCAACTTGTGCATGGTTACCTGCTACACCGCATTAATTAACTGGAAGTTCCCATTTCCTCACCTCCCAACATTCAAGTTTTCCGGAATCGGCGATATGGCCCGGTTCGGCCTAATGACGGTACTCGGCCGTATTCTCTGGTTCTTTTATTCTCAGGCAGACACCTTGTTGGTTGGCCGTCTGCTAGGAAAGTCTGTCCTTGGTTTCTATTCGGTGGGTGTGCAGGTCGCCACCCTTCCCTTAGTAAAAATTTCGGCGATATTCAACCAGTTGGCGATGGCTGGTTATTCACAAATCAAGAACGACATCCAGCGTCTGCGGGACAGCGTGCTTTTGGTTGCCCGCGTGGCCAGTTTCCTGTCGGTCCCAATATTTTGGGGAATCGCTGCAATTGCCAACGACTTTGTCCAACTGTTTCTCGGATCAACCTGGGAACCGGCAGTTCTCCCGCTCCAGTGCATAGCTATCATGCTGCCCTTCCGGGTCTTAAGCATCGCCCTGTCGCAGGTGGTAAACGCTGTAGGCAGACCTGAACTGAATGTCATCAATATGGCTGTTGCCTGCGTCGTTATGCCAGTATCGTTTTTCATAGCCATCCAGCTCTGGGGACTGCCCGGTATTTGCTACGCCTGGGTGGTGATTTATCCGATTTGGTTTATCTATGCGTTGCGGCAAGGCCTGCCAACGGTAGGACTAACGCTTCGCGAATATTGCCGGAATGTCGCTGTACCATACCTGTTCGGAGCCTTGATGCTAGTGCTGGTCATTTCCGTCAGAAATCTCCTGCCGATTGAAGGTTGGCAACGACTCATCACACTCATTGCTATCGGCGCAACCGCGTACAGTTCACTGTGCTGGATACTTGCCCATGAATATTCGAGAGGCGTTATAGCAGCATTCAGAATCGACAAAACTGAATTGCACCCCATACAGATTTTAGAGGAGCCTCAACCATGACCATCATTGCAGGCTATTTCAGTATTGGCGATGCCACTAATGTTCCGCAGACATTGGAACAAGAGGTGCGTTCAGCGTTGCGAAGAGTAGACGATGCGCGGGGCCATCTCAAGGTTGCGAGAAGGCCGGGGTTTTATCTGTGCAAATGGGATTCCGGCGCATTTGGCGAGCCTGCCTGGCAGGAGTCAGAGCTAGGAGAAATATCGACGCTAGTTGGGGATCCACTTTTCAGTGAGACGGGGGAACGGCGACACCGCTCCGAACAACTCGAAAGTCTGGATCTGTTTCTCGACGGAATCGATCAAAAGCTGGCGAGCACCAGAGGATCGTTTAGCCTTGTCTGCTATTCGGAAGAACGGCGTGAGTTACGGATCACCACCGACATCCTTGGCGTCAGATCACTGTACTACACGGTTCAAAACGGCTTGCTGTTCTTCGCGTCTGCAATCCGTATTTTGGAGGCCATACCAACCATCAAGCGGCGGATATCCATTATTGGTACGGCCGAGCAATGCATTTACGGACAACCCCTTGGCGCGCGTAGCCCGTACGAAGAGATTCTCATTTTGCGCGAAGCGGAAGTCCTAACCGCCAGCAAGGGTGAGCTAACGGTGACAAGCTATTTCGACTGGTCGCAATCAAGCCCTTATGCCGGAACAGAGGAGCAAGCAGCGGAACAGCTATACCGCCATTTCCTTGACGGAATCAGGGTTAGGGCGCTACCAGGCGAGCGCACCATTGCCTTTCTTAGCGGCGGCATGGACTCTCGGGCCATCGTAGCCACTCTTATGGCTGCCGGCCATCCCGTGGTTGCCCTAAATTTTTCGCCAGAGGGCTCACAGGACCAGGACTATGCCTTGCAGTTTGCCGAAGCGGCGGGTCACGATTGCCAGCTTTATTGTAAGCGCGTTGACGATCCAAATTTTTCACGGCTAGCCGCAAAAACAAAGTCTTCACTAGAACCAGGATCCCTGTCCAGAGTACAGAGACCCAACGTTGTCTGGTCCGGCGATGGTGGGAGCGTAGGGCTCGGCCATGTGTACATGGACGAGAAGATGATCAATGTGATCGAAAGCGAAGGAATCGAAAAGGCAGCTGCGTACTTCATGGCACTGCATCGCAATCAGCTACCGATAGGAGTTCTGGAGGCTCCATGGCGAGACCAACTGCCAGAAGATATCTACCGGAACGTTCTGGCCGAAATCAGACGTTATCCGTGCACCGACACCGGTAGGCAGTTATACCTGTTCCTGCTAATCAACGACCAGCGGCGGCACCTAAGCGTGCACCTCGAATCGATCGACGAACACGGACTCGAATTTTTAACCCCATTTTTTGACAGCGTCTTTCTTCGTGCCGTTGCCGCTACCCCGGTTCGCTGGGGGCTGTTGCACCGCCTCTACTCACGTTGGTTTACCCATTTGCCGAAGTTCGCCCAGACAACGCCATGGCAGACATACCCTGGGCATGTGGAATGTCCAATCAAATGCGGGAAAAATCTTAGCTATCAATGGAGCGGAACGGTGGCACACTCATCTGGTCCGATTGCAGAACGGCTTCCTTTGGCATGGCAACTAGCAAGGAACTCCTTCGACCCGCTGTCGGCCAACCTGTTTTCCAGAACACGGACCCTGTCCCTAGCAGTGTTAGAGTTGTTAGGAATGCGCAACAGCCAGCACGCGCTACGCACCATCCAGACCTTCCGGAGCATTCTGGCTAGGACTAACTAACTGACATCTTCAGAGGTGTCACCGAACCGATCACTTCCGCTCGATACCCGGTCTAACCCCTTCGATAGCCAAGAGAATTTTTTTACATTACCGGAATCAATTAGCGAGTCAAACCCATGAACCTAATCAAGCAGATTACGCAAAAGGTCCGCACCACCGTCAATCGTCGCCGTTTCGAACGCGAACTCAGAAACATCACTGGAACCCCCCCGATCAGACTCGGCAAGGATGAATTTACTGCTCTTTCGATGGTGCATCACCGCGATGTCGAATCCTATCTGCTGGCGATCAAGTCTTTCTGCCGTTTTCTTCACCCGCGGAAGGTCATCATGGTGGCCGACCCCAGCATCACCGATGCTGATCGGGCATTGATTGCCGAGCATGTTCAGGGCATCGAATTCGTCTGTGCCGAAGACTTCCGCGAAACGGGTATGCCACAGGGTGGATGCTGGGAACGCTTGATCGCCATTTCGGAATATGTCCATCACGAGTATGTGATCCAGCTCGATGCTGACACCGTCACGCTAGAGTATCCTGCTGAAGTACATAAGGCCATTGCGGAATCCCGCTCCTTTGTCTTGGCGACGGAGGACGGCCAGGATTTTGTCTCCTGCAAAGAAGCCGCAAATTGGGCCAAGCCACGCACTTCTTTGGGAGAACACGTGCAGGTGCTTGCTGAGGCCAAATTGGATCTTCTACCCGATGCCGAGAGTCGCCGATATGTACGAGGTTGCGCAGGCTTCTCCGGCTTCGCATCAGGGAGTTTCAGCCGTACCAAATTGCGCTTGTTCAGCATTACCATAGGCCAGTTACTGAACGATAAATGGAGTGCCTGGGGGACCGAACAATTCGCATCCAACTACATGGTCGCGAACTCCCCGCTGGCCTGCGTTTTGCCTCATCCAAAGTACTGCCATCCAGGCCGTGAACAGACTGGAACCGTCTTTCTGCATTTCATCGGCTATGTACGTTTTGCTACGAACCGCTACGCCCGAGCCGCTCGCGACACCTGCAACGCTCTGGCCAGCGGCTGACCCATGCCCCCGACAACTCTGTACCGGCTACTGTCGCCTGCCGGCAATAAGGGGCAATTGAGCATCTTCATCTTTCATCGTGTGCTGCCCAAGGCCGATCCACTCTTGCCTTTTGAGCCCTCGGCCGAGCAATTCAGATGGATGGTCCGCTACTTCGCTCGCAACTATAACGTTCTACCTCTCAGTGAAGCAGCGCGGCGCCTTCAGGCCGGAACGTTGCCCGCCGCAGCTGCAGCTATCACCTTCGACGACGGTTACGCCGACAACTTCCACATCGCTTGGCCGATCCTTCAACGATACACACTTCCGGCAACGTTTTTCATCGCCACAGCGTTCCTAGACGGTGGGCGCATGTGGAACGATGACATCATTGAGACGGTGCGACACATGCCGGCCGGCGATCTGGATTTAAGCGTCTTCGGACTGGGCGCCTACAATCTAACTGACACTTTCTCCAGGATTCGGTGTTATGAACTGCTACTGGGTAAACTGAAATACTTCGAGCATGGGCAGCGTGAGGATATCGCCAAACAGATTGCCCTTCGGGCCGGACTGGCAGCCACGAGCAATATCATGATGACGCGTACTGAGTTGAAAAATATATATGCATCAGGCGCGGAAATCGGGGCCCACACCCACACCCATCCGATACTGGAAGACCTTCCCGACACCGAAGCCCGTGTCGAGATCGAGCGTGGAAAGTACGAACTCGAATCGATTCTCGGTAGCCCGGTACGTGTTTTTGCATACCCCAACGGTGCCCCGAAACGTGATTGGTCTGCCCGGCATGCAACGATGGTCAAAGAGATGGGCTTCGAAGCGGCGGTTACGACTGAACAGAAATTAGCCTGTGCCGCATCTGCAGAAATTTACCAGCTACCGCGTTTTACTCCATGGGATAGAACTCCACTGCGCTTTGCAGCGAGAAACCTAATAGAGCTTTGGCGCGGACGCCAAGCTGCTCAAACCTCACCCACCTGATAAGCGCAGTCCCTAAAGCAGAAAATACTCTCCCCTCCCAACAGATAGTCAAAGGGATAGCGGGAAAGGCATGCGAAAAAATTTCGGCTCGTTCCCTGCCATGGAAGTAACCAATCATCCAATTCCAGAGTAATAAGACCGGCTCTACCAACCCATTCAGTATCACTCGCAAACAGCTGCGCCTGCGAGCCCTCGATATCGAGCTTGACCACCAGCGGACGATCCGAACCACCAAGACGGCAAAGATCATTGATGGTGTAGGCGCAAATCGCTCCGAGCACATTAGGCTCCTCGGAATAGTCGACGCGGAATGCCGCAGCCCCCGAGTCCGGATTGACGATTCTCAAGGTACCGGGTTTGTTCCAAATACCTCCCTTGACGATCTCGACTCGGTTCTCGAATGAGCTGACATTCATGCGTAGCAATTCCAGATTGGCGTCATCGGGTTCGATGCAGACTATGCCGGCTAACGGAAATTCCCTCGCGAACCAAGCCGCCGCCAATCCGATATTGGCTCCGCAATCAATAATTAACGGCCTTATTCCCAACCGCAAGCATTCCTCATACTGCTCAATCAGGCGGACATGTTGGGGATATCTACGAATGTCATATTGTCGCTGAACTAGGCATTGCCAGAAGGTACTTCTGTCGGCCACCGTGTCTCTGACGAATATCCGGTGTCCGTAGCCGGGAACCGAAAGCGGGATGATCCGTCCCGGATCATCCCGCGAAACCATTTCGACCGATGAAAAGATCATTGTTCCGGCACCAATGCCAAACTCCCGGATATACACGGGAAATTTCTTAAGCGTTACCATTTAGGGAGTCCGATGATTGTGTTCGGCTGCAAGTTGAGGAAACCAAGGCTGAAGCCGTGGTTGATAGTTGCAGTAGGCATTATCCTAAACTAAGGGGATGAGATTTCGCGGCTACCATCCATTGCGCCAACATCATTAAAATCCACACCATCTCGCCATAGTAACCGGGATGTTGCGGCAGATATTCTCTCGTTAGACGGTCAATAAAATCACTGCGTACGATGCCACGGCCACGCAACGAGTCCAGCGAATCCAACGCCAGCCCACGTAGCCCCGCATGCTCTACGACCCAGACACCGAACGGCAGTCCAAAACCATGCTTTTTCTTGGTGATAATCTCCGGAGGCAGAAAATCCCTCAGTGCTTCCTTGAAGAACCAGCGCAAGGTCAGGCCTTTGAGCTTGAGTTCCGGGTCGAGGCGCATCGAGAAATCAAGCAGGCGGTCGTCTAGCATGGGGAAACCGACTCCCAGTCCAGCTAGCCTTGTGGCCCCAAGTACCTTCGGTAGATCGTTATCGGCCAGCGTGTATTTCCAGTCGTACCAGAGCATGCGATTGACCAGCGCCTGACCGTTGCCGGCACGATAAGTCTCACGCTGCTGGCGCAGTATGTCCTGCGTGTCGACCAGAGCCAGGAACTCCGATGTCAGCACTTTCCCAAGGCCAAGCCGGGTCAACAGGTTGTACATTTGCATTCGGTCCGGCATCGGAACGCTGGCCTGCTCAATATAGCTGACTGCCTTCTTGATGCCGGGAATTCTTCCCGGTAGCGCGCTTCCGGTTAGCAGTGGTTCGAGCAGACCGCGGCGCAGCAGGCCGGGAATCTGCTCATACACACCGAAGACCCGCTGCTTGGCATAGCGAGTATTGCCACCGAAAAGTTCGTCACCGCCATCGCCGGCAAGTATCCGGGTCATGCCAGCTTCGCGCGCCACCTTGGCGCAGTAGAACGCTGGTACGACGGAGGAATTGCCGAATGGTTGATCAAAAGAAGTGGCGACATCCTGAATGCTGCGCACCAAGTCGTCCGGCGTAACGTAATACTCGTGGAGCTCAGCACCGAAGTGGTGGGCAGCAATGCGGGCATACTCCATTTCATCGTAGCCGGTTGCCTCGAAACCGATGGAAAACGCCTGGGCAGGCTGGCCGGTTACTTCCCGAAGTAGTCCGGCCACCGTCGAGCTGTCGGTGCCACCGCTAAGGAAGCAGCCGGTAGTATCGCCATCGAGTTGGTCACGAACAGAATCGAGCAGGATCTGACGAAATTCAGCTTTCAGTTCGTCAAGTGGTGCGCGCCGGTTTTCGCTGAAATGAGGCTTCCACCAGGGCGCAACCGACAACTGGCCATTCTCGAATAAGGCATAGTGCCCAGCCGGCAGACGGAAAACGCCCTTAAAAACCGTCCGCGGCGCCGGAATCATGTGGAAATAGAGGTAATCATAGAGCGCCTGGGAATCGAGTTCGCCATCGGAATCGGCTAGTTCTTCGGCCCGTTCGGCAACCAGCAGTTGCCCATCCTTGATTCGGTAGCACAGGGAGCAGACGGCGAATTTGTCTACAGCGAGAAAAGTTGCCCCCGATGGCGTGGAAAAGGCCACTGCAAAATCTCCCTGCACCTGGTTCGGAGCATCGGTGGCGTTGCGCAGCCAAGCCCCAGACCAGGCCACATGCGGCCCATTCTCGTTGGCGATGGTCTGCAGATCGGCATCATTGAATTTGAATCGGCCGCGAAAAATTGGAAGGGCCGAAGAGAATGGACTGGACAAAACGTTGCGCATGGCTTATTTAAATCGGAAATTTACAAAATTCGGATAGCGACGTGCGGAAGTGGCGCCACGGGTAGGACACCATTACATAACCGCCTTGCCAGAACGTAGCGAGGCGGCGAAGGTGCGGGCTGCAAGGGCAAACGAGTACTGCTGAGCATGAGCTATGATTGCTTCCTCGTCGAACGTTCGATTTATGGCCTCAGCCAAGGCGGATGCCAGACCGTCAGGATCGTCATGCGAAAACAGGATGCCGGCCTCCTCAGAAACGACGTCACGAAGAAACCCGAAATCGACAGATATCAACGGACGACCGAAGCTTAAAGCCAACATGGCAGTTCCGGAAGTGAGAATCTCACGGTATGGAACAACCACATACTCACAGGCTTTGAGATAGTCCTGCATATGTTCATCGGGAATGAAGCCTTCCCGGATCATGATACGCGGATCGTCACCAGCAAGCGCGACGATCTGGTTGCGGTAGGCCAAATCGGGGAACTTGCCGGCGACCATCAGTGTGGCATCGAGGTCAGACTTGAGGAAAGTTGCCACCAGTTCATACAAGTTCTTGTAGGGCTTGCACAGACCGATAAAGAGAAACAGGGGTTTGTCCTGGGGAACCCCGAGGAAACTGCGCGCCATCTCTTTCGACAGATCAGCCTGGTAATAGTCGATCCAGTGGCCATGCGGAATCGATACCAGTTTGCCCCGGACTCCGGGAAAACGTGCCCGCAACGCCTCAGCCGGTCCCGGACCATGCACCAGGATCAGGCGCGACAACAGGATCACAAGATGACGCCCCAAAATATCGAAAGCGCGTATCTGACAGCGATCGTGCGGCAGCAGATTGTGGGCAGTCCAGACCAATTGCCCGCCTTTGGCGTAGGCCAGCAGCAAAAGCGCGACAAATCTTGCAAACCAAAGGCACTGGCGTACTTTTGAGCCGGAGATATTGTAGGCGAAGGACGGCCAATGCAGGTGAAGCCAGTCTCCCCGGCGGACGTTCTGATATAGCCAGCCGCCACTAAAAACCCCCTCGATCACCTCCACTCCTTCGTTTTCCAGGGCGGCAGAGAAGCAATCGTTATAGGAAATACCGGCCTTGGGAAAAGCAATGACGCGCATCTTCTATGTATCCTCGTGACAGTCAGCGCGTATCGGCAGCGCGAACCATGACACAGTCGAATTCGACAGCCCGCAGATCCTCATCCATGCTGATTGGGAACAACCCTGAGATGCGAAAGCCCATGGCTTCAACTATTTCGAGCATTTCCCGGTAATGCGGAACGTCAGCATAGAGGCGCTGAATGGCCAGTTCGAATTGCAGCGCCTTGGTTACCTTGAGCAATTCGGGAGCACCACGCAACACCTCCAGGTCGAAACCCTGAGTATCAACCTTTAGGTAACACGACTGGCCGCCAATGACATCGGCTGGGAACAGGTCATCCAACCGGCGAACCGGGACAACGACGCTATCGACAACAGTATTGCTGACGGAGAATACTTGTGATGCGTCCGCTAGCGGCTGCCGGAAAGAGCTGAATGTATCCCGGGCCATGACATTGAGTGCCAGTTCGCCATTGCTGCTGCCAAGGCCAAGGTTGTGGACCACCCAGGCCTGATCACCGGCCTGCCGCTGCTGCAGAGCTGCAGCCAGATGCGGCTGCGGCTCGAAGGAATGCACCTGCCTGGTAAAGCCAACCTGCTGGCGCAGGAAATCATGGTACTGGCCGACATTGGCGCCGACATCAAATACTGTCGTTATTGCATAGTGCTCGAAGAGCTTGGCCAGATGTTGTGCCAGTTCGCGACTCTCGAGGCGCCAGGTCGGGATGATGGAATAGCCGAGTTTTTCAGCCAGACCTGTAACGACGTGCTCGGTAGTTCGACTCATGGTTGTGCTCCAATATCTTTCAATGGGGGACCGGGCCGGCTTGCCTGCCCGGCGAACTCAAGGCATTTGGCATGAATACGGTGAGAACGAGAATATAGAACATTAGGCCAAGCCTGGGAGCGTCGATCAAGCTGTCAAATAAGCCGACCAGCAGAAAACCAATTATCGCGACTGACTGGTAGGGTGCAAGTTCGTGCTGCCGCGCCTTGCCCAGATTGAGGCGCCACAGGGCGACGATGGTCAGCAGTAGGAACAACGCCAAACCCACGTAACCTTGGTCGAACAGTATATTGACCAAAATATTTTTCGCATGCCACGGCAAGTGGTTGCGGTCGCTACTGAAAAACCAATGCTGCATGTCGTTGCTGAAATCGCCATTGACCAGCAGAGACTCGTCGCCCGGACCGGTCAGCGAAACTTCGTCAATTTCTGCCGAACCACTCTGGTTGGCAATACCCAGCGAGAACGTCTTGATCCGCGGCGCGTACCAAGAACCGCTGTTCAGCACCGGGCCTGCAAACTTGATAGTGGTCGATTGCCAGCCCCCTCCACCGGCCTTGGTATTCGCTCCCCCGATGGCGCAACTTGCGACGTAGAGAAGGTGTTTTTCGCAGACCTCAGCATGAATGCTGACATCCGTCTTGGATCGGATTTTCAGCGTAACCACGAACGGCCCGGCGGCGCCGAAATCCAGACGCTGCGAAACCCGGAAGACGTCGCCGAAGCTCATGGGATGGCTTGCCCCAACCAGCGAGAGCCATTTTCCTTCGCCTTCTCTGACAATTTGATAGGTACCCGGGAATTTGCTGTCTGGAGTCGCAAAAAAATAATTCGCCGGGTAGCGCCCGAGGCCTTTGCCGAAAGCGAGGTCCAGCGGTGTTTGCAGCATCGATAGGCTTAGGCTCCAGTGCTCGAAGCGGCCTTCGAGATCCTTTGACGAAGTGGAGAAACGGTCTCCCATGTAGCCGCCGCCGATGAATACCGCGATCACTGTGCTGACGACGATCGCGGCACTCATGAAGGTGCACTGCCAGCGCAGTTCGTCAGGCCACACTGGCCGGGCCGAGAAAATACCGCCCAGCGCAGTGGCGAGCACGACGACAAGGGCGCCGAGCATGCCCCACTGCGCCTGGCTTCCTCCCCAGTGATCGGCGACGTTGGCGGCACTGACCAGCAAAGCAACAAAGCCGGCAGCGCTGTAGAGGCGGCGGTTATCCCCCCTCTTGCCACGCTGCCAGAGGAGCACTAGCAGTAGTGCAACCAAAAGAGTGAAATACAGCACGTAAGGGCCCTTGGGCAGGAAGCCGCCGAGAAGAACAAGCAGGCCGCCGAGTGTCAGACCGAGCAGGGCTCCAGCCACCAGCTTGACAGCGCCAATGCCGCGCAGCGCTGGCACCAGTACCATAACCACCGCGACAACGCCAAGCAGCGCCACAAGCCCGCGATAACCGCCACCGGAAAAAACCATGTCGGCCATGACTGCGAGCAGGATCAACGCGATGGACCATCGCATTGGGTTCCAGGCAGACCGTCTTACTTCCTCCCCTTTAAGAGTTACATGTGCTCGCGTCTGCCAAGCCAGCAAAGGCAAGGCAACGAGTAGAGCCAGATAGACCCCACGCGAAAACGTTGTCAGTGCGGCATAGGCTGCAAGGACGATCAGGCAGAGTGACAGCGCGTGCTGAAACCGTGTCCGGGCATGCCGTAACGCCCATATGGCAAACGGTACAGTCAGGAGC
>Ga0209211_10008527_pt1 | contig 13980 bp, 12 predicted proteins | sample RifGroA2_FD_183992 | JGI IMG/M metagenome (GOLD analysis project Ga0209211, IMG submission 183992) | Groundwater microbial communities from Rifle, Colorado, USA - Groundwater A2 (SPAdes) (version 2) | ecosystem: Environmental > Aquatic > Deep subsurface > Groundwater | place: Rifle, Colorado...
ACAGTTGCGACTCAATATTCTGAAGATGAAGCAACAAAAAATAATGGTGGATACATGGGATTTGTCAAAAAATATGCTGTGGATAATCAAATTGTGTATCCTTGGGCAGCAAAAGCAAAAGAAGGAGCCATTAACCAGTACCCGGCAGCCAGTAAAAAGAACAAACCAAAAGAAAGAAATTTTCCTCTCATTAAGTCCTTAATTTTGTCCCCAAGGTACTGTTTTTTTGTTCCTGGTTCCGGGCTGCAGGCTACCGGCCCCTGTTTCAGGGTTTCCTCCACATCAGAGGGATTGAGCTTGCTCAGCAGCGATATGTTTGCATCTGCAACACCAACGACAAGATACTCTTTTAGGACCTTAATAACGGCAATCCCTTTCTTCTGACCAAAAGCCTGGTAATGAAGTATCTTGATTATTCCGTCATCCGGCAGCATTCTCTGTTTTAAAATCCTGACAAATAAATATATACCGCCGAGGACAACCAACAATGCAATTGTTACCTTAATGAGTTCAAATCCCATCCTTTTCTCCGTTTCCGTTTATTGCATTCATCGTACTACCCGCCGATGCCGGGGACAGTCCCCTTATTTCAACTGCCGTACCCTTTCAGTCGGGCTTATGATATCAGTCAGCCTTATGCCGAATTTTTCATTAATAACAACAACCTCTCCCCTGCCGATGATCCTGTCATTTACATATACCTCCATCGGCTCCCCGGCCAGTTTGTCAAGGGCGATTACAGAGCCCTGACCGAGCTGTAAAAGCTCCTGCACAAGGATCTTTGTTCTCCCGATAACAACTGTCATTTCCAGGGGAACATCAAGAATAAAATTTATATCTCTCTGCACGCCCTGCGGCGCTTGAGCGTCCCCTTTAAACTCCTGCATGTCCAAGCTTCTCACATCATCCATTATTCACCTCCATATCTCCTTAACTCTATAATACCTTTGTTATCCTTACTGACTTTGCGCCCTTATATATACCAAAGGTACCTTTAAATTTGGGTATGTCCTCGCATAACAGGTCAACCTCTTCGTCCATTCCCCTGTCGAGAACGATAACATCTCCTATCTGCATCTCCATCACCTTCTGTACAGTAATAGTCGTCCTTCCCATCTCACCGGTAACACTGATCGGGATCTGTCTGAGCTTTCCCTTAAGCCTGTCAAGCCACTTCATATCAATCTCATCCCTGTCCGCTGCAAAGGCGCTGTATAGTTTTTCCTTAATAGGCTCAACAGTCCCATAGGGGATGCAAAGAAAGGCCTTACATTGCTTACCCTCTATCTCAAGTACAAATTCAACCTTGATTACGACATCCACCGGGGTAACGATAGTGACAAACTGCGGGTTCATCTCGGAACGGACATACGTGGGTATCATGGGATAAATCGGCTTCCAGGCCTCTTCCATATCACCCAGAAACATCAGTACAACCTTATGTATTACCTTCTGTTCAATAGGAGTAAATTCCCTCCCCTCAGGTTTGTAATGTCCCTTGCCTGTGCCGCCAAAAAAGAACTCTATGAGACTGAAAATCATCGGCGCGTCAAATACCAGAAGGCCGTAGCCCCTCAGCGGTTCCATCTTAAACACATTAATACTTGAGGGAAACGGGATCCCCCTCATAAAATCGTAGAACTTCGTAATGTTTACGTTTACATTCGTTACATCCACCATGTGCCTGATTGCAGCAGAAAGGGAGAGCCTGAAATTGCGGGCAAGCCGCTCATTGGCAATATCAAGGGAAGGCATCCTGCCCCTGACAATTTTTTCCTGACCTGTAAAGTCATATGCCTTTACGCCGGAAAGCTCTTCAACCTTTTCTGTTTCAACTTCGCCTTCGGATATGCCTTTTAATAGCGCATCAACTTCATCTTGTGAAAGTATGTCGTCCATCTTCTCCTCATGATCAGTGATCAGTAATGCGTAAAACTGTTTTTTACTGCATTACAAAATCGGTAAGGTACACATTTTTTACGGAATTTTCACCCAATATCTGATTGCCCCTGATATTTATTTCGTCCTTGAGCTGCAATTTACCCTCAGGCGCAATAAGCGCCTCTGACGTCTTGTTTGTAAGCAGTGTAATGATTGCGTCCCTTATCTGGGGTGTCTTTGCCTTTGCCTTTTCCATCATAAGCGGGCCGGCAAGTTCAAGCTGTACGGATATTTTGAGGAACCTGTTGCCTGTCTGGTCGCTGAGATTAACAACAAACGGATCAAGGGCAAACATAATGCCTTCATCAAGCTTTGTTCCCTCCGTTTTTTCAGTCTTGGCACCCTTTGATTTTGTAAAAAAGAAAAAGGCCCCTCCACCTCCGGCAATAACAGCCACAGCAATAATAATTATTAATATCAGATTTTTGTTTTTCTTCTTTTTCTTGGGCTCTTCTTCCTGTTCACCTTCTAACTTTTCCTCTTTCTCTTCAGCCATAACAACCTCCTTCTCTAATTACACCGTTAAATGTTAGGTATATTTTATTCTTATTTATGAATGTCTTATGGGCATATTGGCAAATCAAGTAAAGCACAGACCATGCCAATAAATAACTAATTGAATTACAATAGAATTAAAACAGGACAGTCAAATAAATGACGGTTAAGCATATAAAAAAACGCCTAACCGTCAAACAATCTACATAATAACTGCTTTTTTCAAACGTGCCATGGGGCACCATTTGTTGAGGCAAACAACTAAGCCTACCCAGCAAATGAGTAGGCTTAGTTGAGACATCTATTTCTTCTTGTCAGACTTATCTCTGCTGTCTTTATTCTTATCTGAATTGTCATGCTTGTCATCAGAAGGTTCTTTGCCTTCTTTTTTATCGGACTTTTCATCGTGACGGTCTTTGTCATCTTTATCCCTGTCTGACTTGTCATTGTTATGGTCTTTATCCTCGTCTTTCTTGTCGCAATCATCATGGTGATCGTCCTTATTATCGTCTGCTTTACAGGACGCCTCATGAGGGACTATTACTTCTGTCGCAGCAGTTGTTTTATTGCCAGCTTTATCTGTAACAACAACCGTGATGGCATAGTGCCTGCCATCTTTGTCGGTCCCTTCCCTCCATGCCTCAAGCTGTATCGTGCTGCCAAAACCGGGGACTGTCATATTGTATACCCCATACTCATCTGTAACAGTTATGACTATGGATGCTATTCCAGACCCGCTGTCTGTGGCAGTGCCGTTAATGACCACAACTCTCATTCTATGGTTTGGAGGACAGAGCATATTAGGAGTTGCAGTAATGGTGACTTCAGGGGGTATGGTTTCAGTAAAGGTGGCCGTTACGGTCTTGGCGGCATCCATTGTCACTGTGCATGTGCCTGTGCCGGTACACGCGCCTGCCCAGCCAGCAAACTTGGAACCCGTGTCGGCAACTGCTGTCAACGTTACCAGTGTATTATGGTTATATGTTGCCGTGCAGGTATTGCCGCAATTGATTCCGGCAGGTGAGCTTGTGACTGTTCCGCTGCCTATGCCTTCTTTTGTGACATTCAAAAGATAGGTGTTGATTTCAAAAACTGCATGTATTGTATGATTGGCGGTAATGTTCGTAAATGGATAGGTCGTTATCGCTCCCTTTGATTCACCGTCTACAATCACGTCCGATATGTGATATCCGGTGTCAGGATTGATGGCAAATTCCTGGCTAGAGCCGTAATTCACTGTTATCACTCCCGATGGCGTGATAGTTCCGCCGGTACCGGCTGTGGCTGTTATTGTAAAGGTGTCTATCTCAAATATAACCTCTACCGTCTGGTCACCTGTTACGCCCGGTTTTGTGCATGTATTATTGACTACGTATTGCGTGACGTCTACATGGTTGCATATCACTTTCTTGAGATGGTATCCAGGAGCAGGTGTAAAAGTGCATGTGCCTGTGCCACCGTGGGTAACAGAATTGGTGCAAGAGAATGAGCCCCCTCCTCCGGGTGCTGATACGCTGATGTTGTAGGTATTTATTTCAAAGTTTGCGCTTACGCTATGATTAGATGTTACGTTTGAAAGGGTATATGACGATACAGCTCCGACAGATACCCCGTCTACAAGCACATCTGTTATATGGTATCCAGTGTCAGGTGTGATACTGAATGTCTGGCTGCCGCCGTAGTTTACTGTACCTGGAGATGAGGTGATGGACCCACCTCCACCTCCACCTCCGCTGCCACCTCCGCCACCTGATACCGATGTGCTGGCGGTATAGGTGTTTATAGCAAATGTGGCGTTTGCCGTATGATTGGATGTTACGTTTGAAAGGGTATATGATGATACTCCCCCTACAGATACTCCATCTATAAACATGTCCACAACATGATAGCCTGTATCTGGTGTGACTGTGAATGTCTGGCTGCCACCATAACTTACTGTTGAAGGCGTTGAGCTGATCGAACCGCCGGAACATGACTCGATCACTACAGTATAGACGTTTATTTCACCGCCGCAGTCTATTTCCTGATCGGATGTTACGTTTGTGAAGGTGTATGAGGAGATTGGCCCCATAGAGACTCCATTTATGAGTACGTTCCCTATGTGATATCCGGTATCAGGCGTAAAATAGCAGGTAACCGAATCGCCATAATTGACGACATACTTTTCGCAAGAGATCGTTCCGTGTACGGGTGTTTTTACGATTATATTGTAGGAGTTGATAGCAAAAGTCGCGCTTATCGTGTGATTGGATGTTATATTTGAAAGCGTAAGCGGCGAACCCGCGCCTACTGAGACATTGTCTACACGCACATCTGTTATGTGGTAACCGGTGTTTGGCGTAATGGTGAAGGTCTGGCTGCCGCCGTAGTTCACCGTTGGATTTGCCGGGGTGATTGTACCTCCTGTACCGGCAGAAACTGTAACAGTATAAGTTTTAGCTGCAAAAATAGCATTAATACTATGATTGCCGGCTATATTTGAAATTGTGAAAATATTATTAGAAACCTTACTTGTTACATCCACTCCGTTGTCGGTAAGAGTTGCAAGATAATAACCAAGGTCAGGAGTGATGGTGAATGTCTGAGTGCTACCATTAGTTACTGTCGCGCTGGATGGTGTAATTGTACCGTCTCCTCCAGTTATCTCTGTATAGATAGTATATGTTGTACTAGATAACGGCGCTTCTACCGGCGCAATCTTGCTTATGGTCGTGCCATCGCCCAACTGCCCGTAGTTGTTATTCCCCCACGCCCAAATACTTCCATCTGTCTTCATTGCAACAGTATGGTGAGCTCCTGTCGGTTGTCGTGCCGTTCCCAAGTTGTCCAGCCCAGTTATATCCCCATGTCCATAACGTGCCGTCTGTCTTCACTGCTACAGTATGGCCATATCCTGCTGCTATCGCACCGCTCCAGTTGCTCCCTGTCCCTATTTGTACAGGCGCAATCCTGTTGGTTGTCGTGCCGTCCCCCAATTCCCCATACCAGTTATATCCCCACGCCCATAACATGCCGTCAGCATTCACCGCCATAGTGTGGAAATACCCGGCCGCCACAGATGTCCAGTTGTTAACCAGCCCTATCTGTACAGGCGCATACCTATTTGTTGTCGTGCCATCTCCTAATTGTCCTTGTCCGTTATATCCCCAGGCCCACAATGTTCCGTCTGTCTTCACTGCTACAGTGTGATTTGCTCCAGCCGCTACAGATGTCCAGTTGTTCGCGGATCCTATCTGTACAGGCGCATACCTGTTTGTTGTCGTGCCATCTCCCAATTGTCCTTGTCCATTATACCCCCACGCCCATAATGTCCCGTCTGTCTTCACTGCTACCGTATGTTGATACCCACCTTCTACCACGGCCCAGTTGTTCGCTGTTCCTATCTGTGCCGGTGCTATCCTGCTGAATGTCGTGTCATCTCCCAATTGACCATATCCGTTGTACCCCCACGCCCATAACGTACCGTCTGTTTTGATCGCCAAGTTGTGGTAATGACCAGCAGCCACAGATGTCCAGTTGTTCGCCATCTCTATCTGTACAGGTGCATACCTGTTTGTTGTCGTGCCGTCCCCCAGTTCCCCATCACCATTAAATCCCCAGGCCCATAACATGCCGTCAGCATTCACCGCCATAGTGTGGTAAACCCCAGCTGCTATGCTGCCTATTGACGCGGTAAAAAATGAAAATGAGGCTGTTATGTCCTTTACTGCATCAATCGTTACAGTACAAGAGCCGGTACCTGTGCAGTCTCCTGACCATCCGGCAAAAGTCGAGCTTGCATCCGGTACAGCAAATAATGTCACGACAGTGCCAGGGTCATATGATGCTGAGCAGGTACTTCCGCAGTTGATTCCAGATGGGCTGCTGGTAACTGTCCCTCTTCCAGTTCCCGTCTTTGTGACAAAAACCACCTCATTAGATGGGGCAAACTTTTGGATGCGGCTGTTTGTTGGCCCTCCACCGTAATTCCCCTCTCCTACATAAACATTGCCTGAAGAATCCGTTACTATCCCAACAGGAACATCTAACTGCCCATTCCCTGTGCCATAGGAACCCCATTTGGTAATGAATTCGCCGTTTCCTGTAAACTTCTGGACGCGATAATTATAAGAATCCGCCACATATACATTACCCAACAGGTCTGTAGTTACTCCAAGAGGAATGTAGAACTGGCCATCACCTGCACCCTGTACCCCCCACTTAGCAATGAAAGCGCCATCCGAAGTGAATTTTTGGATGCGGTGGTTATATGAATCAGTCACATATACGTTATCCGTTCTGTCTACGGTAAGTCCCCAGGGTTGATTGAACTGGCCGTTCCCAGTACCGTAAGAACCCCATTGGGTAATGTAATCTCCATTAGATGTAAACTTTTGAATGCGGTTATTATAAGCATCTGCTACATATACGTTACCACTCTGGTCTGCGGCAATATCCCATGGATAATAAAACTGACCGCTTCCTGAACCAGAGGAACCCCACATCGTAATGAAAATACCGTCAGATGTAAATTTTTGAATACGGTGATTATACTCGTCCGCAACATATACATTACCTATTTGGTCTATGGCGATCCCATTGGGAAAGGAGAACTGCCCGCTCCCTGAGCCGTATGAACCCCATTTGGCGATAAACGTGCCGTTTGAATCGAACTTCTGAACTCGGTGGTTATGCCAATCCGTTACATAAACGTTACCAGCATTGTCTATCGCAATTCTGTTAGGCCGATTGAATTGACCATCCCCTGTGCCTAAAGACCCCCACTTTAAGACAGATGTATACCCCCCCTCCGCTCTTGCAGCTACCGCTGATAAAAGAAAAAGACAAGAAATTAAAATAATAAAAATAGAAAACCTTTTTAAATGGAACAGCATCATTTTGCACCCCCTATAGCTCTTGTCTACACAAATAAAAAAGCCCACCCCGAAAAAGAGTAGGCTAAATATCCTGTTTACCACTTCGACAGCCCCTCTATCCAGTTTTCTCTCTGGGCAGGTAGCTTTGTGCCACCCGGTTACCCGGACTTTACCTTTTCGGTGATCGCATTCACAATAGCAGGTTGCACTTCAGATGTCAACTACCAGATTTGGTAGCTCTAATTGTAACTTTAGGCAGTTTAAGGATTCTACTCGGCAAGAACGACCCTGTTTCTCCCCTGATGTTTGGCCGCGTATAAGGCCTTGTCAGAGGCATTGTTGATGTCGGTAGCATCAATATATTTTGGGAATGACGCTATACCGCAACTGAAGGTAGTCGAGAACTCTTTGTTATCGGAAAGGTGCCTGATCTGGGAAAAGCTGTCCCGGATCCCATCAAGCACCTTCATTGCTGACTCTATGTCAGTATCAACAAGCACCACGGCAAACTCCTCGCCACCGTAGCGGCCAACAATATCGGTCTTGCGCAGGCGCTGTTGCAAAAGCCTCGACAGGCTGATGATGACCCTGTCACCCGTAGGATGTCCATAGGTGTCATTTACTGCTTTGAATTTGTCTATATCTATCATCGCAAAGGAAAGAGTGCCACCCTGTCTTCTTGTCCTCTCAACCGCTATGTCCAGCTGGTCTTTGGTCTTTGTATGGTTTAAAAGCCCTGTCAGGCTGTCACGGTCCATTAAAGAACGTATTATACGCATACGTTCGGCCCTTATAGTGACGGATGAAATAAGATGTTCGCTCTGTATGGGCTTTGTAAGAAAATCGTCGCCGCCCATGCTCATTGCGTTCATCTGCTTGTCAATATTGGTTTCCGCGGAAAGGAAGACAATCGGGATGCTTAAGTAAGCATCTATCTGACGTATGACCTTTGCAAGCTCCAGTCCGTTGCACTCCGGCATATACATGTCCATAAGGACGAGGTCAGGATTAAAACTGCTGAGGTGGGACATTACCAGCAGCGGATCTGTTACGACCTCGGTAATCATTCCGGCATGTTGGAGCAGCAATGAAAAATGCGCGGCAAGTTCTGCGTCATCATCTACAACGAGTATGCGATACGGCGGGATTATTATCTTTGTAGTGAGGACATCAAGCTTGTCAATAAGGCTGCTGATCGTAACCGGCTTTTCATAATATGCCTCGCCACCGGCTCGTGCAGCCCGCAGGCGGGTATCAAAATCATCATGGATTGAAATGAAAATGACGGGCAGATGAACATCCCGTCCCTTCTGGATCTCAGCAGCCATTTCAATCCCGGCAAGTTCGCCTTCAGGAAATGATATGTCCATGATGATCACCAGCGGGGTAGTATTTTCCAGCTCCTTTCGCATCTCTGCTGGGCCTGTAAAACTCCTGACATCATAACCAAAATGGCTGATCTGGATGGAGAGACTCCTGAGCAAATCAGTATCGTCGTCAACAAGAAAAATGACCTTCTTGTCCTGAATAACAGAAGGAGTGTCACTCTGAGTAACATAGGCTGGAGCATTAGGAACGGCTATATCTTTATCCGGCACAATGCAGGAATTTTTCAAGGTGTTTATTGATGAGTTAATCCTTGCTTTTAAATCACCATCCGGACATGCTCCTGCTTCAAGTATTGACTTGAATTCATTTTCAAGCAGTCGGGCTGTAGAACTGACATTTGTAAATCCAAAGGACGAAGCAGAACCTGCAATTGTGTGCGCCTTGCGCACCAGATCACTGCCCAGATCACGGATAGACCCAGCATTCCCTTCTCCATCTGAAATACTTGTCCAGAGATTCTCGATCTGCGCAATCTTCTCAGGTAGTTGCGCGGCGTATGACTTACGCAGGCCTTCAAGTTTTTCCTTTATGTTCCCGGCTGATTTATCCATTTATCATATTTCAATTTCAGCGTCACGAAAAATATGTGCGACCGACTTCATCTTATAGTCACCCCTCGGCAGGCGGTGCATTTCTCCCATGGTAGTCACACCGGTCAAAACAAGACGCAGCCCCTCCTCAAATATCATATTGATCTTGCCGGTCTCCCTTGATTTTTCAGTAATGGCGTCGGAGTTTTCTTTTTTAAGGATCATGTTCCTGACTTCAGGCGTAACAGTTATAATTTCAAAGACCCCCTGGCGTCCGCTATATCCGGTGTTCCTGCATCTGCCGCAGCCGCGCCCTCTCCGAAGCTTGAACTTGTCGAGATTGCTTAATATCTCATCAACAACATGGGGATCAATGCCGACATCGGTCATCTCAACCATAGCAGGCACATATTCTTCCATGCAGTTGGGACAAATCTTACGCATCAACCTCTGGTTTAAAGCGGACACCAGCGTTGAAGAGACAAGGAATTGTTCAACCCCGATGTCTACCATACGCACTACTGCCCCGGCAGCATCTTCTGTATGTAATGTAGTAAACACCCGATGCCCGGTAAGCGCTGCCTGGACTGAGATCTGAGCGGTTTCGAGGTCCCTGACCTCTCCGATAAGTATTACATCCGGGTCCTGCCTCATCATGGCACGCAAGGCACGGCTATAAGTATATCCGGCATGGGGCATCAATGAGCTCTGGTTAATATAGTCCGGGGCATGGTATTCAACCGGGTCCTCAACCGTTATAATATTTATACCCACATCGTTGATTTCATTGACTATCGCATTCAGGGTAGAGGTCTTTCCGCTCCCTGTCGGGCCTGTGATAATTATTATACCGCTGGCCTGCCGCACAGACCGCCTGAATTCGAGGTCCATACGTGGCGACATCTTAAGGTCCGAGATACGGCCTACATGTGTTGACTTGTCCTTATCGAACACCCTTATAACGACCTTCTCACCGTGTATCGTAGGGATCGTCGAAACTCGGCAATCAATAGCATGACCGCCGACTATCCTTGCAAAGGCCCCATCCTGGGGTAATCTTTTTTCCTCAATCCTCATATTTGAGTTTTTCTCGCTTGCCATGATCTTTATCCTGGACACGATATACGGCAGGTTTACCAAAGGAATTGATGAGGCAATCTGCAAAACTCCGTCTATTCTCGTCCTTACATGTATCTCTTTAAGGTGAGGTTCTATATGTATGTCGCTCGCCCCGGAACTTACAGCGTCAAGCAGTATCCTGTTGACCATAGCTACTGCATCGCCTTTGTCCATCTCAAGGGACTCTTTTACAGCATCGGCCTTTATATCAAAAAGTTTATTAATGCCGCCTTTAATAGACAGCGAAGTGGATAATATAGGCGTAATATTGCAATGGGTAATTTCCTCAACCTCTTTTATTCCAAGGTCGGCAAACGGGTCGGACATTGCGATTGTAAGCTCCCTGACATCCTCATCTATAAGCTGGAATATGGGAATGACATTCAACCTTTGACACACCTCAAGCGGCAGAACTTTTAGCAAAGATTTATCAACAATCTGGTAATCGCCCTCTGCAATATTGAGAAAATCTATATCAAGATGCTTGCTGAGGGTGTCCAGCAACAGATGTTCACTGACAAATTTCAGCCTGATCAGGGTCTCACCAAGCGGTAATTTCAACTCCTTTTGCTTTTTAAGGGCCTCTTCAAGCTGAGTTGTGGAAATTATCTTTCTCTCTATCAGTATGTCGCCGAGTCTTTTCTTCTCTTTCATTTCTGCTTCCTGTCCTGTACTATCCTGTCAAAAATATTTTTAGATGCGTCCGACCTTGAAGGTATTACCTTGATTTTCTGATCGGCCCTGGTAATACGGAATATCTTGGTCACAGCTTCGCTCGGCTGGGCGCAAACGAGCAGGCCCTGTTTTTCGTTCAGCGTCTTATGCACTGCCATGCAGGCCCCCAGTCCGGAACTGTCCATAAAACCGACCTTGCTCAGATCAAGCATAATATACCTGAAATTTTTCTCAACCAATTTTGCCACTTGCGCCTTAAGGTCTTCAGCAGTGCTTGCGACAAGGTCCCCGTTCAGGTCCAGCATTACAATATCACCGTCCATGCCTACATTTATTTCCATGTTTATGCCCCTCCTTGCTGAACAGCCTTATTTATATTTTCCCGGACAAGTTTCAGTCCGTCCGCTTTTGAAGATGCGATGTTGAGCTTCCTGTCAGCCCCGGTAATATGAAATACCTTGCCAACGGCTTCATTAGGCTGAACAAAGACAAGCGTGCCGTTTTTTTCAGACAGCGCCCTGCTTATTTTATAGCAGTATTTCAGGCCGGAACTGTCCATGAAATTTATCTTGTTCATTTGAAATATAATATTGACGCACTTTTTCTCCATTAGTTCCGCCACATGTTTTTCAAGCTCTTCACCGGTCCCGGCGACAAGGTCACCCACTAAATCCAGCACCGCAATATTCTCTTCCATTCCAATATTAAACTCCATATTTAATCACTCCTTATCAGCTGCTGAAAGGTTTTTTTTAAGGGTCAGGACATTTTTGCTGTCACGATATTCATAATCAACCTTGTCCACAAGTTCCTGGATGATCGCCAGGCCGAACCCGCCCTCGGCCAGATTATTATCATCAAGGATAGGCATTGAGGCCGTTGTCAGCGGTTCATATTTTTCGCCTTCGGTAAACATACGGAAAAGGATCTCTTTTTTGGTCAGGATAATTTCTATTTCAATTGATTTGGCCCCGGAATGTTCGACGGCATTGTTCATCGCCTCGGTGACCGCCAGACTGAAATCAAGGACAATTGATTCAGAGGCAGAGCGTCCGGACAGTTCCCTGCATATACCGCCAATCGCGGCCCTCGCTATATCCACGTTTTTAAAATCAGAATCAAATGAGAGTCTCAGTTTTCGTTCATCCATTGTCCTGCCTCCTCTTAATCACAAGCATTGTAAGGTCGTCGGCAAAAACACCTGAGCAGAAATCAGAAACCTGTTTAAACACCTTATCAATCAGCACTTGGGGAGAGACCATGTCCTTCTGAAGCTCAAGCAGTCGTTCTTCACCGAACTCCTCACCTGTATTATTTTTTGCTTCAGTCAGCCCGTCAGTATACAGAAATATGTTCGTTTCATTATTAAACAGGCAGGTTATAATGTCCCATGAATCATTAGCGTCCCACCCCAGAACAGGCCCGGTTGCATTTATAGTCTTAACAACGCCACCCTCCGCAAGAAATACGGGGTTATGTCCTGCTGAAAGGACCTTAAGCTCATTTTTTTCACGATCAAATATGCCGTACACCAATGAAAGGAACATGCCGCTGTCGCTCAAAATGTCGCAGAGCATACGGTTTGCTGTTGATATGATTTCATTAGGGTGCTGGATCGAATAAGCAAGAGACTGGAGCATTCCCTTGCATACGGCCATAATAAGGGCAGACGACGGGCCGTGTCCTGAAACATCGCCTATAAGAAAATGCAGGGTTTGTCCAACTTCCCAGGCATCAAAAAAATCACCGCCTATTTTATCTGAAGGCCGGTAAAATGTCTCAATCTCAAAACCCTTGAAATCCAGCTTGCTCGGCAAAATATTTTTCTGCACCTTTTGCGCGAGTGTCAATTCCTTCTCAAACCTTGCGTTCTTCAGGGCAAGCTCTGCCGAGAGCTGAATGTTCTTTTTCTTCAACTCATGTTTTTCTATGACCTTGCGGACGCTCATGATAATCGTATCCTGTATGTTTTCATCCTTTATGAGATAATCATTTGCGCCGCTGTTCATGGCTTCTATGGCAACAGAGATCTCATTATTCCCGGTAAGGATAATTACAGGCACATCGTTACTGTTGTCACGCAGTTTCTTGAGCAGTTCGAGACCGTTCATTTCAGGCATATTCATGTCTGAGACGACAAGATTAAAAGCTCCGGCATCGATCTTATTAAGCGCTTCCGAGCCGTTCCCGGCAGTATCCACTTCATAATCATTAGACTGAAGGATCATCCCCAACATGTCCCTGACAAAAGGGTCGTCGTCCACAACAAGCATCTTTATGTTCTGATTTTCCATAATCCTCCCGATTCGTAATTCCTGCCTAAGGCACCTGCTTTTGGTAATCCTTAATTGTCTTTTATCATCCTACCAGATTCTGTACAATCTCAAGCAGGCTGGACTGGTCAAAAGCGCCTTTGACGATATATGCGTCCGCGCCGACCATTATCCCCCTGCGTTTGTCTTCTTCTTTTTCCCTTGAAGTCACGATAACAATAGGCGTGTCCTTGTATAATTCGTCATTTCTAAGCCTTTCCGTCAAAGAAAAACCGTCCAGCCTCGGCATTTCCACGTCTGTTATAACAAGGTCGTATTTGAATGCCTTTGCCTTTTCGAGTCCTTCCATCCCATCGCCGGCAAGGTCCACCTTATAGCCGTATGCCTCAAGGATACTCTTCTCTATCTCCCTCGTATTTATTGAGTCATCAACAACCAGAATGTTTATGGCACCCAGTTCCTCTTTAGTCTCTCCCTTTGCCCTTGTCTCCCTCATCTCTTTTGCGGCCTCGATAATTGACGGGATGTGAAGTACATTTATTATCTCGTTTTTACCCGATATGGTAACCCCGGAGACAAGATTAATATTTTTCATATGAGAAGGCAGCGACTTGATCACCATATCTTCCTCATCCAGAAGCTCATCAACAATAAGTCCCATCTTTTCACTTCCAGTATAAATAATGATTATCAGCAAGTCAT
>Ga0209211_10008529_pt1 | contig 13977 bp, 10 predicted proteins | sample RifGroA2_FD_183992 | JGI IMG/M metagenome (GOLD analysis project Ga0209211, IMG submission 183992) | Groundwater microbial communities from Rifle, Colorado, USA - Groundwater A2 (SPAdes) (version 2) | ecosystem: Environmental > Aquatic > Deep subsurface > Groundwater | place: Rifle, Colorado...
TAAAATATGACTTAGAAGACAGATTGATTGAGTTCTCGTTACGTAAAAACAAATCAGGGGAAAACACTTAGTCATTTCTTGTTTTATGTTTTTATGTTATTTATTTTTAATATAGATTACTATTGCAAGTTAACACTAGTCATAACTATCATACTCCCAATAATCAAAATCTTCATCAAAATAATATTCATCTTGCTCGTCTAATCTTTCATCTTGTAAAACACCAATTGATGAAAAAATTGCTAATGAGCTAACATTGTTTTGATTAAATCGAATTATATATTTACTTTTCGAAATTTTATAAAAACGAGTAATATCAGCATTTTTATATTTTTCTTGAAACGATAAAATAACTTCAGAAGGAACATCTTGTTTCTTTACTTCATTCCAGTTACCTTCATTACCATGAGTAATTTTTATTAATGTTACTGGTGTACATGATGATAAAAACAAAACAATTATCACGATTTTGTATTTCATATTTTCAATTTGTTATCACAAATCAATTTCTTCGTCAATGAATTTAATTCCATAATCTTCTAATTTATTGAGAATAGGTTCATAAAGTTGGGGAATAACAGGAGTATGAACTCCAATTACTTTAATTTTCCCTTGTAACAACATTTCGGTCGCAATAGCAACTGGCATCCCAACAGTAATTGCCATTGATGTTTCAATTGCATTTTTGCCAAATACTGCTAATGATGAAGTAATTTGTTTGTGTTTATTGTTTAGCACAAAATCAAACTTATGTTGCATTACAATCATGTCTTTATCTTCTGTCGAAAGTGTCCATTTTTCTTCGAGAATATGTTGTAAAACTTGTGCCGGAGTGGCCTTATTCATTCCAATTAAATTTTTCTCAAAAATGCTTAACCATGTCAACTTTTTCATCGTTTCAGAATTTGGCATTATGTTAAGAAGTTTACAAAGTTTTTCTTCTACAGAAAGTTTCTCATCATAAGGCAAATATAAATTAATAAAATCGCGATAAGTCATTTTATTCACATCTTCTAATTGGTATGTATCGTCGGTTGCACCAAGTTGAACAAAAACATTCCATGCTTCGCAATATCCGGGACGTCGCATTGTACCTCTAAAAAGCGAAGGAATATCTTGAATTCCATAAGTTTCACGATAACCAAGTGAGTCGCGGTTGGCATAAACATCAAATTCGCCTAAATTTAAAACTTTAGTTTTATAAATTCTTTTAAACAACTGATTGTAAGGAATATATTTACAAGTTCCTTTTTCAATATATTTTGCTGTTCCTTGTCCGGCAACTACAACATTACGAGGGTTCCATGTAAATTTATAATTCCATGGATTGTTATCGTATTCGGGAGCAATTAATCCGCCAGTATTTGATGAAAATGCCAATAATTTACCACCAGAATTTTTAATTTTATCAATAATTCTCATTGCTGACATGTGGTCAATTCCAGGGTCAACTCCCAGTTCATTTAATAACGCTATGCCTTTTTCGCGAGCTTCGGCATCTAATTCTTTCATCTCATTTGAAACATACGATGCAGTAACCATGTGTTTACCAAGTTTAACACATTCTTTTGCTACAATTGGATGAAATATAGCAGGAAGAAAAGAAATTACAACATCGGCATTTGATATTTGTTCGGTTTTTAACTTCTCATCATTAATATCAAAAAATATAGCTTTGGCTCTAATGTTATTTTCTATTTTATTTTGAGCATTCTCTTTAGAAATATCGCCAACCGTAATATTCCATTTATTTTCATCGGCTTTACTAAGTAAATATTTAATCATTACGCCTGCCGAAAAACCTGCACCCAGAATTAATATATTTTTCATTTTTTAAAATAATTTAATTACAAAAATATAAAAAACATAAGCTATAAAACATGAGAAAAAGATGTTTTTTGACTTAACGGGAGTTCTAAAAATTGCTTTTTCTTTGTTGAACTTCAATTTTAAAATGCTCATTTACAATAGTAAACTCCGCTTTTAAAATTTTGTTCGCATCGAAAAATCTAATTTTTAGAACCCCTCTTAAAACAGAAATCTATAACAAAGTAAACGAAAATCCGAACGAAACAGGAATTACATTGGGACCTTTACCGTTAGTAAAAAGTTGACTTAATGTATAATTTACAATCAAATTAATTTTTCCGTAACCCACTCTTATAAATACTCCATATCTATATGGAATAACATTATTAATATTGTATTCTTTAAATTTTACATGCTTATTTGATAATATTCTAAAATCTTCGCCACTATATTTAATATAATTTGAAATTAAATATCCGAATTTTCCGCCTAATGCAACTTTGAAATTTCTTTTCTTAATATTAGGCTGGGTTCTGAATCTAATTTCTAAAGGGATATCAACATAAGCAGTAGTAATTTTATTTTTAACATATTCATAGCCTCCCGAAATTGGTTTAAAATTAGTAATTTCTAAACTGTCATAAGGTAATGCATTGTTATGAATATTATTTACTCCAACTCCAGCACCAATAGCAATGCTAAAAACAGAATATTTACCAATTACAGGTGTCATAAAATACACTTCAGAACCAATAGAAACAGGCATTAATTTAATGTTTGAAGGTGAGTTGAGCCAAGTATTAGACAATAGATTAATTACTAACTGATCGTTTGGCATTTTTACAGAATCTGTGCTAATCATATTTTGAGCATTACAATTTAAATAGCTAACATATAATGCAATAACTAATATAAAAAATATTTTTTTCATTTTTTTTCTGATAAAGGTAAATATTTTTTTTATAGAATATAAATTTTATTATTTTTGCATCTCCAAAAAGCGGGAATAGCTCAGTTGGTAGAGCACGACCTTGCCAAGGTCGGGGTCGCGAGTCCGAGTCTCGTTTCCCGCTCTAAAAGGTCTCCTTTGCGGGAGATTTTTTTTAAAACCACTCGCCCTGGTGGTGGAATTGGTAGACACGCAGGACTTAAAATCCTGTGGCCCCAAAGGCCGTACCGGTTCGATTCCGGTCCGGGGTACGAAAAAGAGGCGAAAGCCTCTTTTTTAATTTAGTCTAATTCTAAATTGGGTATTTTTACTATTTTTTTAAGGTTTTGGCAAAACTAATTTTGTATAGTAATTAAAAAATAAATCTATATGAAACAAAATGTCAATAAAACAGCAATTTGCCGAACAATATTTATAGCGATAATTTTTTTAGTATTATCCGGCAATATTTTATCTCAGAACAATTCTGAAGGTAAAATTTTTAAATCTTCTATTAATCAATTAATAGTAAAAGGGAACATTACTGTTTATATAGTTCAGGATATAGAGCAAAAAATCTACTTTCGGGGTAACAATAAAACTCTCAAACAAATTAAAACATCAGTAAAAAATAACGTTTTAACTTTATCTAAAGGATATTCATTAAATAATGAAAGAGTAACAGTTTTTCTTACTATTGATAATCTTAAAAGCATTAAAACATCGGGTGATGTAATAATCGAAACTCCTACCAACATCTGGTTAAATAAATTATCATTAGATTTAAGCGAAGAAACTGAAGCATTATTTTTTATCAATTCTAATCAACTTGATTTAACTGTTTCAGGAAGTGGTTTTTTAAATATTTCAGGGTATATTGATACTTTAATTATAACTGGAACTGAAGATGCAGAAATTGACGGTAATATTAAATCATATAAACTTTCGTGCACAACTTCCAACTTTTGTAATATAACATTAAAAGGAACCGTTTTCAAATCATTCCTGTCAGCATCTAATTTAAGTTCAATTGATTTAACCAATTGTGAAGTTGGTAAGAGTTTAATAGTTGCATATAATAATTCGAAAGTAAAAGTTAATTCTTCTGATCTAACTGATATTTGGGCTTTTAACAAATCGTCTGTTTCATATAAAAGCGCAAACCAGGCAACTATTTCGGAAAGCACAAAAGTATCGCAAATAAAAAAGAATTCTTATAAGATATATGCGAAAAAGTAATTGCAATTAATATTTAATTAAAGATTGGATAGCTCCTACAATTTTGTAGGAGCTATTTTTTAAATTTTCTTTATTTAAATTTTATTTAGACTAATTATAAATTGGGTATTTTTACTATTTTTTTTAGTTTTAGGCAAAGCTAAATTTGTACTATTAAATTAAAATAAAATCTATATGAAACAAAATAGCAATAAAACAGCTATTAGCCGAACAATATTTACAGTATTGATATTCTTTGTATTGTCCGGCAATATTTTATCTCAGAACAGTTCTGAAGGTAAAATTTTTAAATCTCCTATTAACCAATTAATATTAAAAGGTGATATTACCGTGTACATAACTCAGGGTACAGAGCAAAGAATTTACTTTGATGGTACTAGTAATGCTGTAAAACAAATAAAATTTTCTATCAACAATAAAATTTTAACTTTATCTAAACAACATTCCTTAAATAATGAAAGAGTAACTGCTTTCCTTACTATTAAAAATTTGGAAAGCATTAAAACATTCGGTAATGTTGAAATTGAAACTCCTTCAAATATATGGATAAAAAAGTTATCATTAAATTTTAGTAAAGAAACTGATGCAATCTTTTTTTTCAACACAAATCAACTTGATTTAACTGTTGCTGGAAGTGGTAATTTATATATTTCAGGAAATATAGATATTTTAAAAATATTAGGAACAGCAGAAGCTAAAATAACCGGAAATATAAAATCAAATCAACTTTCTTGCAGAGCATTTAACTCATGTAATATTATTCTTACAGGGTCTGTTTATAATTCATTTGTATCAGCATTTAATCAAAGTTCCATTGATTTAGCCGATTGTAAAAGTATAAAGAGTTCAATAGTTGTATTTGATTATTCAAAAGTAAAAGTTAATTCTAAATATGTAACCGACATTTGGGCTTTTGATAATTCTTCTATTAGTTACTTTAGCACAAAGCTTCCGCTTATAATGGAAAATTCAATAAACGCACAAATAATAAAAGGTTCTTACAAGGAGATTGCGAAAAAATAATATCTACTATAATGTTCGAGTTAAAAGTTTTCGAAATTAAAAAAGCAAAGCCTCTACTATATAGTAGGGACTTTGTTTTTAAGGTTTTTTATATTAATTATATTGAAATGATGTATATATTATTTAGTGTCTGTCCATAATGTCCGATTTTTGCGTTATTCTCGTATTAAAAAACAGTCATTTACTACAGTAAACTCCTGATTTTTTAATACTTCGAATGCCTTGAACTCGAACATTATGAATCAGACACTGACTTTATATACAGACACTATTTAGTTTAATTCTAAATTGGGTATTTTTACTATTTTTTTTAGTTTTAGGCAAAGCTAAATTTGTACAATAAATAAATTTAATATTATGAAAAAATATATTTTAATAATAGCATCACTTCTTATTACATGTTTGGTACATGCACAAGAAGTAAAAATTAACTCAAATCGTAGTATTGAATCCGGCGGTGCTCTCAAGATAGAAAGTTCTGCAACTGAATGGCAAGATTTGAAAGTTAATTTAGAAAGTAGTTTTAATTCTGCTGCTGTTGAATTAACTTCCGGCACTTCTGGTCCTCATGAAAGGTTTATAAAAAATAATGAAGATGTGGAATCTTTGTCGTTTATTGTTCAACTTCCATTTGATTGGAAAGAAGGAACAACAATTTATCCAAAATTGAATTGGAAGTCGGAAACAAGTGCAACTGGAAATGTAGTATGGAATTTTGAATATACATGGGCAAATTTAAACACTATATCACCTCCCGAATCATATCCAGCAATTACTATAAACACAATAGTTGCAAAAGGTCCATTAAAAGCAAAAAGGTCAATAAGCACCAACTTAACAAATGGCAATATTGGAATAGACGGAGCAGGTAAAAAAATATCAAGTTATATAATCTGCAGAATATCGCGAAATTCAAACAATGCCAACGACACTTATAATGCAGATGTTTGTGTTATGTCCTTTAGTTTTCAAATAGAGAAAAATGTTTTTGAAAGCCAGACGTTAACTTCAAAATAAAAATTATCAAATCAACATTTATTTTTATCTCTCAACCCAGATTATGTATTATTTTTTTTTCAAATGCTTAGCATACAGTAAATTTGCTGAATAGAATTTGTAATATCACAAACAAAGACATTATCATTTGGCAAAATAGTGTTAAAACAAATGTTAAAAAATATAATCTTTAATTATATTTGTAGTCTAAAGAATAATTTACATGAAAACCATTAAAATAATTATTGTTGACGACCATCCTACCTTTAGAAAGGGTTTGATAGTTCAGTTAAAAGAAATTGATGGTGTTACTGTAATCGGTGAAGCTTCGAACGGAAAAGAGTTTATTGATTCTTTTTTAAACCTTAATCCCGATTTAGTTTTTATGGATATACAAATGCTAGAAATGAATGGTATTGAAGCGACTAAACTGGCAACAAGTAAAAACCCCTCTATAAAAATAATAGTTATCAGTGCATCTGGCGATGAAGAATCTCTGAATAGTATGCTCGATGCAGGAGCAAAAGGGTTTTTGTTAAAAAATGTGGAGACAGAAGGTATATCCCAGGCTATAAAATCAGTAATGTGTGGCAAAAACTATTTTTCACCTGAACTACTTTCAATTCTTGCCAATCAATATGTAGAAAAACCTTCTCCTTATAATGAAAAAGAAATTATTCGTTTTTCAAAACGTGAAATTGAAGTACTTCAACTGCTAACAGAAGGTTTAAAAAATCGCGAAATAGCTGACAAACTATTTCTAAGCCCCAGAACAATTGAGAGGCACCGCGAAAACATTATCATTAAATCTGGTGCTAAAAATATTGTAGGTATATTAACTTATGCAATAAAAAATAAATTGATTAATATTTAATATCAAAAGCATTGTTCTGCCCTTTCCTCCCACTATTATATAATTTAGATTTAGGAATAAATTTGTTATTTGTTAGCTAAAATATTGGTTTAGGGAAACAACTTTTCATGATAATTTTTATTTTAATGGAAGATTTATTTTAAAAGTACTTCCCTTTCCCTCTTCACTTTCAACAGAAATGCTACCATTCAAAAATTCAGTAATATCTTTACATAAAAATAATCCAAGCCCCATATTTGATTCGGTAAACGTGTTAACAGGAATATGCTTCTGATATGATGTAAATAATTCCTGAAGTTTCATTTTATTAATTCCTACGCCTGAATCTTTCACGTTAATCAAGCATGAGTCGTTTTCAAAAATTTCATAAAATACTAATATCTCACCGTTTACAGGTGTGAATTTTATAGCATTATAAAGTAAATTTTTCAGAACTATTTTTAAAAGATTTCTGTCTGATTTAATAAATATATCGGGATGTACATTGTTTAATATTTTAATATTTTTCTCGTCAGAAACAGAAGAAAATACAATAGCTATTTCATTTACCAAAACAAATAAGTTAAATGAAGAAGTATTAATTTTCATCTTTCCAAACTGAACCTTTCCCCATACTAACAAATCATTTACAATATTGAAAGATTCTTTTATTGAAGTTTCAATAATGTCTATAGCATCCCCAAGTTCTTTAGTCTTTTGCTGATTCTTTTTTATTTTTAAAACACTTATCATATTAGATATTAAAGATAAAGGTGTTCTTAAATCGTGAGCAATTACGGACATTAGTATATTTTTAAAAGAGTTCTGATAAATAAGTTCCCTGTTCTGCGACTGTATTTTTAAATGAGTTGCAACCCGTGCTAATAGTTCTTTTTCGAAGAAAGGTTTTACTATATAATCAACTCCTCCTGAATCAAATCCCTTAGAAATGCTTTCTAAATCAGTTTTAGCTGTTAAAAATATTATAGGGATTTCGCTTTTCCCTGGAATTTTCTTAACTTTTTTACAAACTTCAAATCCATTCATTTCGGGCATCATTACATCTAATAATATTAAATCGAAAGCAGTATCTTCAATCCATTTTATTGCATCAATACCATTTAAAGTAAACTCTACATTGTAACCCGATTTTGATAAGCAAGTTGAAACTACCTGAATATTTTCGGGATTATCATCTACAACTAATATTTTAGCATTCATATAGTTAATTTGTTCTAAATTGAAAAACCAAAAATTGTAATGTCATCCGTTTGTTCGTTTGAATTACCAATCCAACTCATTAACTTTGAATTCATAATTTCCTTTTTTTCTGAGAAAGGGGCTTGATGTATTTCTTGTAAATCGGAATGTAATTGTGATCTTGAATATTTTTTAGATTTTTTACCACCTAACTGGCTGAAAAATCCATCTGAAAAAAGGTAAATATTATCTTTTTTATTTAATTTTATTTTAAAGTCATCAAATTTAATATCTTCTGAATTTAGATTGATAGATGCTTTATTGCACTTTACTATATTAAGACTATGTTTCATTTCATTAAAACTTTGACTTATAACATTTTTATGAATGATAGCTTTATCCGAAATAATAATAACAGGTAAGTTGGCTCCAGAATATTCAAATGAATTGTTTATTCTATCAAGAACACAAAATGAAACATCCATACTTTCGTTCCATTTATTGGGACTCTGAAAAGAAATGTTTTTTAAATTACTTTGCAATAATTGCAGGTAATCGGATGGACTTAAATCTTTATTCTCATTAAAAATATGGTCAAGTAAACTTATGCCTAATATAGATAACATAGCTCCGGGAACACCATGCCCAGAACAATCTACCATTGCTAAATAAACTTTATTATCAGTTTGTTTTACCCATAAAAAATCGCCGCTAACAATATTTTTAGGTTTATTAATAAGAAAACTATCAGGAAATATTCTTTGAAACTGGGCTTCAGATGGAATTAAACCATCCTGAATATACTTAGCATAAGTTATACTATCATTAATTTCCTCATTATATTGTTTTAATTTACCGTACAACTGGTTAAGTTTTAATTTATTTTTTCGTATTTCGACATGAGTTTTAACCCTTGATAATAATTCCAGTGAGTTAAAAGGTTTTGAGATATAATCAACTCCGCCTTCGTTAAAACCTGTTGTAATGCTTTCGATATCTGTTTTGGCTGTTAAAAAAATAATGGGTAAATCAACGGTACGAGGCAGTTGTTTAATTTTTCTGCAAACTTCGAAACCATCTATCTCGGGCATCATAACATCCAACAAAACTAAATCGAAATTGGTTTGACTAACCCAATTAATAGCATCAGTGCCGTTTAAAGTAAACTCTACTTCATATCCCTCATTAGAAAGGCAAGTTGATATTACCTGAATATTTTCGGGATTGTCATCCACAACTAATACTTTAGCTTTCATAACTATTTTATTTTTTTAAAATCTTTTAAATTACTTATTATTGCTTCAAATTTATCTAATGTCATTTTTAAGCCCGAAACATTAAAGCTATCAATGTATTCTGAAATTTCATTTGAAAGTTCAATAAAAAAAGGTTCTTCAAATTGTTGTCCTAATCGTTTAACAATGTTTGCAAAAACATGTACATCGTTATTAGTTTGCCTGATTTTAATTGAATTTAATAAAGGAGTAACATTATCCTCAATATATTGACAAATCTCAGAAAGATTTTTTAATTTTTTTACATCAAAAACTTCATTAGAATTTTGATTAACTGATTTGTCAGAATCTTTAATTTTGTTTTTTAAATATTTTATTAATTCTTTAACCAGTTCAAATTGCTGAAAAGGTTTCGACACTAAACCGTCAAATCCTTGTTTTTGTACTTTTTCAAGGCTGTTATTAAAAGCAGATGCAGTAAGGGCTATAATAGGAATATTTTTAATTGTAGTGTTTTGTCTGATAAACTTTACTGTTTTAATACCATCCATTTCAGGCATTCTTATATCCATTAGAATTATATCAGGAATAAAGTTTTTTAATATTTCAAGAGCAATCTTTCCATTTTCGGCTTCCTTCATTTCAAATGCGTATTGTTCTAAATAACCTTTAACTACCTTTCTGTTTAATTCATCATCATCAACAATTAGAATTTTAGCACTCTCAAATTGAATTGAGTTAGTATTTACAGAGATATAATCATGTTTTTGTAGATTTGGGTTTAAAATCTTTACATCAAAAAATTTCACAAAAAAGGTGGTACCTCTTCCTTTTTCGCTAATAAAATCAATTGTTCCTCCATGTAACTCAACAATTTTTTTTGAGATTGTCAGTCCTAAACCGGTTCCTCCATATTTTCTGGCAACAATTTCATCGCCTTGATTAAATGCTTTAAATATCATATTTCTGTCACTTTCCGATATACCAATCCCTGTGTCTTCAACACAAAATTCAATATCTGTATTATTACCTTTTAATTTTGAAATTATTTTTAATTTTATATACCCATTGTGTGTAAATTTAATTGCATTACTAATAAGATTAATAAGCACTTGTCTTATCTGCAAATCGTTCAATTCTACATATTCAGGAAGCTCGGGGTCAATTTCAAAAATAAGTTTTAAACATTTTTCCTGAATTTTTAAAGTAAACATACTTTCTATTTCTGTTATCAGGAATCTGATATTTAATATGGGGTTTACAATTTCCATTTTACCTGCTTCAATTTTTGATAAATCCAATATATTATTAATTAATTGAAGAAGTGTGTTAGAACTTGTTCTAATTGAATTTAAATACCCTTTCTGAACTTTATCAACCACTTTCTTTGAAAGAATTTCAGAAAATCCGATAATTGCATTCATAGGAGTACGAATTTCGTGACTAATGTTAGCAATAAATATACTTTTTGCCTGATTGGCATGTTCGGCTTCCTCTTTTGAAATCAACAATTGCTTCTCAGCATTTTTCCTAAAAGTAATATTTTGTTTTACAGCTACAAACTGCAATATATTTCCATTTTTATCTTTTATAGGAGTGATTGTCATTTCTTCAAAATATTCGCTTCCATCCTTCCGTTTATTTATCAATTCGCCATACCATTCATTACCGGAAAGTATAGTATTCCAAAGTATCTCATAAAACTTTTTATCTTGTTTCCCCGATTTTAAAAGATTAGGTCCTGCATTAATTGCTTCGGTTGATGAATAACCTGTAAGCAAAGTAAAAGCCGGATTTACCCAGGTTATCTTTCCAGAAATATCGGTAATTACAATAGCATTTGCAACAGCATTTAAAGAAGTTAACAGAATAGCTAATTGATTTTCTGAAGCTTTACGTTCAGTTATATCAACTATAAAAACCATTACAGATAATTCATTTTGTAATTGAATAGAATTTAATTCTACTTCGATAGGAAACATTGTACCATTTTTTCTGAGTCCAAATAATTCGCGACCCTTTCCAATTTCGCGGGAATCAGGATTTTTAAAGAAATCGAAAATAAACTTTGAATGGTTTATTTCGTTACTATCGGGTACTAATTTTTCAATGCTTTCACCAATCAATTCATTTTTACTATAACCAAAATAATCTTCAGCTTGTTTATTTACAAGTTTTATTTTTTTATCGGCTCCGATTAATATTATAGCAGAGAATAACGATTCAAATAATTTTCTGAATTTATTCTCGCTTATTTGTAACTTTGATTCGAAAAGTTTACGCTCCGAAATATCAACTATTGAACCCTCTATTGTTTTTTTGTCGGGTAATAATATATAAGAAACCAAACAAGTTATAACTTTACCATCAGACGCTAATAAATCTACTTCTCTTTCGGAAACAAATCCATGCTTATGCAAGTCATTAATTATTTCTTCTCTTTTTTTAATGTCTTTATAGAAGAAATTTACAGGTTTTCCTGTCATTTCTTCTATTGAATATCTAAAAATCTTACTAAATTTATTATTTATCTCACTAAGTTCGGTACCATCAATTTTTGAACGAAACATTCCAACCTGCGAATTTTGAAATAATTTGCGATATTTTTCTTCTGATTTCTTAAGTTCTGTTTGAGCTTGTATTCGTTCTGAAATATCTGCAACAGATAAATTACAGATTATATTATTTTCGACAGAAACTGATAAAACAAATTTCAAATGAGCATAAAAGATACTGCAATCATTTTTTATCATTCTGATTTCTAATGCATTGTTTGTTTGTTTTTCGAAAATTTGTTGTAAATGTAAATTAAAAATACCTTGGTCTTCAACAAAAATAAAATGTGTGATTTGTTGGTTTATCAATTTAATTTTTTCTCCAGCAATTAAATTCATAGCTAAAAGGTTACACTCAATTATTATACCTTCTTTATTTATCGAAATATAACCTACAGGAGCATAAGTATATAGTTTTATGTATTTTTCGCGTGAATAGTCTAATTCTAACTGATATAAACGAAGTTGCTCATTTTGGTTTTTTAATTCTATTTGCTGTAATTCTAATTCGCGATTGGCAATTTCTAAACTCTTGTTTAATTTGATAAGATTTTCCTGATGAAGTTTTCTTTCTTCAATCTCATTTATCAAACTATTATTAATTTCTGTAACCTGTTTTGACTTTTCTTCAATTTCAATATTCAATATTAATTTTTCGGCTTCGGAACGGGTTAATTTTCTTTTGTTAGAAATAATATTTACGATTACAAAAGCAAGTAATAAGACAAATAATGCGATTCCGGAATACCCTGCCTTAATAATAATATTTTGAATGTTCTCATTATTTTTAATTCTATTTTTCAAAATTATCTTTTGATTTTTTTCAATTATTTCAGTATATTGTATAATGTTATTAGTAATTTCGTTACCTTTTCCGATAAAAATTATTTTTTCTAGATTTTCAAATTCGTAATTTTTAGATAATTGGTTAACACTTTGAGCTAAATCAATTCTCTCAATTACTAATAGTTCAAGTTTATGCATTATTTTGTTGTGGTCATTATCTTCAAATGAAAATTTCTTTAACTCACCTATATTAAATCTTAAAATCGCTGTAAAATGGTTTAACGAATCTTCAAATTGCATATTTTCAGTAATTAAGTATCCCCTTGATTCATTTTCTACTTTTAGAGTTTGTATATATAATTCATGTAAAACATGAATTAATTCAGATGTTTCTCTTTCCCATTTTTTAGATTCATTTAAGCGTTCAACATTTAAAATAAACATGGTTACTGAACTACATAACAATATAAATGATACAATTATACTTATTAATATTTTTCTTTCAAAAGGTTTCATTTTAAATTTATTGATAAAAAAAATTATTTGAATAGTTATTCTATTTTGTTATAAAAAGTTATCTCTAACTTGATTAATTAGTGCTTGTATATAAAGTCGAAAAAAATTGTAAATTTATATCATATTTATAATTCAGAACTTATGGGAATAAGGTATAAAGGTATATGGTACAAGCAATTAGACATCATTCCTTATTCCCTAATACCCTATACCTTTATACCCTATAAATTAAAAATATTGACATTATGGACAGACTCTAATTAGTGTAAAAGTAATTATTTTTATACCAAAAGCAGGTAATTATTCTATTATTTTTCAATAAAAATAAAAAAAATAAATAATAAATATGCACTACAAAAAAATCTTATTTTATTGTTACTGTTCGGGTAGGATAATAATTGCCACGAGCTTTAGCTCGTGGTAAATATAGAAAACACAAAACGGCTTTAGCCGAAACAATGTTTCAACAAATTGTGGCTAAAGCCAAATCTAAATCATCATTAATCCACGACCTAAAGGTCGTAGCAATTTTAATAAATTCAAACCCGAACAGTAACATTTTATTTAGTAAATAAAAATTTGTTCAATGATATTACAATAAACATCTTTCCAAATAAATCTGATAAAGAAAATTGGACAAGAATGATAATGAATGAATAATTTTATATTGAACACCCTTTAAAGATGGTTTCTGGTTCCCCCCTTTGAAGGCTTGTCTATGCACACAATTATAAAATAAGAAATTAACATCACAAAGTTAATAAAAATACAGTAGCAGAGAATAACTGAATAGAGAAAAAACAAAATTTTGTACCAAACAAAAAAAATATGGCACAA
>Ga0209211_10008530_pt1 | contig 13975 bp, 15 predicted proteins | sample RifGroA2_FD_183992 | JGI IMG/M metagenome (GOLD analysis project Ga0209211, IMG submission 183992) | Groundwater microbial communities from Rifle, Colorado, USA - Groundwater A2 (SPAdes) (version 2) | ecosystem: Environmental > Aquatic > Deep subsurface > Groundwater | place: Rifle, Colorado...
CCGCGCTGTTGCTTTTCCCTTTTATCGCGCTCGGAATTATTCTGTCAAAATTGCCGGATATTTTTAATTATAAAATAGCCAGGGCGCGGGAAGGCGATGGCATAATTTTTTTCAGACAGGCGAGAGTGGGGGAGAACGGCAGGATTTTTAATTTTATTAAATTTCGCAGCCAGGTTTTGGGCGCGGAGAAAATGTCTCATGCAAAGGAAGGTGCAGACGAACGTTATTACGCCTTTGGAAATTTTATGAGAAAGCTTTATCTTGATGAGCTCGCGCAAATAATCAACGTCTTGAAGGGGGAGATGTCTTTTGTGGGCCCGCGGCCCGAGCGTCCCAAATATGTTGAAGAGCTTAAAAGGAAAATTCCATATTACGAAATAAGGCTCTTGGTCCCACCGGGAATTACCGGCTGGGCGCAGATTAACATGGAAAATGATGCATCCGTTGAAGACGCGTCTGAAAAAATTCTTTACGATTTGTATTACATAAAAAATTTCTCGTTGATGCTTGATTTGCGGATTTTGCTTAAAACGATCGCTACGGTTCTTTCGAGGTCGGGTAGGTAGATTCGAAATAATTGATTTGACTTTTGATTTTTTCTCAACTAAATTGATATTACGTCATATAAAGTCCCCTTTTTCGAGGGGATTTTATATTTATCATTATACTTTTTATTTAAAAGCGCGTTATACTTTATAGAGCATGTTGTATCCCCGCTCGTTTTTTTGGCTTAGGAGGGCTACGGACGGCGCTCACAATTTGACGTAATTTGGAGTCGACCCTCCATAGCCCTTATTAGCTTGAAAGGCGAGCGGGCAAGCATATTTATCCAGTTAGAAATTTTATCTAAGGTTTTTTAAATAAATTCTGAATTTTATGCTGGAAATTAAAGAGAGGGTGGCGTTAAAGCCTTTCACTATTTTTCAAGTAGGCGGGGAGGCGCGTTTTTTTGTCGAGGTCGGGTCGCGGGAAGATTTTCTCGAAGCTATTAATTGGGCTATAAGGCGTAATGTGCCCACGGCGGTTATGGGGCTTGGGTCAAATATTCTCGTTTCTGATAAAGGTTTCGCAGGGCTTGTGATTAAAGTTTCTTCGCGCGAAATTTTACGGCTGGGTGGTTCTAAAATTCACGTTGACGCTGGAATTAAAATGGCCGAAGCCGTGAACTTCGCGCTTGAAAACGGCTTGACCGGTTTAGAATGGGGGGTAGGTGTGCCGGGGACGATTGGCGGGTCCATCAGGGGAAACGCGGGATGCTTTGGCGGAGAGATGAGGGATGTCGTTACCTTTGTGGAGGTTTTTGACTTAAAGAAGAAAACAATTAAAATGTATTTTAATTCCGATTGCGCGTTTGAATATCGTCACAGTTCTTTTAAGAATCATCCCGAACGGATTATTTTATCCGCCGTGCTTACTTTAAAAAAAGGTGATGTCAATGATGCCAGAGAAAAGATTAAAGAATATATGAAGGAGCGGGTGGCGCATCAGGAAATTGGGGCTTCAACCGCGGGATCTACTTTTAAAAATGTTTTGTGGGCGGAGGATAGTGGCGAAAAAGCGCAAATTTTGGCTAAATTTAAGGAGTTCGCGAGATTTAAGGACAGTGTCGCCGTCCCTGCCGGATTTTTGATTGAGGGCGCAGGACTTAAGGGAATGAGGATGGGCGGAGCAGAAGTTTCGTCAAGGCACGCGAATTTTATAATCACAAATGGAAACGCAAAGTCAGATGATGTTGTTATGTTAATATCGCTCATCAAAGATCGAGTTCACAGAAAATTTAATCTTCATCTTGAAGAAGAGATCCAATACATCGGGTTCTAGTAACGAATGTAAGAATTATTTTACGAATTTACGAAGCTGATTATACGTAGTATAATTAAGCGAGTGAGCGCAATCATACGCAGTTTAATAGAAACTTATGATGTTAAGAATAAAAGCCACTGGTTTTAGTTTAACTCCCCTTCTTGAGGACCTTGTAAAAGATAAAATTCTTTTACCGCTTGAAAAGAGGCTTGGTAAAAATCTTCCAGATGATCTTCCTCTCGACGTGGAGCTAGCAAAAACAACAAAACATCATGAAGAGGGTAAAATTTGGAAATGCGAGGTGAATCTTAATATTCCCCGCGAAAAAAATAACATATTTGTTGAGTGTCTGGCTGAAAATATGGAAGCGGCTATCAATGGGGCGAAGGATGAATTGGAACGCAAGGCCGGGGAGTATAAGGATAAAAAAGCCGCAAAGTTTTTAAGATTCGCGCGGAGGCTAAAAGAAAATTTTCATGTAACGCGGCTTGCGAAGCGCGCTGGAGGATTTTTTTACCGAGAAAAGCGAAAATAATTTTTTTCCACTGGAATCGAGGTCGAGCTCTTGAATTTTTTTTCAAGAGCTGTTATTTTTAAGGAAATAAAAACTTTCTGCGAAAGTGAGGGTAGAGAATTGGTACCAAAAAATTTTTTTTTAACCAAAGGTATTGGCATTCATCACTCAGAAGATGTATCTCGCGAGTTAGCTATGCGAAGTGCTGGGATAGAAAGACTTAATTTGCGGAAGAATGCAAATCCCATAACCATTCCACCGGGATGTAAAATGATTTTGCCTGAAGAAGGTTTAAGACTTTTGTCTCCGGGTATATCAGTGGATGGGGCATACGAGGTGCGTTCAACCAATGAGTCCATGCGTCTGATCGCAGCTGCGGTGGGAGTGGCTATGCCTGTTGATGTTGATCAATGCGGTTATGCATATTGCCGCGGAAATGAAGGCGAAACTGACGAAAAGTCTGGAGATATAGCGGAGGATTGCGCGGCAACAATGTTGGCAAGTGCCTTGGGGGTTGAATTTGATCCGGATGGCGCTTGGGATGAGAGGGAGAAAATTTACAGGTTGTCCGGAAAGATAATCAAGCCAACCAACTGCACTCAATCGGCAAAGGGCCCGAAGGACGATGTGTTCATTAGTGTGGTTTCTTGTCTGATTTTTGTACCTAGTGATCCATTCGCCGAACTTTTAAAGGCTGCAAACGGGTTAAAACAGGCCGCTAGTCATTTGATAAAGTTGTCACAATTGCTGCAAGCTGCCTGAAAGTTGAATAATGGAGGAATACTTTTTTAAAAACGTCCGGAAGATCACAATTGAGCTTCCGGACGTTTTACGTTATAGTTATATCGTTAAAATGAATGTTTTATCAAAAATTTTCGGGCTTTCAGGAGAACGCGTTATAGAAAAATTGCGTCCTTACGCGGAAGAAATAAATCATCTGGAAAAAGATTTTGAGAAATTATCTCCCGAAGAGCTAAAAAATAAAACAATTGAATTTAAAAAACGCCTTGAAGAAAGGGCGGCGCTTGATGATCTTTTGCCTGAAGCTTTTGCCGCTTGCCGCGAAGCAGCAAAAAGAACGCTTAAACAGAGGCATTATGATTCGCAGATATTGGGTGGAATAGTTATGCATCAGGGCAAAATCGCCGAGATGAAAACCGGGGAGGGTAAGACGCTTGTGGCGACACTTCCTGCTTATTTAAACGCGCTTACGGATAAGGGAGTACATATAATAACTGTAAATGATTATCTTTCCAGACGTGATGCGACATGGATGGGGCAGATATACGACGCTTTAGGATTAAGCGTGGGGGCGTTAAACCACGAGGCAAGTTATATTTACGATCCAAAGCATGGGCTTGAAAATCAAAAATCAAAATTCAAAAATCAAAATGTTAATTTAAAAGACGAAAAGGATCAAGAGCGTGATACATTGGGCAGTTTTAAAATTGTTCATGAATTTTTACGCCCATGCACAAGACGTGAGGCTTACGAAGCTGATATTACATATGGGACAAATAATGAATACGGATTTGATTATCTTCGCGACAACATGGCTTACAAACCAGAGCAGATGGTTCAGAGAGGGCATTTTTTTGCGATTGTTGACGAGGTTGATTCAATTTTGATTGACGAATCAAGAACTCCTCTGATTATTTCCGCGCCTGACGAAGAATCAGGGGAGCTTTATCGTATTTTTTCGCGCGTTGTTCCGCAATTGAAAAAAGAAACGGATTTTAAAGTTGATGAAAAATTTAAGGCGGTTGAGCTTACTGAAGACGGTATTGAGCATATTGAGAAGATTCTTGGGATCGGCAATATTTATACCGAAAAAGGCATTAAATATGTCCATCATCTTGAGCAGGCTTTGCGTGCGCGAGCTCTTTTTACGCGTGATAAAGATTATGTCGTCAAAAATAATGAAGTAATTATTGTTGATGAGTTTACTGGGCGCTTGATGCCGGGACGAAGATGGTCGGAAGGACTTCATCAGGCGGTTGAAGCAAAGGAGGGCGTTTCTGTGCAAAGAGAATCGCGAACGCTTGCCACTATCACATTTCAAAATTATTTCAGGATGTATGAAAAATTGGCAGGCATGACCGGTACGGCCTTAACTTCAGCCGAGGAATTTCATAAAGTATACAATTTGGAAGTTATTGAAGTGCCAACCAATAAGCCGATGATTAGAAAGGATTTGGGGGATAAAGTTTTTCAGTCCGAGAAAGGAAAGTGGATGGCTGTTGCTAGAGAAGTTAAAGAAAGGCATGAAAAAGGACAGCCGGTTTTGCTCGGCACGGTTTCTATAGAGAAGAATGAATTTCTTTCGCAGATTTTAAAAAAAGAAGGAATACCGCATGAAATTTTGAACGCGAAAAACCATGAACGCGAGGCTGAAATAATCGCGCAAGCCGGAAAAAAAGGAAGGGTAACGCTTGCGACAAACATCGCCGGAAGAGGTGTGGACATTATTCTTGGCGGCAATCCTACGATGCCGGAAGAAGCCACTTTAGTTCGCGATGCCGGAGGTTTGTTTGTTTTAGGGACCGAGCGCCATGAAGCAAGGCGGATTGATAACCAGCTTCGGGGACGTTCTGGTCGTCAAGGCGATCCTGGCGAGACACAGTTTTTTGAATCGCTTGAAGATGAGCTGATGCGAATTTTCGGGTCTGAAAGGATTAAAGGCATGATGGGCACGTTCGGTTTACCGGAGGATGAGCCTTTGGAGCATAAACTTGTAACGCGGGCGATTGAGTCCGCGCAGTCAAAAATCGAGGGATTTCATTTTGATTCAAGAAAACACGTTCTTGAATATGACGACGTGATGAATAAGCAGAGAACCGCGATTTATTCGCGCCGCAAAAAAATTCTTTGGGCAAAGGATGATGAAGTGCGAGAGATAGCGAAAGAATATCTTGATGGCGACGTTGATGAGCTGGTCTTTGAAGGAAAAGAGCCCGCGAATTTAAGACAGCTTCTTTTGCAGACGATTGATATACTTTGGATGGATCATCTGGAGGCTATGGAGTACATGCGCTCCTCTGTGCGCTTGAGAGCGTATGGTCAGCGCGATCCATTGATAGAATATAAAAATGAGGCGATACGCATGTTTCGTGAGCTTGAAGCGTCTATAAAAGCCCAGTTTACGCATCTTTTGACAATGGCGGCCCAGCCAATCGCTCAAACTCCGCAAGCCCGCGAATTAAAACTTTCAAGGGAAGACGCGGATTCTTTGCGCGCTAAATCGAGCGGCAGTTTAAATAAAAATAAAGTAGGCAGAAACGATCCGTGCCCGTGCGGGAGTGGGAAGAAATTTAAAAAGTGCCATGGGAAAGATTAATAATCAGCAGTGATGAAAATAAATATTGGCTCAATCAACACAGTAAAAGTTGGGGCTGTCTCTGAAATTATCCAGGATTATCCGCATTTATCCGATGCGGTACTTAGGGAATTGCAAACCGATTCGGGCGTATCTGTGCAGCCGAAATCATTGGAAGAAACAATTCAAGGCGCTATGAATCGGGCTAAAAATGTTTTTGATGATTGTGATTATTCGATTGGCATAGAATCGGGGTTGATGCATGTGCCAAATACAAAGACTGGCTATATGGATGTCTGTGTTTGTGTGATTTATGACGGGAAAGAATTTCACATCGGCTTATCATCCGCTTGGGAGTTTCCTGATAAAAAAATTACAGAGCTTATGATAAAAGAGGGACTTGATATGAGCGAAGCTATTAATAGGGCAGGTCTCACTGATAATCCTCAGATTGGCTCTGAAGAAGGCGCAATTGGGATATTAACTAAGGGTAGATTGACGAGAAAGGACTATACTAAACAAGCATTACGTACAGCTCTCATTCATTTAGAACAGTTTGATTTTTAAGCTTTTCTTTTTATGCCACAGTTTAAGGAAGAGTAAAAATAAATTTAAAAAACGTACTGCGAAATAAATGTAAATTAATAAAGAGATTTATAATTTAAATATGCCGCAATTTTATAGACATGCAATTCGTGGAGGGGTAGTTTAAAAATAGATTTGTGACTCAACATAAATTATTTTAAAAATTATGGCGGATTTTTGAATAAATGAGTTTAGAAATTAAGCAAAGAATAGCGGGCAAGGCTGTAATTGTTCAGGATGGGAAGGTTCTTATAATCCGTGAGTCGGATAAATATAAAACAGGAACCAATGCTGGAAGGTATGATTTTCCTGGCGGCAAAATTAAACCCGGCGAAAATCACGAAGAAGCTTTAAAACGCGAGGTTATGGAAGAGTGCGGCCTTGAGATTGAAATTGAGAGCCCAATTTTTGTGGGCGAATGGTATCCCGTGATAAATGGCGAGAAAATCCATATTTTTGGGATTTTTTACAGATGCAGCGCTCATAATTTTGAAGGAATCAAACTTGGAGGCGATCATGATGAATACAAATGGATTAATTTCGACGAGCGTGATAAATTTGATCTTATTTCCCCAAATCGCGAAGTTATAGCTGAGCTTGAGAAGGATTGGCTAAATAGGCTTCCCGCAAAAAGAATGGGCGCAGGTGTTTTGTTTTTTAACGAAAGAGACGAGCTCTTGATTGTAAAGCCCTATTATAAGGATTATTGGTCTATTCCGGGCGGGGTAGTTAATAAAAATGAATCGCCTCGAGCGGCGGCGATCAGAGAGACCAAGGAAGAAATCGGAATCGCAGTTAATAAACTGGACTTTATTTGCGTTGATTATATTTCAGGAATTGACGGGAAAGGTGAAAATTTGCAGTTTATTTTTCACGGCGGAGTAATAGATAATAACCAGATAAAACAGATAAAAACCGATGGAAGGGAAATTATTGAATACAAGTTTGTGCCTAAAGAAGAAGCTTTAAAATTATTAGGTTCGAAACTTGCCCGCAGAATTGGCAAATATTTTGATAACGTTTGTAACTTCAAGCCTGGTTACTTGGAAGACGGTAGAAGCAATTAGCTATTTTTTAGTTAAATTGAAAAGCACAAATGATTTTTAAATCCAATATTATTCGCGTAAAAGCAATGTGCCTTTTATCAGATGGAGAGCGCGTGCTTGTAGGAAAAGGCCAAGACTTTGTAAAGAAAAATTATTTTTACAGAGTTCTGGGGGGAAGCACTGAATTTGGAGAAACTTCAGAGGAAGGCGTGAGGCGTGAAATTCGCGAAGAGCTTGGATGCGATATTGAAAATTTAGAGTTGCTTGATGTAATTGAGAATATATTTGAGTTTGAGGGTCAGAAAGGCCACGAAATTACTTTCATGTTTAAAGGAAGGGTTTCGGATAAGAGTATTGAGAAAAAGGACGCGATTCACATTCAAGAATCAGATTATGAGTATACCGCCTATTGGATTTCCATTAATGATGTTCTCGAAGGTAAAGTGATTTTATATCCTACGGCGGATTATAAAAAATATTTGAAATAAAGAACCCCACCCTCACAGGTCGGGTATCATCTAGAATTCAATCGTAGCCTGACCCACATCCTGTTTTCCCCGGTATTTAAGGTATCTTCTGATGATCGCTTCGTTGATGCCAATTGTGAAAATGTTGAACATCGAATGTTCAACATTTAATCGGAAGGGGAATTTTTTGAGAAGGGATTACTCAATCAATCGCAGTTTTAAAAGACGCGCCCTGATAGCTCCGATTTTTCTGCCGAATTCTTTTGCCATGTCTTTGTATTTTTTTCCTTGTTCAAAAAGTTTGGTCAGTTTCTCATCTTGTTCTATGTTCCATGGCCTATATGCATTAGGGTGCGTTTCTCTTATTTTTGCGAAGCTTTCGCCATTTGATAGCGCTCCAGCAGGATTTTTTTTAATTGAGTTTTTTGCTCGATGGCTTCTCTTCCCTCCGCAGGCGCTTATAAAATTTTCATGCATATTATCGAGCTCCACCGCGGTGATTTTCCCGAAAGTAATTTCAGCGTTTTTGGATTCCTTACGAAATAATTCGTCTTTTTTTAGAACATTCGGATGAACTTGAAACGCGCGATGGTTCCACCCGATTAAATAAAGTCCGGAAAATCTTTTGACGCGCGAAAGTGCGACGTAGCCTTGTCCGTATTCAAAAACTCCCGCCAAATCCATGATTGCTTCATCCAAATTCATTCCCTGACTTTTATGAACTGTTATTGCCCAGGCAAGCCGCAAGGGAAGTTGTGTAATAGTGGCGCGAATTTTTCCGTTTTCTTCGATAATCCATTCCATTGGTTTGACGATAATTTTTTGGCCGTTTCTTTTTTCCACTATGGGATATCGGCTGCCTTCATCAAATCCAACGACTTCACCGAGCGTTCCATTTACGAATTTTTCTTTCGGGTTGTTTTTCGTAAACATAACTTTAGCGCCTTTTTTAAGAAAAAGATTTTCAGGAGAAAGGCAGCCTTTTTTGAGCGATTCTGCAAGCTTTTTTGAACCGCTTGAAAACATTTCAAATTGCCTTGCGTCTCCGGAAAGCTTGCCGAGCATTTCGTTATTAATTCTGTCCACGTCCGCGTTATGCGAATAAAGTTTTGGAGCGCCCGACGGTGTTTTTGTTATCTCAATTTTTCTTTCCTCTATCTGCGAAAGATGCTTCTGATCGAAAAAATTCTGCCTAATCGCGGAAAGAACCGATAAAAAACCATCATCGTCCTGGCGATGCTGTTCGGTTAAATAGCAGATGAGCGGGTTGGTGTTTTTGAAAGCAGGGGAGTCGTAGGCGAATTTTATGCCGGAGTTCCTAGGTTTGATAGATTCGTTGAGTAATACCCTATCTTCAAGATCATCTGCATATTTTTTATTAACCGGCGGAAGCTGAAAAAAATCTCCAACAAAAACAATTTGCATTCCGCCAAAAGGCTTTTGATCGGCTTTTATTTCTTTGCAGACTGTTTCAATCATTGAAAGAGTGTCGGCTGAAAGCATCGAAATTTCATCGATTATTAGAACGCTTGAGCGTTTTACGCGTTTTACAATATATTCGTTAGATGAAATCCTGTCGAGGTCGTATTTATTTAAATTACGCTTTATTTCAATGCCGCTCCATGAGTGAATAGTTAGTCCGCCAATATGAGTAGCGGCAATTCCGGTTGAAGCCGTTATCGCGGGTTCAATATTGCGGTCTCGCAGGTATTTTACGTATTCGTTTATAACATGTGTTTTTCCTGATCCGGGCTCGCCAGTCAGAAAAACATTGGTTCCGGTTTTTAAAATTGAAAGCGCTTGCGATTGGGTCATAAGATTCTTTACATTATATTACGAAATTACGAAACCGATCGAAGGCAGGTGTTTTTGGAACCCTTGCGGAGCGTGGTCTGGCGCGAGCAGAGGAAATTTTTAGCAGAAAATTATCTGTGGTTCCAAAAACACCTGGCAAGAACGGGTTTCGTTATTTACAATTCATTATAAATTTATTCTGTTAGAAATAATACCCCGCCGGGTGTATTATTATGAATATGAATTTTAAGATTTTTGAGAATTATCCGAATTTGGTATATGGTTTTTCTGAAAAAAAGGACGGGTTAATGAAGTTGTTTCCTGATGACAGAAATTCCAAAAACCGCGAAAGATTTTTTGAATCAAAAAAAATCCCGCCAAACCGGGTTGTAAGCGCTCATCTTGCTCACGGTGTCAATATTGAAATAGTGAAAAATTCGGACGCTGCCGCAATCAAGCCGCGAACAGACGGGCTTGCTACTTCCGAATCGAATTTATTTTTGACCGTAACCGCTGCTGATTGCTTCCCGGTTTATTTTTTTGATCCAAAAAAGAGAGTAATTGGAATCGCGCATGTAGGATGGAAGGGATTGGTTGGCGGAATTATTATGAATATGCTAAGTGAAATGAAAAAACGCTTTGATTCAAATCCCATCGATCGCCTGGCCGCTATCGGCCCGGGCATTAGAAAATGCCATTTTGAAGTTAGCTCCTCGGACAGAGCTTATTACAAAGATTATCCAGAATTTATTTTGGATAAAGGCGAGAAAATAAATATTGACATGCCGGAAATTATAAAAAAACAGCTGACAGAAGGAGGTTTGGCGGAGAAAAATATAGAAGACTGCGAAGAATGTACTTATTGTTTAGACAAAAAGTATTTTTCATACCGGCGCGACAAGTCTCCTGAAATTGAAGCGCAGGTAGCTTTTATAGGTTTATTAAAGTAGGATGCCGCGGCGATGGAGATGCCGCGGCATTCGGATTGGCCCGTGAGTTATTTTGCAGCAAGAGGTTTAAGGTCCGGGGAGATCCCTTTCTAACCTTTTTTGGATCTTCCGTAGTTGCTTGATGCTAGTTTCGGCCATGTATTTCCTCAGGGTGCCGTAAAATTTACTTTGCTGCTTTCTTCTCTCCACCCATTTTTTGAGCTTTAAGCCCGGGCTGGCAAAAGCATGGATGAAAGTCTCCAAGATTTCCAAAATCTTTCTGGCTTTTGATTGCAACATAAGTCCTCCTTATGCGAACGAGCTACTGAAATCTGAATTGACTATATCATTACATAAAACGTAAATAATTAGCAATTTGTTTTAAGCTCTTGGATTGGGTGGCGGCGAGATTGAGTTAATTTATAATAATTGCTTTAATTAAATAGCAATGGATCATGTAGCCATAATGCGAAAATCATGGGGTTTAACTGATAAAATTTTGTCAGGGGAGAAAAGAATAGAAGCACGCTGGTATTCGGCAAAATTCAGCCCATGGGATAAAATTACAAAAGGAGACATGGTCTATTTTAAAAATTCTGGGGAACAGGCGAGGATAAAGTCAGAGGTCAGCAAGGTTTTGCAATTTGCCGGTTTAAACTCGAAAAAAGTTAAAGAAATATTATATAAATACGGTAAAGCAGACGGGATAGAAAATAATAAGCTTTCTAAATTTTACGTTCGATTTAAAAACAAAAAATATTGCATTCTTATTTTTTTAGGAAATCCTGTCGAGATAAAGCCGTTTGAAATCAATAAAACAGGATTTGGTACAATGTCTGCATGGATTACAATTAAGAAAATTTCTAAAATTAAGAAATAATTTTTTAGTACTTAGGTGTCGGACACCTAAGTAGACAGGCTTATGAATTTGTTGTAGATGCTGTTTTTATGTTATTAAAATATATTAATATTATTTTATGGATTTAAAACTTGGAAAATATTGAAATCATAAAGGCGGGGAATATGAAGTGATCGGAGTTGCTTCGCACAGCGAGACTAAAGAATCATTTGTTATTTATAAAGCCTTGTATGGTGATTTTAGTTTATGGGCAAGACCCCTAAAGATGTTTCTGGAAAATGTAGAGGTTGAAGGTAAAACCGCTCCACGATTTGAATATTTAAATTAAATAATATGGCCATTAAACCAAAATGCGATAAATGCAAGAAAGAATTAGGAAAGTTCGGAGCGATTTTGTTAAGTCCGCCGGATAAGAAAATGCGCGTCAAAAAAATTCATTTATGCGTAAATTGTTATAAAGTTTTTGAAAACAAATTTAAAAAATGAATCTAGAACGTCCAAAATCGAGTCAACCCATGCCGCCTGAAGCCAAGCTCGTTTTTGAGGGAATTGTTTTTGGCGTTTACCTATGGGAGCGGAAAATGTTTAATGGATCTTATGAAATTTTTGAAAAGCTGAAAAGGAAAGATCCGGCTATGATAATTCCAATAACAAATGATCTCATTTGAGGAATTAGCGGAAATGGTTTTGAAAGAAGATTTTAATGACGTGGAGATAAGGCTAATAATTCTTGAAGCAAAAGACAATCCCGCGAAAATGGAGGAAATTAAAAAAATATTTTTTGAATAATACTTAGGTGTCCGACACCTAAGTAGTTAAATGGATGAGACTTACAAATTATTTTTTGAATGAATTTATTTGCGCTATGATTATATATGATTATTGTATTAAATTTTGGAAGTCAATTCGCGCATCTGATCGCGAGGCGTGTTAGAGATCTCGGGGTTAAGGCCGAGATTTTGCCTTTTAATACGGATATTTCGCAAATTAAGTCGTTAAAACCAGACGGGATTATTTTCTCGGGCGGGCCTGCGTCGGTGATTAATGGCGGTCCTCTGCCCCCGACTAAAATTTTTAAATTAGGAATTCCGATTTTGGGAATTTGTTACGGCATGCAGTTAATGGCGCAAATGAACGGCGGAAAAGTTAAAAAAGGAAAAATAAAAGAATACGGACGGGAAACTATCAAGATAAATAAGAACTTTAAATTATTTCGCGGGATTTCGGATAATCAAACAGTTTGGTTCTCGCACGGAGACTATGTGGCAAAGACCGGTTTAGGATTTGTTCCGATTGCTTCGAGTGCAAATTGCAGGGTCGCGGGAATGTCAGACGAGAAATTGAATTTGTATGCTTTGCAATTTCATCCGGAGGTCGCGCATACGAGAAATGGCAATAAAATCATTTCAAATTTTTTATTTAATATCTGTAAATCTGAGAAAGATTGGCGGATTCCGAATTTAAAAGAGACGATCATTGATTCTCTTAAAAAAGATATAGGGGATGGTCGCGTGTTAATTGGCATCTCTGGCGGAGTTGATTCGCTTGTTGCCGCAACTTTTTTATATCGGGCAATCGGCAGCCAGCTTCACGCTGTTTTTGTGGATACTGGACTCCTTAGAAAAAATGAAGTAGCTGAAGTGTTGTGGAGTCTTAAAAAGTTAGGTTTTAGAAATTTAATCGTGGAGGATGCGCAAAGCATTTTTTTAAAGAGGCTCGAGGGCAAAATAGATCCGGAAGAAAAGCGAAAAGTAATCGGCCATACATTTATTGAAGTGTTTGAGAAAGCGGTTAAAGAGAAGTTAGGATCTCATAAAATCAAATTTTTTGCGCAGGGAACAATTTATCCCGATCGAATCGAGTCTGCCGAGCCTACAAAAGAAGCTTCAAAAATAAAGAGTCATCACAATTTAACATTGCCGAAAAAATTCAGTTTTAAATTAATTGAACCGCTTCGCGATTTATATAAGGATGAGGTAAGAAAGCTTGGCGCCTTGCTTAATTTGCCGAAGGACCTATTGGATCGCCATCCATTTCCCGGGCCGGGACTTGCAATTCGAATTGTTGGAGATATTACAAACGAGCGGCTTGCAATTTTACGCGAGGCTGATTCTATTTATCTTGATGAGCTTCGTAAATATGGCGAATACGACAAAATTTGGCAGGCCTTTGCGGTTCTTCTGACTTCAAAAACTGTGGGAGTTATGGGCGATGAACGTAAATACGGATACACAATCTCATTGCGTGCCGTTGACTCAATCGACGGCATGACCGCGGATTGGCATAAAATGCCTGCGGATTTGCTCGAGCGGATTTCAAGCCGCATAACCCGTGAAGTGGACGAGGTAACGCGGGTTCTTTATGATATAACTCAAAAACCGCCGGCAACTATTGAATATGAATAATTTTAACTATGGATACTGACAATCCAAATCCGCCGCCCAGGTCTAAAATTAAGCCCGGATCGGCGGTATGGATAATTGAAAAAGAAAATTACGGAACTGATAAATACAGGCAAGGGATAGTTCAGGATATTTTGACGTCAAAAGAAAATCATCCGCGGGGCGTTAAGGTCAGGCTTACAAATGGCATTATCGGCCGCGTTCAGTGGCTGATGAGCGAGTGATTATGAAAAAACTTTTTATAAAAAACAGAAAGAACC
>Ga0209211_10008531_pt1 | contig 13974 bp, 12 predicted proteins | sample RifGroA2_FD_183992 | JGI IMG/M metagenome (GOLD analysis project Ga0209211, IMG submission 183992) | Groundwater microbial communities from Rifle, Colorado, USA - Groundwater A2 (SPAdes) (version 2) | ecosystem: Environmental > Aquatic > Deep subsurface > Groundwater | place: Rifle, Colorado...
CTATTGACCAATTAGCGTCGCGGAATAACAGCCCTGATTCCCCTAATATTGTTTTGATTGGTTGGGGAGAGTCCTCTGTTCCAATTAAGCTTGCTTCAATATCATCGGGGTCAAACCAAGATAGGTCTAATAGCTGACCTTTTTCCAAAACCGCAATTCCCACTCCTTCGATTAACCCCCCTGTTGGTCTCTGTTCCATTGAATTTTGTAAAACAATTAAAAATGTTTTTTTGCGGTCAAAACCCATTGCCCATTTAGCCAATGGCAACAGCTCTCTTCCGAATGCGATTGGGTTTCGGGAATTATCTTTCACGTCAAGTTGTTTTAATAAACCATTTGCCTTTTGTTCCATTGTTGAAAATTCTTCCGGATTTCCTATTCCATCGTTTGCGATCAAATTAACAACTCTTCCTATTTGATCTTTCAAATCATAAATTAAAAGTTTTGATTGATATTTTTTTTCAGCCGTACTAAAAAATGTTCCAAAGTCTTCCGGCAAAACCGGCGAATATAATCCTGTCAAAATATCTCCTGTTTGTGATATTCCATACATCATTTTTAACCCAAATTTTGAAGGCTTAGATTCAATAATTTTATTTGCCAAAACCTTTATGCTAAATAGTGCCATCAACGGCAAGAGAATAAAACTTAGTAATAGAATTATTAACGCCAGAGTTTTTTTTGGAAATTTATATCGCTGCCTTGGTGAAGATTTTATGGGGTTTTGGCCGTTTTTTTTTTAACATCAGGCTGTTTCTTTACATCGTCTGCAATCTTAATTCGCAAATTACTATTTCTGGGCTTAGATAATTCTAAGGCCATTTTAATCCCCTCAGACAATCCAACTTCCGGTTGCCAGTTAAGCAACAGATACGAATCATCCCGTTTTAAAATTCTTTCATGGTGAACAATAATGTCCGGATAATTCTGACTATATTCTTCAGACTTCAACTGAAATCCAAAATTCCCCGCGGCCTCTGTCGCAACCCTATTAACAAAACCTACCAAGGGGTTTTCTTCTTTTCCGGTTAATAAAAAATTTTTCTTAAATGTCTGAGTAGAAAAAGCTATCCGGCAAAGCCCTTCTACCGCGTCATCTATAAAGATTGGGGTGACAATAATCTGATCGTTTTTAAAAGTAATTATTTTTTCATTTTTTATTCTCAAAAAAACATTTTCTAAGGTTGTTCCCGATTCTCCTCCACTATAAAGATCGTAAATCGAGACAAAACAAAAATCAATATCTTTTGACAAACATTGTTTGGCAGCAATTTCTCCACTAAGTTCATCAATTAAAACAATAATTAATTTAGCTCTTATTGATTCGACAAAATTTAAAATAATTTCCGGCAGTAACCCCTCGCCGTCCGTAAATAAAAAAACAAACTCCGGCGACGTTGTCAGATCTAGATCATTTGGGTCAGAAATGACCAAGCAGGACAGTCCTCTATTATGCAAAACCAATGCCAGTTTTTGGGCAATATATCCGCCTCCAATCAAAACTGATTTTGTTTCTTCTGAAATTGTTTCCACTCCGATTGAATAGCCTTTCATCTCTTTCATATTACTTTACCAAAAATTGGCCGCGCTGTCATTAGTAATAAATTTGTTTTGGTAATTCATGTCAACTTAGGGAACGAAAATTGATACTTCCGCCGGCGAAAGTAGTCGTTCGGTCAAATTTTGGTGATTTAAAATTTAGATAGGTTGGTCAGGGTTGAGAAAAATTTGTTTCATATACAGGGATTTTTGAGTCCAGAACCTGATTTACAATTTTATCAGCCATTTTATTTTGTTCTCTGGGAATATATTTATAGGTTATGGAAACTGAAATTTCTTTTTCTAAGTTTTTAGCTTTTATTGCCAGTACTGCCAGTTCCGGCGACTTGATTTTATATAAACCTGATAATTGATTGACTAACAAATCGGAGTCCAAATAAAATTCTATTGATGAAAATTGTTTCCCTGACGAAATAAGTTGTTTGATCGTTTCCAGCGCGGCAATTACTCCACCGTACTCTGCCTGGTTATTGGTAGTAATCCCGATTGGTTTTCCCAATCTGACTATTTGATTGCCAATTTCATCGGAAATAATTGCACCATAAGCGGCCAACCCCGGATTTCCACGCGATCCCCCATCTGCATGAATGATTAATTTCATTTGATGATATTGTATCAACATCAGATGAAAATCTCTTATTGGTTAATAGTCTTGATTGTTTTGCTATCCCCATCCCAGCTAGGATTTCATTTCTGGCCAACATGGAGCTTGGTCAATGGAATTAAAATTGATTATCTTTCTCCAACCTTTTATTTAACCGATTTAATATTTTTGGGGCTATTAATTATTTCAATTATAAAATTTCAAAAATCTAAATTTCTCAAACTTTTAGCCGCAATTTTTTTAGGACTATTTTTTTTATCGGGTAAAGGAAATATTTCTTCTGCCTATTGGTCCTTTAGATATCTCCAAGTTCCGGCTTTAGCCTGGATGATTTTTGTCAACGGCAAAGATTTTAATCTTTCTTATGGCATAAAAAAATATTTAACTTTCCCTTTATTGTTTACTTTGATTTTAGAAATTTGGCAGTTTACGATAAAAAAATCTACCGGCTGGTGGTGGATTTTCGGGGAAAGAGCCTTTTCTTTGGCAACGTTGAATATTGCCTCCGTTGATCTTTTGGGACAGAAGTTTTTGCGCCCCTATTCGACTTTTTCTCATCCTAATGCTCTGGCCGGATGGTTGTTGTTGGCGGTTTTTATCCTATGGAAAAACAAGCCCGCGCGGTTAATGGCCATCGGGGGAATCTTGCTGACTTTTTCCAGAAACGCGCTTTTGGCGGTTTTTCTTGGGGTGGTGTCCTATTCTGTTTTGTCAAACAGTGGTTTTGCTCAATCTTTGATCTATTTTTCAGAATCTTCTTCCGGTGAACGCGCCATTCTTAATCGGACATCCCTAAAAGTTTTTTCCGATTTCCCGATTTTTGGTATCGGCCCCGGGAAATTATTGCCAGCTCTTCCTAATTATTTTCCCCCGGGTTTTTGGAATATTCAACCCCCGCATAATGTTATTCTTTTAATACTAACCGAAACCGGCATATTCGGATTCACAATATTACTAATCGGATTCTTAAAAATTTATCCTGCTCTAAAAAGAGCTCCTGAATTTCTCCCAGGCCTTATCGCAGTTTTCTCCACTTCTCTTCTGGACCATTATTGGCTGACGTCACAACAAAACAGAACAATATTGGGAATTTATTTAGGCCTTGTCCTGATCGGGGGCTTTAGGAGCGATAACCAATCTTCTATCCCGTCCCTCGCCTTCGGAGTAAGAAGAAATATCAGGACGGGCTGATAATTCTAAATGAATAATTCTTCTTTCGGCCGGAGTTAAGAAGGGCATCTCAATTTCATTGCCTGAAGATATAGCCCTGTCGGCCGCATTGTTAGCCATTTGTTTTAATTGGGTCTCGCGCTGATCCCGATAACCATTGATATTAACAATAATTCTTTCCCATTTTTCCTGTCCCTTATTAACTATTTGGGCTGTTAAATATTGTAGGGCTGACTGGGTTTCGCCGTGATAACCGATTAAAATCCCTGATTCTTCTTGAGGAACCGTTACTGCCGCAATTGTTTCCTCGTCTGCCTGGCTAACGTCTACGGATAAATCCGTTATTCCCATCAATCCCAATAATTCTTCCAAAGCTTTTTTTATTTTGTCATTCATTTCTTCCATCTGTTGATTATATCAAGCGCCTTTTCTGAGTAATTTTTTAAACCCCCCGGACCGGTCATTATCCACTGCTGAATTATGGAAAAAACGGTGGTCATTACCCAATACAAGGCCAGGCCTGAAGGGAATTTTAGCGAAATTATAGCCGTCATCAGCGGCATCATGAATAACATTTGATTTTGAATTTCTGTGGCCATATCCATTTCTGTTTTTTCCTCTTTGATGTCTTTTGGCTTGACGATTTTTTCAATCTTGTGAGGATGTTCCGTCCCGGGCTTTAACATCATCGAAAAAATTAATTGGGAAACTCCGGCCAAAACCGGTAAAATATAATACTTGTCCGGTTTGGATAGGTCCAGCCACCAAAAATTCATATTAATTGTTTGGCCATCAATAACTCCGCCGTTTAAAAAATTCATAAATACCTGATAGAGAGCGATTAAAATTACGATCTGAACAATTTGCGGCAAACAGCCAGCGCCGGGATTAACTCCGTGTTGTTTATAAAGTTCCAATTGGGCCTTTCGTAGCTCTTTTTTATCGGTATGGACTTTTTTAAGCTTTTCCAATTCAGGTTGTAGTTTTTGAAGTTTTTTCTGAATCCTCATCGCCGGCATGGTCAACGGAGCAGAAATTAATCTGATGGCAAAAGTCATCCCGATAATCGCCCAGCCGAATGAATCACCCAAGAGGTGATAGAAGAAAATTAACGATTGTAAAATTGGCTGATATAGATAGGTATTAAATATGGCCATGATAAATTATTTTGGCACCGGGTCAGATCCGCCGTTATTCCAGGGATGACATCTAAAAATCCGTTTTAGTCCTAAAATTGATCCTCTGATGATACCATGACGGGCGATAGCCTGTTTAGCGTATTCGGAGCAAGGCGGAGTAAAACGGCAGACGGAGGGGAACGAGAGGAATTTTTTTATTCGTTGATAAGCTGAGATGTTAAAAATTAAAAATTGCTTCATTGTTAAATTGCTAAATTGTTAAAATAGAACATAGATCAGTTTCCAGGTCGGCGACGGTGGCGTCGATACTTCGGCGGTTGGGGAGAACTACCAGGTGAATATCAAAAAACTCCGGCAAAATGTCTTGCAACGCCGCCCGCAGCCGCCGTTTTAACTTGTTTCTTATCACCGCCTTATTTGACAATTTTTTACTAACAATAATTCCCGCTTTTGGCAATTCCTTCGTCCTTCGCCCTTCGCCCTTCGTCCTTAGAATTAATATTCCCATCAACCTCCCCGGCACCATTTGGCCATCACTCATAACCTGTTTAAATTCTTCTCTGGAAAGCCTGAACTTTTTAGGAAGCACTTATCTGCCTTTTTTACTTGTCTTTACCGCCATTTTAATCCGGCCTTTGCGGCGACGGTCGCGTAAAATATTTCTGCCGCTTTTAGTTGAGATTCTTTTTCTGAATCCGTGCGCCCGGGCCCGATGGACTTTGGAGGGCTGATAAGTTCTTCTTGTTTTTGCCATAAGAGTATTCTACTTGGTCTTAATTAACTTAACAAGCCCTTCGTCTTTTTTTCTTCTTGACTTAATGTGGAAAACTTTATAGATTAACGCCAGATATGAATACAGTTGAATTGTGGAAAACTGTACAGGAAGATTTAAGGGTTGAATTGTCTGCCGGAACCTTTAGTTCTTTTATTTCCAAAACCAAACTGGAAAAGGTTGAGGAAAATGAGGAAAAAATTTCCGCTCTGCTGGCGGCCTCGTCAATTTTTCACCGCCAGTGGATCGAAGATCATTGCCGGCAACAGATCAAAGACGCGTTCGAGAGAGTAACCCACAAAAGTTGTGACTTACAATTTACTTTGTTTACCCCTGACTCCAAACCATCATTGCCATTATCTTCATACGGACCTCTTTTTTCAGCCCAAGAAGATTCCCGGACGGCATATCACCGCAGCGCTGCCGCTGCCCACTTGAGGCCGGATTTTACTTTTGAACAATTTGCCGTCAGTTCCACTAATGAAATGGCCTATGCCGCCGCCCAAGCCGTCAGCCGCAATCCGGGCCAAGCCTACCATTTACTATTTTTGTTTGGCGGAGTGGGAGTAGGCAAAACCCATTTAATGCAGGGAATCGGCCACCGGATTTTAGAAGCCGATCCTCAAACAAAAGTTATATACCGCAGTTCCGAAGAATTTACCAATGAAATCGTGGAGGCTATCCAATATAAAACCACGGCTGAATTCCGCAAAAGATACCGCTCTGTTAAAGCCCTGATGTTAGATGATATTCAGTTTATCGGCGGCAAAGACAAAGTCCAAGAAGAGTTTTTTCACACTTTCAACGCCATCCATCAGGAAGGTGGCCAAATTGTCCTAACCAGCGACCAGTTTCCCAGCGAAATTTTGGGGCTAGAGGCCCGGTTAAAAAGCCGGTTTGAGGGTGGATTAACCATCGATATTCAACAGCCCAGTTTTGAGTTGCGGGCCGCTATTGTCTTAATTAAGGCCAAGGCCTGGGGGATAGACATCCCGATGGAAGTCGCCCAATTAGTCGCCGGGAATATTGAAAGCACCCGCTTTTTGGAAGGGGTTTTAAAAAGATTGTTGGCGGAAACCCAAATCCACGGGAACAAGATTACCCTTGAGGTAGCCGAAAAGGTGATTAAATCATTCAAGGCAAATACGTCTGAAAGCAATAGCCAAAATCAGCCGTTAACCAAAATATCTCCCAATAGCGTTATCTCCGCTGTCTGCGAGGTTTTCGGAATTAAAACCGCCGAGATTAAAGGATCCAGAAGGCAAAAAGATTTGGTAATTCCGCGCCATTTGGCAATGTATATTTTAAAAACCGAAGCCCGGCTACCATTGGTTTCTATCGGCCGGATATTCGGGGGGAGAGATCATTCCACCGTTATCCACGCTACCGACAAAATAACCGCCGAATTGGCCACCAACGCCCATTTAAGAGGAGCTTTGGACGAAGTTAGGAAAAGGATGATTTAGGTTATCCACATTCCGTGGACAAGTCTGTGGATAACCGGTGAATTAACCGAGGAGAACTTTTTAGAAATGTTGACAATCGCCATGGTAACTAGGGAGTTAACAATTTATCCACTTAATTATAAACAAATACTTGTTAAGGATAATGCCCTGATAAAGAGATATTTTAGTAGTTCTCGACAAATCCACTTTCCTATATACTAGGGCTAATTAATATAGATATAAACCGCCACAATGAAAATATCAATTTTACAGGAAAATCTAGCTAAAGCATCTCTGACAATTTCTAAAATTGTGTCATCAAAGCCCCAACTACCGATTCTGTCTAATATTTTATTAAAGGCAGAAAAAGGGAAAATAATTTTTTTGGCCACAGATCTGTCAATTTCAATGGGATTAACAATCGGAGGAAAAATTGAGGAAGACGGCGAAATCTCTGTTCCGGCAAAGGAATTTTCAGCCCTGATTTCTCAGCTGGCAGCGGGGAAAGTCGACTTATCATCTGAAAAAGATTCATTGTTGGTTAAGTCTGGGGCGTTTAAAGCCCGATTAGTCGGAATATCCGGGCAAGAGTTTCCTAAAATTGAACCGCCGTCCGGCCAAGGCCTTGAAATAAAAGTAGGAGACCTGTCCCTCCTTTTGAGAAGAACCCTCTTTGCCACAGCCAAAGACGATTCCCGGCCGGTATTAACCGGGATTAAACTGATGGGGTCGGAGAAGGGGGAGATAAAAGCCATGGCGACTGATGGATATAGGCTTAGCGTCGTGATCTCTCCTGCCGGCGGAGAGGTTGGAGAGGGACCGATTTTCCCGGCCCGGTTTTTATCTGAAGCCGGTAAGTTTTCGGAACTATCAAGTATTAGTCTAAGCATCGGTAAGTCTGGTGAAATTGGGGTTGTAGGGGATAGCGGATGGCTCTTGGGAAGGACATTGGCCGGAGAGTTTCCGCCGGTCGAAAAAATAATTCCCCAAGCTTTTGATTTGTCTGTCTCCATAAACAGATCCGAGCTTGAGAGGGCGGTAAAAATGGCGGCGATTTTTGCCCGGAGCGCGGCTAATATAATTAAATGGGAAATTAAATCCGGAAAATTAAAAGTTTCGGCTAATTCCCCACAAATCGGAGAGAACGAAACCGTCCTGGACATCGAGGGCAAAGGAGAAGGGGAGATCGCCTTTAACGGTCGATACCTTTTGGATTATTTAGGATCGATGGACGAAGAAACTATAAACTTTAGCATGGTTGACTCTCTAAAACCGGGAGTTTTTAAATCAAAAAATTATATCCACGTGATTATGCCGGTCCGGATCCAGAAGTAGGGGATTTTGGCGGAGTTTCAAAAATTGAAGTAAATTCAATGGACGGCTGAACAGCAGCGCCTGGAGCTAGAGGAGTTTTCGGAATACTCGGAATGCTCGGAGAGCCAGCCGGTCGGAGACTCGGAGATTCAGGAACTACAGGCTTTCCGGAAATTTGATTATCCGATAGCTCGATATTCCGATCTTCAGGTTCTCCGACAATCTGAGTTTTCAGAGTATTCTGATCTTTAGAAATATCCACTTCAATTTCATTTAGGGCCAAAGGCTCCGGTCCGGCCGGTTTTTGAGGTTTCCAATAATTATTTTCCGGAGCCGGCTTCTGTTCCCCGGTTTTTATTTCCGCTTCTTGTTTTACTCTCATTTCTAATATTTCCTGCGGCTTGCTGGTGATTAATTTATGCTCTTCGGGGCTGGCAATAACTTTAATGGCGACGTGATTTTGGCCGGCAAAAAATAAGCCTTCGCCGATTTCCGAAGCCATTAAAAGCTGTTTTTCTCCGGCGGATAAATAAAAGGCTTCCTGGAGAGAATCGACAGCCGCCGCCGACTGTTTCATTAAAACTTGAATGCTGGAGTTGGTGACAATCGCCTTGCCATAATCAGAGTGTAAAAAATCTTCGACGTCTTGAGTAATAGTTGTCAGCCCCAAATAATATTTGCGGGCCCGTTTGGCCATAGAGTATAAAAATAGGGCTGAATCCTGGTTTTTCATTAAATACCAAGCCTCATCGACGATTAATAGACGGCGCTTGAGCTGGGACTTTACCTTGGTCCAGATAAAATCCAAAATCATAAACATAGCTACCGGCCGGAGCTCATCTTCTAAATTTTTAATTCCGAAAACTATAAAATCCGCGGTCAAATTAACGTTGGTTTTTTGGTCGACCAATCCGCGGAAACTTCCCTTGACATATTTTTCCAGTCTGGCAGCAAGATCTTCGGCTTGTGGAGCCTCCATTCCGATCAGAGATTTATATAAATCTTCCAAGAGAGGGGGTTCATTGTTAAAAGATTCCGGATTGGGACTGATGCCCTTGGCTTTATAGGCGGCAATTAGGGCACGATCCAAAAGGGCTTCTTGAGTGGCGTCCATAGTCCCCAGCATTATTTTCATTAAGGCGTGGAGTGAAAGCAGTTTTTGCGAGAGCTCGTTTTCTCCGGCCTGTCCGGATTCGCCGCGGGCGTAAGAAGGAAGGTCAAAAGGGTTTATTTTGACTTTAGATGAAAAGCTAAAATCAATATATTGGCCGTTGACGGCGTCGGCCATCCGGTGATATTCATCCTCCGGATCGATGACGATAACTTCGGTGTCAAACATCAGCGACCGCAGGGCCTCCAGCTTGACAAAATAGGAATTGTGGACAAACATCCCGCCGTGACCGGCCAAAAAGACGCCATTGTCAACCTGTAAGTCGTAGACATACTTTTCGTTGTGCTTTACCTTTTCAATAGAAACGATTGGGTCCCAGAATAGGCCGGAATTGGCAAGTAGCTTTAATTGACTTAATTTTTCTTCGGCATGACGGACTTTCAGTCGGGTAGAACGATATTTTTGAGCAATGTATTTTGCCGCCTTAAACAATGTCTGGTATTTTGGATTTTTTGATTTTCCCAAGACGACAGCATCCCATAGCGACTTGTCATATTGTTGCAACGATTCTCCTTGTTGTTTGAAAGCGGTATAAAGGCTAGACGTCAACTGCGGGGCAGTTAACGTTTTTCCGGAAACTGTTTGGTAGACAAAAAGAGCGTTTTGAGTCAGGGGCGGATGCAAAAATCGTTTAATATTTCGCCACGAGTCACCGAGCTTTTCCCAAAGCAGACGGTTAAATCGTTTATCTCTTGATCCCAAGCGAACGAGTCGGGAGATAGAAGGCAAATCTTGTAATAGTTTTATGTATGGAGCGATTGAACGAAGTTGGCCAATGCGGTTCTCGCATAGGGAAACAGTGCGCATAAGCAATTCTCTCGACGGAGCAAAGACACCATTTTTGATGTCAATAATAATTTGGGGGGCTTTAACCTCTGAGGTTGGATAGAGAGAGTTATATAAGTGTCTGAAAATCGGCTGCAGGCCGGGAATAGTATCGACATTGGTGTTGCTTTTAGACGCTTTATATTTTCGAATCAGCTTTCGAAGCCTCTCTGTTTTTTCCGGATGGGAAAACCCAATTGATTGAGCGAATTTCTCAACCTGTTCTTTGCCGGAGATGTCTAATTGCCAATAGGTTCCGCCACGGTGTTTAGCGGAATTGGTAGCTCGTTTGAATTTGGGAGACAGGCGGGCAATAATTCCGAAACGAAGCAAGAGATAAGCAAAATCGGAAACAAGGTTTTTCGATTTTGACGAGGCGGTAATGGCATGTTGCTCGATACAGCCGTCGCCATCAAAGTAGCCACGGAGATAGGCGGAAACTATTTGATTGCCCGAAGAGAGAATAAGAGGGGGAATTCGTTTGTCTCCGGCTTTACCGCCGCCATTGAGGGCAACCACCAGTTTTGCGACTTGATTAGGAGAAATTCTTATGCCTTTGATTTTTCGATTCGATTTTGACAAGCGAAGGAAATGATAAGAAAATCCGATTTCTTCGCAGGTGGAGACAATGGTGTCTTGAATCGATTTTTCCATGTTAAAAATTTCTAGGACGTTCGGGGTTATGTGGCCTTCGCTAGTGATTAATCCCAAAAGGTAGGCAAATTGCGAGGTGATGTTAATTTTTTGAGGCAGAATTTTGGGCCAATTATTGACGAGCCGACCGGGGGTTAAGAGAGTAGATTGGCGAGACGGTTCCGATTCCGACAATGTTCGGGAAAGAGGCAAGCGTTCGCCGATTTTAATAGCTTCACTACGCATAACCCGAATTTTGCCGTTTCGGATGGTGACAAGGTTGTGATCGGCAGTAACAGTAATTTCACGGCCGCTTTTGGTGGTGATTTTATATAACTTCCGCCGTTTGTTGAAGTCTTTGCGGGCGGCAACAGACACCTGGCTCCATTGTCCTTTCAACGTGTTGATGTCAAACGTCCAAACCTTTAACCCTGGATTGATCACGCCTTCAATATCGTTGTCGATTTTTTGAGCGCCGCGCGTAGAAATGAGACGATCAACCAGAGTGCCAATCTGCGAGATTTTTTGCCCAGTGCTGTCCTCAAAAAGTACTGATTCATCAGCATATAGCGATTTTCCAGCGCCTGATTTTGCGAAAACGACCATATTGGCGTTTTCTCTGGAAAAGCGGTCAAACACCACCAGGCTGTCGTTATGTTCGTTGATTCCATACATGATTCCCTCATTGGCAGAGAGCTCGCTGGAAGTAAACGGAAAAGTTGTAGCGAGAGATGTGGTATCCATATTCCGGGTAATATTTAAAAAGTCCTGTCCCAAGGGCTGGGTGGTTTTAAAGGCTTGCTCCATGACGAAAGAAGCCGGTTTGGCAATAATTAAAAGAGCCCCAAGGGTGGACTGAATTTGTTTGGAGATCTGATTTAATTCTTCTTCAGTGTCTGATCCGATGGTAATATATAAGCCGAATTGATAAAAACGCTCAGATCCTTTGGCCAACTGTTCCTGTAATCCCTTGGCGTCTTCCAATTTTACCTGGGTATCGATATTGGCCAACCGGCCGCGCTGCAGGTCAGAGTTGATCTCGGCCTCCATTTCGGTAATTTTCCGCCGCAGATTTTCCAGGACGCCCTTGCCCTCGACCGGATAAATAAACATGGAAACGTCCAGAGAATGGTCAAAGTTAATGAGAGGAGACAGCCAATTGGCGGCTACAAACCGCGGATAGCCGGCCACAAAGAGGGTCCGGACCAGGCGGTTACCGATTTTCAGGTGGGTAAAATCAACTTCAATCGCGTCCGGTGCCAAAATATCCTGAATAGTGGTAATTCCCTGAGCAAACTGCATTGCCGGCGAAACACCTTGGCCCTTTGGAGTTTCCGGCTTTTTAGTTTTAAAAATATTAGAAAGTAAGGGAATTTTCATATTTTGTTTTCTTTGACAATCGGCTCAACCAATGGAGCGGTCAAATTGACGGCGTCAATTTCCGGGGCGGCGTATCCGGGATTATAAGTTCGGTATAACAGAGACAAAAGTTCTTTATTCGTCAATTGCCGGGCGGTTAAGCCGATTCTTCCCAATTGCCTGATAACGTGATCGCGTTTTGGGCCTAAGGATACCAAGGCCTTTTTGACGATTTCCGTCAACGGGGCCGGTAGCCGGTTTTGGCTGGCGACGGCTAGTCCTAAAGATTTGACAGAACCCAATTCTAATGATGAAAAAGGCAAGACAATATAAAATTTTTTGTCTAAGACATTGCGGCGCTGAACGGTTTCGGCCACAAATTGACGGTAAGATTCAATCCAAGCCCGTTTGGTAGGAGACATTTGTTTTTTTGCCGCCGTAGCCAATAATCCCAGATAGGCGCTGATATCTTTTCTTTCGGAACGGATTAAAATTTGAATCGGAAAATTGAGAGAATTTAACAGGGCGGCGTAGGCGTAAATAATCGCGTCTTGCTCTTCTTGGGACAGTAGGCCGAAATTAACCGCTGAAGTTTCGACAACCATGGCAGCAGAGCCGTTTTTCAATATGACCAGATTCTGTTGAATGTCATGGACGGGCAAATGTTCTTGAGTGGTAGAAATTATGGGTTGGACAGGCATAATTATTTAGCTCTAATTTCAATCGGCGGCATAATCGAGCCACTAACGTCAATTTTCAGTATATCAAAGGTCAGGCCATCTTTGTCCGTCAGAATTTCATAACTGCCGTTTTCCAATGGAGTGGCAATGGCAAAATGTCCAAGCTGGTTGGATTTAACTGCTCTGACCGGAAGATGATCAACTAGGCGGCGGATTTCCACAATGGCACTGTCGGCGATTTGCCCATCCGGGGTTACCACAATCCCAGCCAGGACATTGGGGACAGACGGACTGGATGGTAAGGTCAAAGATTGTATCACTGTTGCCGAAATGGCTCCGGCTCCGGACCTGGTTCCGGCAGTATTAAAAGATGGGAGTTTAATTTCAGCTGCCCCCGCTTGCCTTGGAGAATTTTCATTTTTGATAATCGGCAAGGGTTTAACCGGAGCATCGCCAATGGCCACAGGTAAATTTAGAGGGACCTGAGGGTAGTGGGGCGGTAAAGTAATCTCTCCCCGCAGAATCGCCTCCGGATCAGCGGGCGGAGTTAGCGAATGAAGGACCGGAGTTAAATCCGAAACATGATAACTTAAATCGACGGGCTTGACTTGAGGGAATATGGTTGTATCAGTTACTTTCTTAGGGACAGTAACTTCGGAAAATAATTGTGGAATTGATGCCAAGTGTTTTTCCCAAGCCTCTAACAATGGATCGGATTCTACAGTTTCGCTTATCTTATAAGCGGCTAATAACGATTCAAGTTTGGCCGTGGGCATTTTAACCGCCGATTCCAATACGGATTTTGTTTCGGAGGGGCCAGCTTGAAAGCTTAAAATATCGTCGCGGATAGCTTTTTTCCAGACAAGAATAGTCGGTTGATAAATGGCCCGGAAAAAAGCGATAAACCATTGGTCTAATGGCCGGTCCTCCAAGGGCATAAATGCCAGCCCAAACCCCAGAATTACCGCCATAATTACCAGGGGCCAGCGGAGAATCGCCGGTAGATTCAAGCTCCAAATCAGCCAGCCGGCCGCCACCCCTGCCACCAATTCCAGAAATTGTTTTAGAGTCATATCTCCGATGAGGTGGAACTGATAACTGGTGACGTTTTGAGGGATTGGGTGTTCGATCATATAAATACTAATTGTAGCCGATTGGGGAGAAAGGATAAAGACTATGGTGAGGCGAAGACGAGTGAATGGAGGTAATCAAGAAATTGTTTGGGCGAAAAGACTTTTATCGGCCGGAGAACCGACTTCACTTTTGGGGTTAAGAGGTGTTTTTGATCTAGAGTGATCAAAG
>Ga0209211_10008532_pt1 | contig 13974 bp, 11 predicted proteins | sample RifGroA2_FD_183992 | JGI IMG/M metagenome (GOLD analysis project Ga0209211, IMG submission 183992) | Groundwater microbial communities from Rifle, Colorado, USA - Groundwater A2 (SPAdes) (version 2) | ecosystem: Environmental > Aquatic > Deep subsurface > Groundwater | place: Rifle, Colorado...
GAGCGTCCCCTAACGGTCTTCATCCCATTCAACCCCCCATAATTGGTTACGTATTTTGGTTTTATCCTTTCATTTCAAGAACCATCCTCTCGAATTCGTCTATTGTCAGAAGAAGAACGGATTTTGCATCAACTTCAAGCTTTAGGGTTATTGGTCCTGCGGATGAAGAGGACAGAATATCCTGGAACTCGCGTTTGCCGTCTTCGTTTTTGAATATTACCATGGAGATTCCCTTCTGCGCTGTTTTCAGAGCATTGCTTATAAGAGATTCCATTCTTTTTTCGTCCCCATCTTTATCAAAAATATGAACGCGCATTTCCTGTCCGATCATATCCATTTTTGTATCGCATTCTGTTTCTTCTCCAAATTGTGTGAATGGGATAGCATTATTCACGAAGATGTCTCTTAGTTTTCTGAAAATGCAAAGATACCCTGAACTTCTCTTACTTTCTTCTTCCCATACTGAGGGACAATAATAGCCTATTGATTCCCTGACCACGTCTTTTTTCACCAGATTGCCGAGTATATACTCTACGTTGTAATCGGATATATACACGGTTCGTCCTTCTTTCATAATTTTTCTGAATCCGTTCTTTACTTCGGTAGTGTTGAGTGGGGTATACTTCCACCTATAATCTGTATTGACCTGGCTGAAAATAGAAATAAATTCAGGTGTTGTTATTGAAATCTTTGTTTTGGTTATTGGCGGGAAATCCGGGACATCCAGTTGGTACATCACTTCTTCTTTTCTTGCAAAATATACTCCTACCCCAAGGATAAGAATACTCATTACTCCTATTACGATGAAAACCGGGTCCTCGAAAATAGTAGCAGCCCTGGCATATGAAACCGGAACGTCCTTTTCTATTTCGCCCATTTTGAATTTGAAGGTATAATCCCCGAATGGTAATTTATCCGAGCCAGGCACACTTTTGCTTACATCTACTGATATTTGGGATACGTCGCTGAATTCGTATTTTCCGTAACTATCTCCCTTCTTTGATTTTACTGTGACTTCAACATTTCTTATGACTACCGGGGTTCCTTCCTTTTCAAATGCGAATCGTATTATCTGTCGTTCCTCTTTATCATAGAGTTTTTTAACATCTACAAAAACCACATGAAGGAATGTTTGGGCATATCTATTCCCCGCCTCATCTTCTATACTTGCAATATAATCCCCACTATCCAGGTTTATCGGAAGATAATCTGTTAGTTCGGTCTGAATGTTTATTGGCACTGTTTTGAGCAGTTTTCTCTCTCCAACCAGCTCACCATTTTTTGTTATAGCTACGTAAAGGTACTTTTCTACACCTGTTTTTTCATTTAGGGTTAGTATTATCGGAACTTCTTCATTTGTTATTTCAGTTGGTGCTACTGTGAACCCGCCGCTGATATACCATGAACCAGCCGCTTCCTTCTTTATTTCTGCTATCCTTAGTTCTCCAACGTCGTCTCCATTTACATCCTTCCCGGTAAGGTCTATCTTTACGTATCTTGTTTTCCCCTTGAAAATATTTGTGAAGAAATCCTCGATGTGGGTTTCATTGTCAAGGGATTTTTTGTTATATGTTATTCCCTCTGGGTTATCTGGGGTTGCCCATGCAGTTTGAATAAGCAGTTTCGCAACATCCTTTGCAGCAGCTTCCGGATCTCGTTTCCATCCCCCATCAAGCGTTTGCGGGATAAAAATCAACATTCCATTTTTTCTTCGGATAGCACTTACCGAACCATATATTATAGAATTGGAGTCTCCAGACGTTCCTTTTGCAACATACAACGGCTGGTAAAGGTTTAGTCCATTTGTGAGTAAATCTTCTTTTTCATCAAACGAAACGCCAGCATTCTTTAAGGCATTTTCCGGAGTTGAAACCAATAGCCCATTTTTCAGGATCATCTTGTCAAACTGAAGGCCAAGATACACTATGTTCACTCCTTTTTCTGTCAGTTTGTTCATGTCGATTGAGCTTTCAATTCCAAATAATTCCTGTGGCATCCTTCCATGTGGTATCAATAGAAACGCGCCTTTCGGAATTGTTTCAAGTTGTTCAAGGTCAAGTTCGTTTACGCTTATTCTTTTCTTTGCCATTTCCTTTTTCAATATCGCTCTGAAATCCGCATATTTTGTCGTCTGAGCTTTATCCATCGGACTGGATAGAATAAATACCTCCGAAGGAATTCCCATCTCATAAGTCTTGAAGTTCATGGTGAAATTTTGAACACCATCTGTGTTGTATCGCAGTCTGATATACCCTATACTCGTATTATCTTTTTTGTCTCCCGCAGTGATTACTCCACCATCCTCTATTGTAGTGTTGAGTTGAGGCGACAGCACGAGTCTTGAAGTGAAATACATCTGCCCTGCCTTTGCGCTCTGGGCATAAAAATATAATCCTCCGACGAGAAGTAGCATAAGTACCATAGCAATAGTTGCCGCCATTATCCAGGTGTTTTTCTTTGGTTCTACTCCATCAGAAGGCCTGCCTATTGTCTGACTTTTGGATGCAGCAACTTTATCGAGAGGTTTTGAGAATATTTTTGAAATCTGCTTGCGAATCTGTTCTATCGGGCTTTTTTGTTTAACCCTGAATCTGGAGATATGCTGGTATCTTTTTCTTACCTCGAAACGGTAAATTTTTTTTATAATTTTTATCTTTTTAAGTTCCATATACTGGCCGCACCGCCATATTCTTGTTTCGCGTTTTGAGTTATGCGTTTTGTCCTGAACTTATTGTACGGATTCAATATACCCTTCAGTTACGAGCTGGTTAAGCACTTCTTCAACACGAACCTCGTTAACATTGTTTACCTTAGAAAATTCCACTATGTTTATTTCTCCGTTGTGCTCAACAATCCATTCCTGTACCTTTGCCCGCAGTACGTCATCTGTAAGGTTTTCGAGTTTTCCAAGTCTTAGCATAAGTTCATCGTTTCTTCCCTTAACATCATAATTTTCCCTTCGCAATGCGTTGTTATCATCTTCAAGACGTTTTAATTTTCTTTTAACGTCGTCAAGTTCTTTTTTCATGGTATCATATTCTGTATAAAGTTTTGAATATTCCGTGCCGACCGAGTCTGTTGCATCCTTCACAACATTTTCCATTATCTGCAGGATTACCTTTGTGTCAATCGTATAATGTGTACTAAGAAGAGTTACCAGATTCATAAAATATCTGACCATATCCAGGCGTCTCTTTTTTGGGGATATGCCACTTGGTATAGTGTATTCAAGTTCTATCGAATCATCTGTTAACCTGAGAATCGAAAAGAGATATGGGATACGATTTATGTCCCTGCTTTCAACGTATGCTGCACTCGCACCATCTTTTTCCTGCGCAACTTCCAGGAAAGATATTGAACGCAATGCTGTTGAAACATCCTTTATGCTGGTTTTAAGTTTTGCGGATATTTTAAATCCATCAACCAGCGGTGTTCTCGAAGATGATGTTCCTGGTTGTCCTGTTTTTGCACTCTGCTGCGCTGATGCAGTGGCACCTTTTTGTTGTGGTGTTGGGATTAACGGCATATTTTCACCTCTTCTTTATTTTCTCTTCCTTACGAACCTCAGAACCGATAACCTCGATCGAAGGAGAATACCTAAATATTAACGTGAAGAGAACGATTATCGCTATAAATATTATTGAAACTATGATAGTTCGGAAGTCAAATCTTCCAAGAAAGACTGGCAACACTACCAACACCAGCACTACGAACATTATTACAATCCCAGATATCATTGCTGCTTTTTCGAACTTCTTGCGTTTTTCCACCTGATCTTTCACATGCTCCCCGCATAGAGAAACATTGTTGTTTAGTGGCTTGTTGAGAAGTTTCTTTATTCTTCTGGCAGCATCCACAACAAAATCATTTTTTACTCTTATACCTTTTATCCCGTTAGTTCCATTGCAAATCGCGCAGTTAGCCATGCACTCATCACCCACAACCGTAATAACTCTTAACTCTTCTAATCCTATACATCTAGTTAATCCTCTAGTATTACCTGGGTTATGTCCCTTCCACCAAGCTCGTTTTTCTTTATATCTACTTTCCCGAATATGTTTATTATTGTTATATCGTCTATTCCGGCATCCTTTAGAAAGTCGCTTATATTTCTTCGCACTAGTCCGTATCTTTCCATGAGAATGACGAACGAAACAACATCTATGTGTCTATTACTTTTTTCGAACAGTTTGGATATTTCCTCTATTTTCTCATCACTGAGTCCATACTGTCTTACGCGTCTTCTGAATTCCTCTTTTACAAAAGCAACTGATTTTGCCATAGCAATATCCCTCCGTTGTGCAGTGCTAAGAACCTTGTCCAGATCAAGGAAGAATTCCATGGACGGTTCTTCCCCCTCTATTTTATCCAAAAGGAACGTTGGTGGGTAAGGGGTTGATGAATGGAATGCCATATTTATTGCGCATTGTCCAACCCCTAGTTTTGCTATCTCATTTCTCATATAATGACTGAAATTAAGCGTTCCCTGCAGATAATCCAGGAATCTCTCGAATTTTACCTTGAGTATAAACGTAGTGCCTACGTTGCTGAAAATAGCCTCGCTAATATCTGTAGGATTTTGGCTTGCCACTATTAATCCGAAATTGTATTTTCTTCCTTCCCTTACTATCATCACTGCATCACTATTTTCTTCTTTTGCAATTTTCCATGCTTCGTCTATGACAACTATGAGTCTTAGTCCTTTTTGTTTTGCCCATCCGGATGCTCTCATCTTTTCCTTTACAAATTGAAGAACCGTAAGTGCGCCAAGAGCTCGAAATGTTTCATCCGGCAGTCCGGAAAGATCCAAGTCAACAAGTCCCGAGGTTACTAAAGCATCAAGACTTACTGTGCTTTGCTGCGCAAAGAAATCTTCTCCGCTTTTTGTGAATTGTTTGAGCCTGTATATCGCATTTTCAAGCTCTGCCGGGATTTCATATGTGCCGAGTTTTGATTGCTCCTCCAGTATGCGGACCACGTCCTTTAGCGTTGGCGGACTAAGCGGCTTTCCTAATTCATCTTTGTGATCAAGGGAATCCATCTTGTATTTGTTTTCCATATATGACTTTTCAATTGCCTGTTCTGTGAGTCTCCTTTGTTCTGGATAATTCGCAATATCTGTAAGCAGCTCGAGCGTTCTGACAACCTGTTTTATCCGGTCATACGGTTTCATTCCTCCCAAATCCAACAGGTTGAGATAAGATCCTTTACCGAGTGAAATTACTTTCCCATTCGTTTGTTTTACCCAATCCTTGTATTCTCCTGCCCAGTCAAATACCAGTGCATTCGAATCCCATACAAAAGACGCGCGCAATAGGAATGTTTTAATAAAATAGCTTTTTCCGCTTCCGCTTATCCCTACGATGGAGATGTGTGGGTTCGGCACATGTTCGTATGACCAGTAAAACGGAACGTGAAAGACTCTGGTCCTTCCCACATATATTGAATTTGCCGGATCTGCGAATATTATCTCCGCCGGAGGCTCGGGAGGGTGAACAAGAAGATTTCTTTTGGAAATTTCTTTGTTCGATATTTTACTGATTTTTATTTTTCCGCCAAGCATTTTTATCCATCACCTGTTATTCGCAATGTGTCCTATTTGTTAGCTATATTCTCCTGAATCTACACCATGCTTTCCTCAAGTTCCTGTGGGCTTGTAGGCAGTATCCTCTCCCATTCAAAGCATTTGAGCATCTCGTCTGCTGTAAGCCATTCAATCTCTACGTTCAGGGAGTTTGCAAGAATTGATTTGAGTTCATTTGCCTGCACCTTCACACCTGCAATCGCACCTTCCTTACTCACACCTGTTGCGGTTGTCATCGCATATGCGATTACTCCCATTGGTTTTATTCCCTTTACAAGTTTGTTCAGCTGAAGGTCCCACAGAGCAACCTCACGCTCGTATTTGTCAATCCTGAGAACATCCGGCTCTGGTTTTTCACGCTCTCGTGCAAGCCTTAACTGTGCCTCTGCCCTTTTTGCCTCTATGGTCTTTCTCTTTTCTCCGATATCCTCCACGTAAAGCAGGTATGCGATCTTTGTTACGTTTCTAAGGTTGGATATCGCGCGTTCAAACGATTCGTTGTATAATACGTTTTCCTCGCTGCTTTTTTCGCTTGCGGATTCGAATATCTTTATTCCAAGGAAAGCTGAGGCATAATATATTCCCTGAGATTCTTTTACTATAACATCCTGGGAAGGCGGTATTTCATATCCAGTGTCTGTAATCATTATGGTCTTGGTTCCCTTTGTGATAAGTGGTATCATGATGTATCCATAGCGGCTGAATAATATGCCTAACAGTCCGCCTATACCTGCGGCTATTCCTCCTATCATTGAGAATATTCCGCCGCCACCTATCATTGCAAAAAGTGCACCTAAAAATGCAAGTCCTATTGACACATACATTAGGAGTTTGTTCTGACTGACCATGTGTATCACTTTACCGAGGTTAAACAGCTGAAAGTGATTCTTAGAGGAGGATTATAAAGGTTAGCTTATGACTACTGGCTTTTGGAAACCGACTAAAGAGACGGGCTAATGACGCACGGTTTTTCAGTCAAATAATCTTGAGGTAAGTAGTTCGAATAAAACGTCAACGCGGCGTCGTTTGCTGCTCTCATCGCCTTTATCAATATATCCCGACCTGTCAGGGATTGACCGAATATAGCGTTATCAATATACGCTCTAGCAATAGACCTCGAATGTTCGTCCTCACCTGCGCAAGTTAATGTGTAGCCGCTTCTATATCTCCTCTTCAACCTTTTAGCATCTTGCAATGTTTTATCTACGGCATCTACGTAATTCTCTACAGTATCATGAAACTCAGTTAATGTTATTCTCGGAACCGCTTCCTTGGTGACTGCATGCATCTCATCCACCTCGCGATTCCTTATACTCTTCACCACAACATCCGGATCTTCACTCTTGGCAAATTCCAGGAGATAATTTACTTTTCCCATATCATGTTTCTCCAAATCTCCATTACGTAGTCTCATAAACGCGATCCACACATAACTAACTTCTTTGATGATTAATTCACATAATTCAGAATTCGCATCTTTCGTTTTAGTAATCTTTCTGCTCATACGTTGTTTACACGACATTAAACTCAAATATGCTTCAAATGCCTCTGATGTGAATTCACTTGCGGGTTTGCCATTTTCTGCGTCAACTGCGTGTCCAAGTTCATGAAAAACTATTGCGAGTAGTTCTTCACCATAGCTTGTATAATTTCCCATCACAATTCTGTTTGCTAATGAATTATAATATGCTGCGCATGGTTCAGAACGAGTTTGTTCGAATTTCTCTGTGCTCAAGATAGATATTGATGTTTGTGGTGTTTCTTCACCAAGCGCTGCTACGTAAATAGCATTTACATATGGTAAAATTTCTTGCATTCCTGCGTATTTTTCCATACGAACTTGTTTAACTCCCTCATCCATCCTTGAAATGAGTTTATCACTTATTGTTTGTCCAGTTATCCTTACGGATTCAGATGGCATTCCCTTGAACTTAGCAGTAGCAGCTTCTAAGAACTCGACGAAGCCCATCTTATTTTGTATTTTTTCAGGTTCTTGGACACCAAGCTCTATTTTTGGTTGGTTAGGCCGTGTATCTTCAATTTTTTGTTCTTGCTGCTTTTTTATGCATCCCTCGGCTATGCCACTTATCAATAAAACTCCTGCCCAAAAAATAGTGCTCCGCGATTTTGTTGGCCCAAGTGGTCGTCTTTGTACTGGAATTCCTTTTGAACAACCCTCTTCTTTTATAGTTGGTTTGAATCGTAAATTCATATACGCATTTATCCATAATTGATAATTTAAACCTATTGTTCCGGTGAGTAATATATTTGGGAGTAATATCGAAGTTCAATGAAAATATTACCCACAATTCTTTTTTATTTCGTTGTTTATACCCTACTTTTATCTCACTGTTTTGTGGCTTCCTCCACTATCCTTTCAGCCTCTCCAATATATGTTTCGGGATTGAAAATCTCATCTAATTCGCTATCCCTCATGATTATTCCGATTTTGCTGCGCTTAACCATTTCTTTCAGGTGGATTTTTTGCCTGAATGCTTCCTGAGCAAGTTGTCTTACTATCTCATGGGCTTCCTGTCTTCCATAACTCTTTTTTGAAACAAGAAAGATCATCAATCGTTCGGCCATTATGAGCCCTTTTGTGAATTCAAGATTCTTTTTGATGTTTTCTCCGAAAAATTCCAGTCCTTCCAGAATTTTTAACATCTCACTTAGCATGTAATCCGTTGCAATAAAACTCTCGGCAAAGATAACTCGTTCGTTTGCCGAGTTCGTCAGGTCCCGCTCGTGCTCAAGTGCGATATTTTCAAGTGCAGTCTGAACATTTGCCTTGACCAGCCGCGCGATGCTACATACCCGTTCGCTCTTGTGCGGGTTTCTTTTCTGTGGCATTGTTGATGAGCCGACCTGCTTTGCGCCGAACGGCTCGGAGAGTTCTAGGATTTCCGTGCGCTGGAGATTGCGGATTTCCTTTGCGATTTTTTCAAGCATTGCTGCAATAAGTGCGAGGACGAACAAAACCTCGGCATGACGGTCGCGTTGAATAACCTGGTTTGATGCCACTGCTGGCTTAAGCCCGAGGTTTTTCATGACTGTTGTTTGGATTTTTCCCCCGTTTCCAAGGAAAGTTGCCATTGTTCCGGTTGCACCGGACATTTTCCCAATCCCTATGCGTTTTTTGGCCTCATGCAGGCGTTCCAGATTTCTGAGGCATTCCTGATAATAAATCGCGAATTTTAGTCCATAAGTGGTTGGGACTGCGTGCTGTCCGTGTGTTCTGCCTATACAAACTGTTTTTTTGTGCTTAATCGCAATTGAGCGGAGCACTTCTGAAAATTCCGAAAGATGTTTTTCAAGCAAGCCTATTGCATCAAGGAAAATAAGCGCAGTTGCGGTATCTTCTATATCATAGCTTGTTGCCCCCAAATGAACGTATTTTCCGGCATCTCCAGATTGTTCACTGAGTGCCTTTACCATTGCCATCAGGTCGTGGTGGATTTCTGCTTCTATCTCCTTTACACGTTCAAGCCTGACTTTTTTTGCCCCGCCCGTAATCTTTCCCACGGCATCTTTTGGAATAGTCTTCATTCCAACATGCGCCTTTGCCAGTGCAATCTCAACATCCATCCATTTGCGCAGCTTATTCTCTTCCTCAAATATTTCATTCATTTCAGTTTTGTATCTGTCTTCAAAAGGGGAGATTGTCATAGGGATACTAGCAATTGCAGGATTATAAAGTTTTTTGTTTGGAGTGATTCTATTAATAGATGATGAATTCTTTTAAAAGAGTAAAACAACGAAAAGCAACAAAACACGTCTTTTTATCCCGAAGCTTCTGGTGCTGGCTCGCCCAAGCCATGGTCAGGAAGCGGAGAATGGGAACGCCTCACTGCGGACACTAATTTCCCCCACGCGTTTCTTGCAAACTGTTTAAGTCCGCCAATTGTCCCGTTGCTTGAGCTTAAAAGATACGTTTTTATGGGGAAATGTACGATGAATGCAGCAGTACCCAGGCTATTATAATTCTCAGATAAATAACCAATGAATCCATATACCAACACAAATGTAAGTATTGGAAAACGACTTGTTCGGTAAAAATCATAGCTAGATAAGCCAGCTTCTGCGATGGCCGGTTCAAATTTCTTGCGAAGATACGCTCCCGTCATAGAAACCAGCGAAAGCCCGGCATCTCTCACCAAATGATTATCCTCGACAAACTTCGGATCATACGAGCTAATTAACATATCGGCTAAAACTCCGCCTGCAATCACGCAGCCGCATGTCGTAAATCTGCTTATTCCTGTCTTTCGCTCTACCCATTCCGCAGGCTTGTTCACTGCCTTGTGAATAATATCATCTGCAAGCAGATAGCCCTTAAATGCAAGGCGATGCGGTGCACGCGGAGAATTGAAATTGTGCATAATCTCCTTAAAGGATGAACTCATAATGAACAATTAGTAACAACAGATTTAAAATATGACTGGAATCCCCTTTCAGAAACCCTTTTTAACCCCCAGCGCGAAATTAGCTTATGCGGCTCTCTTTATTCAAAAAAGATGACAAATTCTACCTTCAGATACCAGACGAACTGGCGAATTCGCTTTCCAGTGCCGGGGAACTTGAATTGTTTCCATTAAAGGACGGGTTTTATCTTCTTACCGCGGGGATGTCTGTGTCTGCACCATCAATTTCGAGCGGAACAAAAAATCAAAGTGACCGAAAAGAAAAAGAAAATGTTCCGCATTCAATGTCGCAATCAACATCTCCGCAATCCGCACCATCGCCTTCGCTTACTCCGTCAGAGCGAAAAGTTCTTCACGGCCTTTTGACGATTCGTTTTGAGAACCGCACTCCGGCGCACGTTAAAGAAGTCTTTAAGCCAGAAGAGCTTGCAGTTTTGAAAGAGCTTGAGAAAAAAGGTTTTGTAAGCGTGTTTTACGGGACAAAATACAAGAATACCGGAGTGTATAATATAGATGACAAAATCTATCCATTACTGAAAGCAGGGGCTACAGGACAAAACCAAAACGTTTCGCAAATCTCCTCCCCAACTTCTGCCAGTTTCCATCCACAAGCAATTCAAAGAAGTTTCATGTCCGAAATCCTAAAGCGTGGTTATGCATTGGTTTCCAGCAATGGAGAGGCGCAGAATATATCGGATGAAATGAGAAAACTGCCAAAGGGCGAGGTAATCGGAGTAAAGGGGTTTGATGGAAAATTTTATGTTGCAACAAAACAGTATTTCACAAAGATTTCAGAGCTTATCCAGAAAAATCTCAAGGGGAGCATGACTGTTTTAGCTATAGCTGCTGCGTGCAAAACAGAGGAAGACGGGTGTCGCTCAGTTCTAAGAATTATGGCGGACAATGGAGATGTTCTGGAAAAGAAGAAAGATAGTTTCTGCCTCGCATGAAGCCAACGGCTATTCCTGGTGCTTTATATGATGATAAAGGACGAGATTCACGGAAATATCTACTTCAATGAGCTTGAAGAAAGAATAGTCGATACCCCGGATTTTCAGAGGCTTCGCAGGATAAAGCAGATGGCGTTTACTTATCTGGTTTATCCCGGCGCAAACCACACGCGTTTTGAACATTCAATTGGTGTGTTTCATCTTGCATCCGTGTTGAGCCGCAAGCTTGGGTTGAACGAAGACGATGCACAGAAGGTTCGCTTATTCGCGCTTCTTCATGACATTGGTCATCTGCCATTTTCGCACGAATCAGAAAAGGTTCTTGAGCCGCATCTCGGAACCCATGAAAACATTGGCAGAAAAAAGGTTCTTGACGGGGAAGTTGGAACTATTTTGAATGAATCCTGGAATGCAGAAGAAATAATGAATCTTGAAAATGCGAAAATCGGGCAGGTTGTCTGCTCGGATTTAGGTGCAGATAGAATGGATTATCTGGTCAGAGATTCCGCGAATACAGGAGTTGCATACGGAGTCATAGATACCGAACGGATTATTCATACCATGGAAATGGAAGAGAATGAGACTGCGAATGGCGGTTCCTTGTTGATAACCGAGGGTGGACTTGAAGCCGCCGAATCTCTTCTAATTGCCCGCTTTTTGATGTTTTCAACTGTTTATTTGCACCGCACGGTTCGAATCGCCGCGGCAATTTATCATAAGGCAATTCAGGGCGCGATTTCCGAAGGTTTTGAACTGGAAAAATTTACAACAATGAATGATGACGAGATTCTTTCTGTTTTATCCGGAATTCCAAGCGCATCTTCATATGTTAGTGCGCTCTTAGGGCGGAAGCTCTATAAAGAGGCATTTTCATTCAAGCCATCGGAAACCGATCCGGAAAAACTTCAGATGAAAATAAAAAAGCTTGAGGATGCGTTTAAGCAGAAATATAAATGCGATGTTATAGTGGAATATCCATCTGGTTTTTTCAAGCCAATTGATTTTAAGATTAAGTTTGACACAGGAATTGTTGAACCAATATCACGCATTTCGGATATAGTCGCGGCACTGAAAACAAGCGAGGAAAAAAGGCGCAAGGTAATGGTTATGTGCCCGGAAGAAATGCGGGATAAAATATCAGAGGAGGGAAAAAGGCATGCGATACCAAATTGATGTTTCTCACGTGAAGAAGATCCAAGGGAAATTATGGAACAGGATTGCCGAAACATTCAACTTTCGCAAGGGTTATGGCGGTCCGCTTCCGATTCTTGGCCACTATGGCGGAGTTTTCCAGTGCGGTAGTGAGCAGCTTGTTATTCATACTGATGGTGTTGGCACAAAAGTTCTTGTTGCACAGGAAATTGGAAAATTCGATACTGTTGGCATTGACGCGGTTGCAATGAGTGCAAACGATATTCTTTGCCTTGGTGCAGAGACATTAGTTGGTGTTGATTATATCGCGCTTACAAACGAAGATGACGAACTTGTGGATGAACTGATGAAAGGGCTTGTTGAAGGTGCGAGAGAAGCGAGTTGTGCAATTATCGGAGGAGAAACTGCTATAATACCTGACATAATAAAAGGTGGAAGCCGGCCATTTGATCTTGCGTTTACAGCTGTAGGAAGAATAAGGAAAAAGACGATCACAGGAAAGGATATCACCGATGGCGATATTTTGATTGGTCTTGAGAGCTCAGGACTCCATTCAAACGGATACACTCTTGCGAGAAAGCTTCTGGACATAGAGAAATGGGGAAAGGAAATGCTTGAGCCAACGCGCATCTATTGCAAGCCTGTGCTCGAAATGATTGATAGTGGTGCGGAAATACATGGGATCGCGCATATTACCGGAGGCGCGTTCTCAAAAATAACCAGATTAAGCAAGACTGTTGGATTTGAATTTAATGGAAATGAAATGCCAAAACCAAAGCCTATTTTTGAAGAACTTGCACGAGGAGTAAAAGACATCCGTGAACTTTACCGCACGTTTAACATGGGAATCGGAATGGTTCTTGTTGTTCCGCGTGCTGCTGAAAACCAAATCCGTGGAATTGCGAAAAAGCACGGGGTTGGTGCGCATGTTATTGGAAAGGCAGCAGATGGAAAAGGCGTGCGATTGACAAAAGACGGAAAGGAATTTGATTTGGTGTTATAAGTGTTGCAAGTTCGAGCGGGTGTTGAGATAACAAGAGAGAAGTTCGAAATGAAAGAAAAGGAACTGCGCAAGATGGACAAGTTATAGCGATCCACGAAAGTTTTGCGAAACTTTCGCGTCTCACTATCTAGCAAACCACGACGGGATTTATAATCTCGTGCGTGCAACATCGTTGCATTAATTTTGTGGTTTGCTATAATTGAAAAAAGCGAGCTTACCGAAGAGGACGTTAACAGGATAGGGCATAAGATAAAACACGCAATGTTCGAAAGACTCGAAAAAGAAATGAGAAGTAAAAGTTAATCTTAGTATCTCCCTCATTTTGAAAAACAGAAAAAGATAAAGGTCTGGAAAACTGCTGATTTGGTGAAATTGATTTAGGGGTGGGAGTATGTCAGTTGCAGTGTAAATCCACTAAAATGGCTAACCGTGATACTAGATGGCTTTAAAAGGTTAATGCGTCCTAATATATTCAATATTAACAAATTGAGGTGTAACTATGGGTCCTGTAACCGTTCCGAAATATGAAAAAACAACCGATCCGAGAAGGATGATGACTCATGCCGTGCTTAATGAAGCAATTCGTACTGATTGGGAAAACGTCAGAGGATTCTTACCGGCCAGAACAGCTACGTTGCTCATATATAAAGGAGGTGCGACAAAGGCGAAAGCCCGTAATGAAGGCGAAGCTGAAGTCAGCATAGATCTGCCTCTCAAAGATGGTTGGTATGTGCCAGATGGCAATCCATTTGCTATTCCGAATGGCAAAGCAAGCAATAGCAATAATCCAAATGCTCTTTATTTATATCGTCATCAAAACAGGAGTTTCAGCGGTCCTCTTGGCCGTGGCAACGACGACTTCGG
>Ga0209211_10008535_pt1 | contig 13972 bp, 12 predicted proteins | sample RifGroA2_FD_183992 | JGI IMG/M metagenome (GOLD analysis project Ga0209211, IMG submission 183992) | Groundwater microbial communities from Rifle, Colorado, USA - Groundwater A2 (SPAdes) (version 2) | ecosystem: Environmental > Aquatic > Deep subsurface > Groundwater | place: Rifle, Colorado...
AAATAACCCTGCCGCCAAAATCCGTCCGGAAACTTGAAATTTTCTTATCAACCAATCCGCTCCAACTCCAGCAAAAACCGCCAAAACTCCCAAAAGCGGAACGGCGTACCGCATGGTCTTGACAAACTTTATGCCGTTGTATCCGATTGCGGCAAATGAAAATACTAACAACAAGGCCACTCTGAAATCTCGTTTTTTTATAATCATATAAATAGACACTGCTATTCCAATAATTAATAGGATGGAAAGTACCGGTCCCAAACCCCATAATCCTAAATTTTTGATTAAAAATATTACCGGAGCCGTTTCCATCCATTGCCATTGAGGTGGAAACATGACTGTTCCGTTGATGGCCGACTGCTGAAACTCAAATGCCCGCCTGAATTCCGGTTTTAAACCCCAATCTAACCACGAAGCGGAAGAAAAAATAGTCGGCTGAAAAAATCTGAAAGCCAAAACCGCAACCGGCAGGGCTAAAACTCCACCCCAAACCAATATCAGACCGGTTAAATATATTGAGTTCGCTTTGGTGGCCAGAGCCATTCCCAACAATATTCCTCCGGTTAATTGGCGACGCCAATCTGTTTGAAAATATGTTTTCGGCAACATGACTAAAATTGTTATCAACCAAAAAAATGTCTGCCAGGATTCCATCGTCATAAAATGAGAATTTTGGATCGCCAAAGGAATAGACGCATACGCCAAAGACCCAAATAGTCCGGAACGAAGGCCAAATAACCGCCGGCCCAGGATAAAAACCAATAAAATGGAAGCCGTGTCCAAAAGCGCGCTGACCGTCCTGCCTAAAATATATGCTTTATCATAAGAATCAAATCCGAGTTTAACCGATAAGTATTTAACTGCTGACAGAGGAAATTGCCCATAGATATAAGATGAATATTGAGTATTAAATGGAGATAAAGGATTTTCTAAAGAAAAATATTCCTGGACAGATGACGGCAGACGGACCGCCGTTAATACCAAACTTATATATCTTTCATCCGGATGCAAATGCTGGCCTTCGTCCCAATTAAGATTGCTCAATCTCAACATTGCTCCAAAAATAATAATTAAAATCAACATCACTTTCGCTTTAACCGGTTTGGATATAATCACGTTGATATTATATTAGATTAATGAACCAATCCGCTCTGAATGCATATTTAAAATATCAGCCGTTTCCTTTAGCGCTTCTGCGCGGTATTGAATCAGGCTTATATCCAGAAAAATTGAAGTCTCCATCCTTAGATATTGGCTGTGGAGACGGATTTTTTGCGAAATATACTTTTGGGGAAAGAGGAATAGACACCGGGGTTGAGGTTGATATAAAAATATCCGAGAGAGCAGCGTCTAGCCGGGCATATAATGAAATTATTATTTTTAACGGGGTAAGGTTGCCATTTCTGACCGGCACTTTTCTATCCGTAATTTCCAATAGTGTTTTAGAACATACTGATCATCCATCAAAATTAATTAAGGAGATCGGAAGAGTAACAAAAACCGGTGGGACGTTTTTCCTGACTGTTCCGTCAGTCAATTTCAGAAATTGTTTATTGGGCGTCAGAATACTTAATAAATTAAAACTATTTCAAGCGGCAAATGCTTACGGAAATTTTATGGATATTGTCACCAGACAAAAATATTACTGGCCGCTTAAGAAATGGAATAATGTTTTAAATAAATCCGGTTTCAAAGTCTTAAACCATTCAACTTATTTCGGACAGAGATCAATGGCTTGGTTTGATCTAACTCATTGGCTAAGTATTTCCTCAATTATGACCAAATTTATTTTTCACCGCTGGGTATTATTTAATAACTTAACCGTGAAACTGAAACTGCAAAAATTACTTGTCGGACAAATACTGAAAACTGACCCTCCTCTTCATGCATTTCAATTTTTCGTCTGCCGGAAAAAACCGTAAAATTCCTTAATTATTCTTTTACAAAAAAACCACGAAATTAAAACTTAATTAACTTTTTCCGAAACAATTAGTTGCGTGATCTAAAATTAGGACTGGCGTTATAATAAAAAATGTCAATCTTAATCTATGCTACTTCTATCATTCTGAATTTAATTGTTAATTTTCAAGTATTTAATAATCAATATTCTGTCATAACTCTAATTTTATGGTTGTTATCAATTTTTTTGCTTGTTATTGCTTTCAAGCCACAACAATTAATCTCCAGATTTGCAAGAGTACAAATATCTTATAAATCATTTTTATTATTGGCGCTACTTTTTCTGCCGCTGGCAGTCAGAATTATTAATTACAATACTGAAAGAATCCATGGCGATGATTTACTAACGGCATATTTTTCGGCGAATTATGATTTAGGAAAAGACAATTTTTTTTCCGCTGTTCCTAAGAATCGAACCAATTGGGTCGCCCAATTCCCCACCGTTTATTTTGCCTTACAAAAAATTTTCTTTTTGATCTTTGGCGAAAACATATTGATAGTTAAATTATCAATCTTGCCTTATATTCTTACTATTTCTCTGGCGCTTTTTTTAATCACCAAAAATTTATTTGGGAAAACAACGGCGATAATTTCGATATTTCTATATTCGTTTTTCTTCCCGTCATTATACCTGGAAACGCTTGGTTTGCATTTTACCGCCAGCGCTACAGTTTTTATATTATTTTTTTATTTTTTAATTCGTAGTCTTAAGTCCAATCAATCATTACTTGCGGTATTAACTGGTCTACTTGCTGGCGCATCATATTGGTTTTATCTTTCATCTTACATCGCTTTGCCGATATTGGTGATTACTATTTTTATTAAATTGATTTCCTCGCAAAAAATTGGAACTGTTAAATTCTCACTGTTAACCTTAATAGCATTTTTAATGGCGATAGGCCCGTTCGTTACCTATGCAATTAAATTTAATAATTATTTTTTTCAAAGAACTAATCAAATCTCTCTCCTCTCCGGAGAATGGTCTGATGTGAAAAACAAAATTAGTAAAGGTGAAATTAGCATTCCACTCGCCATTAAACAAAATTTAATATTGACAACTAGCTCTTTATACAAAAACGGCTTTGGCGGAAACGGCGGCTACGATTTTGGCCATATAGCTTTTTTTGACCCAATAATTCTGTTGCTATTTATTTTTGGTTTTTCCCGCTGCTGCTGGTTAATAATCGCTCGTCATCACTCGCTGCCACTGCTACTGGTAATACTAACCATTTTTACCTCTTTTGCCACTATGGTTTTATCTATTCCTCCTCCGGCATTTCATCGTTTCTCACTGGCTTATCCATTTATCATAATTATCTTGGTTGCCCCTTTCGAATGGTTTTTATCGATAAAGAAAATCAATAGAAAAATAATAACTACTTTAACAGTAGTTATTTTAGCTGTGATAATCGTTGATAATCAAAACCGTTTCATGGTGGCCACTGCCAGTGAAAAAGAAAATATAGACATTAGATTATCAGAGTATTTGGACAACCACTTCCCTGAAAGAAAATTGTATGTAGCCGCTTTTCCGGGTTTCGTATTTGAAAAAATCTACTACTTCGCGGGTAATAATTATCGGAAAATTACCACTGATTATCATAGTAATTTACTGCAAAATTTTAATCTCAACGAAAAATATGCCTATGTAATTCTGTTTCCTGAAACTTTCAATTCGGCCTTTGCTCAAGCCGATCCCAACGGAACTATAATTTCTTTTTCTGCCAAATACAGCCTTTTTGTCAATATTCCTTAAATCGATTTTTAGTTTGTTGAAAAACGCACTCATAATTTGACAACGATTCCTGGAGCTCAAAACACTTCTTGGCTTGACTAATAATGTCTTTTCGATCCCATATCCCAACTAGCATTTCATTCATGGCTCTTTCCAAAACTGCCACATTACCAACCGGAATCAATCGACCAGAACCAGTCAATTGAATTGGAACCCTGACTCCCGGAAGATCACTTGATACCACTGGTACTCCGTATCTCATTGCCTCTACCTGAACTATCCCAAAAGCTTCAGTTCTGTTGACGGATGGCAAAACCAACAAATCAATTTTCCGGTAAAACTCAAACATATTTTTAGGATCTATTTCTCCCAAAAATTCAACCTCAATACCACTTACGCCAATCAAGTCATTGATTTTTTTTGAATAACGGCTTTCTCCAACGGCGTTTTTCGACCCCACAATCAACAATTTAATTTTCGTTCCGTTTTTCTCTAATAACCGAACGGCTTCAACCAAATACTCAATCCCCTTGTCTTCCGCTATTCTCCCCGCAAAACCTATCATCAACCTATCAATCTTCCTTCGTCCTTCGGCCCTCAGCCTTCGTCCTTCATTAGGAATGGGCGGCAGAATATAGCTCGATTTTGACGGAATATGCAATAGCTCTTTAGTATTTTCGGCGTAATCTTTAGTGTAATAAACCACTTTATCTGCTAACCGAATTACCAGGTTGTTAAATAAATCAAACAACCTTTGAAACAAAAGTCTCTGCCATCCATTAGGCAATAATGGCAAACAATGCACCGTCGTTATTATTTTTTTCCCTAAAAGTTTTGACGTAACCGCTACGGCCAATCCTTCTGCCTGCGGCAAATTAATCCACACCAAATTGTTATTTCTTATTTCCCTTATCGCCTGAAACAAATACCATGGCATAATAGGAACTTTTCCAAATGTAAATAAAACCGGAGAATGGATAATTTTGACGCTATTTTCTGTCTCGCTTTTCAATAAATTATTTCTATAACAACTTGTTAAAACCGTAAATTTAAAATCCTTTTTTGATAAACCGTCAATCAAGCGCTGAACGCAAACAGTTAATCCTGAAATATGCGGTTTATAGTAAGACAGAGTTGTTAAGATCTTCATGCTTTCATGTTTTAATGTTCTAATGTTCTTTCGAATATCATCACTGTCGGGTGGTCAAAAACCTGGAAAGTTTCCTCGGGGAAAAATTCTGCTGTCATTCCAGGCTTGACCTGGAATCTATTTAAATAGATTCCCGCTTTCGCGGGAATGACAATTGATGTAGATTCATATATCTTTTTATAACCTAAAGTTCCGTCAAACAACCGGCGATAGAATTCGGCAGATGCAGAAAATCTATTCTGCAACCTTAACGAGTTTCCGTAGACCCTGTTGGAAACGGAAATAAAATAATCGCTTTCTTTGATTAAAGAATTCAGTAGTATTTGCCTTTGTCCGGTTTTATCTTCGTCTAATTCATAGAAATTAAATAGGGTTATGTTTTCTCCGTGAATCGGATTAAACGGAATAATTCCCAAATCCATCCCTTCAGTAAAAATTTTGGCTTGTCTTGGAAGATTTACAGCAGCCCAATCGGCAGCCGCCAATCTGTTATCAACACTTTCATAAACTTTTATGATTGAAAAGAACTGAGGCAAAAACGAAATCATCACCGCTATTACTATCACCTTTCCTATTTTTCCTTTTTCCCAAATCCAATCCGCCCCTATTGCTACAGTCAAAATTAATATTGGCAATATCTGAACCACATATCTGGTCCATTTAGCCCATATCGGTAAAAATGAAAGTAGGGCGGATATAACTGTCAAGAGTATCAAAAGGTCCGACCTTGGAATTTTCCAAGGTCGGACCTTAACAGAAACCACGAATATTCCAACAAAAAATATCGGTACAAACAACCAACCAGTGATAAACGGAAAAATATGAACCGCCTGAAACAACCCCGGAACTGTTCCGGTAAATTGCCGGGTATAAAAAACCGGTAACTTTCCCATTGCCACACCGGTTTCATACTTTAAGTTTCCCAAAACTGACCCCAATTTGTCTAGCAAAAACGGATTGGTTAATAGAAAGATAAAGACAGCAATCAGAAGCGCTAATAAAGGCCCGGCCTTTTTAAAAAGGCCGGGCCTTATAATAAATGGCAGCAAAAATACTATGAAAGATATTTTCGTCCCAATCCCCAATCCCAACGCAACCGCTGCCATCAACAACCGAATATTTTTTCTTCCGCCCCCGTTTTCATAATTTAATAAACAGAATAATATCGCCAATCCAAAAAATCCAATCAGGCTTTCCACCGTCAAAAAATGCGCGGACTGAACCAAACCTGCTGAAAAAATTCCCATGATGGCGGCCAATAAGCCGGTTCTAAATCCCTTTAACTTTCGGCCGGTTAAAAATAATAATCCGATAATTCCAGTCTGAAGTATCGCCGATATCACCCGTGCCTGAACTTTTGAATCAAGAAATGAATAAAGATAAATCGGAAATCCGCCATAGGCGTAAAATTGAGGATCAATTTTGGAAAATAGTTTAATTTGCCGCGAAGCTCCCCAGAGATTATTTTCGTCGGGATGAAACCCCCAACCCCGGTCCCAATTTAAGTTAAGAAAGCGGGAATAAATTGTAATCGTTAGCAAAAAAATGACAACGATATATTTGAATAGATTTTTCATAATTTGTCATTGCGAGGAGTCTTCGACGTGGCAATCTTATTCTAAAATGAGATCGCCACGACCCTAAAAAGGGTCTCGCGATGACTCGAACTGACTTATTATTAGCCTTGCAGCTTTTTGTCCCAACTCCACCGCGTAATTTATCCCCCGGTCCCAAGGATAAATCATAGCTTGATTAATGGCATAAAGTTTTTCATTTACTTTAATTGGCGGAATTTGACGGGAATAATCGACCGTCATCACGGGTTGAGCGTTCATCCCGCGAAAAACATAAAACTTATCTATATTTTTATTTGAGAGATTGGGATTAATTTTTAGTAACCAAGGCAAAAATTCGGATAGAACTTTTTCCGGAGACAGAGTAAATAACCGATGATTTTTCGGCAAATAATTCCCCACATATAACAAATGTTTACCGCCAAAGTTTTCAATTCCTACAAAATTGGTGTGCTCACAAACGACCAAAAAGGGAAACTCCCTGTCTAAAATGTTTAACCAATAAATATTGGAAGGTAAAAACGGCTGACTTAACTCCAGGAATAGGATATGGGCGTCGAGATAGGAAATAGGGGAAGAAGGAAGAGGGGAGAAGGAAGAGGGTGTTGTGATTAATATGACATCGAATTGGTTTTGGAGAGTATTAATATCTGCTTTGGTATTAAGGTGGATTTTCCCGCCAAGTTTTGTTATTTTTTGGGCGATTCTATCGGCCAGCGCCTGAAAACCGCCGGGAAATGTTCCTAAAGAAGGAGTTCTTTTCTTTATTCTGGCCCAAAACCAAGCCAAATTTACCTTATTTGAAAATCCGGAAAATTTCCCTGTCAGCAACGGTTCCCATATTGTCTTATATCCATTTTCTCCCATTAAAAATTTGAGGCCTTTTTCGGCAGTCCATTTTTCCAAAAATTTTCCGTTTGGCAATAGTTTAAAAACTGCCAATACCAGCCCCATCCTTAGTTTATCGATAATTCCCAGTCCGGGAAATTTTAACAAGTCAATTGGAGCATCAAGTGGGTAAGTTTTTTTGCGCCAGTAAACGCATGTTTTTGGCCGTGAGAATCTAGGATTCAGTCCGATTTCTTTTGACAAACGGATAATCTCCGAATCATTAGTAAAAATGTGGTGATAAAATTTTTCCGCCGTCCAATCCCAATTCGGTTCTTTAAACCCAACCGCTAGGCCGCCGACTTTATCTTGGGATTCAAAAATTTCGACCTCAACCCCACTTTTTGCCAGTTCCAATCCCGCACTTAAACCGGCAAATCCCGCTCCCGCAATTGCAATCTTCATTAGATGATTTTACAGGATAAGAAGTATTCCTAGAATTATCGCGCCTAAACCGGCAACAATCACACCCAATGTTTGACCGATACCCCCGGCTTTAGGCAAAGCCTGTTGGGCTACGGTCGGAATCGCAGTCGGCCCCTGCGCCAACGGCACTGGCGTATTCGTTGGCTGTCCCGGAGTTCCCGGCACTGGCGTATTCGTTGGTTGCGGTGTATTCGTCGCTGTCGGCCCAGAAGTACCAGTGGGAGTCAAAGTCGGGGTCAAAGTTCCCGTCGGGGTCGGAGTAGACGTTGGAGTCGGAGTCAAAGTTCCGGTGGGAGTAGGCGTCAATGTCGGCGCTGAGACGATAACCCAGGTTTTGCGGCAAGCGCTATCCGGACCCGGAGTCGGAATGGCAGCCTGAGCCCGGGGCTGACTTTTAGGAACGCTGGGAGCTACCGGCTCTGTTCCGATCTGCTGCAACCTCAAGGCCGTAATTACCGCGATAATCAATAGTGCCAATAACAACAAAACTCCTCCTATAGTTATCAATCGTTTTTGTTTTTGAGTAATTATCATTAGTCTACCCATCCTTTCGTATCATGCAACAATACCGATTCAACTTCCAACTCGCCAGCCGCCGGAATGGTGTACTCTACCGCAAATTGAGTATCATTTAGTTTAACCCCATCGTCAGTGTGTAAAACTCCATTGATAAAAAATGCCGATTTGGTAAAGGTCCCGCCGGTTTTGGCCCCAGTGCAGACAAACCGCACTCCGTCTCCGGGACGGGCTGAAGCGGCAAATTCAACGTCAGTTTTAGTTATCCATCCACCGGCGCCATCAGACATCTGCGCCACCAAACTATCACAATTGGCAGAAATTGTTTCCGGAGTTGGAGTAGCTGACGGAATCATAATCGGCGTTGGAGTAGCTGACGGAATCATAATCGGCGTTGGAGTTGAGGTTGGACCGGGCGTAGAGGTCAGTTGAATACCGCTACAAGACTGATCGCACAACGATACAACTGTGCAATTGCTGTCTCCCGGACTTTCACATTCATCAACTTGAGCGCAACTTCCTGGAGCAGCGCCAATGGAATATCTAGGATTTATCCCAATATCCGGTGTTTGGCATCTTCGGTCACTAGCGCATCGATCACAAGTAAAAGTAATAAAATGCTTACTTGTGTCGGGGGTAGGGGTCGGACCACCGGGCGTAGAAGTTGGGCTACTACCGCAACAAGCTGTTCCTTGCCCATTATGATTACCATCACAGTCAATATTGGGAATACAACTGTTTGTACCGCAACCGTTACAACTATCTTCAGTTGAAGAACACCAGCAATTATCAGCCAATATTTTGACTTGCTGTTTCTGCCTAGTCAGATACAATCCACCTCCCAAAGCAATAACTAAAAACACTAACGCCACAACCCCGGCTATGATTGTCTTTGGTAAATCCTGATGCTTTTTAACATATGGATCTGAAGATTTACTTCCGGCCGCCGATTGAGCTCCGGGCGGACGGATCAGCTCCGGATTTTCTTCCGGAACAGAAGGGGTCGTTGTGTTTTCCACCGGCTTAGGCGGAACAGGTCCGATTACTGTTTCGACCTTAGGTTCCGGGGAGCCAAATTTTGAGGGTGGGTTGACGGCAGAAGGGGACATTGACGGCAACGGTGTAATCGGATCCACCGCCACTGCCTGCGGCGGCTGTGAATCAGGCAAAACTGAAAGCGTACCCGATGGGGTAAAAGGAGTTGGAATATTATTGGACAGTTTATCGGTCATTTAATTAAATTTTTATTAGGTTTAACCGTAGAAAATAAGCCTGTTATTACTAAGATTAATCCTATCATAAATATAACAACAGTCGGAGCCAACCCACCGGACTTAGGAATTCCGGATGAAGTCGCCGGAATTGATTTTTTAGGCGCAATAGTTGGAGTAGGTTTTTTAGACTTTGAAGTAGGGGTTGCCGAAGGAGTAGAAACATAGGCGGGGCGGTCGCCAGAAGCGGCATTTACCACAAATGATCTCTTTAAATATCTAACAATCCCATTGGCATCTGTCCATTGCAATGTAATAGTGTGGTTGCCATCCTGAAGATTAACCGTAGCCGGAAACGACCAATTGCCGTTGCTATCTACCTCTGTTTCACCGGAAATCGGATTGACAGATTCAATTTTGATCTCAACTGAAGATCCCGCCGGTCCTGATCCAAAAAATTCAGGTTTATCGGTATAAATAATCTCGCCTTCTTTTTTAGGATTATCTAAAGTCAACCCTTCGTTTAAGGGGGTTACCGGACCCAAGGAAGAGAAATCGAACAGTGATTTGGCTCCGCTTTTATCAGAAGTCGACGATCCGGAAGCAGTAGTTTGTTTGCCCGTTGCGTCCGATATCGGTTCCCGGCTCTGGCGGAAATCATAAGAATTACCGAGCTTTAATGGAGGAACCGGCTTATCTATGGCAGTAGTTAGAATGGCATCCGCTATTCCATCAGGCCCTCCATCAACTTTAATAGCGTAAACAGTGGCGCTCAAATCATAATTCAACCAGGAGTCTCCGTTTTCCGCTCTGATAGTTGATAGCGGCACCGCCCATCCTCCGTTGCTTCCGCTTAAAGCCGAAGCCAATTGGCCGCTTGGTAATTGAACATAAACAATTACGCCTTCTGCCGCTTGGCCGTTTCCGGATAAAATTACCCCGCTGGCAATATCAGACTGCGGCGCCGAAGACAAGGCTTGAGCTGTTTTGACGGAAAACGGTGAACCGTTCTGGTCAAATTGACCATTATCTACGCCAATCACAAATTTATACGTTTGTGCGGCGGTCAAAGAATCAACAAGCACGTAATGAACAATCCGTTTATTTTGAGAACCATTGTTATTATCGCGGCCGTCTAAAATAATTCTGTCCGACTTTCCCTGTGACATTAATTTAATAAAACCTGTAGCTGAAATCGTAGTCGTCCAACTAACCGTAAACGATGTGTCCGTAACATTTGATAAAGCCACACCTTGGGGCGTTGGCGAAGCGGCAGCTTTGGGAATTAGTTGCTGGCGGCTATTAATCATAACTATGCCGCCAATCAACCCTCCCACCAATACTATTAACCCCAATAGCGTCGGAATTTTATAGGCCTTGTGCATTTTATTGAGCCTTCTCCGTAGGCTCAACCGTTTTTCTGTTCTCCAGGTTTTGTAAAGCTGCTTCGTCCAGAGTCGGTAAAAATACTTTCAACCTTTCGGCTTGAGCCGGAGCGATATCCGACTTGGATAATACCTGATAAACGCTGACGCCAATCCAAGCGACTATCATTATAAAAGTCATGATAACCACCACCAACCACTCTCTGGCAATAAATATTTTCTCTCTAGGGACAACTACGCTCATAATTGATCCTTTATCTGACTTTCGACCGGGGGCGCTCCTAATACCCCCTGTTGGCTAGTAAACATGGTTATTCCCAGCGTGGCGTAAACCGGATATGGTCTTTGCGTTCTTTCCGACTCCGGAACCGATTTAATTGTCATTGATTGTATTTTTACCATCCGGCCTAACTTTTCTAAATTACCAACAAAATTCCTGATTTGCGGCTCTTGGCCGCCTACCGACATTATTACATCCAGCCCGGAAATACTAATTGAAGAATTATTAACTGACTGCGACAATAATAGCCAAAAATTTCCTTCTCTAAATTCTAAGGTGATCAAACTATTTTCTAAAGCCAATAATTCCAGATCTTTAGCCATATTTTCAACTTCTATGGTTTTTGGAATTGCCATGTCCAAAAGGTAAAGCTTGGAACTGACCTTTTCATAATTTTGCTTAGCAGTTTGTAATAATTCCAATTTCTTATTTAAACCAACAATGATTTCTTTTTCCGTATTTATTTCTTTCCATAAACCGGCCACGGTAATTAACGTCGGCCTAAGCGCGAACACTGCCAAAAAACCGCTAAAGGCTATCGTCCCAACCACTGCTAAAGACACCCTGGTAGCTGGAATTTTGGCCTTTTCCACTATACTATCTATATATTGGCGGTATTCTTGGTATTGTTTCCGGTAATCAAAAGTCATTTTTGGGCCTTTATAGCATCAATTTCGAAATCAAATCCCGGCTTTCTATCTAAAGATAATCTTAATACTTTTACCGATATTTCCGAAAATCTTTCCTGAGATTCCAAGCCCGAAAGTAAAGATGAAAAATCTGAAGCGCTGGCGGCAAATCCGGACAAAACGGTTTTGCCCGGTTCAATTTGGATTTGGCTATAGTCTACTCCTTTTGGGCTTAAATCGTTGATCATTGTCAATTCCCCATCCGCTTTTAAAGATGAATCAACAGTTTGTTTAATAAAATTCAACCTGGATTGAGTGGATAGAAATGTCAGTTCGAAATCTTTAAAACTATCGACCGTTACTTCCTTTTGAAAACGCGATTCCCGTAAATCAGTTAAGTTTCTATCGAACCAAAATCTGGATAAAAAAGCCAGGATAACGACCAATTCTGTCATTACCACTAAATACCGGCCCGTAGTCAGAGCCCAATTTAAAAATTTGCCGGTTTTTGAAAATTCAAATCTATCGGAAGGTAAAAAGTTAACTCTGGAACTAATTTGGGCGGGCATATTTTCCTTATATATTAAAGAAGTATAGCTCTACCGCAGCCAACCGGCAAGCTTACTTTTAAGCCTAGAAGCTTTATTTCTGTGAATGATATGACTTTTAACGGCTTTATCCAAGCTTGAAAAAGCTTTTCCTAAAAGCGGTTCACTTTTCTTTTGACGAACAGCTCTAATGGCCGCCCTTAAACTTGATCTGATTTTATTATTTGCCAAGTTCCGGCGTTTATCCTGTCTTAATTTTTTCAAAGCCGAAGTTGTGATTGGCATCTTAAATAGTATTGTACCATCTTCCCAAAACCGGTCTTTACCCTTATACTTGCCTGACTAATGGTTTCAACTATTATAAAAAACGGCCGGAATCTTATTTTGCGGAAACAAGGAAGTATTTTATCTGCCGCCACTGTCATTATGATAGCCTACGGGCTATCGAGTTTATTAGGTTTAGTCCGTAACCGGCTTTTGGCTCAATTGTTCTTCATTAATCACAAATCACTATTAGATGCTTATTTTGCAGCCTTCGTTTTACCTGACACAATTTTTCAATTATTAATTCTGGGAGCTCTATCGGCCGCATTTATTCCGGTTTTCACCGAAGCTCTGAAACGCGATAAAGAAGAAGCTTGGCATATCGCCAATTCTGCCGCCAGCGGCATTTTATTGCTATTCTTTGTACTATCTGCCGGATTATTTATTTTTGCCGTTCCGGCCAGTAAAATTTTAGCTCCCAGCTTTACCCCTGAATTAACTCAAATCACCGCTAAATTAATCCGGGTTATGCTGGCGGCCCAATTCTTTTTTGCCCTAAGCTCGTTTATGACCGGAATTCTGCAATCCCACCATTTGTTTATTCTGCCGGCCTTGGCGCCCTTATTTTATAACTTAGGCATAATTATCGGGACTGTATTTTTATCTCCTTTTATCGGAATTTTCGGCCCGGCTATTGGAGTAGTGGCGGGATCGTTTTTACATTTTTTAATCCAGCTTCCGGGAGTCATAAAAATTGGATTTAGACCGAGATTGTCTACCGATTGGAAAAATCCTTACGTCAAAAGAATGCTCCGGCTGATGCCGGCCAGAGCCTTTACTCTGGCAATCGGCCAATTAGAAAGAATTATCGCCGTCGCCATCTCCAGCAGTTTAGCCGCCGGAACTATAACCCTATTCAATTTCGCCAGACAACTGTATATTTTACCGATCGCCATTCTTGGGGCCACCATTGGCCAGGCTTCATTTCCGACTCTGGTTCATGCCAGAGAAGAGGGAAAAGAAAAATTCAGTGAGACTATAGCCGCCACCATACTACAACTTTTATTTTTTGTTCTTCCGGCTGCCGCCCTACTCCTGGTTTTAAGAATTCCGGCAGTCAGATTAGCCTTTGGATCAAAAGAATTTCCCTGGGAAGCTACGCTTCTGACCGGAAAAGCCGTGGCGATATTTTCTCTGTCGGTTCCGGCCCAAGCCATAAATCAATTGCTGACCAGGTCTTTTTACGCCGCTCAAAATACCAAAATTCCTTTAATCAGCGCGGCTATTTCAACTCTGCCGGTTATTTTTTTGGCGCCTTTTTTCTCCGTTCATCTTCACTTAGGAATTTTAGGAATAGTCACTGCGATTGTAATTTCGGATTTTTTTAATGTCATCATTCTGACCATT
>Ga0209211_10008536_pt1 | contig 13971 bp, 15 predicted proteins | sample RifGroA2_FD_183992 | JGI IMG/M metagenome (GOLD analysis project Ga0209211, IMG submission 183992) | Groundwater microbial communities from Rifle, Colorado, USA - Groundwater A2 (SPAdes) (version 2) | ecosystem: Environmental > Aquatic > Deep subsurface > Groundwater | place: Rifle, Colorado...
CCGGCAAGAGAGCGTAGCGGCGCGCGCCCCCCTGCTTTTCGGGTCGGGCGTCCAGCCCGAGTTGCGCAGCAACCGTACCGAAGCCGCAACGTTGCATGCAACGTTGCGGGCCTCCCCGTTCCGGGGGGGCGTAAGCCCTGCAAAGCAGGGGGGCGCGCGCCGCGAGGCGTGCTGGCCGGCCGCAACGGAACATAACCGAAGCGCACAAGCGCGCAGGGTATGTGGAGGCGCAAGCCGCGCAGCGGCTGTAGGCGGTAAAAAGCGCTCACGGGCCGCGTTCAGCGGCCCGAGGGGAGGCCGGATGTGTCCAACATCCGAAGCCACCCCGGTGGGCGCTTTTTGCCGCTTCGTCGCGCTTATGTGCGGCGAATATGCGTGCCGCATGGCGCGCTCGCTTTTCATAAGCTGATCGCTCAAGCGGTCAGCACAATCGGCGAGTCCGGGTGATGTGTTGAGGATGTGCAACATACTCAACACATCACTTGGTCGATCCGCTGGCGCGGCGGCTGCTCTTACCGTTGCGCATCAAGCGCGCCAGTGCGCGCGCAGATACTTGCAAGCCCTCTGCTTGCAAGAGCGGCGCGATACTGTCCGGCGTGTGCCCAGCGGACAGCATCTTGCGCAGTGTTGGCAGCAACTGGCGAACTGCGTCAGCAGTTGTCAGTTGCTTGGCCGGAACCGGCGCAGCGGCAATGCGACCAGCAATGCCGGTCAGATGTTCGGCAGTAAGTTTTTCGCTCTTCATTTGGTGGCTCCTTCGACGAGTTGCTGGTATGTGGTGAAGCTGAAATGCGCGAGCATTTCAGTGGTCACGGCCATGTCGCGACCGGTGACGATCACTCGCTCGCATCTGCTGATCAGGCTGCGCACTGCGCCGCACGTCGGCTCGTTTGGCGATGTGTAAATCACGAGCTGGTAATCTCCACGCGCGATGGACGTGAGGTGGTGTGAGAGGATGGCTCTGTATCGTTTGCTGGTCTTGACGCTGCGCTCGCATTCGATCGCGGCGACTGTGCCATCCGGCGCGGTCGCGATGGCGTCCGGGCGGTGGCCGCCGGCTTGCGATTTGTCCTGCACGGAGACGCGGTCTGGATACGTCCAGCCGCTCCAGCCAGCTTGCGCGAGTTGGATGCGCAGGCGCTGCAGGTCGGTGCGGTGTTCGACCTGCGCCAGGCCTGCGCGACCGCGCTCAAAGCCGCGCTCGATGAGCGGCTTTGACAGCAGGTGCGCGGCGTGTGCCTGGCCGGTCATGGTGATGCCAACCAGTTCGACACGGCGACCGCTCGGCAGGACGCACGACTCGCGCGCGACCAACTCGTCGCGCTGCAGGCCAGCAAGTGTGCTGCGCACGGTGCGCGGATCGGCAACGCCGGCGACGAGGCTGATGACTTCAGGCAACGTCCAAATCTCGGTTCGCAGAAACGCGAGCACGCGCCGGCGCTTGTCGTCGTGCCGCGCCATTCGCGCGGCATGGGAATGAGGGATGAGGTTCGCGGCGGGACTCATCGCGCACCTCCGTGGAGGCGGCGCAGAAGGTGCATCAGGAGCGCGACGGCGGCGTGCGGCTGGCGGAACACCTTGGAGTCCGGCACCTGCTGGCGCAGCAGGTCGTCGGCTCGCGCTAGGGCGACGCGGGCGGTGTCGATGGCGATAGCCACGACCTGCGCATCGCTATCTCCTTGGGTGAAATCGAGATTAGCGAGCTCGATCTCGATGTTGTTGAGTTGGTCGAGCTGCGCGGAGAAACTCGCGCGGATGTCGCGCGCGAGCTGGGTAGTAATGATTTTTTTCATGTTTACTCCTTTCCAAATTCTTTTCGTTTGAGAGCTGCCTTCGCTTTTTCCACGTTCTCAGCTTTTTTCTGCGGATCAGGCTGGGTTTCCCACTTTTTGTCCTCGGCGGCTTTTTCTGCTGCAGCCACAGCCCTAACGGTTCGCGCCCCGGCAACCGCCCCCCCAAGATCAGGGCGGAACGTGCCGGCCTTGGTGCGCTTCACCAACTCGCGTGCCAAAGCCGAGGCGCTGCGGCGAATCGTGCCGGCTTGGATGTTGCCGGCGACCTCATCCAGGATCTGTTGCGCCTCTTCAACAGCCAAACTAGCCACCATCTCCGCGATGGCGGCGCGCTCTTCGATGGCGAGAATTGGCCACAACAACTCCTCGCCTCCGCTCGGCGTAGGTGGTGGTGGGTAAGGAGCGGATGGTGGTGGTTTGGGCGCAGGGCTTTTGCGCGGTGTGGCGCCGTCAGTTGCGCAGTTGACTTGCTTGGTTTTGCGCGGTTTGAGCGACGGCGCAAATTTTGCGCAGTCGTCAAAAAATCCCAGCAGGATGCGCCATTCGTTCGACTTTCCTCCCGCTGACCGTCGGACGACGGCCAAAAAGCCGATCTTCTCAAGGCGGCGCAAAAGCCCCTGAACGGTTCGGCGCGAAGTCCTAGTTTTGCGCGCTAAAGTTGCCACACTCGGCCAGATTCCCTCGCCGCCGTCGTTCGCAAAATCAGCCAACACCAAGGCCAGCAAGAGCTCGTTGCCGCCTGCGGGATATTTTTCGAGGACTGCCGTCATAACCTTTATCGACATTGTGCCCCCCTATTTATTTTTGGCGAGGCGCTCTGCCTTCGTCGGTGCACCACGACGGCGGGGCTGTTGGTTCGCTGGTTCAGCCGACTCCGGCTTCGCCGGGGCTGCCTCGACGAATTGCGCGAGCCAGGCCGGCGGGTCGCAAAACAGAACCTTGTTGCTACCTGGAATCCGCACGCGCGGCGGCAGCGCCTCCGGACGACGAGTCAAGTCGCTGTAGACAGTCGCGCGCGACTTCCTCAACAAATCAGCAACCTCGTCAATATCCCAGATGACCTCGACGCGGTCCTGCGCGAGGGGTGTAGCTGAAAGTGAATTGGGCATTTGGGGGCCTCTCTCTCGAAAGGCGCACCCCGCGTCCGCGAAAACGAACGCACAGGGCGGATGGTTCCCGGGACATCGCGCTCCAAGCGCCGTGCGAGTCCTAGGGTCTGGCCAGAGGCCAGCATGCGTGCCGCAAGAAGCGGCGAGTTTTTTGGATTTCCCGTGCTCCGGACGGAGTTAGGGTGGGAGATCTTCCCCTCTGAAATTTCCGAGGAGCCGACCGGACGGCCAATAGGCCAAGTTTGAAATTCTGCGTTCCTTTTACGCCCACACAGTGCTGGCGGCAGCCAGCAATCAAGCCAACCACAGCAGCACGATATTGTGTTTTTTGGTCGGCGTCAAGCTGCCGCACAATCTTTTTTTTGCTTCTGTGTGCCAAGGCGATCTCACGAACCGCCCAGCACGTCTCGTTCCGGCACAATTTTGGCACACTGACTGTGCCAAAATGAAGCAAAACAAAGCAAAATGCAGCAAAGAAAAAAGCCCAGTAACTCAATGTTTACTGGGCTTTGGATGGTGCCGAAGAGAGGAATCGAACCTCCGACCTACGCGTTACGAGTGCGTTGCTCTACCAACTGAGCTACTTCGGCATAAAACGGGGGCGATTATACGAGAGAGTTGGCGTTATCGCCAACGATATGCTTCGGTGTCGAACGGCTGCACCTCTCCCTCAATCTCATTGACCAGCAATTCCGCACTGGCCAGCGACATCGTGACTCCGTAACGGAAGTGGCCTGTATTTGCATAAAGATTAGCGAGATAAGGATGGCGACCGATCGTGGGAATATTGTCCGGCGAACCTGGACGAAAGCCGGCCCACTGCCGGAGAGGTTCAGGCCATGCCGGAAAAAGCTCGCGCACGCCTTGCAACAGCGATGCCCTCGCCTCGTCGGTGATGGATTTGTCGAAACCGACATCCTCCAGCGTGCTGCCCACCAGCACATGGCCGTCCTGTCGAGGAATGAAATACAGTCCCCCTCGGATGAGTATCCGATCGAACGGCGGTATATCGAACTTGAACAACAATATCTGCCCGCGCACCGGCTTAACCTCCAAGCTGCCGGCATACCCACCGAGCAACACTTTGCTCCACGCCCCTGTCGCTATGACATAGGCATCGGCGGTGAGAACGCCCTGAGCGGTGCGCAACCCCGTCACCCGGTCGCCGGCAATCTCGAAACCCAGCACTTCATGTTGTTCGACGATATTTCCGCCGAACAGCAACACACGTTCGCGCAGCGCCTGCAACAGGCGGGGATTGCGCACCTGAGCGACATCCGGCAGCAACAGTCCCCTGCCTTGCTGCCCATCAAGAATCTCTGCCAGTTCCACCTGTCGGGCTGGAAACCGATGATTTGCACACCATTCCAGCGCAAGCGACTCCTGCAACGGTGGCAGCACCAACATGCCGCAGCGTCGATACTCGGTATCGATTCCCGTGGAGGCTTGCAGCAGCATCGCTGCCTCGCCGAACATGCCCATGCTACGCAAGGCAAGTTGCGTGACGGCCTCGCCGTAGTCCCACGGACACAGCGGAGAAAGAATGCCGCCGCCGGCCCAGGACGCTTCCTGCCCGGTCGCCCCCCGTTCCACCAGCGTCACGCGGTAACCCATCTGTAGCAGTGCCTGTGCGCTGGTCAACCCTACCGCACCGCCTCCAACGATCAGAAAATCAGCTTGCATCTGTATCAGTCCTGCAGCGATTTGGGCAACGGGAACACCACGTTCTCGATGATGCCATCCAGTTCGCTCACCTGCTGCGCACCGAATTCACGCAAACGGTCGAGCACCCCCTGCACCAGCACTTCCGGCGCTGACGCACCTGCGCTGACCCCGACGCACTCCTTACCTGCGAACCATTCCGGCTGCAGTCCGCCAGCATCGTTCACCAGATAGGCGGGCACGCCCACCTTGGCCGCGACTTCGCGCAGGCGATTGGAATTGGAGCTGTTCGGTGAACCGACCACGACCACCACATCGCATCGCTGGACTAGCAGCTTGACCGCATCCTGACGGTTCTGAGTGGCATAGCAGATGTCGTCCTTTTTCGGACCGGTGATATGCGAAAAACGCGCTCGAAGTGCGGCGACGATGTCGCCCGCATCGTCCATCGACAGCGTGGTCTGAGTGACATAGGCCAGATTGTTCTCGTCGTTGACCTTGAGCTGCTGCACCTGCTCGGGAGACTCGGCCAGATACATGCCGCCCTCAGACTGCCCCATCGTGCCCTCCACTTCCGGGTGCCCGGCATGACCGATCATGATCACCTCCTTGCCCTGCTGGCGCAGGCGCGCCACCTGGAGGTGCACCTTGGTGACCAGCGGACAAGTCGCGTCGAATATAGTCAGGCCGCGCGCCTCCGCTTCGTAGCGCACCGATAACGGCACGCCGTGAGCGCTGAAAATCAGGATACTGCCACTCGGCACATCGGCCAGATCTTCGATGAATACCGCGCCCTTCTGGCGCAGTCCCTCCACGACGAAACGGTTATGCACCACCTCATGGCGCACGTAGATAGGCGCACCATGCAGGATCAGTGCCCGTTCGACGATGGTAATGGCGCGATCCACACCGGCGCAGAATCCGCGCGGATTGGCGAGCAATACTTGCATGGGATATTCCTTGAAACGGATGGTGGATACGCTGGCGATTCTACCGTAAAACCTGAGATGACCGACTCCGCAAACAAACGTGCTGCCTGTCAGGGAACCCTAGCTCTGCCAGTCCTGTATCTCCAGCGCCGTTCTGAAAGATGGTTTTCCCTCGATGAATCTCGCCAGCGCGAATGCCGCCGTGGGTTGCATGCGAATACAGATCATTTCGACATTGATGATACGCATCGCGCGGGCCAGCGCATCCAGCCAGGAATAGTAAAGCGGATCGATCAGCCCTAGATCGGACAAGTCGTAATACAAACGCACCGCATGCACCTGCATCAGGTGCGCGGTAACCTCCTCGATCAGGCGGTCCTTGTCGCGAACATTCAGATTTCTGGATGGATCCAGCAGAAAGTCGCCGCTGCCGATCTGGGTCAGATGCAGGCCGGAAATAGACATCAAGCCGCCGTAATCAAATGTGGCCGACTGTGATGCCCATGCGGCGGAATGCCTCTTTCAGGCCATCGGACATACTTGCACGAGTAGTGATGTTATTGAAGTCGATATTCAAGCTGACCAATGCGCGGGCGATTTCCGGGTGAATACCGGTGACTATCGCATCTGCTCCCATCAACTGCACCGCACGCACCATCTGCATCAAATGATGGGAAACCTGTGAATCGATGCTCTTTACGCCGGTGAGATCCATGACCACCGCCTTGGCGTGATCCTTGGAAATACGGTTCAGCAACGATTCCATCACCAGCATGGTGCGGCTGGAGTCGAGTGTGCCGATGATAGGCAAGGTGAGTACACCGTCCCATATCTCGGTGATCGGAGTGGAAGTCTCACGCAGTTCGGCTTGTTGCGCCTGCAGCGTCTGCTCCCGCTCGTCGAGATAGGCGCCGAATGCAGCCATGATCAATTCGTTGAAGATACTTGTGAAATACAGCAGCACCGAACGCGACTGGCCAAAGGCAACTCCGCTGGATTTTTCCAGCGCTTCGATCAACGCAAATTGCACCGTCTGGGTATAACGCACCACGTCTTCCACATGACCGCCGCGCATCAGCACCTTCTGCGACAAATTGTGGAAAAAGCCCTTCAACGCCTGTATCTCGACCGATGCCATATCGGTCGGGTCTTTTGCTCCCAACAGGGAGGCGACCAGACTTTCGAGCTCATGACTGATATCGGACACTTCATCGGCATCCATCAATCGGTTGCTGCCACAAAACATGGCTACACCGGGGGCCTCGAGCTGAGGTGCAATGCCTTCTACTTTGAGCGCGAACAGCGCCCTTACTTTTTCGCTCAAAGCCTTCTTCGTGGTCATGCCTTCCTCCTTGATTGATAATTGTTCGATTAATTATTTATCCAACATATGACACGCAAATCGACTGATCGTCGGAAACACGTCCCATGATATTCCCTACCGTATATGCAATCAACTGCGAGTGCTGATTAAATAGTCCGAGGAAATTCCCGACATCCCAGTTGCGCCGGATTCCATCGCTCGCGGTCAGCACCAGTCCACGTCTGGCGAGACTGGCATGGAGCGGCTCCGTCGTCCGGTGCTCTCGCCCCAGAATCCCGGGAGCAAAAGAGAAATGTTTCATTTCATCCTGATCGTACAGGTGGGCATGCATATCCCCCACACCGAGCATCCGCAGGTTGCGCCTTGCCGTATCGATTTCGCAAGCCACCGCTACTGCACCACGCGTGGCCACGAGCTGACGATTCGCGCTCTCCAGCATTGAGGCCAGACTGTCGCAGTGAGCGACATGCATCGCCAGGTTGGAAGTGGCGATCTGCGCCTCCGCACCATGTCCCAATCCGTCCAGATGCAGCCAGCGCAACCTGTCGCCCCGCTTCAGCAGATAGATGCGGTCGCCGTTATGGCGCAAATCGGAAAGCGAACGGGAGAACAGCCCCACCCCATTCCCCAGCATTTGCGCCTGATTGGTGGCCAAGTGAAAACGAGCAAGGAACACGGCTCCGCTCCATTTCGTCATCTGCTCGCCACTCCTGATCTGAGTATAGACATGGACTTCGTCGCTCAGACGACGGATCGCGCCCAGCCCTTTGCCGAACGTGTTCGCGGTAGAATAGCCGTCCTGCTCTGCCAGCACCAGATCGGCGATGCCGGGACCATAGTCGAGCGAGAAGATATCCAGTACATGCCCTGGCTGCTGCCATATCTGGATCATGCCGCGCCCGCCGGCATGCTTAATGTTATTGGTCGCCAATTCGGATGCAACCAGTTGCATGTTCTCACGCTTCAGATCGGAAGCACCGAGACGGTTTGCCGCAGAAAATAGCTTGGAGCGCAATACCACCAGCGAACTTTCATCCTTGGTCTGGACACTGTGGAGCAGTCTGCAATCCTTGGCGCTATCGATAATTCCGTGATTGGGCATCAATTTGCCATTTCCGGACAAGGAGACGTGCACAGCCCGCTGGATTGCGATGAGCAGATTTCGACAATGGCCCGTCCGCGGCCCTGACGCTTGGCCTGATACAACGCATCGTCGGCGCGGCGAATGAATTCTTCCAGCGTTAGCGTATCCGGGGTGTTACTGTGAATAGCGGTAATGCCGACACTGACCTTGCCTTCCATCAACTGCAAAACCAGCCGGGCCTTCCCGCAGGCGACGGCATGATCGGCGAATATCACCGCAGCGAACTCGTCACCGCCGAAACGGAAGGCCATATCGACATCCTCACGCAATATCTCGCGCAACACCACCGCCATCTTATTGAGATAGGCGTCGCCGTACTGATGTCCGAACTCGTCGTTGATGTTCTTGAAATGATCCAGATCGAACAGCATCAACGACAGCGGCGAATCTTTCTGGCGCATGGTGTGCAGGTACGCGCTCTTCAGCTTCTCGTCGTAAGCGCGGCGATTGAACAGGCCAGTCAGCGCATCGGTATGCGCCTCAAGAGTGGAAGCCTGAAGTTCGCGTTGGCGTTCCAGCAGGTTGCGCTGCAAATCGGCCAGTTCACGTTCGGCATGCGCGCGGCTCTCATCGAAGCGGCGCATCATCTCGAGGTTGCGCTGTAGCAGGATCTCCGGATCCGCCAGCGCGACCGAATTTTCCAGGAAGGCACGCAGTTTGGCGACTCGATCCGCAGGAGGCTCCTGAACAAAATCGACGATACCGAAACGATCTGCATCGCCCCACTGCGCGATCAACTGCTGCTCCTGCAACAGTAAGCGAACCGTCAACGGCTGACCGACGCCGGCCCCGGCGTAGCGCAATTGCTCCAGCAGCTTCAGCAGGGCGATCGAAGCCGCAAACACGCTCCCGCCGAGCGTGCTTACGCTTTGCAGCACAAAACCGATGAAATTTTGCACATCCGGTTCGATTACCAAGTTCTGCTTCAGAAGCTCATCTGCGCCCACTTGCTGTTCCTCGTTCCTTGAACAAACAGGATTTGAACATAAAAATCAGGACTCGGGGAAAACCTGAAGGCCTATATACTTTTTTTCGACATTTAAAAAACGATGTTATTCAGCCGGATAGCATTAATTGGCGGGGTATCGGGTAGAGCGCAAGCTGTCGATGATCAACAATAATGCCCCCAGCGTGATCGCCGAGTCGGCAATATTGAAGGCAGGGAAGTAATATCCGTTCCAGTGGAAAGACAAAAAATCCACCACATAACCGTAGGCGATGCGGTCGATCAGGTTGCCTAGCGCACCGCCAAGGATCAAGCTCAACGACAAAGCAAACATCGTCTCTGTCGCATGCTTGCGCAATAACACAACGATCCACACCGAGGCGATGATCGCGATACCGCTGAACAACCAGCGCTGGATGCCGCCGGCGTCGTGCAGAAAACTGAACGCTGCGCCGGTGTTATGCGCCAGCACCAGATCGAACACACTGAGAATCCACAAGCTCTCGCCGTAGACGAAATGATCCACGATCCACAGCTTACTAATCTGGTCGAGGACGATCACCAGCACAGCCAGCCCCAGCCAGCGTTTAAGCATGCTGCCTCGCCTCGCCACTGCCGAACAGGTTACTGACGCAACGGCCGCACAGCGCAGGATGGCCGGCATCGCTGCCCACATCGTCGCGGTAGTGCCAGCAGCGCTCGCACTTCTCGTGCAAGCTCGCAGAAACGTCGATGTGCTGCTCACCCTCGGTCGCGACGCGGTGCACCGTCGCACGCGAGGTAATGAACACCAGACGCAGATCGTTGCCGAGGCGAGTCAGCAGGTCGTAGTCCTCGCCTGCCGCATACACATCCACCTCTGCAGCCAGCGCCGAACCGATCATCCCGGCGGCGCGCGCCTCTTCCAGCTGCTTGTTAACCTTCGCACGCCAAGCCTCGATCTTCAACCAGTCGGCAAACGCCTCGCCATCCATCTGTGCATCGGGCAGGCTGTGCCATTCGCCGATGAACACGCTGGTCTCCTGCTCGCCGCACAGCGTCGTCCAGGCTTCCTCGCCGGTGAAACTCAGGATCGGGGCCATCAGCCGCACCAGCGCATGGGCCAGGTGATGCAACGCGTTCTGTGCCGAACGGCGCGCCTTCGAGTTCTCGCCGGCGGTGTACAGCCGATCTTTCAGGATGTCGAGATAGAAGCCGCCCAGCTCTTCCGAACAGAAATGCTGCAGCTTCTGCGCGACCAGATGGAACTCATAGCGCCCGTAGTCCGCGACGATTTCCTCCTGCAGATTCCGCGTCAGCGCCAGCGCATAACGGTCGATCTCCAGCCATTCCTCGACCGGCAGCGCATGTTGCGCGGCATCGAAGTCGGCGATGTTCGCCAGCAGGAAGCGCAGAGTGTTGCGGATGCGGCGGTAGCTCTCCACTACGCGCTTCAGGATTTCATCCGAGATCGTCAGCTCGCCGGAGTAGTCGGTCGAGGCCGTCCACAGCCGCAGGATGTCCGCGCCCATGCTGTCGAAAATCTTCTGCGGCGCGATCACATTACCCTTGGACTTGGACATCTTGTGCCCATGTCCGTCCACCACGAAACCGTGAGTCAGCAGCGCGTCGTATGGCGCACGTCCGTTGATTGCACAACCGGTCAGCAAAGACGACTGGAACCAGCCGCGATGCTGGTCCGAACCTTCCAGATACAGGTCTGCCGGGGAACGCAGCCCTTCGCGCTTCGCCAGCACCGCGTAATGCGTCGCACCCGAATCGAACCATACGTCCAGCGTGTCGGACAGCTTGCGGTAATGCGCCGCATCCTCGCCCAGAAACTCCGCCGAGTTCAGGCTGAACCACGCCTCGATGCCGGACTCTTCGACCAGCTTCGCTACCTGTTCCAGCAACTCGGACGTGCGCGGATGCAATTGCATCGTTTCCTTATGCACAAAGAACGGCATCGGCACGCCCCAGTTGCGCTGGCGCGACACGCACCAGTCGGGACGATTGCGGATCATCGCCTCCAGACGAGCGCGACCCCAGGCCGGGAAGAACTGCGTCTGCTCGACGGCCTTGTTGGCCAGATCGCGCAACGTCTCGCCCTCGCCCTGCCCCATGCCGATGAACCACTGCGGCGTCGAGCGGAAGATGATCGGCGTCTTGTGCCGCCAGCAATGCGGATAGCTGTGCTTGAGCTTTTCCTGATGCAGCAGATGACCGCTGGCTTCCAGCGCGGCCAGCACGATGTCGTTGGCCTTCCACACAAATACGCCGGCCAACGGGGTTTCGCCCACGGCTGGCGTGGTCAAGATGAACTTGCCGTCGTCGCCGACCGGGTTGTCGTTCGGCAGATTGTATTTTTGCCCGACCACATAGTCGTCCACGCCATGTGCCGGTGCGGTATGCACCAGCCCGGTGCCCGCCTCCAGCGTCACATGCTCGCCGCAGATGATGGGCACGATGCGATTCTGGAACGGATGCAGCAACGGCAGGTTTTCCAGCGCCGAACCCTTGCACTGCGCGACCGTCTCGCCGCTCAATTCATAGCGCTGCAGACAGGCTTCCTTCAATTCCGCGATCAACAGCAGATAACCCTTCTCGGTCTTCACCAATGCGTACTCGTGCTCCGGATGCACGCTCACCGCCTGATTGGCCGGCAGCGTCCACGGCGTGGTGGTCCAGATCACCGCATACACCTTGGCATCGCCCGGCAGGGACACGCCGAAAGCCTTACCCAGCGCGCCCTTGTCTTCCACCTCGAAGCCCACGTCGATCGCGGGCGAGACCTTGTCCTCGTATTCCACCTCGGCCTCGGCCAGCGCGGACTGACAGTCCAGGCACCAATTCACCGGCTTGCGCCCCTGATACAGGTAGCCGTTCTCGTGGATCTTGCCCAGCGCGCGGATGATGTCGGCTTCGGTGCCGAAGTCCATCGTCAGGTAGGGTTTATCCCAGTCGCCCAAGACGCCCAAGCGGATGAAGTCCTTCTTCTGGCGCTCGATCTGTTCCTTGGCGTATTCGCGGCACAGTTCGCGGAACTGCGACGGCGGGATCGCCTTGCCGTGCTTCTTCTCCACCTGCAACTCGATCGGCAAGCCGTGGCAGTCCCAGCCCGGCACATAGGGCGCGTCGAAGCCGGAAAGCGTCTTGGACTTGATGATGATGTCCTTGAGAATCTTGTTCACCGCATGGCCGATGTGGATGTCGCCGTTCGCATAGGGCGGACCGTCGTGCAGGATGAACTGCGGCTTGCCCTTCTTGGCCGCGCGTATCTTCTGGTAGCGCTGCTGCGCCAGCCATTGCGCCAGCATCTGCGGCTCGCGCTTGGCGAGGTCGCCGCGCATCGGGAACTTGGTGTCGGGCAGGTTCAGCGGGTATTTCTTCTTGTCTTCAGTCATGTTGTTCAAACCACTTTTTCGCATGCGCCACATCGAGCGCGATCTGTTTCGTCAAACTTTCTAGGTCCGGGTACTTCTCTTCGTCGCGCAGCTTTTGCAGGAATTCCACCCGCAGATGCTTGCCGTAAATTCTTTGTGCAAACTCGAACAAATGCACTTCCAGCACCGGCTTCGCATCCTGCTTCACGGTCGGGCGCACGCCCAGACTCGCCACGCCCTGCAACACGCCCATCTCCTCGGCATGCACCTGCACCACATAGATGCCGGACAGCGGCGGCAGGTTGTGCTTCAGCTGGATGTTCGCGGTCGGGAAACCGATCTTCCCGCCCAGCTTGTCGCCATGCACCACGCGCCCGCTGATGCTGTAGGGCCGCCCCAAGTAATCGTGCGCCCGGCGCAACTGCCCCGCCGCCAGCGCCGCGCGGATACCGGTGCTGGAGATACGTACGCCGTCATGCAACACGCTGTGCACTGCACGCACCGAGAAACCGCGTTGCGCGCCGATCTTCTCCATCAACCCGAAATCCCCGGCGCGCCCGCTGCCGAAACGGAAGTCGTCGCCGATCAGCACGAAGCAGGCATTCAGCCTCTCATGCAGCGCATGGATGAAATCCTCCGCGCTCATCTTCGCGAATTCCGCATCGAAGCGACACACATGCACGCGATCGACCCCCATCGCGCGGAACAGCTCCAGCTTCTCGCGCAGGCTGGTCAGCCGCGCCGGTGCCTGCTGCGGCGTGAAGAACTCGCGCGGATGGGGCTCGAATATCACTACCCCAGTCTGCAACCCGCGCGGCTTGGCTTCCCCGTGCAACTCGTCCAGCAGCGCCCGATGCCCGAGGTGCACGCCATCGAAATTTCCGATGGTGAGGGCGACAGCTTGCGTGTCTGAAGAATAAAGTCCGCGTAGAATCTGCATAGGGGCGCGATTATACAGTGAGACGCGCCGTTAACGCCCACTCGAACAGCAAGGACAAACACATGCTCGAATACCCACAGGTCGCACTGACCTTCATGAACCACGACCACGCCGAATTCATCGAACTGCGTGAACAGCTGCTCGCCGCACTGGCCAAGGAAGGCACCACCGTTGAAGTCGACGCACTGCTGGATCGCCTGCTGGAACACACCCGCACCCACTTCGGCGAGGAAGAACGGCTGATGCGCGAGGCGCAATTCCCGCCTTACCCGATGCACAAGGGCGAACATGATCGCGTGCTGGCGGAGATGGAGGGGCGAGTCGCGGAATGGAAGCAAGGGCGCGATGCAGAGGCGTTGCGAGGCTGGCTGGACAAGAGTGTCGGCGACTGGTTCGTGAACCACGTCGGCATGATGGATTTCGTTACGGCGAGGTTTATTGCGGCGACGCAGGGTTAACAGAAAGCTTTACGATCTGATAACCGGCATAGGTGCATTCCATCGGGCATTGGATGAAGCAAAATGAGGAACCAGAACGAATGTCACTGAAAGACCCTGCTGACCTCCTAAAGGGGCTAGGCGAAAGTATCGAGAAAATCAGAAGTGACGTTCCTCTCAATCCGGGAGAACGCCTAAGGAAACACTGATTTAATCCCCCGAACCGTGCCGAATATTGAGAAAATTCTGGCACGCCAACAGCCGAGGATAGAGTAGCGATGCAAGCGAGTTTTTCCGAACTGGAGTACGCGACAAAAAAGAAGCA
>Ga0209211_10008538_pt1 | contig 13968 bp, 12 predicted proteins | sample RifGroA2_FD_183992 | JGI IMG/M metagenome (GOLD analysis project Ga0209211, IMG submission 183992) | Groundwater microbial communities from Rifle, Colorado, USA - Groundwater A2 (SPAdes) (version 2) | ecosystem: Environmental > Aquatic > Deep subsurface > Groundwater | place: Rifle, Colorado...
GACGGCGCGGGGGGCGTCAGGCTTGCTTGCTTGCTTGCTTGCTTGCTTGCGCAATATTTTTTCCACGATATGCTCCAACCTTTATTTATTCTTGTTTATGTCTTGTGCCAGACTCCGTTGTGACCTCTTCACCGGCGGCTCTTTTTATCACGGACTCATGCGATTGCATAGCGGCGGTGTGCCGAAGGTTTCGCAAAACACCCGGTACAGATCCCGCTCCACCCAGCGCCATCCTTCGCTGACCAGACGAAATCGCACCCGCGCAGCACCGTCTGAGAGGTGATTATAAAGCAACACGTTATCGCTACTGCCGCGCAGGTGATCTCCCAAGCGCTTGCGCAAATCCCCGGTCGAGCCAATATACACTACGCTGTGCGGCCCCGGTGGCGCGCTTTTTTCAAGCCACCCCTCTTTTGCTTCGCTCATGGGCGAACCCAAAGCCGCCCGGATTTCGTACACCCCAGGCTGGGCAGGAACCGCAGTCCGCAACGCTTGTGGGGTCAACGGCACCAGTGCGGAGAACCCTTCGGTCGCCGCCAGATAATTCATGCGCTGGCTGCGGTTCCGGCAATCGGGAATCGCCAAGTCACGCCGGATGTTGGCCACGGTGCGCCGCAACAAACGAATGCCATATTCGCTCTCGAGGATGGCAGCGATGGCCTCGTCCGTCAGCGGTTCCCGCAATACTCCTTCGAACATCCATGTTTTTTCATTTTTTATCACATGGTCCACGAAATGGCAATGAACCTGCCTCGGCTTCGGGAAAAGTCCGCTCAACGGCACCGCTTCGCCGTTCGGCAGTGCGATGGACAATACGCGCACCAACCGGGAGATTCGGCCCGGATCCGCCACCACGGAAAGATTTGACTCCGACCGCAGCCGGACGGAGACCTCCGCCTGAGTCAGGGGCAGGAGCGCCAAGGCCTGCCCGGAGCGCAGATACGCCGCTTGCGATGCCAGCACTGTCTGCATCAGCGCGTGGGTAAGCCGGTTCCGTGTGTTGATGAGGCGCAATCTGCGCAATACGCCCGCCAGTTCTGCCGGAAAGTCCGGGCGGGACATCAGGAGGTTTATACCATCCTCATCGAACCGGTATTCCCGCGTGTAGCTGACGCGGTGGTAGAGGAATCCCAGATCCCGGCTCGCCCCGGTGCCGGGATATAAGTTCTTCATATCGCTAATCTCCCCCAGAACCGGAGAAGCTCGGGTTTGAGGGGCATCGTGCGCATCATGCGGCGCGCCTTCCAATTGACCCACGGTCACCCAGGGGCGCAGGGCGGTAAACCCGGCGGAGGACTCCGCCTGGGTTACGAGACGGTCGAAAGCCCGCAGCGGCAACTCCAGAAAGCGGGCAAGTACGATTTTGCCGAGCAGGGCGGCATCAATTTTTTTATTGTTGTGGTGCTGCAATCGCTATTACGTTGATATGTGTTTTTTAACATATCGCGGATTCACAACGAAATGCAACAATCAAGTTATCACAATAAGAGTGAATGGTTGCAATAAGATAGAAAGCGGCAGTAGGATGTGACGTAGCGTTGCCAGCTCGGCTGACGGGGCACCGTGCCAAAACGGGTCATTCGCGTGCTTACAAATCTAAATCCATGTACCAACAATGATGTATCAACGCATCCTCTTTACACGGCCTTTCGGAAGGCTATATCCGCCGTTCAAATACCGCTTGGTGCCGAACTTCAGCACGCTGTCATAATTTTCGTTGTACATAGCCAGCCTTGACGCGACATATCAATTTGATATAATCCGCTCGTGCACATCATCTCCATCAAAATGCTTCGCGAGTTCTGGCAAAAACATCCAGAGGCGGAAAATCTCCTACGCGAGTGGCACTCAGTTGTGGAGCACGCTGAATTCAGGGACTTCAACCATGTTCGTGAGTTTTTCAACTCCGCCGACTACGTGCCGCCTTATACGGTCTTTGATGTGGGTGGGAACAACTATCGCTTGGCCGTTATCGTCAGATACAGGTTCAAGAAGATATTTGTGCATAAGGTGATGACGCATCGGGAATACGATGACTGGAACAAGCTCTATAGGAAAGGCAAAGGCTAATCATGCGCGCAGCACACACTCAGTTCGACATCCGAGCCATTCAATCCTCTTGGCAGGCTTTTGATGCAATGGCGCATCTTCGCCCCATCCATGATAAAAAGAGTTATGACCGTATGGTGGCCCTGATGAATTCCCTGCTGGATACCGCCGGAGATGACGAAGACCATCCTCTGTCCGGCTTGCTTGATTTGGTTGGGGATATGGTCTCGAAGTATGAGCAAGAACATTACGCCATCGAGGCAGCAGAACCCAAGGATGCCCTGCGTTTCTTGATGGATGCTCGCGGCTTGAAGCAAGAAGACCTGTCAGCCGTTGTGCCACAGAGCAACCTGTCGGCAATCTTGGCAGGTAAACGAAAAATCAGCGCAACCTTGGCAGGTAAATTGGGCAAGTTATTCGGCATTAGCCCGGCTGTATTCGTGCCAGCCTAATTTGACTTGTGAATATTTTTCGATGACCGACATGTCCATGGTCGCGCCCACGTCTCCCGCGAAGAGGCGTTGGTCGTACACGACCTGAAGCAGGAAGCTCGGACTTCCGCCATTAACCGGCTGGCAGTGAATCACCGCCACGGCTTCTACCTCTTCTTGGCTCTTCCGACTCTGCTGAGAATTGTCTATTCTTTTACCACAAAGGCCAAACGTCTGTTAAACGCGGCAGGAAAAGTAAGCTCAGCACAGCATCGTACTGCTCGGCATGTATCTTCATTTCGCGTACTGCGGAGCGCGCCACAAAAGAGGATGACTTGGTGGCAACTACTTTATAGTGCTGCTGTGCCAATCCTGCAAGCCCCCATGTCATACGCAAAAATCTTGGTTTTATGTCGATCAATGCAGAATGGCTCCGGCATCTGGTAGTTCATCATCCATTTCGTCGTCCCATTCTTCGATCCGCAGGGGGTCGGAACACAGATCCCAGACCATTGACCTGTACTCGACATCGAACCATTCCCGGAACATCTTCAGTGTGCGTTGCCGGGGCCATTCGGATTCGTCAATTATCCAGGATCCAAGTATGTGTTCGAAAAACATCCGCCACCGCTTCTCAACCCACTTTACGGCATCCTCAGTGCAATCGATTGCGTCGACAGGGCTTTCGTAAGTCGGCACCAGGAATGCCTCGCTGTCATCGTTCGCATCTTCCAGTGTGAGCTCGATCGGATCCGGCCCTGCCCTTCTGACCCAATCTATGTAGGGCTGCTTGTAGCGCAGTATGACAACCGCCCTATTGATCTGAAAACGTGGCGGGTCAACATCCATAGATCATTCCTTTGGCAAGCGAACGGTTAGCCCTGAATCCACCCTCTCCCGCAATTCCTTGCCCGGCTTAAAATGCGGCACGTACTTGGCTGGAACCATCACGGACTTGCCTGTTTTTGGATTACGGCCCTTGCGTGGCGGCCTGTAATTCAATCCAAAACTGCCAAAACCGCGAATCTCTATTCTGTCTTTTTTTGACAGCGAAAGGGATATCGCATCAAGGATTTCCTTGACTACAATTTCGGTATCCTTGAGCTTGAGCTGGGGGTGCAGCTGGGCGAGGCGTTCAATAAGATCGGAGCGGGTCATTTGCAGGGTGGATTGATAGCTGGGCGGCGCGCGTCGAATTCTACCTCACCCAAAATAACAGCATTGGCGGTTTTTGTTTTACCATTCTGATGGAACGGGATTCAGGCTGGACGATCTGAAAGCCTCCTTCTCGGCCTTATGTAGCGCGCTACATAAGGCCGATTATGTAGACTGCTCGATTATGGAGAATAGCAACAGTGACTTCTCCCGGAAGCCAATATCTACGCGACTTCTCCGAAGAAATTGATTGTGCGAAGTCGACATAATTTCTGGAGCAAGGTAACTGCCTGTAAAAGCAAAATCGGTCGTTGATTTCCTGTAAGACCGCACAGGGGCTGGTAGCGCCGCGATGACAATCATGTGAGTGTCACCTCGCCAACAACTCCCGCCCCTTGGTGGATTGCGGATTATGTAGACCTTTGCATTAACGTCCTCCGCACCAGCCAAGGTCTTAGGCTGGGCGCAGAGCATCAAGTCCACATAATCAAGCAGTCTACATAATCGGCCTTAGCGGTCAGTGGATGCTTGAATAAAAGACTAACTTTTCGAGCTGCGGGAATGTCTTCTTCCGAGAATTTCGAGGGGCGATAACGACACAATAAAAATAATTTTTTCTCATTAGCAGATATTTAGAATTGGGAGTTACCTCTCTCGCGGATCAGAGAAATCAATGCCGATGACCTCTATGCCATCCACATCGGCACGTCGCTCAAGCTGCAACTCAACAGCCCGCGCCTGAATGATCGACACCACAGCCGAAAAGTCTATTAGCTCTCTCGTTCCGGGCATCTCCCAGTTTTTCTTCCTCCCTGTATGCCCGAGAACATAAATGCCATGGCGGACATTAGCAGGCCGAAGATACTGACCTATCAGTTGATTTTCGAGTCGCTCAAGCAAAACGGGTATTGTCCAGCTATCAGCAATCTTGACTTCGATCGGCAAAGAATTAAGCCTTGAGCGCTCAATACTGAGGTCTGGCTGCTGCTTCAGATCAACCTCTTTCTCCTGCACAACCCTGAACCAGTCAAGAGAGCGCTCGGATAATTTTTCGAGCAACCCTCCTCGAAATTTTTCTTCTTGGTCTTCTTTCCTAAGCCACAAACGGTTTGACGCATTCTCCGAACGCTCGACATGGTTTTTAATGTCCCTCAACAGCCGCACGACCAATCTGAATAACTGATAATCGGAACGGGGTTCGGAACAATATTGTTTTGCGAACACACGGACATCTCTAGGCTCCCACGGAGCATCATCCGCAAGCAGATATTTACGCCCATCCAGCAAATGCAAAATCCAGTCCCGGCTTGCGCTCAAAATCGGGACTTCAAGAAGGCTCCGCAATACTTCGTCGGCTTCAGGCTCTTTGCTTGCCCCCAGTATTTCCAGCAATCTGGAACGAAATCTCTGGGCATGGTCGCGAGCGCCGGGCGAATAGACTCCTCCGTTAGCCCGGTCAATATCTTCCGTTTCGCGAACGTATCGATGCGCCAACGAAATCAGTCGGGCCAATGCCTTCGGTTTGAGATACGCAGGATTGCTGATTTGCCGCTGCTCATCGTATCGTCCATGCATGACTGCACAGAGGCGAACTACCAGTTCGTCAGCCGTTTCATCAGCCTCCGTCAATATGGACTCAAGGTAATCGAGCGCTGCCGAGGCATCCAATTGAAGCCAGATATTCATCCAGTTAAACCATTGCGGCTGCTCCGTCGTATAGGTGGTAACTCTCGCCTTCGCAACATCACATAGTTCGGCGGCGGCACTCTCGTTTGAGCGCACAATCACAGCAAGGGCATATTCCAGCATTTTCGGGTTCAACGGATCACCAACCAGCAAATTGCTCATCACGATCCGCGCCAGCATTTGTACCGGCTCGCGCATCCATGCAAGCCGAGCGACAACGTCGTGTACATGCTCCATTTCCGCCGGGTAGTTCCACTCCCCCGTCACCGCCTTTCCCAAAGTGCTAGCGGCATCAACCGGTCGCACAGTCAACAGCGCAGGAAACCATTCAGGAAAACCGTTCAATTCATTGCAGGCATAGCGCACCAGCAAGTCCACCTCATCGGCAGTCAAACTCTCAAAATACAGATGGCCTTCGCGCCACAATGTTTGCAGCCCTGTCAGGCCGACAAACAAACGGTTATCAACCGAATCCCGTTCCTGCTTTTCGTGCGGCAGCATCGGTATAAATTGATTCCAACCCGTTACGCATCCCTGCTTGGCTGCGCCTGAAATTGTTTTGCCCCACTCTTTTTCGACCTTCCCCCAGTCGGAGCCGCCATATTGGCTGCTGCTATCTTTCCCGGCCAAACGGGCGAGATGCGCCAACGTATATGGATGCAACCCTTTACGCAGATCGCCCAGATGACGCCAAAACCATAACCGATCTTGAATTTTCCAACGAAACTTTCCGATACGGCGAACGCGCTCATCCCACCAATATTTCCTCAACAATTTATGGTGAAAATGCCTGTACCAAACCCGCATGAATGGCGCACGCAACCGGCTCCATGCGTATTGGCGGAAAACCTCTCCAAGCTCCGGACTACCCCATGCACAAGGCAATAGCTCCCAAACAGATTGAAGCAGAGGCCGCTTCCAGAGCATTTCTGCCGCAGTCTCCAGCGCCAAGCGGCGATCTGCAAGGAGCAAATCTCCTATTGCATCAGCCAGCAACCAATCCATATCTTCCGGAACTACCTCAATCGCCGTCCCATATCCACCGTGAACATGTGGGAGTGGATCTTTCCCGTGCTTGCCCCTATGCCTAGCGACACGCTCCCAGAAAAGCTGCCGCCTCAATTCGCCATGAATGGAAACCATTTGCTGAACTGACGGATCGCCTTCCCTGTGACTGGATAAACGATACGATTCGCCGTGATGCCCAACTTGCTCCAGTACAAAAACGGCAGAAATCACCAACCCCCGAGTCTCAGCGCTTAAACCTTGCCTCTCAAGCAAGCTCTGCAAACAAACCGGAATCAGGCTGGATGTCCAGAAAAAATGCTTGGATAACTCCGGCTCCGGCAACAGCGGAGGCGTCAAAAGGAGTTTTAATATCCCGTGGAGCAACACTTCCGCATCGGCGACATCCAGTTCCTCCCGCAACAAATTATTCAGGTAATAAGGCAAATCGACACTATGCTCGCGAACCTCGCCACTCCTGCGCATCAGCCCCAGCAACCCCTCTGCTCCAACCGCCTGGGGAAACAGCGCTTCGCACAATCGCGCCAAAAGCGTATTGGAAATTTCCGGAAGTGCCTGCCATAACTGCGCAAGCTGCTGGCGGTGGCTTGCTTCGTCTGTGTCGCGGATTACCGTCGCCACATAGGAGCGAAGATTGTCCGAAGTATCCAGATCGGAAAATATCTCCAGTGCGATCGGAATGCAGGCATGTAACTTTCCTGCGCGCACGACCATCAACAAGTCGGCACGTAAATCTTCGGCAATCGTTTTATCCCGCAGATATTGGTTGATCTCGTTCGTCAGCCCTGCATTTGCGAATCTGGCCAAGGCAGATTGATCCATGCTCAGGCGAACCCGATTGCGCCCCTGATAACGCTCGACCAGCTTGCGCAAAACTTTGCGCTGGTACTCCAGCGGCAAGGCAGCCGGATCGCCATGCGCAAGGTGAATCTCCGGGCAAGATTCCAGCATCCACTCTGCCAGCATGGAGCGCCATGGCTCCACGCCTTCTGTTATCAGCCATACTGCAACTGGCTTGAGTGAAGGGCGTATCACGCGCTGGCCATTGACCGTGGCAAACAAAAGCTCCCCCAACGCCTCTACTCCGCAGCTGCTATTCATCAGGCGGGCAATCCATGAGGCCGCCAGATAATCCGAGTGGTAGCGATGATGGAAAGACATCGCGCCATGACTGGCGGCATCGAACAAGGCACGATCCAGCAGAGCATGATGCTTTTGAGGCAGCCAATCCTCGGGCAAGACATCGGCAGGAGAAAGCAGCTTTTCTCCCGCAGCGTTGCCTGCATCCAAGATGCTGAATTTCAGCCTGCGGCAAAGCACCGTCGCAGCGGCAAGGAACTCCGCACCTTCACGGGCTTGCGCCGGAGTCAGGGAATCTTGTTTTTTCCGGCTGGGGACTTCCGCCAGCAATTTGGCAATCATGTACTCGGTCAACTCGGTCAGGTTGCCAAGATGCCCTTTGTCCACCCAGTATTCGTACAGGAATTCCACATCCAGCGGCCTCCCCGCAAAGGCCCATGCATTGTTTTCTTCCAGTGCGTCAATGAACTCCTTCGGGTTTCTCATCCCCCTTGCGCGGGCGTAATGCTCGACTTGCGAAGACGTTAACGGCAACAGTGTCACAACGAGAATTGGAGGAATATTATTTTCCTCCTCTCTGGCTACTGTGCTTTGCGGAGTATCCAGGCCGATTGACTGACTGCCTGTTTCTTCGATTTTGTTTACGACGCGGTCAATTCCAAAGCGTTGCAAGACGCCTTCTCGGTCAGCACCTGGCCGCCACTCGCTGATTCTTGAACTGATGACAAGTCTGGCGCGCCCCAAGGCTGGACCAACAGCCTTCTTCACCCGCTCCAGCGCCGTGAAAAAATCGTCAGTGCGCTTGATCTTGGACTCATCGACCGCATCGAGGAAGATAGTCGCTTCACCTTTTCCGTTTTTCCATCTGGCAAAACGACGCCCATCATCCTCGTCCAGTATGTCGGTTACGCCTTCATCTACAAGGCGGTTCAGTTCGAAAAAGAAACTGCTTGAGGATTGCCACGCTTGTTGGGCTCGCAGTTCTGATGTCTTGCCGCTACCAGGCTCACCAAGAATGACGACCAGCCGATGCTGCTGCAATTCGTCCCAGGTCTTACCGTATCCATGCCCCATCATTGCGCTCATGTAACTGCGCTGGGCGAGGTTCTCCGGCGCATCATCGGCCTGATATTCCTCAAACCTTCGATTAAGTTCGATGAAGGCGTGACTCATGGCAACCAGCTCAGCTCTCTCATTGCATTACCAAGGTGGCCTTGTCCGAGCGCACAGTGAAGACATTTTCCAACTGGGATAACTGATTGCTTTTAGCCTGATCCATTAAGCGGTTTCCCCACTTTTTATTGATCTGATTGTTTATGTTCGGAGCGAATAAAGCTCGTGAATTGACCGCTAGTTTTGCATGGCTCGACTTTACGGAAAAGTTACACTGCCCCTAAACTGCCGCCGGATAATAGTCCCTGCGATTGAGATGGGCAATGATGACACATTTAGATGAAATATTTAGGCCGTTGGATAAACTGCTTAGACGTGTCTCTAACAATGTCCTGAGCGGACAATCTAAAACGCCAATCTAGGGCTAGTCATCACCGTCCGCTTAGGCCGATTATGCAAAGTCATTGATTATGGAAAGTAGCAAACCGGAACACGCGCCAAGAGCTACTTGACAGCGCCCAGCGCTAATTTCGAGCTTTGCATAATCAAGGCATCTTGAAGGAGTTGATCAGCGAGTCAGGCGACATTCAGCCGGTTAACTTGCATCTGACACGGCACTTTGCGTAGTAGTGTGGGCCATAATGGTCTGCTGAAGTGGGGTTGCCACATCGGGCTAGGGTAGAAATTATGTTCAGCTCACATTTGCATCAAACCCTGCAATGCCGCTTATTTTCTGCCTCTCAGCGTAATCAGCTCCAAAACTTTACATAATCGCGAACTTTGCATAATCGGCCTTATGGAAAGCTTTGCATAAGGCCGATGACTGGACCTCGGCCACAGCGGACTGCTGCTGTAACTTACACTTGCTTCCGCTCTCGGCGCAGAAGCGGCCCTTCATGGTGGTTAATGCGCGCAAGATTATACAAAGCCACTCTGCCTGTACTATTATGCATATGCGGACAGGCAAAAAAGGTGATTCACAATTAATCAATTGGTTATGCAAAGAATGCGCGCCTCACCATTTTTAATAATACGGACCGGTGGGCCCGTCTAATAACTGTATGCCCCAATCTCACTGATCGCTTGAGCTATGACCGAAAAACGCACACTGATTCTTCCACGAACCAACGGAGCAACAGAGTCCATTGAGACAACACAGAGCCTGCTATTCGTTGGTGCTAACGGTTCAGGCAAAACCCGACTCGGCACATGGATTGAAATCCAATCGCCGCAGAGGCAATTGGTTCATCGAATTTCTGCCCAAAAGTCATTGTCGATGCCGGATTCGACGACGCCGGTTTCAATTGATCTTGCAGAAAAGAATCTCCTGTTTGGTCACTCTACCCACTCCTATGACAACAGAGCGGGCAGCAGGTGGGGAGGTAAGCCTGCCACTGCACTCCTAAGCGATTACGAGAAGTTGATGGTCTATCTATTCTCTGACGAGACTGAGAAAAACGCGAAATTCAAAGTTGCCTATAAGGCCAGCACTGGACGCATTGATCCACCGATAACAAAAATCGACCGAGTCAAGGAGGTATGGGAAAAGATTCTTCCTCATCGGGAACTGGTAATAGGCGGCTTAAGAATTCAAACGCGAGTTAAAGGTCAGGCAGACAAAATCTATAACTCATCCGAGATGAGTGATGGCGAGCGCGTCATTTTTTACTTAATCGGGCAATGTCTAGCTGCACCCAAAGATGGGATCATTGTTATCGATGAACCTGAGTTGCACCTTCACAAGTCAGTTCAAGCGCCGCTTTGGGCAGAAGTTGAAAAACTCCGAAACGACTGCCTCTTTCTCTACCTCACACACGACGTCGATTTTGCCGCTGCTCAGGAAGGCGCCGCACGAATCTGGCTAAAGTCTTTTGACGGAGCTTCTTGGGAGTGGGAGGCCATTCAACCCGATGAGAATCTACCGGACGACCTCTTGCTAGAGGTTCTGGGAAGTAGAAAGCCAGTGGTTTTTGTCGAAGGTAACAACGGTAGCTACGATGTATCCCTGTATCGAGAAATACTCCCTGGCTTTCTCGTTATCCCAAGGGGAAGTTGCTCGCAGGTGATCTTGTCCGTAAAAGCACTGAAAGCGAATACGCAGCTACACCATTTGAGCGTTTTCGGTATCGTCGATCGAGACCGAAGAGTTCCAGCGGAAATTACTGCACTGGAGGCGGATTCGATCTTTGTTCTGACCGTCGCGGAAGTCGAGAACCTTTTCTGCACTAGAGAAGTTATCGAGTTGGTTAGTCGACGCTTGGCTCGTGACCCAGCTTCTGATTTCCAGAAAGTCTCAGACGAAATATTTAGGCGCCTTCAACAAGAACTGGATACGCAGGTATCGCTACGCGTTGCAAGTGAAGTTCAATTCCAGCTCAGTCAGTTTGATCTAAATATTAGAGGCGCCGGGCCATTGGTGGCGGCATTACAAGCACTATCCAACAGCATCGATGTGAATGCCCTATATGCCCAGTGGATAACTAGATTCAATGTAATCGTCTCTACACGCGACTTTGAGCAGTTGCTTGAGGTTTACAACCGGAAGTCGCTAGCTAGCCAAGCTAGCAGCGCCCTTGGATTAAGGAGTGGCGAATTACCTGAACTGGTAGTTAGATTAGCCCGAGGCGAATGCCGCGACGAGATACGACTGGCATTGAAAAGATACCTTGGGGCCTTTGGTGTTCATGTGGCATAACACTGCGCTCCAAGGGACGCTGCGCGATAAAGCCGCGCAGCGCCCTTGAGCTTGGACGTTAGGTTCACATGACTATCCCCACCGAGACCTACGAAGCTGTCTTTGACCAATACTCCGCCGCGATGAGGTGGATGGCAGGACTTGGGATCAAACTCAATCCGGGAAGAACCTCTCACTACGAAAAGATCGTTGGGCAGTGGAAGGACGCTTACAAAACTGCAACTGCGGATGAAGGGCAACAAATATTTACGGACTTTGTCAGTTCAATGTTTGAGGTGTTTGACTTTGTGAGCATCTACAAAGCATTCGAGGGCGTCCCGGCCCATCAGCTCACATCTATCATTGGGAAGCTTCAAAAAGGTGTGAATGGGCCAATCAACGCAGCAGACGAAACACCCGACTCCACCGCTGCTCGCAATTTCCTTTTCGAAGCCGCAGTCGCGGCAAAGGCCCATCGCCCTGATAAAGGTATTGAAGCCATTCTCGACGCGAGGTCTGATACTGGTATCAGCCTGAATGGGAAGAAGTTATGGGTCGAGTGCAAGCGCGTCACAACCGTCGGACGGATTGAAAGCAATGCTCGAAAGGCTTCCAGTCAGCTAGAAACGATACTTGCGGGGGAGGTAGGTTCTGGCCACCGTGGAATTGTCGCCTTGGATGTTTCGAAAATCTTGAATCGCGGCGACAAGATTTTTGTGACGCGGAACGATAGAGAACTGTTGGCATCAGTGGATCGCATAATGGATCAGTTCATTGAGGAACACTCTCATATCTGGCAGCGTGTCTACGAGAGAAGGCACAAGAAGATCATCGGAACGATCATCAGATTCTCATTCATAGCTAGCTCGGAAGCTAGAAATCTCTTGGTGCATGCTTCGCAGTGGGCTATGAACCCGCGTCTGGGTGTCGCCACGAGTGACGAGCAGATTCAAAGGCAGCTCGTTGCCACGCTCGCGACCACGCCGTGAAATGCGAACCTAACCCGGTTGCAGGCGACGCGCAAGAAGCCGCGCGCGCCTGAACCGGAACGTTCGCTGAAGGCAACATTGATGTCTGCTTTGGTTAGCTATAACACTAAAGGTACCGGAGTCGAATTGTTTTGAGCGGTGGTTGGATACCCCCACACCTATGGCCGGTGACGATCCATACCGGCCGTTGGCCCATCTGAATGCCACTGGCGGCAATGGCCGAATTCCTGTCCGTCGCATCCTCGGCCTTATGCAATCACCATACCTGCTCGCCATCACATTTGGCGGTCAGCGTGTCGCCATCTGAAACACCGACGACTAGGCAAAACAGAATTGTCCCAATAGCTGGTGGCATACAACTCCTGATGGGTAATCAAGTCGATATGCGCGGTACATCCTGATGCAAGGATTGCGCAAACGTAGTGAGCTTTGTCCGTAATCGCTCCGCTGCGTGTTCATCCAGCCCGGTGAACATGTGGCACAACACCAGATTGTCCAGGCCATCCTCAAATTGGGAGGCTACATCGTCCAGTACTATCCATGGCGCGGATGTCTGGCTGGTGTTGACAAGATATCGCTCGATCTCGTGCTGCCTACAATACTTTATGGATAATCCAATGACCGGTGTGACTCCGACGATTCTGTCCGCGATGTCAGCCGAGAACATTTCTCGCAAGGCGTTCAGGTCCTTCTTTTCGCGCAGGCCAGCGGAATAACGATCTCCCAGCCGGGGAAGCCTCGCATGACCGTTTCGAAACGGTCGATCTGGCAATATTCAGAGCAATTATGTCCCAAGAAGGTTGAGCGGAGTACGCCGTCAATGTCGAGAAATACGATCATGCATCCTGCCTGCTCAATGATTGCTGTAGGGTGAATATACATCACAGACCCATACCGTAATATAGACCGAATTGCATAGATAATTCGGTCTAGTCTAGTGGTGACTTTCGTTTGGTTAGGACTATCAGGCAGATGCCTAGATACTTTTGGCTATTGCCGCCAAAGAGGAATTGCTCAACAATCAGCGTCGCAACTTCACTAACCACCGGAGACGAAACCATGAACCGCAAAGAACTGATCGACGCACTCGCAGCAAAGACCGGCAGCACCAAGGCTGATGCAGACCGCAATATCGCGGCCCTGATCGACATCATTACCGACACCCTGAAAAAAGGCGACAACGTGGCATTGGTTGGTTTCGGTACGTTCGAAGTGCGCAAGCGCGCAGCACGCACTGGGCGCAACCCCCAAACCGGTGCCGAGATCAAGATCAAAGCGGCCAAGGTTCCGGCATTCAAGGCTGGCACAGGGCTTAAGTCAGCAGTCAACGGCGGCAAGAAGTAATTGTTTCATTAGCAACCACCAGTATGTCTGGTGGTTGCGTTGTTGAAGCATCAATACTCTTCTCTAGGCGTCAACAGCCATCAAGATGAAAGATTCAATGTGACGGCTCGAAAAAGTTGAAAGCGGACATCACGGCTGGCTACGCCGAACGGTGAAAAGACATGAACAACATGTCTTCCTCTATTGGCATTGTCAATTGCCCAGAACCTTTGCTGCCCTCCCCAAATCCATCCCCTCGCTTGGCGGCATGCCGTTTCGGCATAGATTCAGTTCGTAATTCAGCACAAGGTCCGCTTTGCCACCCGCCTTCGTTGGCGCGTTCGGTTGCACCAGTTTGACTGCGAGGCGGCTGCACCCTTCCTGGTTGTATTTCTTGATTGTTGACACCTCGGCTCTGACCGGATCGAATGCGCCGGTTGCT
>Ga0209211_10008543_pt1 | contig 13963 bp, 15 predicted proteins | sample RifGroA2_FD_183992 | JGI IMG/M metagenome (GOLD analysis project Ga0209211, IMG submission 183992) | Groundwater microbial communities from Rifle, Colorado, USA - Groundwater A2 (SPAdes) (version 2) | ecosystem: Environmental > Aquatic > Deep subsurface > Groundwater | place: Rifle, Colorado...
GCGCTGCTGCCTCCATGACTCCAAGAGGCGGCGCGCGGTGGTGTAGCGATCGGCATCACCGTCCTCCTCAGGGAGCTCCAGTCGGACGAAGTTATAGGAGGAGCGCGCGCACAGCTGCGCGCGAGCGGAGGCGGAGATGATATCGTAGGGGGGGCAGAGCGCGTCGCTTAAGCGCACGCGCTCCAGGTCATACCGGAGGGCCCGAAACGGCGCAATGGCCACCATGGTGTCACGCAATCGGCAATCGGCAATCGGCAATCAGCTCAACACCGTTGACGTTCTTGCTGACTGCTGACTGCTGACTGCTGACTGCTAGGTTCATGGGCGGCGCCCGCGGGGATGACGATGTCGCTGATACAACACGGAATCCAGACCGCCACGACCACCACCAGGAACACCGGGAACACCAGGTGCATGTCGCTCATCCACGACGTGAAGCCGAAGGAGACCAGATAGAGCAACGACGCCAAACTGCTGACAAACACATGCGCGCCATGCGAGAACACGGAGCCTCCCGCCACCCGCTCTTCAAACAGCAGCCCCCCGACGACGCCCAGCGCCGCAAACGGGACCACCAGCGTGGGGTGCTCGATGAGGCAGACGTGCAGCTCCATCGCCTGCCCCAGTATCCGTCCGCCGAGAAAGGGGAAGATGTAATCGGAGAACCCGCACGGAATGAGCGTGCCCAACAGGCCGACGAGCAGCGTCTTGAGCCACTTGCGCTCGTAGCGCCAGAACACCGAGGTGGTGGCAATCGCGCTGAGGGCCACGTGCAGGGGATGCAAGAGATGGAAGGAGCCGTGCGCCTGGACGGCGAGCGCCTCCGGCTTGGCCGTGCCGACATACCACACCGCGCCCATCGCGATCAGGGAGCTGATGAGGGTGTAGGGCAGGTGATGGCCCAGCTCGACGAAGATCCGATCAAGCCGCTGTTTCATCTGAATGGGTTCAACTGCTCTGTCGAAAACCTCAGGTGTGTGTCATGTTCACATTCAACGAACTTTTTTGTCGAACCCTGTGCCGATGACGGCGCCGACGGTGTTGGCGATCACGTCGCCCCACTCCGCGGACCGGTAGCCGAGCACGCCTTGTATCCCCTCCAACAGCGCGCCATAGGCGATGGAGAACCCCAGGGCAAGGAGAAGTTCCGATGATCGGCTGAAGGCGGAGGCGTGCGCCGCACGCCGCAGGCACCACGCGAACAGCGCATACTCGCAAAGATGCGCCAGCTTGTCAAGGTAGCCCACCGATATGCCGGGAGTCGGCGGGAGCACCGCCAGCACGGCGATGGCGACGGCGTAGCCGCCGGTGACGGCCCACCAGATGCGGGGACTATTTCGACGGACAGGAGGGCTTGTCACAGCCGGAGGGCTTGCAGGAAGAGGCGGTCGTCGAGGAGGCTGGCTTGTCCTGAGCCGCGCCGAAGGACTGGTCCTTTTTCTTGGCCTCGTGGTAGCTCTTGCTGCGGTAGTCGGTGATATAGAACCCGGAGCCTTTGAACAGCAAGCCGCCGCCCCGACCGAGCAGCCGCTTAAGCCGGCCTCCACACTTCGATCGAGGACATTTCGTCAGCGGCTTGGCCGTGATCGATTGAAACGCTTCGTGCGTCTTGCCGCACTTCTGACACTCATACTCATACGTCGGCATCTTCTTACGCGCTCCCGTCAAACGTTTTGGTCAATTCTTCGAGGAGCTGCCGCTGCCGGCCCGTCAGGCGCGTGGGCGTCTGGACGACGACCCGCACCAGCAGATCCCCCACCCGACCGCCATGCACATCCGGAAGCCCTTTGCCCCGGATGCGAAAGACCGTCCCGCTTTGCGTGCCGGCGGGAATCTTCATCGACACGCGCCCGTTGAGCGAGGGCACCTCGACCTCCGCGCCCAACGCCACCTGCGGCAGATGCACCGGATACTCCACGATGAGATGCGAGCCTTCGCGTTGAAACACCGGATGCGGCGCAACACGGATCAACACGTAGAGATCGCCGCGGCCCCGCGTGCCGCCCTCGCCCTCCCCGGCGAGGCGCAGCCGCATGCCGTCTTCGATGCCGGCGGGAATCTTCACGTGGATCTTGCGCTCAACGGCCACGCGGCCCTCGCCCCGGCAGTGCGGGCACGCTTTCTTGAGGCTGCTGCCCCGCCCGCCGCAGGCATGGCAGGTGCGCGCGATCACCATGAAGCCCGCCGATTGGCGGATCTGCCCGGCGCCCCGGCACGTCGAACAGCTGATCCGCTCCCCGCCTTCGCCGCGGCAGTCGGCGCACACTTCCCGACGGGGAATCATTACGGTCTTCGTCAGACCCTTGGCCGCCTCCTCGAAGGCAATCTCCAGCTCATAGCCCAAATCCGCTCCGCGGCCGCTGCGCCGGGTCCCCCCGCCGCCGAAGAGATCGAAGGCGCCGCCGAAGAGCTGCTCAAAGATCGACCCGCCCCCGCCGAATCCCAGATCCTCGAAGATGCTGGCGAAATCCGCGCCCCGGAAGATGTCCTCCGTGGAGTAGCGCTGATCGAACCCGGCGTGGCCGTACTGGTCGTAGACCTGCCGCTTCTGCGGATCCGAGAGGACGGCATACGCCTCGGAGAGCTCCTTGAATTTCTCCTCGGCGTCTTTCTTGTGCTCGGCGGGCACGCGATCCGGGTGATGCTTCATGGCCAGCGCCCGGTACGCCTTCTTGATCACGTCCACCGAGGCGTTGCGCTCCACCCCCAGAATCTCGTAATAATCCCGCTTCGTCACCGGCGTCACTTGTCGTCTTCCACTTTGAAGTCGGCGTCGACGATATTCTCTTTGCCCCCGCTCTTTCCTGCCGTTTCTTCGGCTTTCTCTTGTCGCTTGTCGCTTGTCGCTTGTCCCTGGCTTTTCTTGTAGATCTCCTCCGCCAGCTTGTGGGACGCCTGCATCAGCTCATCCGTCGCGCGCTTGATCCGCTCGACATCGTCGGAAGCCAGCGCGTCTCTCAACGCCTTGGACTTCGACTCGATGGCCTCGCGGTCCGACGACGAGAGCTTGTCGCCGAATTCTTTCACGCTCTTCTCGGTCGTGTAGACCAGGCTGTCCGCCTGGTTCTTGGCCTCGGCCAGCTCCTGCCGTTTCTTATCGGCGTTGGCGAACTGCTCCGCCTGCTTGACCATCGTCTCGATCTCGTCTTTCGAGAGCTTCTCCGGCGCGGTGATGCGGATGGATTGCTCCTTGCCGGTCCCCAGGTCTTTGGCTGAGACGTGGACGATGCCATTGGCGTCGATATCGAACGTCACTTCGATCTGCGGCACGCCGCGCGGAGCCGGCGGAATCCCCACGAGGTCGAAGCGGCCCAGTTCCGTGTTGTCGTTGGCCATCGGCCGCTCGCCTTGCAGCACGCGGATGGTCACGGCCGGCTGGTTGTCCGCGGCCGTGGAGAAGACTTGGCTCTTCTTCGTCGGGATCGTCGTGTTGCGCTCGATCAGCTTGGTGGCCACGCCCCCCAGCGTTTCGATCCCCAGCGAGAGGGGGGTGACGTCAAGCAGCAACACATCCTTCACCTCGCCCTTCATGATGGCCGCCTGGATTGCCGCGCCCATCGCCACGCATTCCATCGGATCGACGCCTCGCTCGACGTTCTTGCCGGCCGCTTGCTCGACGAACCGCTGCACCACCGGCATGCGGGTCGGCCCGCCGACGAGGATGATGCGGTCGATGTCGGACGGTTTGAGCTTCGAATCGCTCAGCGCCCGCTCCACCGGACCGCGGCAGCGGTTGATGATCGGCTCAATCAAGCGCTCAAGCGTCGTCCGGCTCAGTTTCATCGTGAGGTGCTTCGGTCCCGACGCATCGGCGGTGAGAAACGGAAGGTTGAGGTCCGTCTCCAGGACGTTCGAGAGCTCGATCTTCGCCTTCTCCGCGGCATCGCGGATGCGCTGCACCGCCATCTTGTCGTTGCGCACATCGATGCCTGATTCTTTCTTGAATTCCGTCGCGATGTGGTCGATCAAGGCATTGTCCATATCGGTGCCGCCCAACTGGGTGTCGCCGTTGGTCGACTTCACCTCGAAGACACCCTGCGCCATGTCCATGATGGTCACGTCGAGCGTCCCGCCGCCCAGGTCGAACACCAGGATCTTCTGTTCCTTGCCGGTCTTGTCCAGCCCGTAGGCCAGACACGCCGCGGTCGGCTCGTTGACGATGCGCAGGACTTTCAGACCCGCAATCTCGCCGGCGTCCTTGGTCGCCTGCCGCTGGTTGTCGTTGAAGTACGCCGGCACCGTGATGACGGCTTCCGTCACCGTCTCACCGAGGTGGGCCTCGGCATCCCGCTTGACCTTCTGGAGGATGAACGCGGAGATTTGCTGCGGCGTGTACTCCTTGCCGTAGATGCGGTAGACGTGGTCGGTGCCCATCTTGCGCTTCGCCGCGAGCACCGTCCCTTCCGGGTTGGTGGCCGCCTGGCGGCGCGCCGGCTCGCCGACGAGTAGCTGGCCATCCTTGGTCAGGGCCACGTACGAGGGAAACGCCTTCCCCCCCACGCTGGTGCCCTCGGCCGAGGGCACGATGGCCGGCCGGCCGTGCTCCATGACGGCGCACGCCGAGTTCGAGGTTCCCAGATCAATCCCAATCACTTTGGCCATTTGCTCCTCCTTGATTCAGAGTTCAGCACACAGCAGTTAGCACACAGCACATAGACGGTCGTCAGGCTTGTTTCGGATCGCCAGACTCGTCTTTTCTGTCTGCTGTGGGCTGTGTGCTGTCTGCTGCTTTTGCCGCCACTTTCACCATCGCCGGGCGCAGGACTTTTCCGTGCATCGTGTAGCCGACCTGCACTTCCTCGACGATCATCCCCTCGGCCTGCCCATCGCTCGCCTCAACCTGCTCGACCGCTTCGTGCTGGTGAGGGTCAAAGGGCTGTCCAATCGTCGCAATCCGCGCAACACTTTCCTTCTGCAACACGCCAAGCAGCTGTCGATAGATCAGATGCACGCCTTGCGTGATGGCGTCGGCTTCAGGACGTTGATCAACCGCCGCCACCGCCTGATCCAGGCTGTCAATGATCGGCAGCAGTTGCCGGATCATGGCCTCGGCGGCGTACTTGCCGGTTTCCTCTTTCTCCCGTTGGAGCCGTTTCTTGGTATTGTCCACATCGGCCAGCACCCGCAGGTAGTCGGCCTTGGCCTGCTGCAGCTCCTGGCGCAGCCGCTCCACTTCAGCGGGGGCCTCCTCCGGCTCCTCCTTGCCACGCCGGTCGCGGATGATGTGCCCGGCCATCAAATCGACGCCCCTCCGTGCAGCCACTCGGTCATCGATTGCGCCATCCCGTCCACGAGCGTCCTGAGCGAGCGGTAGTCCATGCGCTTGGGTCCCAGCACGCCGACGCTGCCCACGGCTTGCCCGCCGATGGAAAACGTCGCCGCCACGCAGCTGCACTCATCGAAGCCGGCCAACTGCACCTCCGGCCCGATGCGCACCTGCACCCGCCGGCCGACGGTGATCTGCCGAAGCGAGGGCAACAGCGCGTCCTCCGACTCGAGGCACTTGAGCAATGCGTGCGCCTTGCGCGGATCGCGGCGAAACTCCGGCTGCGCGATGACGTAGCTGGTGCCGTCCAGAAACAGCCGCTCATCCGGCTCGGTGGATCGCACGTGCTGCAGGATTTCCAGCGAGCGCTTGACCATGTGATAGAACGAATCGGTCTCCGCCAGCAGGCGCCGCTCCAGCGACCCCAGCAAATGGTCGAAGGGCAGCCCGGTCAACTCGGTATTCAGGAAGCGCACCAGCGACCCGACTTCATCGCGCGTGATCGACTCCTCGATGTCGATCACGTGGGAGGCGATCATCTCCTCATCCGCCACCAGCACGCAGAGCATCTTGCGCACCCCCAAGGGAACCAGCTCGATCTGCCGGACGCGGCCCTGCGTCACGGTGGGCGCGACGACAAACGCCGCCTGCTGCGCCATCTGGGAGAGGATCGAGGCGGCTCGCTCCAGCGCCGGTTCCAGGTCCAGCTCATCCTGGCCCAACACGGCGGCCAGCTGCCGGACCTCCTCGGCGGACGGGCGGCGGGTACACATCACCGCATCCACGTAGACCCGGTAGCCGAGGTCGGTCGGCACGCGGCCGGCCGAGGTATGCGGCTGCTCCAGCAACCCCTCCCGCTCCAGTTCCCCCATCACGTGGCGGATCGTCGCGGAACTGAGCGACTGGCCCAGCTTGCGGCTGATCAGCTTGGATCCCACCGGAGTCGCCGTTGTGACGTACGACTCTACGATCGTCTCAAGAATGCTGTTTCTTCTTCTCTCTAAATCAGTTGCGTTCATCTCACGTCACTGTTAGCACTCTAAATCTTAGAGTGCTAACGTCAAGTGTAGCCAAACACTGGTGGGGTGTCAAGGGAAAACGGAAGCGCCCTACGCGTTATCTGGGCGCGTCGGAGAGATGCTGAGTGATGGTTTCGAGCAGCCGCTCAAGGCCGTCCCCCCGGATGGCGGAGATCACGACAGCCTCCGGCAGCTGCCGCTGCAGCATGGCCGCGCCATCTTGAGCGGTCACCTGGTCGCACTTGTTCAACGCCGTCACGAGGGGTTTCGTCTCCAGCTGCAAGGCGCGCAAGACGTCCTCCACCGCCTCGATCTGCTCCAGCGCTTGGGGGTGGCTGGCATCCACCACATGCAGCAGGAGGTCGGCATCGCGGGTTTCCTCCAGGGTGGCCGTGAACGCCTCGATCAAGTGATGCGGCAGGCGGTGCAAAAATCCCACGGTGTCAGTCAGCACCACCGTCAGGTCGCCGGAAAGCCGCAGGCGCCTGGCCAGTGGGTCCAGAGTGGTAAACAGCCGCTGCTCCGCCGGGCTCTGCGCGCCGGTGAGCCGATTCAACAGGGTCGTTTTGCCCGCGTTGGTGTACCCGACCAATGCGACCACGGGAACCCGCGCGTCTTTGCGCCGTTGGCGCGTGGCTTCACGCCGGCTCCCGAGCTTCACCAACTCCCGGTTGAGGCGGCTGATGCGCTCTCGAATCCGGCGGCGATCCACCTCCAGCTTCTGCTCACCGGGGCCTCTCGTGCCGATCCCGCCTCCGAGGCGCGACAACAGCACGCCCTTTCCCACCAGCCGAGGCAACAGATACCGCAGCTGCGCCAGCTCGACCTGCACCTTCCCTTCCTGGGACTTGGCGCGCTGGGCGAAGATGTCCAGGATGAGCTGGGTGCGATCGATGGTCTTGATCCCCACGATGTCTTCGATGTTGCGCTGTTGGGCCGGCGAGAGCTCCTCGTTGAACACCACGACGCGAGCCTTGGTGTCATGGACCTGCTGATGAATCTCCTCGAGCTTGCCGGAGCCGATCAACGTCCCGGCGATCGGATCGTGCCGCCTGACCGGCACAGATCCAGCCACCTCGCATCCGGCTGACCGAGCCAATTCTTCCAGCTCGCTTGCCTCATCAGACAGCGACCAGGCGTGATGAGCCCTGCCTGGTTTGCGGCGATCGAACTCAATGACGACGAGTAGCGCGCGTTCCATCTGACACCCCTCGTGCTGCTCCAATCCTAAGCAGGGGTGTCAGATGGGCCCGCGGTTTTGATTTCGAAATCAGCGGGCCCACCTCACACCTCGGCCATCAGGTTCAACATTCGCTCAACGGTCGTTTCCACTCTTTCGTGAGCGGCCAGCGTCACCCACTGGATCCGAGGGTTGGCGCGGAACCAGGTGAGCTGGCGGCGGGCGTAGTGGCGCACCTGTTGTTGCCACACGCGAATGGTCTCCTCCCGAGAGACCTCGCCGTTGAGATAGGCTTCGAGGAACCGCAACCCGTGCACCTTGGAGGCTGTCAGGCTCAATGACACCCCGCGCAGCCGGCGCACCTCATCGAGCACCGCTTCATCCTGGATCATCTGTTCAACCCGCCGGTTGATCCGCTCGTACAGCTCTTCCCGCGGGCGCGTCACACCCACCACAATCATCTCAGACGTTGCGCGGTCAGTTTCAGCGAAGCGCTCGGCTTCCCCCCAACTGCCCCCGGATGCATGGTACCACAAGCGCGACAGCGGTTGCCCCGTCACTTCGTAGACCTCAAGCGCGCGGACGACCCGCCTCGCATCGTGCGGATGGATCTTCGAAGCCGCCACCGGATCGATGCGGGCCAGCCGCTGATGATGGGCTTCGCTTCCATCCGCCCGAATCGCCTCCCACAGTCGAGCCCGGAGACTGAAGTCGGCCGGCGGGGCTTCGCATAACCCGTGGGTCAGCGCCTTGAGGTATAAGCCGGTCCCTCCAACAAGCAGCGCCGTGTTTCCTCGACGCTGGACGGCCTCGATCGCCTCCAGCGCCATCGCGCGATACCGGCCCGCGCTGAACGACTCGGTCGGCTCGATGCAGTCCACCAGGTGATGCGGCACGGCGGCGCGCTGCTCCAACGCTGGCTGCTGCGTCAAGGCGGCCATGCCTCGATACACCTGCATCGAGTCGCAGCCGATGATCTCGGCGCCCAGCCGCTTGGCCAGCTCGATCGAGACGTCAGTCTTCCCGACCGCCGTCGGCCCAACCAACGCGATGGTCTGCAGCATTGACGAGGCGTCAGTGACAAGCGACAGGCGACAAGCGACAAGCAGCTGCGGTCGCGAGGCGACCAAACAACGTGTGCGCCGTCACCCGCGCGATCGCCACGTCCACGAACTCCCCGACCAGCTCAGGCGGCCCCTCCACGATCACGCCGTGGTTGCCGCGCGTGCGCCCGAAGAGCTGCCCAGGTTGTTTACCCGGCCCCTCGATCAACACCTCAACCGTCCGCCCTTCAATCCGCTGATGCCGCGTGAGTGACGCTGCATCCTGCAGCGCCAGGAGCGCCTGATTGCGCGCCTCTTTCACCCCTTGCGGCACGTCATCCTCCCGGGCTGCGGCATCTGTGCCTGGCCTCGGCGAGTACTTAAAGATGTAGGCGTTGTCGTACTCCACCTCGCGCATGAGGCTGACCGTCTGCTCGAAGTCATCCTCGGTCTCACCGGGAAACCCGACGATGATGTCCGTCGACAAACTGATCTCAGGCACGCAGGTACGTAGGCACGCTATTTTTTCAAGGTACGCCTCGCGGGTATAGCCGCGCCGCATCGCCCGCAGGATGCGTGTTGAGCCGGACTGCACCGGCAGGTGCAGCGACTCGCACACCGATGGACAGTCGCGCATCGCCTCGAACAGCCTCTCTGTCGCGTCAAACGGATGGCTTGTGGTAAACCGTATACGCACCGCCGGCGAACGTGCGGAGCGCCCCAGCGGCCGGCGAGCGAATTGCGAGCTCAGTGAGCCGGCAGCGAATCGTTCTTGAGCAGCGGCCACCTGTTCGATCGCGCCCTTGCCGGGCGCGGAGTTGGTGGCCGCTTCGCTGCAAGGCGAGCGCCCGGAGCGAGCATCTGAGCGAGCGGACGCTGTGGGCGCGACGCACTGGTGGATTGCGCCATCGATCATGCGCAACAACTGCGGGAAATCCAGAAGCGTTTCGGGATCATCTTCCAATAATCGCAGTCGCCCCAGCGGTCCCTTGTAACCGGAGCCGTCCGGAAACCGCTTGCCGTAGGAGTTCACGTTCTGCCCAAGCAGGGTGATGTCCCGGTAGCCGGCTGCCACCAGCGTCTTGATTTCTTCAACGATCTCCTCAGCCGGACGGGAAATTTCCTTCCCGCGCGTCATCGGCACGATGCAGTAGGTGCAGCGCTTATCGCATCCTTCCATGATCGTGACGAAGGCCCTGACGCTGGGCCTGTGAAAGTCATGCGAAGGCTTGTTGTGGAGAGGACGGAAAGGCCGGCTGATGGCAATAACCTTCTGTCCTCCTCCGATCCCTTCCGTTGGGCCCAGCGTCACCCCCCTGCTCAGATTTGGAGCCCCCGCGTAGCGGGGCGACAAATCTAGGGGGGTCACCTCGCGTTGCTGCCTTCGCTCCTGTATTTCTGCCAAGAGGTACGGCAGATCGTACAGCTCCGCCGGCCCCGCGATCAGGTCCACCGCCGGCAGCCGCTTGAAGATTGCCTCCTGATGCAGTTTCGCCATGCACCCAATGATCCCCAGCACGAGATCGGGCCGCTCGCGCTTGAGGACGGATAGCTCCCCCATCTTCCCGTACGCCCGCTCCTCCGCATGAGCCCTCACCGAGCAGGTATTGAGCAAGATGACGTCAGCAGCTTCCGGCTGCTCCGCCATCTCATACCCCTGGCTCGTCAGCATCCCGAGCACTTCCTCACTATCGCGCTCGTTCATTTGACACCCATAGGTTTGCAGGAACACCCGACGGCTATTCATCACAGGGTTCCTGCAAACCTATGGGTGTCACCCCCCTGCTTAGATTTCGACCCCCGCGATTTTGTTTCGCGAAGCGAAACAGCGGGGGGAGAAATCTAGGGGGGTGATTCGTGGCGTTGTGCATAAATCCTCACCAATTCTTCCTTCTGCTCTCTCGTCAACTTTTTCAACTGCCGTTCCGCGTCCAACGCCCGCTTGTAATACCGATACGTCTTCGCATACACCACCGCCACCGGCCCCCGCCCTCGAAGATACTTGGCCCCGTTTCCAGCATTATGCAGCTTCAGGCGCTTCTCAAGGTTGTTGGTCGATCCCGCGTAGTAGGTCCCGTCCGCGCATTGAACGATGTACGCCTGGTAGCTCGCGTACCGCTTCAAAGGTGCTCTCATCTTTCATTCGTTAGCGGCCGCAGACCGTGTCGAGGGAACAGCCATACGTAACAATCGCAAGACGCTTCTTCATCTTAGAAATGCCTGTCCCTCAATGCCCGGCACCTTATCGAAATCAAGAACCTTGCAGTTTGATGATCTCCGTAATAAATCCGTTCCCTACCAACACCTGAAACCCTTCTAACGCCAACCGATCTACCCCGTAGACCAAGTACCCTGTCTGCGTGGTATCCATCACCTGTTGGGTCGGAGGTCCCCAACAAAACAAGGCGGTACTATACGATCGCCCAATCCAATCCTTCCCTGGGTGTAAACAAAGATCTGCGGCGGGATCTTTCTGCGCTGAGTATCCCGGCCCATAAGCCGATAAACCGTAGTAGGCAGCTTGCAGTCTGGACTGTTCCACTGAAGCGCATCCAATCAGGACTCCAAGAGTTAGCAGCTCTAGGACGATGGCTACCTTGCCTACCGATCCATGCGATAAGGTCATCGCGTGCCTGCCCCCCTCCCCACTAAAAGGTCGGACCAAAATTCCGGTGCCACATTACTATTTCCCGAAGCGGGCCTTCCCATCCTCTGCGGCAACCGTTTGAAGTGCGCCAGTTCGAAAATTCATTTCTAAGATCATCACGCCACCCAACAGGTGCCGGTACGTTCGCTCGTAATACTGGGCTAACGTCTCTTTCCCATCCCACTTTAAATCTTTTCGCATCACTACAAATCGGGTGATTCTCCGAGGCAAATGCTTGAGAAGGAACACCGCCTCGTTCACAACAGCCATTTTCGCGCTGGGCATGTTTCTGCCGCGCGTCCAGCGGTAGTTCTTGCATTCTCCCACATAACGTCCATTCTCTGAGACGAGATCGAACTTGTGCAGTTTAGTGGGTTTCCCGATCGGAAGCGCTTGATCGAGCTTAAACCTCACTCCGAAATACTCACCCAGCACGGTTCCAGCCTTCATCTGAAACGCCTTTCCTTTTGCTGGGTCCTTTCGGTTATCGGACGACATCTATTTCACTCATAACCGTTTAGCTTCCTCAGCAACTTCAAGGCCATCTTGCGCCAGTGCCACATACGGTCATCCGAATGACCGTACGTATACAGACTTTTTCATGTGGCGAGCTTTTGAAAACGACCATACACAAACTTCTGCACAGCACCAGATGGCGTCTTGTGGTCTTCTTCCACTGCTTCGAGCAAACGAAAGCTGCTGCCCAATTCCGCTTGCAGCGTGTCAGGACTGTATCTGACCACCTCCAGCCCGCTGCAGCGCGGCGGCCCTTGCAGGGAGAAGGTCGCCAGGACGGCCTGCCCGTCCAGCTTAAGCGCCTCGCGCATGATCGTCGCGTAGCGGCGGCGATCCTCCGTGTTGGTGAGAAAGTGGAACACGGCGCGGTCATGCCACAGATCATACGAAGCGCTGGGAAGCTGGGCGTGCGTGATATCTGCCGCGATCCAGGTCACACACTTCGCCTCGTCACCGAGGCGCGCTGTCGTGGCAGCAAGCGCACGGCTTGAAATGTCCAGCACCGTCACGTCACGAATACCCCTTGCCAGCAAGTCATCCACCAGCGTCGAAGCTCCGCCTCCCACGTCGATGATACGACTCGCTGCCGAGAGTCCTGTGTGTTCCAATAAGCTGAGTGACATTTTCAAATGAGGTTGGTACCAACTCACCTCTGTTGGGCGCTTCTGCTGGTAGATCGTTTCCCAATGAGTTTTCTGTTCCATCTGAACTACACCCCTGACAGCGCCACCTGGAATCCTTCGGCAAGCGCCTCTAGCACTTGGTTGGCGTGCTCGGCAACTGCCGGCTGGGGTGCCTCAGAAAGTCCAGGTAGTCTACTCCTATGGTCATCCATAAGTGATTAAAAGAACGCTTTTCTTCATGTCATACTACGCTCATCGCTATCGGGGTAATCGCGTACAACACCTTCAAATCGTGTCGGCCTCGTGAGAATGTTGAGGGTCTCCTTATCCTGCCTCGTAGCCGCTGCAAGTTCCTCCGTCCACAGTCTCGCATCGAAATACGCAGCATCCTCGGACCGGCCATTTGTTCCGAATGTTTCCGTCGCGAAACCCACAATGTCTAACGCATCTGGAAAATCCAATTTCACAACCCGACAGCAGATTTCTAAAAACATCATCCTTATTGTCCGGTACTCATCGTATGAACGCTGCTCCGGAATGGGAAAAAGCACGAAGACAAAATATGGATCACTAGGTCTAGATGGCATGAGTACCTGAATTCTACGCCAGGTTGGTTGAGTATTCTGAATCATGTTCATAATCGCCGACATCAGCATCCTCCGGCGGGTCCGGGGTTCTCTTGCGAAAAATCGCAGAATCATCTCATGGGACGTGAGCGAAGTATCCGAAATAAAATGCGATGTCCCGAGCAAAAAGTTCTGGGTAAAGCGCTCGATGATATGGTCCCATATATAACTGACTTGATTTGCCTTAAGCTGGCGCTGTCGCTCAGGACTGTCGATAAAATCGCGCCAAAATCCCTGATCCAGGGTGATGGCGTTGTATTGACCGTCGAAAACAAAGTCATGTTCGCCATCGGCGTTTACATGTGTCAGGTAGTATGCGAGCAATTCTTCCTCGCCCGCCGCCGCCAGACTGCGACCACCTTGAATGAACTGTTCCTTTTTCGTAAGGTACGCCGTGAAATCCGCTACGGTATCGAGGGTTCGAAGTAGCACGTCAAGCGTCATGTCATCAAGAACGTGGACATAGCCTTTGGCCGGATCTACTTGGCCAACCATGAACGGAATTCCCCCCGCTTTCCGCCCTAGAACATGATCGTCCCCGATGCTTCTGGAACTGACCATGAGACTTCCACTACCACCAAGCTCCTGGCTACATCGGGCAGCGGCCCCATGCGCAACGATGATCCGGTGAATCTTCATACCCGCTTCGGGACTGAACTTCAGCGGAAATCTCTTGGTACATTGCGAATCGAGAAAGATTCGATCTCGTTGGAATCGAATCCAGCGCTCGGCACCGTAGAGTTCCTCCGCAGATTTTTTAATCGCACGGCGGTACCATCGTGCCCAATCCAGGTCTAGGTCACCAGAATTAGGAAACTCGCAATGCTTGTCCGAAAAGATGACGATGTGCTGTTCAAAAACAACGAGCAGATCACAAAGCTCCTTCCCCGGAACCCTGTAAACATTTGGATAGCTCCTGACCTTCCCCCCGAAAACTGGGCCAGTTGCACCTGGAGTCTCGGGGTGGTAGAACGATCAGCAGGAGGTGGCGTATGCCCCGGAGACGGTTTACGGAGGAGCAGATCATTGGGGTGCTGAAGGAG
>Ga0209211_10008544_pt1 | contig 13962 bp, 6 predicted proteins | sample RifGroA2_FD_183992 | JGI IMG/M metagenome (GOLD analysis project Ga0209211, IMG submission 183992) | Groundwater microbial communities from Rifle, Colorado, USA - Groundwater A2 (SPAdes) (version 2) | ecosystem: Environmental > Aquatic > Deep subsurface > Groundwater | place: Rifle, Colorado...
GCTGCCGCCGAAGAGTATCTTCTGCACTAGGAACAGCCAGCATACGACCAGGAATGCTATCGAGAGGATGAGTGGCAGCACCTTCCATCGGAACGGCCGGTTGTTGTGGGTGTCATCCAGGTATCCGAAGCGATAATCGTGCTCTCGCCGCCCCGGCTTGAACAATGACTTAGCCCATGATTGCCGTGGTGGAGGTGTCATGCTGCCACCATCGATGCAGAGGCAGCCTTTGATGCGGAGATATCTTTTGCTGCAGCGGCATCATTGACGAAGAGGATGCTGGATGCCAGGATGACGCTGTAAAAGAGGAGCCATAGCGATACTGGAAGGAATGTGCGTATCTGCTGTCCGTCGCTTGCCGTCGCGACGTTGTAGAGTGCATAGACGCTGGCGATGAAGCATACTGCTGAAAGGATAAGGTTCCATTTGATATCCCGGAGCCCGGCCTTCGCGCCTTTCTTGTCTGTGGTGACGAAGCCGATATACCGCTTGAATATGGCGTTTATCGCCGCCTTGCTGTAGATGAAGATACTGTTGACTATCAGCGAGTACTGCAGAAACGCGTCGAAGAGCGTGACCTTGTCGTCGTCCGTGCGGCTGTGCAATGCCATAAATATCATCATGATGCCCATGATGACGTTCACGTACAGGAGCGGTATCATGAAGCTCGGCAACCAGAGGTGATGGGTGGGTGATTGCAGCAGTAGGGAGAGGATTGGCACCGCGATGTAGATGATGGTGGTGAGCCCGATGAGCCACCATGCTATCGTGAAGAACGTGTGCACCTGGTGCAGGAACGAATACTCGCCCCAGAGGAGTTCCTTCCAGTTCTTGCGCAGTATCGCAAGGTTGCCGTTCGCCCAGCGGTATTGCTGCGTCCGGTACGCTCGCCAGTCGGGAGGGGAGTACCCGGTCACGAGCACCTCGGGCACGTAGACTCCGTGCCATCCGCGAGCGTTGGCGCGCAGGCCTAGCTCGATATCCTCGGTGCTCGTGTAGTACCGGAAGCCGCCGAGATCATTGAACATGCTCGTGCGGACGACCAGGTTGGTGCCGCAGAAGGGCAACGCCCCGTCTTTTGCCTTGCTCACGCATTGCGTCTGGTAGAAGATATTCGTCCCGATCTTCGCCGCCCGCCGCAACGGCGTGTCGTCGTTTATGTAATATTGCGGCGTCTGCACGAAGAACACATCAGGGTCTGTGAACTGGTGCATTGTGCGCTCGAGGAACTCGGGCGCTGGCGCCTGGTCGCAGTCGAGCACCATGAAATACTCCTCCCTGATGGCGTGCTGGAGGGCGTGATTGATGTTGCCTGCTTTGTACCCGACGTTGTCGGGCCTGCGGACGAGCGTTGCACCGTGCTTGCGCGCGAGCTCCCGCATCTCTTTGATGGACCGATCGTTCTTGCTGTCATCGAGCAGGTAGATGCGTTTCTCCGGCCATAGTACCTTGTTGCATGCACGTAGCGTCCTCTCAACTACTTCGTACGGCTCGTTGTAGACGGGGATGCATATCGCCACAGGAGGCCTTCGCAGCAGCAGTTTCGGTGCCGGAGGACGCTCCCGGTCAGAGAAGAGACAATAGAGGAAATATATCGCGAAACAGAAACTGAATGTCTCCGCGAGCAGGATGGGGATGCTGAGCGGGTATTGCGTGATGCTGTTGATGGAGAATTGCCTGTCGCTCGTCGGGTGGATGATGGTATTCGAGAGGTAATAGAAAAAAATGAAGAGTACGCTGATGCCAAAGAGCGCAAAAAACGCGAAGTGCTTGAATGTCTGTGGTTTGATGCGCATGCCCGTCTCCGAACTCAGAATATCAATACTTGCTCATTGTTTGGTGTGTGATAGGTCTGTTGACGTGTAGTTTCAGTGCGTTTTTCTGCGGATCTATCGTTCATACTGCGTTCATGCCGCGTTCATACGATCTTTTCCGGTTTATGGGTGATCAGTGCGCTCGCGATGAACATCGCTATCCCCATCCCGACGAGGCCGATGAAGAGCGGGGTGGTCGGTTTGCTCATGAACTCATTGAGCACTCCGCCGGAGAATTGCACGCCGGCGACCATGCCGCTGAGCGGCGATAGGTATGGCTTGACGTAATTGACGTACACTTTCTGGTTGTAGACTCGCACTTCGCGCTCTTCGAATCCGTCGCTCAAGAGGATTGCGTACATCGCGTACGTTGTATCGGGAGTCTTCAGCGTAACAGTGCCTTGCCATGTGCCGTACTGCGCGGTTCCTGTAACGAGATTGAGCGGTATGCTGATATCGGGCTCTTTTCCGCCCGCGTCTTTGAGGACTGCGATGGCCGATGTGATCCCTTTAGCGTCTCTCGCGTCGATCTTGGCCGTGACATTCTCGCCAGGGTCCACCGTGTTGGTGTCGAGCAACGCATAGACTAGCGAGAGGTGCTCGCCGGTGGTAACTGTATCGCTGACGACATAGTACGACCTGCCGATGACCTCTGCTGTTATTGTGAGATTATCATCGCTGAGCGTGACATGATCGAGCGTGTGTTTTCCAGTGTTGCCGCCGGCGAATACTGCGGTCCACGTCCCGTACGTGCTGGTGCCTGTCATCAAGGAGAGCGCTATCGTGGTATCGATGCCTTTATCATCGGTGAACGTCGCGCTCACCGATGTGGTCTTACGGCTGCTGTTCGCGTCGAGCGTGATGTCGATAGACTCCCCGGGCTTGACAACGTCCTTGCTCAATATGACGTACACGAGTTGAGGACCTATGTTAGGTTCTGCCGGGGTGTATCCTCCGCCACCACCCCCATTGCCTCTTTTCTTGTCGGAGGAAGTCGTTGTCCGGTAATGCCAGCGATCCAACGTATGATCTTCGGGCATCGGTACTTCTTGCGAGAATCCTGTCGTGTTGTCGAACACGAATATCCTGCGTATGTATGTATTCCCTGAGGCCATATCGATGAGCAGCGCCTTCCAGTATGTGTCGTTGTCTGCGTATTCATGCGCGAGTGTGATATTGTGGCGTCCGAGTGTATCCTCGATCTCGACCTGTACGCTCGTGAAATCCCTCGCGTTATTGTTGCTGACGACCTCGAGACGGGCATTGGGGCTTCCCACCACATCGTCTCTCCAGAACGGATTGAGGTAATTCTTGATGGTTATGTCGAAACTGGCGTTCGCGCCTCCATCGCCGACGGCCACGATATGCGCGACGCGGGTCTTGGCGAGGTGGTCGGCGCCAGTCTCCACATATAGTATGTGTGGATTCCATGAGATGCTATGGCGGTCGCTCTGCAGTGCGGGCGAAGGGAGCAGCGTACCGTCTATGAACCATTGTACTGATGCGATGGTGTCGTACTGCACCGTGAATGATATAGTATCCGTCTCGAACGCCACGTAGGTCCCGTTCTCCAGCGTAGCGTTCGTGACGCTATACACTATGCCGGGAGGCGTACTATTGGATGCATTCGAGTCATTGGATGCCTTGAGTGCGTAGGTGATATTCACCGGGATGCCTGCCATCGCCGATACGCTGTCGTGGAACGTGGTGTAGCCGCTAAGCGATACCGATATGTTGTGCTGTCCTGTTGTCAGATTCACGTGTATCGGCGTCACTCCGCGAGAGATGGTGTCGATGGAGATGTTCGCGCCCGATGGTATGCTTGCGAAACCGTATGCAGCAGTGGTGATGTTCGCTGTCGTACAGTTAAGCGAAATATTGAGCGTGACGTGGTCTCCAGCAGTGATGTTGAGGGTGCGCGAGTCGGTTACGCAATCCGTCAGATTGAGATCGAGCGCGTGCATGCCTGCCGTGGTGGTGAACGAGACATCGGACATCGTTGCGGTGGTCCCTTTGTATGCTGAATCATACCAGACGTCCGCGCCGAGCGGGGATGACGTGATGCTGACCTGCGCGCTGTCGTTATCGGTTGTGAGGCGTGGGACGGGGAGTGCCGCGATGCTGTTGTACAGTGCGTCACGGTATGCGAACAAGGATATCGCGGTGGCGACGATCTCATTTGTCGATTCCGTGAACTCGTACGCAGTGCGATCGTCTTTGTAGTCGAATGTGATGTCTGTGTCGGTGTTGACGTCGAACGCGCCGTTTATCCAACCGGGAATGTACTCTTCGTCGTTGATGTATGCCTTCGATCCATCCAATACTTGTGCAGGGATCTCGTCATGGTAGCCATTGCCCTGGCCGCCGAGCGTGTTGCCGAGTATTGAGGTTCTTCCATCGAGGTAGATGTATGCGGCGCCATCGAAGAAATGATAGCCGGTGCCGCGCATGCCGATGACCGAACCTCCGCTGGCGCTTCTGTAGCCTGAATCCATGAGCAGGCGCGAGTGGTATTGTGTCGGGCTATCGCCGATGCCGAAGATGAAGCTGACTGAACGTATGTCTGTAGTGAACGCGGGGTCGAGATCGACGCCGTTGTTGCCGGTGATCCATGAGAGCTGCGCATCGGCGATGGTATCGATGAGCGTTGCGTTGTCCGATGATAGGTCGCGTGTCTTCGCGGCGAGCAGACCTTCAGTCAATATGTACCTGCTGTTCTGGAATTGGATGTTCGGATCGAACTGATACACGCGTTCTCCGTTCGACGATATGGATAGGAACCCCTTGTCTTTGTAGTCACCGTACATCTTGTCGCTGAAATAGGTCTCGGGGTCCTTGGTGCCTATAAGGTACGTGTGGCCTGTGCTTATCAACGCGGTCTTATGCCGCACATACTCCTGCCAGTAGAATTCTTCGCCGCGCGTCACATCGCTGATGAATGCCGAATTCACGATGTCGCGCAGATCATATGCTGTGTCGAGATAGCCGATGTCGCCGGTGAGATCATAGAGCAGGAAATTCGCAGCCCCCCATGCACCGGTATCATTGTCTGATGATGTGAACGGCGTGTGCTGGCTGTACGCTGTGGTGATATGCTGGCTCGTCAGGACTGCGCGGTCGAGCAGCGTTTGGGCTTTCGCAGTGTCGTATTGGTTGATAGGGGTGATGGCTTCAGTGTATGCGAGGAGCGCGTTCACTGTCTGTTCTCGGTTTTCAGTCTGATCATAGATGATGCATGGGTTAGGTGCAGTATTGAAATTGCCGTTCTGCAGGTCGACATCGTAGAAGCAACCAAACTCGTATGTCCATCCGACAGGGAGTCCATAGCCGGTTTTCCTGCCGTCCAAGCGCGTACCAGTGTCACCGATGTAGGTGATGTTCAAGCATGGCTCGTCAACTTGGCATTTATAATAGAGAGCGGCATCGGCGACACAGGTATTGTATGCTGATCCGTCAAGATCGCCGCAGAGCGATACGACTGCGAAGGGGGATCCCGGCAGTTCATCATATGTCTCTGTCCCGTTCGCATCTGTGCCGCTCTTGAAGTACACCGTCAAGTTCTGTGCGGTCGTTGGTCCTGGTACGAACGCGTTCTGCACCCGCATAGTGGCGCTCATGCGGAATCCTACACCGTCCGAACGTCGCTGGATGTTGGCGTCTTGCAGCGACACGAGGTAATCGGCGTATGAGATGATGGTCTCCACCACATCGGGGGTATTGGCTCGCACGAACGTCCGCGCATCGGAGGATAATAGCGTCGGATTCCGTCGATACGCATCCGAGAGCCGTATGAGTGTGAGGGCTGCTTGGTCGGATGTCATTATGAAACTGCCATCCGCCATCATGGGCATGTTCGGGTCTGTCCCGGAGTTCATGTCGGCGTGGTATGACGATCCCTGTTGGCGTAGCGCATCGTAGAATGCATCGAATACTGCGATGTTGTCCCTATAGATAGTATTGTCGATGCTGAATTCGCTCGAATTCTCGCCTATTGTGGTGGTGATGTGATATGCTCCATTCGCTTCGATATCTGAGAAGTCGCCTATGAGGCATGGCATGTTGCCTTGGCAGTTGACGGGATTCCCCGTGTAATCGGTCGGACTGATGAGCTCTGAGCTTTTCATCACCGTACCATCTGAACGCACGACACTGTAACCCGCATCGGTCATTGAGGTGTATACTGTGACGGTCTTGAATCCTGCGGGGTGATACCCCATCTGTGACACGGAGACCAATGCCTCTGAGGGTTGTACGAGGAAGGCGGCGAAAGATATGACGATGAACAACCATATGATGGAGTGCATGATGGTGCTGGTGCGCGCCGGCGTGTTGTGCGTGTTGTGTATCCCGGCAGTTCCTTGCATCCCGTCGTAGGTATTTGCGCGCGTGCTTGCATGTTCCGCATTGTTTGCATCGACGATCGCACCTTTCGTGTTATTATCTATGTCTGACATCGTTATGTCAGTCATCTGGTCCCTATCGCGGCCTCGCGCGCTGACTGTCGTGAAGTGCCTCTCTTCGCTCATTATATGCATCGTATGCATCGCGTAAGAAGCGTGTGTTGGGGTTGTCAAGGACACTGACGACGCGTCTGCTGTACTGTTCGACATCCTGTTCGACATATTGGTCGCGATAGGGATGCGCAATATATGATCCTGAGCAACAAGCTGTCCGCTGCCCCTCCGAGCGTGGTGCGCGGAGATGGGGCGTTCCTGTCTCCACGTATATCTGCTGTTGAGCGTGAAATTGACTACGAACGTTATCAGTATCGCTGCTGTGTTCGCGATGAGGAGCGGCAATCCGAGCTGTGACCTGAAGATGTAGAATAGCAAGACTGTCAGCGATCCTGCGATCAGGCTTATGCCTTGGAACATCATGAATCTCTTCTTCCACGATCCTTCCGCATGGTCGCTCCACGTCCAGAGGCTGTTGCCGATGAAATTGGTGATGATGGCGGTCTCGGTCGCCAATATCGAAGCGAATATGTCGCCCATCCCTCCACGCGTCAATATCCATAGTAGGCCGTTGTTGACTATGATGCCGGATCCGCCCACAGTGCCGAACTTGAGCAAGGTGTAGATTTTCGCCAATCGTTTCCTGTCGAGGCACGTGCCGATTGTCTTCGTGAAGAGTTTGTGCTTTGTGTTCATAGGGGTCACACTGTATCTTGGTGTCTTGTTGTCATTATTGTCCGGCGCTTGCTCAGTGCTGTGGCTGTCGGGTCTACAGATAGGCTGCTTGAGTGATCCCACCCCCCCAAACTCGGCGATTGTCGCTCGGTTATGCCTGTATCTCAGGCCTCTCAGCTATTGGCAGATAATTTCGCGGACGATTTGTGCGTTGCGCGTGTCCGTGTCATGTGTGTTGAGCGTGTATCTTTGTGGTTATGACCGTGGAGCAATCGGTGTATGCGGATATTGGCGATCATCAATGCGCCTAGGATCATGTCCTTCGGCCGCATCTTGCTCTCCCCTCTCTCACGCTCGAGGAACGCTATGGGGACCTCTTGTATCATCGCGCCGTTGCGCACGCAGGCATCCAGGAGCGTTACTTGGAATGCATACCCTTTGACTTGAAGTTGAGCGAAATCTATCTTGAGGAGCGTCGATGCCTTGATGGCCCGGAATCCGCCCGTGCAATCTTTGGCGCCGCCGGTGTTAAGGAGCATCTTGGTATATCGGTTCGCCGCTCTGCTGATGAGCTTTCGGTGTGCGCTCCACGTCTGCGGGACGCTGCCGCCCGGGATGTACCTCGAACCTATCACGAAATCAGCGTCCGCGCCAATCCTTGTGACGAGTCTGAAGATGTCTGACGGATTATGCTGTCCATCAGCGTCCATCTCCATGAGTATATCTGGGTGAAGTGTGTGTATGGCGTGCTGAAACCCCGCTATGTACGCAGCCCCTAGCCCGTCCTTCTCTTCGCGGGAGAGTAGATGCACCGCTTCGTTCTTGCGGCCGTATTCCCTCGCGAGATCGGCGGTGCCATCTGGGCTGTTGTCGTCTACAACGAGTACGCTGAGCTGGATATGTGACGAGCCATGGACTGTTTGCTGATCGAATATCCTGTCGAGAATATGGGTTATATTCGCCGCTTCGTTGTACGTGGGAAGGACGATGCATACGCTGACTGCGCGTTCATGCTGTAGAGATGTGTTCTGGATGGTGAGCGGTCCTATGCTCGTCCCCGCGCTCTTCTCTATGCTCTCTTCGGTTTGTTTCATTGTGCGCGCTCATCAGGATTGTTCAGGTGGGCTGTGGATGATTGTGTCGTTGAATGGAGTTTTTTCGTTGATGCCACGGTTGATTTTTTTGCGGTATTTTTTGCAGTGGTTGTGTGAGTGGTATGTTGTGCGGTGGTGGTGTGTTGGTATGTGTCGTTGTATTGTCTGTTGTTTGATGCGATTGTGCATATGATGTGTGTTGTGCGTAATTGTTCGATGGTTTGTATTTGTTATTTTTCCTGTCTATTGTTCTGTCCATGCTGCTCGGCGGTGTGTTTGTTGATCGTATGTTGTTGTCTGATCATTCCGCGTTCAGCCATCTGTGCGCGGTGTGCCTGCATTCTCCAGGAGCACATCATGAGCACATTCTGCAAACCCCTGATTGCAGATATTAGTTCAGCCCTGAGGCTTCCCCCTTGATGAGTCGTGGTGCTACGACTGTTATAATGGTAGTCTATATGCTCTATGTGGCATATATGACTTAACATTTTCAGTGTGCGTTAGTGCTTCACAGACTATCGAAGTCTCAATGCGCGCGCAGTGCCGCAGTGCAGTGCCGCAGTGTATTGACTATGAGCAGACACACACGCATACACGCGAGTGGTGATGGGTGTGAGTAGTGATGGATATCATGGCTCCTCGTTGCTTGCATGGTCATTACTGCACGCAGTGATGTACGCGTCGGCGTGCCGCAACGCAATGAGCGTCGAAAGGGGGTACTCTGATGAACAAACGACTTAATTCTTGGAAATCTCGCGCAGGCATATCGCTGCTCGCGTTAGGGCTATCTACGATGTCATATCTGCCTGCATTCGCCCAGGAAGTGCCTGTGCGCAGGTCGCCTGCGGCGAGCGAAGAAGTGAGAGGGAGACCTGCTCTGATGCGTGTATGTAATGATTGCGTGGTTGATAACGGTCAAACGCTCGAAGCGTTCGTCAATGGATCGCCATCGCTTCTCGATGATGCGGGCCTTCCGAAGAATGAAGGGGGTGTCCGTGTCAGTGTGCGCAATGCCCAATCGGATGGCTACAAGTGGGGCACAACTGTTAAGGTCCAACAGATAGTCTCGGGCAAAGAATATTGGATAGCGTCGATGAGCGAAGAGAATTTCCCGAAGATTCTCACGACGGTCCTGGAGATGCGTAACTGCCAGCCGACCATGAATCTCCTCGGGCAAATGAATGATCCACAGGTAGTGTGGGAACGAGCCCCCTATACGCACGAGGTTTCCGACCGCAATGATCTTGATGCTATGACGCTGTACTTCAAGGGCGCGACCGACGCTCCGCTCGACGGTTTCAGTATCAACAACTTCCAGCGTGACGGGTCGAACAGCATCCTGCCTTCCGACGTGCAGGTCCGCCGAGAAGTGCCGTACGCGAAGAGTCTCCTGCTTGTGAAGGACCAGTACCTCGCGTTGCCCCATATCGCGCTCGCTTCGCCGCAAGCGACACTGGATGATATGCAGTGGATACTGGGCGCCGTCTGGGCGACGGGACAGCATAAGCTCATAACGGTTCGCCAGATCGGGCGCGGCACGGGCAATGATGGGATGTATCAAGGACCGGTATCGAACGGTGCGGGCAAATACCTCATCGAACTCTACAACATCGAATCCGACGCTCCTGACGGGGTCGCGAGGAAAGTCCTCGCCGGAGAGCTTGACATGGGTGGCGTCGTCGAGAATGACGTGTACAACCGGGACCTGCTACGCTTCAAACGCGTGTTCAACGACCCGAGCACCTATGCTGAATTATTCGTTGGGAAGAATCTGCTCGATAGCGATGGCAGTGGCAGACTGGACAAGAACTACAAGATAGCGACGCCTCTGCAGCAGTGGGCCGAGGAGACGATAATCTACCGTCCGGACATCGACAAGCGCATCAGGCCGCAGCCGAACTTCTGGTGAGCAGGAGACAACGTAACGGCATTCTTTCCAGGTTTTCCTAATTTTTTATTATCATATTTGAATACCTCGTGCTTCAGCTCGAGGATGAACGCCTTGGAGTAGGTTCAGAAATCGTGCCGATTCATGCAGGCACGATTTCGTAAAATCACGGAACGGAGTGAGTTAGATGCTCCGCGTTTCTCGAGCTTTAGAGAGGATACCGCGGCCTTTAGGCCGCGGTGATTCATTTCTTCGTATTTCGTTCTCCGCATGTATGCTGTGCGCTCGTTCATGCTTAGCACAAGGTACTCCGCAATACTGTGCTGAATCCCGAACTGATACTTCGAAGTTCTTGAGCGGGAATCTATATGTAGTATAGTGTCGATATAAGGACAGTTGTTATACTCAATGACTGTCCTTTTGCGAATGCTACTTTTGATGAAGTGGCGGGGAGGCGGTTGATGAGAACATCTCGAGATACATACAAGCTGTTGAGGGTAACGACGATGGTGGCGGCGATGGCGCTGCTGTTGGGATTTGTGATGCCTATGGCGAGCGCTGACGTGCAGATATCGCCTTGGTATCCGCAGGGCATGAACTATGTGTTCCATTGCGTCAATGATGTCGCTGCGCCCACCAGTTTCGACTGGAGCTTCGATGATGGGCAGAAACTGCATGATATGCAGTTCGATAATATCTACCATACCTTCGAAGCGCCTGGCACCTATGAAGTTGCATGCACTGCATCGAACGGCGTTGACACGCAGGTGTCCTTGTTGAAAGTGACCGTGGGTGCGACCCAAGATGTCCCCCCTGTCATAACGAACACGACGGACAACGAGACCAATTCCACGAATGTGACGACCGTATCGACGAGCGTCAATATAGCCCCTTATTTTCCCCAGGGAGACTTCGGGCAGAATTTCGTGTTCGAATGCAACACCGAAGGTTTCACGGCGACAAGCTATGATTGGGACTTCGGCGATGGACAGAAGATGCACGATGTGAGCAACGCAAATGTCTGGCACACGTTCTCGACTGATGGATCATACGCCGTGGAATGCACTGCGACGGACAGCGTCATATCGCAGGTCGGCGAGATACATATCAACGTGGGCGGTATCGTCGAATATCCGACGGATCTGCTCGACGCGACGGTGGCGGTGGCTCCGTATTATCCGCAAGGGATGAACTACGTGTTCACGTGCGATACTGATGCGTTCACCCCGGCGAGCTATACATGGATGTTCGGCGATGGACAGCAGCTCGTCGATGTGACGAACAGCGATGTGTGGCATACATACGACGTGGCAGGTAACTACACCATTGAGTGCGACGTGAAAGATAGCGATGGTTCGCAACTGGCGAAGGGATTCCTTAACGTTAGCGCGATCGTTGTCGATTAAGCTGATTGCACAGTTTCCTTTTTTTATTTCATGTTTTCTTCGAGTGTTTTCATTCATGTGGATCAGGGTCGATGTTAGGTTTTCATTCAACGGCAGAATTCATGATAGTACTTCATGATGCTAGGTGGTGTGGGGTGACACTATGAAACTCAAGACGAGACGAGATAGGGGATTCGAGGAGAAGGCGCCTTTGTCCGCGAGCAGGTTGGGGGGCGCAGGCAGGAGAGATCCCTATGATAGCTGGGATTTCGACGGGAACGAGGGTGATCTCGGCGATGTGAAGGGAAGGGGCCATTCTGGCGGCAGACACAACCACGCCGGACGGGGAACTTGGGATCGCAACATGGACGACGAAGGAAATGGTGGTTTATATGGTCTTGACGACGTCGATAGCGTAGAGAAGAGCGATGATTCCAACGACGCGAACAAATGATGTGGTCGACTAGGTCTCAGAGTCTGCCCTGAAATTTACCGCGGGTTTGCCTGTCTCTTCTGAGGTATCAGCTACGGTATCTTCTTCGCATTGCGCGTTTATTTTTTTGTTCATCACATGAGTGATATCTCGTGCTTCAGTTCGAGAAGGACTGCCTTGGAGTAGGTGATGAGCCGCGAGTGTGGCGTGAGCCACCTTGCGAGCGGCGAGACAATTTCGCGTAGCGCGGCGTATGCTCCGCAGTCCTCGAGCTTTGGAGAGGATACAAAGGAACGCAGAGCTTTCCTTGTATGAGAATTCTGTAGACTTCGCCGTACCCCGCCCTTTAGAGCGGGGTTATTTATGTTTTTATCACTAATGGTCAATCATAGTCAATCTTTTTTCGCTCGCTGTTGCCGGTCCGGCCTTGCCGGTATATGGCACATTATAGCGCATATACTCGTTATGTAAATGTTAGACGGTAAAATTACAGCGTGAAAACATATATATTTATCGTCGGAAAAACGGGAATTCTTATATATGATTGCTTGCATGGGGGGTGACAGCCCCGAACGATGGAAGAACTCTCTCTTTGTGGGGTGTGATGGTGAGATATGTGACCCCCCTGTCCCATACTTGGATATGCTATGTTGTAGCGCTCCTGTTATTTTTGCCGATTGCGCACGCAGCAATTCTATCTCCCGGCGATGCAGGTTTCGCAGACCAGACGCGAAGCGATAATTACGACGCGTTGGTGGCCGCCATGTGCTCGAACAGCGCCGTGGTGACTGTCGTAGGCGATAAGCTGTGGGTTCCATGGTATTCGACAAGCACTAGCTGTGCGGTGAACGATCTCCAGCGTGGCGGCAATTGCGATTCCGGTGAAACAATAGACTCGACCCATAACTGCATGGTGACCGATGAGTTCTCCCAAGTCGGCATTCTGGTAGCGATGTCAAAAGACCAGACTCGGATGGATCAGTTCTTCAATACTGTAAACGCTATCAAGAGCTCGCACGGCCAGATCCCTGCGTGGCGAGTATATCGGAGCGGCAGTTCGATAGATGCTTGCCGGCAGGGTATCAATGGTAACTGCGATACTGCAAGCGATGCGACAGCCAGGATTATCATTGCGTTATTCACCGCGTCAGACAATACGTACTTCACCAACCAAGCGCAGCGAGCAGCATACCGTGCCCTCGCTGTAAAGCTCTCCGAGGATTTCTTGGCCTATGAAGTCGTGAACTCCTGCCTTGCGAGCAACCAAGGGTATGGTGATATCTGTTGGTGGCTAGCGTCTGGTAGCGAAGCGAAAAATGGTGGCCTGGCGAGCAATGACTTCGCATTCACAGGTTACTATGGTGACGCGATAGACGCGATGCTGATGGCCTGTTCCGCAACGAACAATATGACCTATTGCGCTGTTGCAGGGAACTTCACGCTGAATTACCTGCAGGCGGCGAATTTCAACGGTGAGACCTTCACCGCTCCGCCTGGAAAAAGCTTCAAGTGGGTGGTGGCCGCGCCTGATGCCGTGCCGATTGCTGTATGCACCAACACTTGCTCTCCTGTGCAGTGGGATGGCGCCGACGCTCCTCGTGCGTTAGGTATCTGTCAGGCCAACTATTATGCGCAGCAGATGGGCATCGAACTCCCGCGATTGCGTTCGTACTGCGCGCTCTGGGGCAACCGTTATTACACGAGCGCTTCGATAGCACCTCTCCAATTCTCCCCCGCTGGTGTTGCCGTCGTTGGAGGACAGTCAGGATTTTTCGCTCAAGGACTCGAGGCGCTATACCAGAGCGGCGGTAGCAATCCGTCGCTTTTCGCACCGACACTCGACAATGCCTTAGCGCACTACTCTCCGGGATTGAAGACGTGGGATAACTCTGCGTGCTTCGGAGTGTACACGGAAGCATTCGCTATACGGGCGCTCGGTTTCGGGATTGGTCGTGACGCGGCGAGTTTCCGCCCTGTTTCCTCCGCCGTTACGCAGTCTGTCACCACGCCCGTCGCTTCAGGCCCGCCTCTCAACCCCTCGTCGACCGCGGGATCCATGACGTCGACTTCCTGCGCGTCCAAGGTGAATGACCTCGATGTGACTTGCATAGGCGGATCGATAACGCGTGACGAGAAGTCTGGTTGCCGGACGATAACCTGCACGAACGCAGAGGACTCTATGGTGGTGCAGGCATGCGATAAACCGGATGGCGGTCCAG
>Ga0209211_10008545_pt1 | contig 13960 bp, 9 predicted proteins | sample RifGroA2_FD_183992 | JGI IMG/M metagenome (GOLD analysis project Ga0209211, IMG submission 183992) | Groundwater microbial communities from Rifle, Colorado, USA - Groundwater A2 (SPAdes) (version 2) | ecosystem: Environmental > Aquatic > Deep subsurface > Groundwater | place: Rifle, Colorado...
TATAATTGATTAGCGATAGAAGGAAAGTGAGAAAATATGGCTCAAGCACCAAATCAGTCTCAACTTATTGTCGATGCCATTGAGGTGGCGGAAAGGTCATTGTCCGCGGCCAAAAAACTCATTTCTACAGCCGTAACCTCTACAGGTCTGGAAGCCGGTGTAACCGGTTTGTTCGACGGTGAATTTATGACAACCGATACCGGTAAAAGGTATCAAGTACCGCCGAATTACGCCTCTAAATCCATGCTAGTTGTTGGTGATACTCTTCGTTTAATCCCCGGGGATACTTCTTTAGATGAACCTAATAAATTCAAACAAATTGAAAAAATAGAGCGGACGGAAACCCCGGCGGTTATCTCTAAAAAAGACGGTAAATGGGCGGTAGTTTGCGAACAGGGTAGCTTTTGGGTATTACCAGCCGCTATCAAGTTTTTAAATGCTCAAATCGGTAATTCAGTTACGGTGATCCTACCCAAGAACTACAAAGAATTAAAGTGCGAGTGGGCTACTATCAAAAGCCCTGAAGTTACTCCTGTAGTTTCCAAGCCGTTAGCAGAGCCAATAAAGACAACAACCGTAAAGCCAATCAAAGCGATTGTTAAGGATCCAATCGCGATTGTTAAGGAACCAACCCAAGAACCTATCATTAATAAAGAAACAATTAAAAAGGAAACGTCAGCTGTTGTTCATAATGCTATCAAAGGTGAAATAAAAATTAACCCAGGCGCTAAGAAACCCGAAGAAGAGGAATTGATACCGCCAATTACAGTTGTTCAAAGCGATGAAGGAGAGTTGAGATAAAATTTTCAATTTTCAAGTACCAATTTTCAATGAATAACCAATGACCAAATTTTCAAACGTGTTTGGAAATTGGTAAATTGGAATTTATTTGTAAATTGAAAATTGTAAATTGAAAATTACTTCTGTCCGGACACTCTAAGTGGTCAACAATTAAAAGGCAAAAAGGGGTAGCTGATGTTAAGAAGGGGGCAGAATTTTCAAAACTTAGCCGCGTGATTACTATGGCAGCTAAGGAAGGCAAGAGTGTAGACCCTGATCTTAATTTTAAACTCCGTTTTGTTATAGATAAAGCCAGGTCTGCCAATATGCCCCACGATAATATCCAAAGGGCTATTTCTGCCGGCGGCGAGGCAGGGGAGGGAGCAAACCTTGAGGAACTGACCTTAGAGGGATATGGTCCATCAGGAGTTGCGGTAATGCTGTCAGTTTTGACAGACAATCGTAATCGCACGGTGCCTGAGATCAGACGGATCTTTTTCGAGCATCAAGGTAATTTAGGTGAGAAGGGGTGCACGGCTTATGTTTTTTTGCCTGATCCGCAAAACCCCATTTTTACTGTTCCTGTAACTGATGAAAAGATGGCAAAGCAGGTTTTAACCTTAGTAGAGCAATTGGAAGAACATGATGATGTTTCCGAAGTCTTTGCCAACTTTGATATACCGGAGAAGATCATGCAAACATTAGGTAGCATCTAACGACAGTTATTTTTCTAATTTTCAATTTTCAAGCACCAATTTTCAAATAAGCACCAATAACCAAATTTTCAAATATTAGAAAATTTAAAGTTAGAATTTGTTTGTAAATTGAAAATTGTAAATTGAAAATTTACTATCCCGAAGTTTTCCAAACGTTCCCGTTTTATTTTAATTTCGTTATTTCTAACAGTCCTTGTCTTTGCTGTTTTTAAATTTCATTGGCCCCAACCTCAAGTAATAGTATTAATTCTTTTGGTTACTCCGTTTTTCACGACCGTGGTATTGGGCTTAGATTTGGTTTTTCCTGAACATATCATATTTTCAATTTTCCCCAGCTTAACTTTGATTTTGTCCTCATCTTTGGCAAAACTCAATCCTTTGAAATGGAGTGGGGTAGGGGAAATCATGTTGTTTGCGGCTGTTTTTATACTTATTTATGTAGAATTTCTATCACTTAACATTATCAATGTGGCAACCATTAGGACAATTCCTCTTAAAAAAGCGGCCTCATCGATTTATTCATGGATTGGCCTCACGCTTATATTTCTTGGAGTTTTTTTGATTTTGGCTTCGCCGTTTCTAGTTTTAACAAGGATTAGCCTTTTTGTCCTGCTGCTATTTTTAGTTTTTGAAGCCCTAACATTTGCCGGTCAAACAATAACCGAAGTTGTGAGTTTTGGGGGGCCAAATTTTTCCCGGCCAAAAGTTTTTTTGGGCTTAAGCCTTATGTTAGCCTTAATTAGCGCTCAATTTTTTGCGGCCCTGCTTTTTTTGAAAGTTAGCGTGTTATTAAAGACGTTGATTCTAGCGGCTTTTAGTTTTGCTATTTTTAGCATCTTTAACCATAATTTGGAGAAAACATTATCCAAAAAAATATTAAGGGAGGACTTAATAATTATTGGTATTTTTTTAGTGATTTTGCTTTTTACCGCCGGACAGAGGTGACCCGTCTTCTCCCGATTTTATATCGGGATTCGGCGAGGTAAAGGGGCAGGGGATAGGGAAGGCTCAAAGAAAGGATACCCTGGAGTATATCAAATAGTATCAAGCCTAAGATAAAAAACTACAGGCTAAAAGCCTATAAGTTTGTTAGCAAGACTTTTTGTGAAGAAGTCTTCTTTTTAAATTCTTTCAGCCTGCGCTAAGGAGTGCTAATTAGCATCTTTGGGGAAGGGCTTGGGGGAGGAGGAAAAGAGAGTTAAAAGTTAAAAGTGAAAAGTTAAAAGTTTTTTGAATAAAATAAATAAAACAATAAAGAAATTAATTAAGAAAATATAGAGCTCACATCCCAAAAGTGGACTAAGGTAAGCTCTATGAAGATGTCACAAAGAACTTTTAGTACGTTTTTGGAATGTGACATCTATAAATAACTCCAATGTTCCCAATAACTCTAATCCAGCCACAATGATCAAAAAAGCATTGCATAGGCTAGCGTTGCGGGAATTTTTAGATATTATGTCGCATAAGATACATTAGGCGACTATCCTCGTTTTACTTCCCCGATCTCCCCTGCTAAACTTTAACTAATGGATAGTTCAATTTTATTTTGGGTTGATAAATTTGTAGAAAATCTTAAAATAAGAAACTTGTCGGACCGCACGGTGGACCCCTATTCCCGCTATTTGGCTCGCTTTGACGATTTTTGCCAAACCCGTCAAATTTTCCAGGTTTCCCAGATTTCCCCAAATCTGGTTAACGCCTATCACCTATTCTTACGTGATTATCGCGATTTTAAGGGTCAAAAACTGGATTTACAAACTCAAAATTATCAATTAATAATTCTTAGGGCCTTTTTGCGATTTTTGGCCAAATCAAACGTTAAAAGTCTAGGGCCGGAACAAATTGACTTAGGAAAACAGCCGGATAGAAAGATTAAGTTTTTGGAAAGCGCGGACTTAAGCAAGCTTTTGAATCAACCGGATATTAAGAATATTGGCGGGTTAAGAGACAAGGCAATTATGGAGTTGTTATTTTCCACCGGACTTAGGGTTTCAGAATTGGTTTCTTTAAATCAAAAAGATTTAAATTTTGAGACCCGTGAATTTTCCATTTTGGGCAAAGGCAAAAAAAGGCGGGTGGTTTTTTTAACAGACTTGGCTTGCGAGTGGTTGCAAAAGTATTTAAAGACCCGCACTGACAAATTCTTGCCGCTTTTTATCCGGCATCGGGTCGGTTTTCCAAGAAGCCTTCTTAGGCAAGGCTTAACCAAGCCTCAAAACAACACAACGAGCTACAAGGCCTCTATTTTGAATAAAAATCTTTCAACTGACTCTGATATCAAAAAATCCAAATTCCAAAATCCAAATTCCAAAATTCAAGTAACAAATATCGGATTAGAAGACCCGGAGGGTTTGAAGTCAAGAATTACAGTTAGGACTATTCAACGGTTGGTAAAAAAATATGCTCATAAAGCCGGTTTAGCTATTGAACCCAGCCCGCATACTTTAAGACATTCTTTTGCCACGGATCTTTTGTTAAATGGTGCCGACCTACGTTCGGTGCAGGAGCTTTTGGGCCATAAGAATATTTCTACGACACAGATTTATACGCATGTGACAAATACCAGGCTTCGTGAAGTTCACCAAAAGTTTCACAGCGGTAATCGTTAGGGTTGGTTAGGGTGATTGGGGTGGTTCCATTAACCAACCTAACATCCCTAACCTCCCTAAACAAAACCAAATGGAGAGCTATAAAAACCTAAGTAGTTACATTTTAGCCACGGTTATTAATGATCTCACCGTGGAGTTTTGCCAACGCTTTGTTGACAGAAAGTCCCGCACTGTTGATCAAATGGTTCAGGCTGCGCGCTCTGGTAAACAAAATATTGCCGAAGGTTGTTCTTTGCAAAGCCTGGAAAGTTATATCAAGCTTTTGGGAGTAGCCGAGGGTTCTTTTAGAGAATTAACTTGCGACTATGAGGATTTTCTGCGCCAGCACCATTTATTAACTTGGTCAAAAAATGATGTACGGGTTAGGCGTTTTAGAGAGTTTCGAGCGGTTTGGTTAAAAGAAAACCAACCCAACACCCCTAACTTTCCAAACAATCCTGAGGAAGCCGCCAACCTTTTGCTGACTTTTTGCCAGATGGAAACTTTTTTACTTGGCAGGCAGTTAACCGCCCTAAAAGAAAAATTTGTCAAAGAAGGCGGCTTCAGGGAAAACCTCTTTAAAGAACGGCTTAAATACCGTAATCAGCATCCTCAATAGCCCTAACACGCCTAACCACCCCAACTGTCTTAACCAAGCCCAAAAGTACCCGTTACTAAAGCGTGTCGCATAATGTAGCAACCCTTGATAGAATCTCTCTGCCCCAGGTTTCTCGCTATAGTATATTATAGCAATAAAATTGCCGCTTGACATTAAATGTCAGAAGAATAATTGTTAAATTAACAATCAATTTATTTGCCCGATTATACCCAGCCTACTCAGGCTTGCAACGCAAACATGAGTTTAGCGGGTATATAGCCAGCTAACGAGGGTGCAAACCCGAGCTAGATGGATATATTTGGAGCGGTCACCCGGATGATTTGCTGTGAAAAATAATCAAATTTGGGCAATCGGATATTTGATGCAAGGGTTCCAAATTAGAATCCTTTAATGGGAGAGAGTTCCAAGCATCAAAGAGTAGGGCGGGGTGGAGGCTTCCGGAGCTTTTTTAATCGGCCTCGTCTATCTAAAAATATTTTGAACTTCTTTTATTGTGTTCCTAGAAGTATTTGAGATTGAATTTTTAGATACGCTTTTTTCTTTTTTTTATTTAGTTTTGATTGTTAATTTTGATTAAGGAGCTAGAGACCAAAAAACAAAATTGCCGTTGCTTTTGAAGGGACGAGCTAAACTCGCCGGCAATCAAAAGTGGAAATGTTGATATTCAACAATTCTGCTTTTGTTTGCAACCTTCTTTAGCTTCGGCTTTTTTAATATTTTTACAGGGTTGCACCCTGCGCGTTTGCAGGGTGCAACCCTGACAGATCACTTGAACTTTGAACTTGAGTTGATATACTTTTGTTAAATGAATGTCCAAAGATTTTTGAAATTCTTCGGTGATTTACTCTATTTTCCTGTATATTGGTATGTTGACAATTTAGCTTTTTGGTTCAAATTTATCACCAGATCCCTGATACTTATTTTTGACGGTTTGTCTTTTGGGGCGGTTTTAAAAAACTTTTTTCAGCCCTATCGTCAGGACCGCACGCCGGTTGGCTATGGCGTGGGGATTGTCATTAGGCTTTTTTGGCTGGTAGCAGGCTTGGGCATTGGATTAGCGTTTACCGCAGTGCTTTTAGTAGCTTTTGTGGCCTATTTGCTTTTACCGGTGGTTTTGTTGATCCTTATTTTGAATCCGGAGATTATTGATAAGTCCGAATGGATTGGTTCAGCCCTTAGTCCATTAGCGGGCGGAAACGGGTTATTGTGGTTATTGCTGGTATGGTTGTTAATCCGCGTGACGGCGTTTTTAATTTTTGACTGTTTGGTTTATTGGTATTTTCAAAAATATGCTGTTCAGCCGCATAAATTGCTTGAGGAATTTAGGTTACTTAACGATAAGCAGGATCTTTCTTGGGATGAGGCTGAAAATTTGGAACAGTCAATGTCTCCGGTAGCTCGGCGCATCTGGCAAAAAATAAGTCCCCTGCCCTACTCTGCTTATCTTTTAATGGAGCAATTTTTCATTTATCACAAAACCGCCAACTCTTTACAAAGGCTTAATCTTAACAAGGATCAGGTCTTGGATGCCTTAGAAAAATCAGATGCTTCTCTTAACCGCGAACAGTGGCTAAAAGTACTTAAAGAGTCGTTGACTTTTGGTTTGACAGAACAACATTCCCGTTTGGATACCGAGCTATTATTTTTGGGTTTAGTTAAGGCAGATATTAAGGTTGCGGATGTTTTTAAGAAATTGGGTTTTAATTTTGATGATTTAAAACAGGTTACAGCTTGGATGGAAGAGAGGGAGATTAAAGAAAAATCGTGGCAGTTTTGGGATGACCGGTTTTTTAAAAGAGCGCAAGGTGTTGATTTAGGCTGGGTTTCCGGTTTCACGCCTGTTCTTAAAACTTTTACCACTGATATCACCAAAGCTGCATCACGGGGGTCGCTTCCGCAAGTATTTGGTCGAGACAAAGAGATTGAAGAAGTTTTGGATATTCTATCGGCGGCTAATCGCAACAATGTTTTGATTGTTGGTCCGGCTGGTGTTGGTAAAAGTTCCATAGTTTATGGCATTGCCCAGCGGATGCTAAGGGGCGATAAGGAAATTGCGCAAAAGGAAAAAATAGTCGGCAAAAAGATATTAAGTTTGGATACCGGTGGTCTTTTGGCCGGAACTTCTGGCCGTGGAGATTTGGAAGAAAGAGTAACCCGTGCTTTGGAGGAGATTAAGGGTGGAAATATTATTTTGATGATTGATGAGATTCACGCTTTGATGAAGGCGGGAGTGGCGGACTTCTTATCCCCTACCCTGTCATTAGGTCAGATTCAAGTTATAGGCACCACCACGCCGGAAGATTACAAAGAGACTATAGAAAATAATCAGACTTTTGCCTCATATTTCCAGATTGTTCGTCTTGAAGAGCCGTCAGAAGAAGAAAGCTTAAAGATTTTAGAGGGCGTTGTTCCTCGTTTGGAGCAAGAACACGGGGTTACGATTTCTTATCCAGCCTTAGAAGCAGCGGTCAAATTGAGTAAGAGATTTGTTCATGACCGCAGTTTGCCGTCAAAGGCCATTGAGTTGATAGATGAGGCAGCAACGAGAAAATCAAAAATCAAAAATCAAAAATCAAAAATTAAGGAAGAAAGAATTCTTACGGCTGAAGATATCGCAGGGTTACTTTCTGAGAAAATCAGGGTTCCTTTGGAGAAATTAAGCGGAGAAGAATCGGAGAAATTATTAAATCTAGAAAAGATTTTGCAAGAGAGGATCATTGGTCAAGACAAGGCGGTAGTGGCGGTGGCTAATGCTTTGCGTCGAGCCCGGTCAGGTATGGCTTCTGGCAAACGGCCAATCGGCAGTTTTCTGTTTTTAGGTCCAACAGGCGTTGGTAAAACTGAAACCGCTAAGGTTTTATCCGAAACATATTTTGGTTCACAAACAGAGATGATCCGTTTTGATATGACCGAGTTTTCTGAACACGGGTCGGTTAACCGCTTTTTGGATCGTTTGTGCGATCAAGTAAGGAGCAGACCGTTTGCGGTTCTTTTGGTTGATGAATTTGAAAAGGCTGAAGGTGATATTCATAATTTATTCTTGCAAATAATGGATGATGGCCGTTTGACTGACTTAAAAGGCCGAACCGTGGATTTTACCAATACTTTTGTTATTGCCACATCCAACTCGCAGGATATTCATAAAGATTTTAGGCCCGAACTTTTAAACCGCTTTGACGGTATTATTCAATTTAATCAGCTGACGCCTGAGGATGTCGTAAAAATCGCCCGATTATTATTGAATCAGGTTGTTAAACAAATGAAAGAGAAAGAAATAGAAATTGAGTTTTCTGATGAAGTGGTTAAGAAAATCGCCGAGTTAGGTTTTGACCCTAACTGGGGCGCCAGACCTCTGCGCCGGGTTATTCAGGAGAAAATCGAAAACAAGCTGGCAGAAATGCTTTTGAAAAAAGAATTACAAAGTGGGCAAAAGATGGTTTTTGATATTGGTTTGTTATCATGAATTAATTCATGATAACGAAACATTTTTAAAAAGGTAAAGCCATTAGAAAACCTCGAAGGTTTGCGAATTTAACCTTCGAGGTTTAATCATTTTAAGACCGATGCGGTTTCTTCTTTGCTTTAAATGATATAATCAACAGAATAAATATAGGATAAACCAAAAAGAGGAGAGAAAAATGAAGGGTTGCTTTATTACCTTTGAAGGTGGGGAAGGAGTTGGAAAGACCGTTCAGGCTTTGCGTTTTGCCCATTGGCTAGAATCTTTGGGGTTGATGTTCCATCTGACGCGAGAGCCTGGGGGTACGGAAATTGGTGGACAAATTAGAGACGTTCTTTTACGGATGAGAAACAGAGAGATACAACCCTTAGTTGAATTAATGCTTTTTAGCGCGGATAGGGCTGATCATGTTTTAGAATTGATTAAGCCGGCACTGGAGCGCGGAATGATAGTTGTTTGCGATCGCTATGCTGATTCGACTCAAACCTACCAAGGTTTTGCAGGGCAACTGGATTTAGGGCTGATTAAGCTTGTTACCGACATTTCAACCGGGGGCTTGGAACCCAATTTTACTTTTCTTCTTGATTTGCTACCGGAGATAGGTTTATTAAGGAAGATGGGTGGACCGCAAGAATGGAATCGTTTGGATGCCAAAGATTTAGACTTTCACAGAAGAGTGCGGCAGGGCTATTTATTATTAGCTAAACATAACTCGCGTTTTATAAAGATTGATGCCAGTTTTTCAGAAGAAATAGTTTTTCAAGAAATAAAAAAGCAAGCTCAGGAAAAGATCTTGCCTTTTTGCCCCCAAATTAATTAAACCTCGCAGAAATCTGCGAGGTTCATTTTTTAGGCTGGCGGCACGCTGTGCGTGCCTTTTGCCACGCTAAGCGTGGCGGTTGCGACCGGATTCGAACCGGCGGTCTTCCCCGTGACAGGGGGATGTGTTAGGCCAGACTACACCACGCAACCATTACCCTGATTTTAACTTTTGAGGAGACGATCGTCAAATTTAATTAAACCTCGAAGGTTTACGAATTTAACCTTCGAGGTTTGGAAATTGACAATCGTCAAGTTTGTATATTGATTTCCTCAAAAATAACAGCAACAGAGGCAACTTTGTCGCCGGGGTCTAAATTGATCAGTTTTACTCCTTGAGTTTGGCGGCCCAAAACGGAAACAGTATTGAGCTCTAACCTGATGACTTGTCCTTTAGAGGATATAAGTAAGAGATCGGCCTTAGCTTCAGCCGGCAGGGCCCTCATATCTACCAGTTTTCCGGTTTTGGTGGTTATCTTGGAGGTAAAAATGCCCGATCCACCCCTGCCCTGTTCGCGGTATTCTTTTAAGTCTGTGCGTTTGCCATAACCGTTTTCGGTGATTACCAAGACTTGTAATTTAGGGTGGTTAGGCCCCCCTTCGCCAAGGCTTCGGGGGGTGGAGGCGTTAGGTTGGTTAGCGATGACTTCGGCGCCGACCAAAAAATCTCCGCTCTTAAAACGCATACCCGTTACTCCGCGCGAAGCACGGCCAGTTGATCTAACATCAGCCTCTGAAAATAAAATAGATTTCCCGTTGGAAGAACAGAGCAAAATTTTATCCTTGCCAGAGGTAATTTCAGTTTTCAAGAGTTCATCGCCTTGATCAAGTTTAATAGCCACCAGTCCGGACTGGCGGATGGATTGATATTCCGCGAGTTCGGTCTTTTTAATGAGACCCTTCCTTGTAGCGAAAAAGAGATATTTATTATCAGGCACTTTCTGAAATTTTCAATTTTCAAGCACCAATTTTCAAATAAATTCAAATTTATTAATTTTCAAACGTAGGTGTTTTGTTTTTTTGAAAATTTAAAAATTGAAAATTGTTTGTAAATTGAAAATTGTAAATTGAAAATTACTAATGATACTTATTGGGCATTATTAGTAATTGTTAATACGTTGGCCACTTTTTCATTCCCTCCCAGTCCAATAATATTTACGACAGCCTGGCCCCTGGCCTGTCTTGATGTTTCGGGCAGCTCATAAACCCGGGTTGAAAAAACCCGGCCCAAATTAGTAAAGAAATAAATTGTATCATGGGTAGAGGCGGTTAAAAGATGAATAACCACGTCCTCTTCTTTAAGGCTGGCGCCGGTAACGCCTTTTCCTCCCCTACCCTGCCTTCTGTAAGTATCCAAAGGCAATCTTTTGATATAGCCGCTTTTTGATAAGGTAATAATTACTTTTTCTTCCACAATGAGTTCTTCTTCGCTAAATTCACCGGGCCGGTTTTTGCTGATTTTGGTACGGCGGGGATCAGCGTATTTTTCCTTAATAGTTAAAAGTTCATTTTTAACCAAGGACATTAAGGATGTTGGAGAGGTTAAAAGGGTTTCTAATTTTTTAATTGTTTCTTTGATCGCCCTTAATTCATCAAGAATTTTTTGGCGCTCCAAAGCCGCCAATCTTCGCAGTTGCAGATCTAAAATGGCAATTGATTGAATCTCGGTCAGCTTAAATTTGGTCATTAGACTGTTTTTGGCAGTGTCGGCGTCTTTGGATTTTTTAATGGTCTCAATAACCTCATCCAAATTATCCAAGGCAATTTTTAAGCCTTCCAAAATATGGCCTCGTTCATAGGCCTTTTTTAAATCAAAAAGGGTGCGCCTGATAATTACGTTCTTTCTGTGTTTTAAATATTCCAAAAGCGCGATTTTTAGGGTCAGAGTTTTTGGTTCGTTATCAACTAAAGCCATCATATTAAAGTGATAGGCTTGCTGCATGCTGGAAAATTTATAAAGTTGGTTTAAAACCCGCTGTGGAGCGGCCGAAGCTTTTAAATCAATGGCAATGCGCATGCCCAGTCGCGATGATTCGTCCCTTAGGTCAGAGATTTCTTCAACTCGTTTATCTTTAACTAAGTCAGCAATTTGGGCAATTAAAGTGGATTTGTTTTGTTGATAAGGAATTTCGGTAACAATAATTTGGAAGCGGTTGTTTTTGTTCTCAATAACTTCAGCTTTGGCCCGAACCAAAATTGAACCGCGGCCGGTGGAATAAGCTTCCAGCAAATCTTTGGTTCCATAAATTTGCGCGCCAGTTGGAAAGTCGGGTCCTTTGACAAATTGCATCAGCTGTTCGGTAGTAGCTTCTGAATCCAGACTAAAGTTACTGACTTTTGGGGGGTTAGGGATGTAAGGGAGGTTTAGGATATTAAAAGGATGGGGATTATCCTCATCAGCCAGGGGCGTTAATTTAAGGTTATCAATAATAAAAGAAAGGGCGTCGATCACTTCTGAAAGATTGTGCGGCGGGATTTTGGTGGCCATACCAACGGCAATGCCGTCAGTGCCGTTTAATAAAAGATTGGGTAAATTAGCTGGCAGAACAACAGGTTCTTCTTCAGTGGCATCAAAGTTAGGGATAAAATCCACTGTTTCTTTATCCAGATCCGCCAAAAGTTCTTCGGAAATGGCCTGAAGTTTGGCTTCGGTGTAACGCATATGGGCTGGCGGATCGCCGTCAACCGAGCCAAAATTCCCCTGCCCCCAAACTAATGGGTAGCGCATAGAAAAATCTTGGGCCAAACGGACCAAAGTATCATAGGCGGCCATATCTCCGTGCGGGTGATATTTTCCCAAGACTTCACCAACAATGCGGGCGCATTTTTTAAAGGCCGAGCCATGGCTTAAACCCAAACGATGCATGGCGTAAAGGGTGCGGCGGTGCGAGGGCTTAAGTCCGTCTTTAACATCAGGAATGGCGCGGGCCACAATTACCGACATGGCATAGTCCAAGTAAGACTTCTTCATTTCTTGAGTTATTTCGGTTGTTGGTTGTGGTGAGTCTTGGTCCATTTTATTTGGTTGTCAGATTAGCCCTCCCGTCCGTAAGGGGTCCCCTTGCGGAAGTTATAGGTCAAGCTCGGCTTGTTTGGCATGCATCATAATAAATTTTTTTCTGGGCGCCACTTCTTCGCCCATTAACATTCTAAATGTTTCATCAGCTTGGCTGGCATCGCCAATAGTTATTTTTTTGACGGTTCTGGTCTCCGGCGCCATGGTTGTTTCCCACAGTTCTTCGGCGTTCATTTCGCCCAAACCTTTGAATCGCTGGATCGTCACCTTCTGACCTTTCATTGTTTTTAAGAATTCATCGCGTTCGGCCTCGTCAAAAAGATATTTTTTTTCCTTACCCCAAGTAGCTTTGAATAAAGGCGGCACGGAAACATAAACAAAACCTTGTTCAATTAAAGGTAAAAGATGGCGGTAAAAGAAAGTAGTATACAAAGCTTTAATATGGGAGCCATCAACATCGGCATCAGTCATAAAGATGATTTTATGATAACGAAGTTTGGAAGCATCAAAGGTATCACCAATACTGCAGCCCAAAGCAACGATTAACGGTATTAACTTTTCCGAGGTAATGACTTTGTCCAGATGGATGCGTTCGGTATTTAGGATTTTGCCAAAAAGAGGCAAAATGGCCTGGGTTTTTCGATCGCGGCCTTGTTTGGCCGATCCTCCAGCCGAATCTCCTTCTACTACAAAGAGCTCCGACTTTTCCGGGTCTTTTTCCTGACAGTCAGCCAATTTACCAGGAAGCGTTATTCCCTCCAATGCCCCTTTTCTGATGACACTTTCCCGGGCTTTGGCCGCGGCTACCCTGGCCTTGGCCGCCAGAATTATTTTTTCGGAAATGGCGCGGGCTTCGGCCGGATTTTCTTGCAAATAGCTTTTTAGAGCGTCGCCCAGTATTACTTCTACAATCGGTTTAACTTCGGGATTTCCCAGTTTGGCTTTGGTTTGGCCTTCAAATTCCACTTTTTGGGCGTTCATTTTAATGGAAACAACCGCGGTTAATCCTTCGCGCGCGTCATCGCCGGTTAAACTCTCTTCTCCGTCTTTGATAAGGTTGTTTTTCTTAGCGTAGTCGTTTAAGGCGCGGGTGATGGCGGTTTTAAAACCGGTCAAGTGAGTGCCGCCTTCTTTGGTTTCTATGTTATTAGCAAAAGTTAGAACATGTTCTTCAAAATCGTCTTGGTATTGCAGGGCCGCCTCTACGGAGACATCGTCTTTGGAGCGGGAAACAAAAAAGATTTTCTGATTAATTAAGGTGTGATTGCGATTTAAAAATTGGACAAAGGATTTAACTCCGCCTTCAAAGTGAAAGGTGTAAGTGGAAGGTTGTAGGTTGTAGGTTGTAGGTTGTAGTTGGGTGGTTTTAGGTTCTAGGCCTTCGGCTCTGAGGTCTTCGACTCCGAGGCTCAGACTCGAGGAGCTCAGGTTCGAAGAGTTGGAGGTTTCAGATCGAAGGTCGGAGAAAAAGATGGTGATGCCGGCCGTTAAAAAGGCGTAATTCCGAAGTTGCCGTAAAATTCTGGTGCGGTCAAAGTCCTTAAATTCCTTAAAAATATCAGAATCCGGCTTAAAAGTTACGGCCGTGCCGCTTTTTTCAACTTTGAAGATTTCTTTAATATGATTGACTATAGTGCTTTCTTTGGCTTCAACAACAGCGGTTTTGGGCTTGCCCCGTTCATAAGTCTGGCTGACCAGCTTGCCGTCTCTCTTAACATAGACAATCATTTCCTTTGACAAGGCGTTTACTACACTGGCGCCTACTCCATGCAGTCCACCGGAGACTTTATAGGTGTCGCCGCCAAACTTGCCGCCGGCATGAAGAAAGGTCATGACAATTTCCAGGGCTGATTTTTTGTATTTGGGGTGGATGCCGGTGGGAATTCCGGCGCCGTTATCAACAACTGTTGCTCCGCCATCACCCTCCAAAAAGACCCAAAGTTTATCAGCCCGCCCAGCCAG
>Ga0209211_10008553_pt1 | contig 13951 bp, 12 predicted proteins | sample RifGroA2_FD_183992 | JGI IMG/M metagenome (GOLD analysis project Ga0209211, IMG submission 183992) | Groundwater microbial communities from Rifle, Colorado, USA - Groundwater A2 (SPAdes) (version 2) | ecosystem: Environmental > Aquatic > Deep subsurface > Groundwater | place: Rifle, Colorado...
CGGCCGATGCCCGAGTGTTAAAATCGCGCCATTTTACAACGAAGCGAACCCTAGCCGCTTATGGAACCCATGCCGCGCGATCAACTTGTTACAGACTGGGTTGCCAGTCGCTTTCCCGAACAATCCGTTCAGATCACCCCGGCCTCGGCCGATGCCAGTTTCCGCCGCTATTTCCGGCTGACCTGGCCGGATGGCCAGACACGCATCCTGATGGACGCGCCGCCGGGGAAAGAGGACTGCACACCCTTCATCCACGTCGCCGGCCTGCTTGCCAAGGCTGACCTCGCAGCGCCGCGCATCCTCGACAAGGATCTCGACAACGGTTTTCTGGTCCTCACCGACCTCGGCCGCATCGGCTATCTCGACGCGCTCAACGCCGACCTTTCGCTGGCCGACCTGCTGATCCGGCCGGTCCTCGACGTCCTGGTCAAATGGCAATGCTCGTCGACCGCAGCCACGCTGCCGCCCTACGACGCCACGCTGCTGCGTCGCGAACTCGATCTTTTCCCGGAATGGTTCATCAGCCGCCACCTGGGCGTCGAACTCGACGACAGCGAAAAGTCCATGCTCGACCGGACCTTCAAGTTCCTCATCAACAACGCGCTGAACCAGCCCAAGGTCTTCGTGCACCGCGACTTCATGCCGCGCAACCTGATGGTCGTCGAGAGCGCCGAACGCCTGACGCCGGGCATCATCGACTTCCAGGATGCGGTCTACGGTCCGATCACCTACGACATCGTCTCCCTGTTCCGCGACGCCTTCATTTCCTGGGAAGAAGAGCAGGAGATCGACTGGGTCATCCGTTACTGGGAAAAAGCCCGTGCCGCCGGCCTGCCGGTACGAGAGGATTTTGGCGCCTTCTGGCGCGACTACGAACTGATGGGCCTGCAGCGCCATCTCAAGGTGCTCGGCATCTTCTGCCGCCTCAAGTACCGCGACGGCAAGGAAAAATACAGCGAAGACCTGCCCCGCTTCATGAACTACGCCCGCAAGACGGCCCACCGCTACGTCCAGCTCAAGCCGCTGCTCAACCTGCTCGACAAGCTGGAAGGCAATACCGAGCAGATCGGCTACCGGCGCTGAATGAAAGCCCTCATCCTCGCCGCCGGCCGTGGCGAACGCATGCGGCCGCTCACCGACCACACGCCGAAGCCGTTGCTTATGGCCGGCGGCAAGCCGCTCATCGTCTGGCATCTGGAACGATTGGCGGCGGCGGGGTTCAGGGAAATCGTCATCAACCACGCCCACCTCGGCTCCTTGATTGAGCAAACGCTCGGCGATGGTTCGCATTGGGGGCTGCACATCCAGTACTCGCCCGAACCACCGGGCGCACTGGAAACCGCCGGCGGCATCGCCACGGCCCTGCCGCGGCTCGGCAACGAGCCCTTTCTGGTGGTCAATGGCGACGTTTATTGCGATTTCGATTTTGGCCGTTTTTTCCGGTTGACCGTGGAAGGCTGGAAACCGGCCGCCCATCTGGTCATGGTCGCCAATCCGGCGCACCACACCGGCGGCGACTTCAGCCTGGACGGCGAACGCGTCGTCTACGCCAACGGCAAGCAAACCTTCACCTACGCCGGCATCGGCGTCTTCTCGCCAGCCTTCTTCGCTGCAGTAAAACCCGGCATGATCATGAAACTGCGCCCGCTGCTCGATGACGCGATTCGCCTCGGCACGCTGACCGGGGAACGCTTTGCCGGCCGCTGGGTCGATGTAGGTACGCCACAACGATTAGCAGACCTAGACGGCGAACTCATTCAAATCACTTGAATGCGAGCGAGATTGGCAACAAAGCCAGGAATGCCCCATCTTTCGCGCTAATAACCGCGGTCAACGGCCGGAGCTTGGCACCCACAGGTAGGCAACGTATATCGCCGCCTTGCCTGGATGTTTTCCGCAAGTAGTCGGCCAAAACCTCAGAGTCCTCCGCGGACAAATCGAGCTGCGCGACCGGCTTGGCCACCCCCAACAAGGCACTCCGCACCTCAATATATGGAACGTAATACTTGGGGAAGCTTTCGACACCCACCCCAAAAGCAGAAGCGTTTGACATACTCAACCGCTCAGCCGGAGTATCAGGCACGCGAGTTCCCACCAGACGAGGACCGGTCAACGACAACGTCTTGTATTCATCGAGACGCGCCTCCGCAATATCGACAGGATCCAGTTCGGAAGCGCTCACGATCTTGAAGTCAACATCGGTTGCGACGATATAGACCGGACGCCCTGAATACATCGCAAAAACGCCGTACCCAAGCGCCGCCATTTGCAGCAGCGCAATGACCGAGAGATCGATCAATAGGAGTTTCTTTTTCGGATTAAAAATAATTAGCGTGATCAATGGTCCGATGACGACATCTACGCCAACAATCAAAAACAACAACTCAGCCCCTCCCATTGCCTGAAACAAAGGTGATGGGAACCAAACAAGTAACATGGTGCTAAGCACAATCAGCCCAACAATCAGACTAATAACAACGTGCCCAGCCGTGGCCTGAAAACGCGTTAGGGAGCGAATGGAGCGCATGCTAGGATTTCCGACGAAATGAAGGGAAAAAATATCTGAGAGAGGCATATTTTTCCACGTCAAAGCCAGTCCAAGCAAGTATCACCAGGCGCCCACGACAGGACCCAGAATTGGTCCATACGGTGCGAGAATCCCCCCAATTTATTGACCGGTGACCAACGAGCACATACGCTGGCAAAAAATTCGACTAAGCTGAACACCTGACACTCTGCCACCGCAGCACCATACGCTGTGAGTGCATTCGAAAGAGTTGCCTGCAACACGTCAGAAGATCGAGCAAAGCAACGAATTCCCAGCTCCTTACACCTAAGCACCCACTCCGCGAAATTCAATCTGGAAACGCATGAGCCACGCCCACTTTCTTGCCCGCCGCAAGCGCCTGTTGAAGACCATCGGCGACGGTGTCGCCATCGTGCCGACGGCGCCGGAAGTCATCCGCAACCGCGACGCGCATCATCTCTACCGTTTCGACAGCTATTTCTGGTACCTGACGGGCTTTCCGGAACCGGAAGCGGTCGTCGTGCTGATCGGCGGCAAGAAGCCCAAGTCCATACTGTTCTGCCGCGAAAAGCATGAAGAGCGCGAAATCTGGGATGGCTACCGCTACGGCCCGAAAGCGGCCAAGGTCGCCTTCGGCTTCGACACCGCCTACCCTATCGAACAACTCGACAAAAAACTGGCCGAATTCCTCGTCGACCGCGACACGTTGTGGCACGCCATCGGCCACGATGCCGAGTGGGATGCCCGCATCGCCAAGGCGCTCAATGAAGTTCGCGCCCAGACCCGGGCTGGCAAACGGGCGCCGCGCGCCATCCACGACCTGCGCGCCGAACTCGACAGCATGCGCCTGGTCAAGGACACGACCGAAGCCGGCATCCAGCAACGCTCTGCCGACATTGCCAGCGCCGGCCACGCCCGCGCCATGCGCGCCTGCCGCCCTGGCATGGCCGAGTACGAACTCGAAGCCGAGCTGACCTACGAATTCCGCAAGCGCGGCGCCGACGCCCATGCCTACACGCCCATCGTCGCCGGCGGCGCCAACGCCTGCGTGCTGCACTACGTCTCCAACGACAAGGTGCTCAACGACAACACGCTAGTGTTGATCGACGCCGGCTGCGAAGTCGAAGGCTACGCAGCCGACATAACCCGCAGTTTCCCGGTCAATGGCCGCTTCAACGCCGCCCAGAAGGACGTTTACCAGATCGTCCTTGCCGCGCAGGACGCCGCCTTTGCCGCCACCGCCCCCGGCCGCCATTTCATGGAAGGCCACGACGCCGCTGTGCGCGTCCTGACGCGAGGGATGATCGACCTCAAGCTGCTCAGCGGTGACATCGACAACCTGATCGAAAAAGGCGACTACAAACGCTTCTACATGCACCGCACTGGCCACTGGCTTGGCCTCGATGTGCACGACGCCGGCGAATACAAGGTCGGCGACGAGTGGACCAAATTGCAGCCCGGCATGACGCTGACCGTCGAACCCGGCCTCTACATCCGTCCCGGCGCCGACATTCCGCCGGCACTGGCCGGCATCGGCATCCGTATCGAGGACGACGTGCGCGTGACGGAAACCGGTTGCGACATTTTCACGACAGCCCCGAAGACGGTCGCCGAAATCGAGGAAGTCATGCGCCATGACTGAAACGGTCGACATCCTGATCATCGGCGCCGGCCCGGTCGGCATGACACTGCATCTGGCACTGGCCGCCGGCGGTCAGAATTCTCTGCTGATTGACCGTCAACCGCAGCAAGCCCGGCAAGACGACCCACGCGCCCTCGCCCTGTCGCACGGCGCCCGCCAGTTGCTCGAACAGATCAACAGTTGGCCGACGCGCGCCGCAACGCCGATTGAAACCATCCATATCTCGCAAAAAGACGGTTTCGGCCGGACGTTGATCGACCATCAGGAATACGACTTGCCCGCCCTCGGCTACGTCGTTCGCTACCGCGACCTGGCCGGCGCGCTGGCCGCCAATCTGTCTGCCGATGCCGTGCTCGCCGAAGCTGAAATCCTCGACATCACGCCAGACGACGACGGCGTCACGGTAGCGCTGCGCCATGCCGGCCAGTTGCGCACCATCAGTACCAAGCTTCTCGTTCACGCCGAAGGCACGCCCGGCGACGACCCGGCCGTCAAGGTCAGCGACTACGAACAGCATGCGGTCATTTGCGAAGTCACGCCGACGCCCGGCCACAACAAGCGCGCCTGGGAACGCTTCACCCCCGACGGCCCGCTCGCCCTGCTGCCGCTCGGCGACGAATACTCCATCGTGTTCACCCTGCCCCCAGCCAAGGCCGACGCGGTCATGACGATGGACGACGAAACTTTCACCGCCGCCCTGCAACAACAGTTCGGTCAGCGCATGCGCTTCGCCAAACCGGGCAAACGCAGCCGCTTCCCGCTCTTTCTTCGTCTGCGCGGCACCCTCGTCAAAGGCAACGAAGTCTGGATCGGCAACACCGCGCAAACCCTGCACCCGGTTTCCGGCCAGGGCTTCAATCTCGGCATCCGCGACGCCTGGCAACTATCCGAAATTTTGCTCAAAAACGGCGTTGACCGTGCAAGCCTCGAAAACTACGCCACCAGCCGGCGCCTCGACCGCCGCGGCAGCGCCTTCTTCACCGACCAGATCGTCCGCACTTTCTCGAACGATTTCGGCCCGCTCAAACTGGCCCGTGGCCTCGGCCTGCTGGCGCTCGACATCTGCCCACCGGCCCGCCATTTCGTCGCCAAGCGCATGATCTGGGGCGCCCGCGCCTGGCCTTGATCCAGCCTAAAGGCGAACGCACCGGGCTTCGGTTACAGTGCCGCTCCGCCCATCCGCCAACAGTCGCATGAAAACAAGCACCGCCTGGTTCCTCGCCTGCCGTCCGAAAACGCTGTCCGTCTCGCTATCGCCGGTGCTCGTCGGGACGGTCATCGCCTGGCACGACAGCGCCACGCTGCTCTGGCTACCGCTGCTCGCCGCCGCACTTGGCGCCGCCTTCATCCAGATCGGCACCAATCTGTTCAACGACGTCGGCGACTTCCTGCGCGGCACCGACAGGCCGGGCCGCCTCGGCCCCAAACGCGCCACCGCCGAAGGCTGGCTGACGCCAAACAAGGTCAAGGTCGGCGCCTGGCTCAGTTTCGCCTTAGCCTTCCTGTGCGGCATCTATCTGGTCAACCACGGCGGCTGGCCCATCGTCGCCATCGGCCTCGCCTCTCTCGCCGCCGGCTGGGCCTATACCGGCGGACCGAAACCGATTGCCTACGGCCCGCTCGGCGAAGTTTTCGTCTTCATTTTCTTTGGCCTGGTCGCCGTCGGCGGCAGCTATTACCTGCAAACCTTCGGCCTGACGCTTACCGCACTGCTGGCCGCTGCACTGGTCGGCCTCCACGCCGCCGCGGTGATTACCGTCAACAATTACCGCGACCTCGACGGCGACGCCAAAAGCGGCAAACTCACGCTGGCCGTCCGCCTTGGCCGGCCACTGACGCGCCGCCTCTATGCGGCCGAAATGCTCGCGCCCTATGCCTTGCTGCCGCTGCTCGCCGATCTCGGCTGGCCATGCGCCCTGCCGCTGCTGTCGCTACCGCTCGCAGGAAAACTGATCCGCCGCTTTCACCACGAAGCCCCCGGCCCGATGTTCAACAACATCCTTGCCGGCACGGCCGGGTTGCAACTTGTTTTTGCTTTGTTGTTAACACTCAGCTTTACAATTTGACTATTTTTTAGGCGCCGACTCGGGTAAAATTCCCGGCTTCCCGAGATTCACCAGAGCCCTCGTACGCCCATGGATTTTGCCGGTTTCCAGCTCCGAAATAATTTGTTTGTTGCTCCCATGGCCGGCGTGACGGATCGTCCTTTCCGTCAGTTGTGCAAGAAGATGGGCGCCGGGCTGGCGGTCTCTGAAATGGTCACCTCGAACTCGCTGCTTTACGGCAGCGCCAAGACGCTGCGCCGCGCCAACCACGAAGGCGAAGTAGCGCCGATCTCGGTGCAGATCGCCGGCGCCGACCCGAAAATGATGGCCGAAGCGGCAAAACACAACGTCGACAACGGTGCCCAGATCATCGACATCAACATGGGCTGCCCGGCCAAGAAGGTCTGCAACGTCATGGCCGGCTCGGCGCTGATGCAGGATGAAGAGCAGGTCGGCCGCATTCTCGATGCCGTCGTCGCCGCCGTGCCGAACACGCCGGTCACCCTCAAATTCCGCACCGGCTGGAACATCGCCAACAAGAACGCGCCAACCATCGCCCGCATCGCCGAATCAGCCGGCATCCGCGCCGTCGCCATCCATGGCCGGACGCGCTGCCAGCAATACACCGGCGAGGCCGAGTACGACACCATCGCCCTGGTCAAAACGCTGATCCGCATTCCGGTCATCGCCAACGGCGACATCACGACACCGGAAAAAGCCAAGCACGTGCTGGATGTCACCGGCGCCGACGGCATCATGATCGGTCGCGCCGCCCAAGGCCGTCCCTGGCTGTTCCGCGAAATCGAACACTTTCTGAACACCGGCGAGCATCTGCCGCCGGCCAGGGTCACCGAGATCCACAGCATCCTGCTGGAACATCTCGAAGACCTTTACGCTTTCTACGGCCCGGAAACGGGGTTCAAGGTCGCCCGCAAGCACATCTCCTGGTACACCAAGGGATTGGTTGGCTCGGCGGCCTTCCGTAAGGAAATGAACGTCCTGCCCAGCATCGAACAACAGATGCAGGCGGTGAACGAGTTTTTCATCCGCCAGGCGGAAGAAAACGACACTTTAAAATATGTTCAAGAGGAGGCGTTGGCAGCATGAGCCAACATGATTTGGGGCGGTGCGTGGTCAACGCACTGGAGCAGTACTTCCGCGACCTGGACGGGGAAAAGCCGGGCGCAATCTATGACATGGTTTTGAAGAGCGTCGAAAAACCGATGCTCGAAGTGGTGCTCGCCAAAGCCGGCGCCAACCAGACGCTGGCGGCGGAGATGCTCGGCATCAACCGCAACACGCTGCGCAAAAAACTCACCGAACACCAGTTGCTGTAGTTGTGAGTCATTAGTCGTTAGATTAGCTAACGGCCTGAAAACCTCGCATCTACCTGCTAACAACCAATTACTAATGACTAACTACTAACATGCCCATCAAGCAAGCACTGATTTCCGTATCCGACAAAACTGGCGTTCTTGAATTCGCTCAGGGCCTCGCCGCCCAGGGCGTCAAGCTGCTGTCCACTGGCGGCACCGCCAAGATGCTGCGCGACGCCGGCCTGGCCGTCACCGAAATCGGCGACTACACCGGCTTCCCGGAAATGCTCGACGGTCGCGTCAAGACGCTGCACCCGAAAGTGCATGGCGGCATCCTGGCCCGCCGCGACTTGCCGGAACACCTGGCAACCATCGAACAGCACGGCATTCCGATGATCGACCTGGTCTGCGTCAATCTCTACCCGTTCGCCGCGACCATCGCCAAGGCCGGCGTAACGCTGGAAGACGCGATCGAGAACATCGACATCGGCGGCCCGGCCATGGTCCGTTCCTCGGCCAAGAACTACAACGGCGTTGCCATCGTCACCGATCCGGAAGACTACGCCCCGCTGCTCGCCGAAATGAAGGCCAATGGCGGCGCGCTGCAACTGGCGACGCGCTTCGGTCTGGCCAAGAAGGCCTTCACCCATACCGCCCGCTACGACAGCATGATCGCCAACTGGCTGACCGGCCTCGATGAAGGCGCCGAAGCCAAGCCGGCCGAAGCCGCGCCGATCCCTGCCATCTTCCCGGCCAAGCTGCAACTGGCTTTCGACCGCGTTGAAACCCTGCGTTACGGCGAAAACTCGCACCAGAGCGCCGCCTTCTACCGTGAAACCAACCCGGTCGCCGGCAGCATCGCCGCCTACACGCAGTTGCAGGGCAAGGAACTGTCCTACAACAACATCGCCGACTCCGACGCCGCCTGGGAATGCGTCAAGTCCTTCGACGCCCCGGCCTGTGTCATCGTCAAGCACGCCAATCCATGCGGCGTCGCCATCGATGGCACCCTGCTCGGCGCTTATGAAAAGTCCTTCAAGACCGACTCGACCTCGGCCTTCGGCGGCATCATCGCCTTCAACGGCGAAGTCGGCATCGACGTGGTCAATGCCATGAACGAGCGCAAGCACTTCGTCGAAGTGCTGATCGCCCCGTCCTTCACCGCTGAAGCGAAGGCCGCGCTGGCCGGCAAGACCAATCTGCGCGTGCTGGTCGTGCCGATCTCGCGCCAGCTCAACGCGCTGGAATACAAGCGCGTTGGCGGCGGCCTGCTGGTTCAGACGCCGGACAACTTCACGGCGCAAGCCTCCGGCCTGAAGATCGTCACCAAGGTCCAACCCACCGCCCAGCAAATCGAAGACCTGCTCTTCGCCGAGCGCGTCGCCAAGTTCGTCAAGTCCAACGCCATCGTCTTCTGCGGCAATGGCATGACCCTCGGTGTCGGTGCCGGCCAGATGAGCCGCGTCGACTCGACCAAGATCGCCAGCATCAAGGCCCAGCACGCCGGCCTCGACCTTAACGGTTCGGTCGTCGCGTCGGATGCCTTCTTCCCGTTCCGCGATGGCGTCGACGTGCTGGCTGCCGCCGGTGCCAAGGCCGTCATCCAGCCGGGTGGCTCGATGCGCGACGAGGAAGTCATCGCGGCTGCCGACGAGCATGGCCTGGCCATGGTCTTTACCGGCGCCCGCCACTTCCGCCACTGATTTCGTTCCCGGCGCAACCGTGACTATGTCGACTTCGCCTTGCCGTGCTAACCGCACTGCCTGCGGCTCATATTCGTGTCACGGCCGCCCCGTAAACGAAATGCCTTCCGGGGCTCGAAGAACTAAGGAAAATCAAGCATGAAACTACTGGTAATCGGTTCCGGCGGCCGCGAACACGCCATGGCCTGGCGCCTGGCCCAGACCCAAGGCATGCAGAAGGTGTTCGTTGCCCCGGGCAATGCCGGCACGGCACGCGAACATGAGCTGGAAAACTTGAATATCACCGATCCGGAAGCTCTGGCTGATTTCGTCGAGCAGAACAAGGTTCATCTCACCGTCGTCGGCCCGGAAGCGCCGCTCGCCGCTGGCGTGGTCAATATCTTCCGCGCCCGTGGCCTGAAAATCTTCGGCCCGACCAAGGAAGCTGCCCAGCTCGAATCGTCCAAGGACTTCGCCAAGCGCTTCATGGCCCGCCACAATATTCCGACGGCTGGTTTTGAGACTTTTTCCGAGTCGACCGCAGCACACGCCTACATCGACAAAAAAGGTGCACCAATCGTCATCAAGGCCGATGGTCTGGCCGCCGGCAAGGGTGTCGTTGTCGCCATGACCCTTGAAGAAGCTCACGCCGCCATCGACGACATGCTGTCCGGCAACAAGCTCGGCGATGCTGGCGCCCGCGTCGTGATCGAGGATTTCCTTGATGGCGAGGAAGCCAGCTTCATCGTCATGGTCGACGGCAAGAATGTGCTGGCCCTGGCCTCCAGCCAGGACCACAAACGCATTTTCGACGGTGACCAGGGCCCAAACACAGGTGGCATGGGTGCCTATTCCCCGGCGCCGTGCGTCACGCCGGAAATACACGCCCGTGCCATGCGCGAAATCATTCTGCCGACCGTGCGCGGCATGGCCGCCGACGGCATCCCGTTCACCGGCTTCCTCTACGCCGGCCTGATGATCGGCAAGGACGGCTCACTGAAGACACTCGAATTCAACTGCCGCATGGGTGACCCGGAAACACAGCCGATCCTGATGCGCCTGAAGTCCGATTTTGTCGATCTGCTCGAACACGGCATCGACGGCACGCTGGATCAGGTCGAAGCCGAGTGGGATCGCCGCATTGCGCTGGGCGTCGTGCTGGCTGCAGCGAACTATCCGGACACCCCGAAGAAGGGCGACGTCATTCAGGGCCTGCCGGCGGGCAACAGCTTCGGCGACGATGCACACGTTTTCCACGCCGGCACTGCTGAGCAGGATGGCAAGGTGGTCACCAATGGTGGTCGCGTGCTGTGTGTCACGGCATTGGGCGAAAACGTCAAGCTGGCCCAGAAACGTGCCTACGAGGCCGCTGTCCAGATCAGCTTCGATGGCATGCAGTTCCGCAAGGATATCGGCTACCGGGCAATCTCCCGCTAAGGAATCAGGGCGATGACGCCATGGTTCGGCAGCAGTCTGAAAATGCGGATTGCCGTCGTATCGGTTCTGCTGTTTCTTGCCGGCATCAGCCTGATTACCTTTTTCGCCACCCGCATCCTGCATGACGACATGCAGGAGGTGCTGTCCAACCAGCAACTGACCGCAGTCAATTACATTGCCCGGGATATCGACGCCAAGGTGACGTTGCGACTTGAAAGCCTGAAGCGGGTCGCGCTGAACATGCCGGAAGAACTGTTCAGCGACCCACCGGCGATGCAGACATGGCTGGAAGACCGCAAAGCCATCCACACCCTGTTTCCGATCGGCTTGATGGTAATCCCGCCCGATGGCGGGCCAACAATCGGCGAGGCCCCGCGCCTGAAAACCCGGCCGAAATCCTTTGGCGACCGTGACTGGTTTATCGGGGCGACGACCACCCGCCAGCCCTTCATCAGCAGACCCCTGACCACCCGGGCAACCGGAGAACCGGCACTGGTCATGGCCATTCCGGTTTTCAACAACCAACAAAAACTGCTCGGGATTCTCGCCGGCATTGCCCCGCTCGCCGCACCGGGCTTTCTCGACCTGATTCTTGGCACCAACCCCGGGAAAAATGGCAGCTATCAGCTCATTGATCCGCAACACCGCCTCTTTGTGCTGGCCTCGGAGGTCAATCAAGCCGTAACGCCGATGCCCAACACCGGCGATGACCTGGTGCTGGATGCTGCGGTCAACGGCCTGCGCGGCATCAAAATCATTCGCAACGCAGCCAGCCAGGACGAACTGGTCGCCGCCGCCGAAGTGCCGCGCACCAACTGGCTGCTGGTCGCCCGACAACCGACCGACGATGCCTTCGAGCCAGTCTCCAACACGTTGCGTAATACGCTTCTGATCACCGCCCTGCTCTCGTTGCCAAGCATCATTGTCCTGCTCGCCGTACTCAATCGACTCCTCAGGCCAATCGCCCTGCTCGCCCGCGAACTCCACGAAATGGCCGAAGGCAAGCGCCCGATGCAACCGGTGGCGACCCATACCGCCGACGAAGTAGCCGACGTCGGACACAGCTTCAATCGGCTGCAGGACCGCTTGCAGGAGCAGGAACAGCGTCTCGCTGAAATGGCCCACCATGACATGCTGACCGGCCTGCCGAATCGCCGGCTGATTGACGAACGACTGGAAAACGAGCTGCACCGGATTCAGCGCAACCACCTGGGCCTGGCCCTGCTTTTCCTTGACCTTGATGGCTTCAAGCCGGTTAACGACACGCATGGCCATGGCATCGGCGACCGCGTGCTGGCCGAAATTGCCCGCCGCCTGCAGGCCATCGTTCGCGATGTAGACACTGTCGCCCGCCTCGGCGGTGATGAATTCCTGATCCTGCTCACCGATACGGAAAAGCCACAAAAAGCTGCTGAGCGGGTTGCCCAGAAATGCATCGCTGCCCTGTCCGAAGCCATCGTCATCAACGACCTGTTGATTCATGTCGGCGTTTCGATCGGCATTGCCACCTGCAGCGCCGAACAGGCCGTGACGACGACCGTCAAACAACTGGTCAGCCAGGCCGATAACGCGATGTACCGGGCCAAGGCGGCAGGTCGAAACCGCTACGAACTGCAGTTGCCGGCCAACCCTCCAACAGATTCCTGAAAACACAAAAATGAGCATCGACACCGCCCAGCTGAAAACCTTTTTCACCGGCCTGCAAGCCAGTATCGTCGCCGAACTCGAAGCTTTCGACGGCCAGGCCTTCCGCACCGATTCATGGGAGCGCCCGGAAGGCGGCGGCGGCATTTCGCGGCTGATCGAGGAAGGTGGTTTCTTCGAGCGCGGCGGCGTCAATTTCTCGCACGTCACCGGCCAATCGCTGCCCGCTTCGGCCACCGCCGTCCGCCCGCAACTGGCCGGGCGGGCCTGGGAGGCGATGGGCGTTTCGCTCGTTCTCCACCCGCGCAATCCGTACTGCGCGACGGCGCACATGAACGTGCGCTGCTTCGTCGCCCGCAAGGAAGGCGAAGAGGATGTCTGGTGGTTTGGCGGCGGCATGGACATGACGCCTTATTACGGTCAAATGGAGGATGTAGTCCATTTCCACCAGACCTGCAAGGATGCGCTGGCACCCTTCGGCGACGAGGTCTATCCGAAATACAAGAAGTGGTGTGACGAGTATTTCTTCCTCAAGCACCGCAACGAGCCGCGCGGCGTCGGCGGGGTGTTTTTCGACGACCTCAACGAAGGCGGCTTCGAACGCTGTTTCAACCTCACCCAGTCGGTCGGCAATGCTTTCACCAAGGCCTATCTGCCGGTATTGGCCAAACGTCGCGACACGCCCTACGGTGAGCGCGAACGCGATTTCCAGGCCTACCGCCGAGGACGCTACGTTGAGTTCAATCTGGTCTGGGACCGCGGCACGCTGTTCGGCCTGCAATCGGGCGGCCGTACCGAGTCGATCCTGATGTCGCTGCCACCGATCGTAAAATGGCGCTACGACTGGCAACCGGAAGCCGGCACGCCAGAGGCCGAGCTCTACGAAGTCTTCCTCAAACCGCAGGACTGGGCTGTTTAGGGTCGAGATTGAGGATCGAGTTGTAAGCTAAAACTCGATCCTGATTTCTACCTGGCGTCGAGCAGCGCGCTGGCCCGGTAGTGTTTGTTGGCTTCTTCGGCCCGGTCGAGCTGGTCGAACAGCCGGGCCAGTTCGAGGTGTCCCTGCTGCGACGGCTCGACCGACAGCGAGGCCTCCAGATAACTTTGCGCCTTGCCCCACAGTCGCTGGCGGATGCACATGCGGCCCAGCGCCTTGAGCAGGCGGGCATCGTCGGGATGCTGCCGTAACCAGCCTTCGGCCTTGGCGATACGGGCGGTCTGCTCGCTGTGGGTCAGGCGTCCGTAAATGGCCACCAGCTCGGGTTGCCACTCTTCGTTGTCGACGGCATCGAGCACCGACTCGATCAATTTCTGCGCCTCGACCTCGGCGCCCTGCCCAACCAGCGCCCGCGCCGCAGCGAGGGCGACGCGACGACCGCGTTCGTCTTCGGGCACCGTGCGCAAATAGGCCGTCAGCTTGCCCTGATCGGCGACGCGTTTGGCAATGTTGCCCAGATGGGCCTGCGTGCGGATTTCGCGGACGACTTCAACCGGCAGCGCATCGCGCTTGACCAGTTGCCGGGCCAGCTTGAGCACGCCATCCCAGTCGCCGACACCCTGACGGGCGCGCAACTCGAGACGCAGCGCCGCGATGTGGCGACCCTGCTTGCCCTGCAGTTTTTCGAGGGCGGCCAATGCGACATCAAAAAACTGCAGGG
>Ga0209211_10008554_pt1 | contig 13951 bp, 22 predicted proteins | sample RifGroA2_FD_183992 | JGI IMG/M metagenome (GOLD analysis project Ga0209211, IMG submission 183992) | Groundwater microbial communities from Rifle, Colorado, USA - Groundwater A2 (SPAdes) (version 2) | ecosystem: Environmental > Aquatic > Deep subsurface > Groundwater | place: Rifle, Colorado...
AGAAAAAATATTAACATGTGTTCAGTTTTCAAAGAGACATTTTGCCCTCTCAGAGACAAAAATAACATACGGATAATGTTTATCCAATATCTAACCGCTAGTTTATACTAAGTTTTTTGTGTGTCAATACTGTCAGAAGAAATCCGACACTCGTGATAAAGCAAGGCGATTCATTTCCTCGTCATTGTAATTATCAATATGCGAAGATATGCACAAAAAAGCGATGATTGCGCCTTTTACCACAAACCACATCCTCGGCCACTGATTCGGCCGCAAGCCGGAGTTAGGTATGACAAGTTCAATTTTCCAAAGTGTCCAAATATCGTTTTGCGAAACACGATGTAACTTGGCGGGCGCAATTACCTGCTGCGGACTTGTCGGGTTAAACTGCGCTCCGCACAATCTCTCAAAAGAAGAAAGGCCGGCGCGTATAGTGCGAAATCGCCGCTCAAGGGCGGCGATTTCTTTCTGAATGCCGTCATGGTACAAAAATTGAATCATCGTTCGCTAAAATCTGTGCCGCGATAGAAAGCCAGTTCGTAAGGAATTTCTTTCCGCAACTCCGTGCCTATATACGGCGCTTCGGCGTGAGATAATTCTTCCAATTGTTTGCCGTTGAGATGTCCGTATTTGACAATAATTCGGTCAAGCATTTTCTTTTCTTCCTCGTTAAAAACGGAAAGGTCGGGTTCGGTAAGACATTTGTATACCTCGGTTGGATTGTATCCTTCTCGTTCTCCAACTTGCTCAACTTCAAGCATTTTCTTTTTTGCCATTTCGGCGGTTATTTCTTCCAACGCCGATGGCACGGGCCCCATCGGAAGCGCGCAGTAAACATCGCCAGTGATTGATTTTTGACTTTTTTCATATAAATCAAAATCTGCGAAATATAGCAATTTCGCCAGTTTTTTCTTGCCGCGCACTTCGCCTTTTAGCTTTTGGCATAAATACAAAACGGCATTTTGATACTTTTTCCGATGTAGGGACATATTATTTGTATGATACTAAATATGGTAATAAAAACAAGGATTATGTTATAGATTTACCATCGACGAATTTTGCGCAAATGAAGTTAGTATGCCGTTTAATTATTAATTTGAACCAGACTTGCGTTCTAATTTTAACGCAAAAATAGAAATAAGCATGAATACTCCTACAATCAAATCAATGATACTCCATAATTCTCGATTGAGATGAATAACAACAAACGGATTGAAAAGAACTGCAAGAAATCCAAAAACCCAAACCCATTTTTCTTTTTTCTCCTCAAGTGTCATCCACGCAACATAGACAGTAGCCACAAAAACAACAAACCGTAGAAATGAAAAGAATCCGTGTGGCCAACCATCTATCAAAGCCACGAACAAAAATAGAATGGTAATGCCGAGAATTATGTTTTTCTTTTTGTTAAATTCCATTAGTTGTCTTTCGAAGAAAGACCCGCAATTATCAAACCAATTATTCCTATTCCCAAAACAAGGAAATAAAAAGTTGGAAATATTCCCTCGACTACCCAAAAGATAATCGGGAAAATAACAAGACCGGGAGAAAGAACAAACGCCAAAATAGTACCAAAGAAACCAAGCCAGTTACTCATCGCCGAAAGCCAAAATACAAACATCAAAAGACCAGCTCCAATCCAGAGTATATAGCCGATTATTTTTCCGATCGATCTCATGTGTTTTGATTATAGCTTAATAATTATAATTTTTGTATATCATTGCCGGAATAATGAAATACTCCGACGAATAACACAAATAACAGCAAGAAAATCAAGAGGGCTACCATTAAGCCCAATATAAACTTGTAAATCGGTGGCAAGAAAATAAAAAATTTATCAACTATTTTTTTATACCAAGGCCATTCAAATTTTTGTTTTCTCCAAATCTTTTTACTTATCCAGCAAATCAACATCCACCATAGGAAGCTGATAGAAGCGTAATAAATAATAATTTCAAACGCATTTATCATTTTGAAAAGCCCAATGCCTAAATCCGACCCAGATAATCTGTAAGGTAAATCTGTTAGATATAAAATGAAAAGAATGATTGTTGCTATTGGATGACGATAAAATTTTTCTTTCAAACTTTCTTGTGTATATTTTGAAGCTACCCAAATCACAATAAGCCATTGCAAAAAGTAGACGACGGGAATTATTATCAAAAAAACACCGATACTCAAACCATAATTTTCTATGAATGTTTCTTTTTCGGCAAAATAGAAAACCAATGTGCCAATAAATCTGTATAGGAAAAGAAACGAGAGTGTAAAAGTTAAAACTTGATACTTTTGTATCCTTTTTAAGAAAAAATTTTCTTTACTCTCTACTTTTTCAGTTTGGATAATTTCCTGTTCCATAGTTAAACAATTAAATCATCAACGCTCACATCAAAGGCTTTAGTAGCCTCTGCTTTAATTCTACACCAAAAATTAAAAACACTGAAGAGTATTCTGTCTTTCTTTGCGGAATACGAGAATCGAACTCGTGTCTACTGCTTGGGAAGCAGTCATTCTGCCACTTAACTAATTCCGCTCTTCTAAAACCAATTTTTTAACCGTTGCCAAATTCTGAAAAAAAATCCGACATTGTTATCCGAGCCGTTTATCTTAACATCCTCGCTGGTTTTATCCACGATAACCAGAATTTTTTCGCCCGGCTTAGCCACGTCAAATCTTTTTCTTATCTCCCCCTCCTCGCCGGATTCGCTTTCCAGTCTTGTCGCTTCCGCCGCCAATTCCGCGTTTCTTTTTTCCAATTTGGCCATTTCCTCTTTTATTTCTTCAGCCTTGTCGGCGCTTATCCGGCTTTTTTTGTACACTTTCACGGTGGGAAAAATAAGCGCCAATAAAATAATGCCAAGGATTGCTTGCAACCACGCAGAATAAACTATTGTCTTAAATTTTCTTTTTTCTTGAAATTCTCTCATAAAAAATGTACAATATCGCCAATATGTTTAATTCAAACAATAAAAGAAAACATCGGATCGTGTGGACGGTTATCAGCCTTTTAGCGGCGCTGGGAATGGTTGTTTCTCTCGTTCTGCCTTTGTTCGCGTAAATTACTGCATCATTTTGATAAAAACATCGTGCGGGATATCGGCTCGGCCTTTGCCTAGTTTCTTCATCTTCTCTTTTCCTTTTTTCTGTTTCTGCCAGAGCTTCATTTTTCTGGTTATGTCTCCGCCATACAGATACCCTGTCACGTCTTTCTTCATTGGGGCGATGGATCTCGCTGCTAAAATTCTTCCCATCGCCTTAGCTTGAATTTTGATGGTAAACAGCGCCCGCGGTATAAGCTCCCTTAATTTTTCCACGGCCGCTTCCGCATCTTTCTGGACTTTATTTTTGCTGACAATTCGGGAAAACGCGGGGACGATTTCTTCCGCCACCCAGATATCCAGTTTAACCACGCTGCCCTTGGGCGCTTCTCTCATTTCCGATATTTTGTAATTCAGCGAACCATAACCGGCCGTCGCGCTTTTCAGCGCATCAAAAAAATTTCTCATCAATTCTCGTAAAGACATTTTCACATTTATCGTGGAGCGTCTTTTGCCGAATTGCTCCACTTCCCCCACTTCCGCTTCGTGCTCATAAAGAAGCTGAACGGCTTGGCCGATTCTTTCCGGCGGAATGATTATCTGCATATCCACCCATGGTTCGTAAATCTTATTTATTTGGCTATCCTCCGGAAAATTCATAGGCGAATAAATTTCTTTCGTTTTTCCGTCCGACATTTCCACTTTATAGGTAATGGTCGGAACGGCAGCAATGAGCTTCAGGCCGTGTTCTCTTTTAAGCCTTTCCATAATTATTTCCATGTGAAGCATTCCCAAAAAACCGCACCGGAAACCGCGCCCCAAGGAACCGCTTGATTCTTCTTCAAAAGAAAGGGAGGAGTCTGACAATTTAAGGCGCTCCAAAGATTGGCGGAATTTGTCCAACTCATCCTGCGACTCCGGGTAAATGCTGGCCCAGACCACCGGTTTCGGCTGCATATAACCGCCCAAAGAAGGCAGAGGGTCGCGAGAGGAAAGGATGGAATCGCCCACCGTCCCGATGCTGGCTTTTTTGATATTGGTCACGATATATCCTATTTCGCCGGCTGAAAGAGATGAGCAGGGATTTTTTTGAGGCGAAAATGTCCCCGTTTCCGAAGCGACAAATTTTTCTTTGGAAGCTCCCAGCATCAGCTCGTCTCCTTTTTTTATCACTCCGTCCGTAACCCGAACGTAAACTATCATTCCCTGATGCTCGGAATATTCAAAATCAAAAATCAAGGCGCGCGGCCGGTTGTCATATTCAAATTTCGGAGCGGGAACGCGCCTGATTATCTCTTCCAAAAGATGGCTGACGCCTTCACCGGTTTTCCCCGACACGGCTAAAATTTCTTCTTCGCCGCAACCTATAAATTCCACTATTTCTTTTTTTGTTTCTTCCACTCTGGCCAACGGCGAATCTATTTTGTTTATAACCGGTATGACTTTTAAACCCAAATTTCTGGCTGTTTCCACATTGGCGATTGTCTGCGCCTGCACGCCTTGAGTGGCGTCCACCAGCAAAACGGCGCCTTCCACCGCCTTAAGCGCCCTGGAAACTTCATAACCGAAATCAATATGCCCGGGAGTGTCTATCAAATTCAAAATGTAATTTTTATAATTCATCCTCACTGGTTGCATCTTAATCGTTATTCCTCTCTCCCTTTCCAACTCCATGCTGTCCAACATCTGTTCTTTCATCTTTCTTTTTTCCACCGTGCCCGTTATTTCCAGCATCCTGTCGGCCAGCGTGCTTTTGCCGTGGTCAATATGGGCGATAATGGAAAAATTTCTTATATTTTTATTTTCCATATAATTTATCGTGAGTGCCGATATCCGCAAAAAGAAAAACATTTTCTTTTATCTCTTTGTATACCACGCGAATATCCTCTGTTACATTAAAACTTTTATACCCATCATATTCTCCTTGAAGCGCATGCGCGCCGAGAAGCGAACTGCGCGCGTTATCAAGAAAAATATCTCTTCTTTCCATAAAAGCTTTTTTGATTTTTTTAGAAAGTTTGGAATAATTCTTTTCAAAATGCTTATGCAGAATAATTATTCTCATAATACCTAAAGATTATTGAGATATTTATCCATATCCGCTGAATTAGTAAATGCAGGCGAAAGATTTCTTTTTGCTTTGATATCTCTTTCCACTTTTTTGATCACACCTTCAAGATACGGCGTCATTTTGGGCAAGGCCGAAAATCGCACCTCACGCGCGCGGATAAACTGCTTAAGAGACGCCGTGACAAGAGATGACAGGGAAAAACCCAGTTCTTCCGCGAGTTCTTGCGCCTGTTCCTTAACTTCTTTGTTTGTCTTAATGTTAATTACGGCTGTTTTCATACCAAAAGTATATACTTTGGATTATTTATGTCAAATTACAATCTGGAAACTATATTCCAAATATCGTATAAGACCGCCGAGATGATGCCTATTAGAATAATTATTTCCAATTTTTTTCTTATTTTTATTTCCTTGCCGTCTATCTCGGCGACCAGATCTTCCTTGTCGCCCATTTTCAAAATTTTAACCATTTTATGCCTCATTAGAACGACGAAAATACCAAGAATCCCCATACCGGCGGAACCGGTTATGGCCAGAATGTTGATGAAGCCGCCGATGTCTTTCAAATAAATAATCACCGGCGGAATGACAACCAAAAGCCAGGCGGGAAACTTGTGAATTTTGTAATCATATCTGAACATGCTCTTCATATCCACCGCCAAAGCGATGAAAGAAGTGAACACGGCCAAAAAACCGATTATGGAACCTATGGCCATCACTTTCGCGCCCATTACGGCCTTTATGCCAGAAAGCGCGTCCACTGTGGTAAATTGTCCGCTTACTCCCAAAATAGAAAAAATAAAAACAATATAAACAATGGCCGCCAAAAATAAACTTATGGAAACAACTCTTTTAAAACTTTTTATGTCGGAATTGAAAAAAATATCCCGCGTCGGCGGTATGGCCGAAAATCCGGTAAGAGAAAACAGCCAGACGCCATAGGGCAAGAACCAATTTTTATTCATTAGTAAATTATCAGCTGAAAAAAAGTTTTCCGTTTTGATGTGAGGAAAAGAAAAAAACAGCAGATAAAAGATAAATCCGACTATCGGCACCGTCAGATAAAAATTTATTTCGGCGATTCGGCTTACCTTAAACAAGGCCATTAGCCCGCCGCAGGCGAAAAACAGCAAGGTCATAAATTCAACGGTATGCCCGTTAAACAAGCTGGTGAAATTAGTCAGAAAAAAACCGCCCATAATGGCGTAAATGAGCAAAGAAAAGTAATAAGAGCCGAGCGTTGTGAGCAGGCTGAAAAATTTGGCCTTCTTGCCCAGATACATTTCCACATATCCGACAAATCGGTGCTTCCCTTTGGTGTAAAAAGAAACTTCCCCGTACCATTGATGCAAAAGATAAACGATAAAAAGCGAAACGGCAAGATGAATCGTCCCCCACAAAACGCCTGCTTGGGCGAAAGCGTAAGGCAAAGCGAAAACGCCGGCCCCTATGATCAGACCGGCCATCATTCCTATTCCTTTTATATACAGCCGGGGCATTTGATAGTCTGGACTTTTTCTTTGTCGACTAAAGCTATAATCTTTTCCACCAATTTTTTCGGGTCTTTCTCAAAAATAACTTTGCCGTAACCGCGATGAGACTCATTCAGAATTTTCTTGATCAACTCATCGGTTTCCCAGCTCCCCTCCAGAATACCTATCGGCTTATCGTCTTCAAAGGCGATAGTAAATTCGTTGAGCGTTCCGATTCTCCCGCAACCGACAATGACCGCGTCGGAAGTCCTGGTTAACTGCAAATTCCGACCGGAATAACCCGAACCGGTGTACATAATCAGGTCCATATATTCCAGCGGCAGTTTGTATTTCTCCACGTGTTCCACCTCGGTTTGAGCCGGAGAAATTCCTATTGATATCCCTCCTTCTTCTTTTGCGCCTATGGCCGCCCACATCGGAAATCCGGTAGTGGCTCCGGTGACAAGAATGGCTCCCTGACGGACTATTTCTTTGCCCACTTCTTTGCCTATCTCCAAAGCGTCAACGCCGCAATGGCCGGTCTCGGCCGCTCCGGAAACGCATATTTTTATCTTCAAATGAGGATGTCGTATTTCGTCCATAAAATTATTATATCTCAATTTCTTGCGTTTCTCCATAGGCGGGAGCGACAGCGCTTATCCCGAGATAATCTCTCAATCTTTGAGCTAAAAACGAGCTTGATTTCAACTCCCCGTGCGTCACAAAAACTTTTTCCAACGTATCGGCCGACTTGGCGGAGAATCCCAGCAGGCCGTTAAGGTCGGCGTGGGACGAATAACCGCCTATCTTTTCTATTTCGGCCTCCACCGGAATTTTTTCTCCCATTATGCTGACCAGTTTTTCTCCGTCGTGCAGTAATCGGCCCAGCGAACCGACCGCCAGATAGCTGACGAAAAGCAGGGTATTGTTTTTGCTGGGCAAATAATTCTTCAGGTGATGGACAATCCTTCCGCCGTTGCACATTCCCGATCCGGCGATGATTATTTTCGGCGGAGCAACCTCGTGTATTTTTTTGGATTCTTCCGCTTCCATAGTGAGAACAAGCCCGGGGAAATCAAACAAATCATCTCCTTTTAAAATGGAGTTTTTTGCTTCGGCGTTATACAAGTTGGCGTAATTTTTATAAACTTCGGTGGCTTTGATGGAAAGCGGGCTGTCCAGAAAAATTTTTATCTTGGGGATTCTGCCGTTTTCCACCAAGTCGTTTATCTGGTACAAAATTCTCTGGGTTCTTTCCAAAGAAAAAGCCGGTATCATCAGTGTTCCTTTTTTCTTGACGATATTTTCTATGGCTCTTTCCAATTTTAAGTCGGCTTGCGAATAATCCTCGTGCAATCTGTCTCCGTAGGTGCTTTCTATAACCATAAAGCTGGCGTCGTTTACGGTTTCCGTGGGGTTAATAAGCGGTTCCGGAGAATTGCCCAAGTCGCCGGAAAAAACCAGCTTCTTTTTTTTCGCTTTGTCTTTCGTGGCGGTTAAACCGCCATGTGGCGGTTTAACCGCCACGAAACTTTCAGAATTGGCAATTTCTACTATCGCCGAACCAAGTATATGGCCGGCGTCTTTGAACAAAACATTCACTCCGCCTATCTCAAAACTTTCTCTGTAATTTTTGGCCTCCCAAAGGCTCATAGCCTTTTCCACATCTTCTTCCTGGTAAATAGGATGCGTGTCCCCGTGCCTTTTCGCCTCTTTACTCAAAACACCCATGCTGTCAATCAGCATAAGTTTGGCAAAATCTTTAGTCGGGTAAGTGGAATAAATTTTCCCCTTGAATCCTTCTTTTACCAGCCTGGGAATTCTTCCCACATGGTCCAAATGGGCATGGGTAACCAGCAAAGCGTCAATGGAAGACGGCTTGTAAGGAAACGATTCGCTGTTTTTTTCTTCGGCCACCCTTGAGCCCTGGAATAATCCGCAATCCACCAAAATTCTGGTTTTGCCAGCCTCGCCGATTCCAGGCGGACCAGCCTCGCCGCCTGCTTCGCTGCGAGGCGAGAGTCTAGGCGGGCCGTCATCCCCGTCTATCTCCAAAAGGTAATTGGAACCGGTCACTTCCTCCGTTCCGCCGAAAAACGATATTTTTATTTTTTTATTATTGTTTTTTTCTTTCATAAAAAAATCGCCAAACCGCCGCCATTCCACCCAAAAGATCAATAAATAAATCTTTCAGCGTATCCAGCAAGCCGCCTTGCTGGAGAAGCGATATGTAATTATTTTTTGTAATAAGCTGGTCAACAACCAACTCGTAAAATTCCCAAAAAACTCCCACCAGCGCCGTAAAGCCCAGTATTATTACGGCAGTATAAAATTTGGGCAGATTTTTGGTTGAGGCCGAAACTTTGGCGGAATAAAATGTCCACCAAATCATACCCATGGCGGCGGCTCCGCCGCCCCAAAAATGCATAATATTGTCCAGCCATGGAAACCTCCAGTACAAAGAAAAAATTATCCCGATTATTTGCGAGATAAAAAGAAGAACCAAAAAAGCCGTCAGTATTTTATTGAAATTTTTCCCGAAAATCATATTGTTCCCTAAAAAGAATTGCCCGCCTAGACTCTTGCCTCATAGCAAAGCGGGCGACGAGATTGGCCATCGGCGGTAAACTTACCAGGCGTAAGCCAGGTGGGTGTCCTCACTGCCAGACCAAGGCCTGGCAAAATATCGGACTCCCTAGAATAAAATTTAATCTAGAAAGTTTACCGTGATGACCAATTGCATTATACGCTTTAAGAGAAAAAATTCAATGAAAATGATTTTTGTATTTATACAACTATTGTGCAACACCGAGTGTTGCACACATGATAACCGAGATGTTTCTTTTCTGTGTTTAGGGACAACTCTAATCGTAAAATATCAAGGTTGAACCTTGATATTAGATTATTTAGATATTAAGTTTCCCATCATCTTAATAAAATCATCCTTTCTTGGTGACCATTCGTCGGAACGCACACTTGGTCGTATTCCCATATAATCATCAGGAATAGTAAAACCAATACTCGTTAAAGCTTCTTTGTATTTTTTCACAAACTCTTTATTTTCAATCCATTCAAAATTCAAACTCAGCCTATCATTAGTTCCTAATGTAAATAAGGATTTGTTTGATATTTTATTGAATATCGGGCTAAATGAACCATATGAACCAGTTCCAAATCTTACTTCATCAGCATATTGCTTTGAAAAATTATAAATTTTTTCAAATGCCTTAATTTCATCCCCAGAATAATTCTTTTTGGCATCTTCCAAAAGCATTGATTCCGTCCATTTTTGCCTGTTTGAAGAAGAATTAACCGAAATATCTTTCTTTACTTCAACGCCAAATAATTTTGGAATCATTATTTCGTACTTTTCAAATTTATAATATTCCATTTGGACAGCATAAATATCAAATTGACTGTTTTGGTTGATATAAACAATTAAATCTTTTAGCCTATCTTCTATTGCGTCCATTAAAATTACAAACTTAATATTGCCTTTTTGAAGATTTCTTTTTATTGCCTCGAGAATTACATTAACTTGTTCCTCATCAACATTAAAGAAATCTTTAGTTTTTTCCTCAAAACTAATTTTAAATTTATTATTGATTTCGTTGTTAATTTTATTTATAAATTCGCCATAATTGCTATGTCGCCAAAGCGAAGCGCCATAATCAAGAGCTTGAGCAACCACCGTCCTTTTATCAGGGTTTTTATATAATTTAGTCTCAACAACATAAATATCACCGTCTTTATCTATTGCCAAAGCGTCAATCGGACCGGATTCGGTCGGAAATTCTCTTGCTACAACAAAAAGCTTTTTATCTTCTTCTATTTCATAAACGGGAATTGATTCTGGGTTTTCGTGGATATAGTTTTGCAGATACCCTTCTTTTTCAAAGTCAGATTTATCTATTTTTTGCGCATTTTTCCCGTCTTGTGAAATAATAATTGACATGTTTTTTTATTTTATTTGATCAAATCGTCAACGCTAATAATAAAATACTTCATTTAACGAATAGAAAATTTCTTTCAGTTGCTCATTTGTGATTTCGCCTATTTTTTTAATCATTCTTTCTTTGGCTATGGTGCGTATTTGAAAAGTTATGATTTGAGAATCCTCGTTTAATTTATTGATTTTATTCTTCTCAAGATTGACACAGCCGGCATAATTTTTTATTTTGCTTGAAATGGGGCAAATAATAAAAACGCCTAAATTCTTATTCATCGTATTTCCGGAGATAACAACCACTGGTCTTTTGCCTTTTTGCTCTTTGCCTTTTGTCGGATTAAGATTGGCCAAATAAATGTCTCTCTGAAACATGTTTATTTTTCAAGATAAATCAGCTGTTGAAAATAATCCCCCAAGCCGTCTTCCGCCATTTTTTTTATATCAGAATCCGAAGATGCTTTTTTGAAAGAATCCTCATATTCTTTCCTGCGCGCCGATTTGCGAAATTCAGTGAGAGCTTTTTCTAAAACAGCCCTTTTTGTTAATCGCCGGCTGGCAGAATACTTTTTCATCCATTGCATAAGGTCGGAAGATATGTTATTTGTGAATATTACAGATTTCATATTTTTTGATGTATTGATAATATGTATTTATAATACATAAATACCCGCATATTGCAATATGCATGTGAACTTAAACAGCCTCTTTGCTTTTGGGCGCATCTGGATTCGAACCAGAGGCCTTACGCGTGTGAAGCGTACGCTCTAACCAACTGAGCTATGCGCCCGTTTATATATTTAATTTATTGACCGCTTTTTCGTGCGGGTATTCCAGGATGTCGCGGATGAAGCGGTCATACATTCCCAAGCGGTACATAAAGTCGTCCGTTTTGAAAACGGCGTAAACTATTTCTTTGCCTATGTCGGCTTCTATATTTTTGAGAACTTTGTCCAATTTTGTTTCTTTCATAGAGTCGCCGACCAGAAGCAAGTCCACCCGCGAATTTTCGTGATTGGTGAAGATGCCGGAAAACACGACGAGCTTTATCCGGCCGATGGTGTTGATTTCTTTTATCATCGCCTCTTTGTCCACCGGAGCGGCTTTAAGAACCAAGTTCCGCAAAGCGTGGACGAAAGGAAACAGGACGTTTAAAAAATAGCCGTTAAATTTTTTCTTTTTTGTTTTAATCGTTCCGTCTTTGAGTTTTACCGTCTCGCCTCGCGACAAACAAGGTTCTTCCATTATCTCGTCTTTTTGCTTTATCAAGCCTATTCCTTTGAAAAGAGAAATCTCCCGCTTAGCGACAGGCGTCGGCACCTTCGCTCGGCGGGAAACATCTTCCAGCGAGAATACATTTTCCGGATTGGACAGAAACAATCGGACCATTTTAACTCTGGCCGACGAGCCAAAAAGTTTTTCCAAGGCGGTGTTCATATTCCCATATTATCACTCCTATTTGAGTGTTACAACGGCTCCGGCGGCCTCAAGTTTGGCCTTCAACTCATCGGCGGTTTTCTTGTCCGCGCCCTCTTTGACCATTATCGGCGCTTTATCGGTCATATCTTTGGCGTCTTTAAGCCCCAAACCTAGCGCTTCTCTTAAAACTTTGATGACTTGGATTTTCTGGGCTCCGGCTTCTTTAAGCTCGATATTGAACGAGCTCTTCTCCTCCACTGCCGCGCCTCCGGCTGCCGGAACGGCCGCCACAGCTACTGCTTGAGCCGAAACTCCAAATTTCTCTTCCAAAACTTTCACAAGGTCGGATAATTCCAAAACGCTCATGGCTTCCACTTTTTCTATAATGTCTTTGAATTTTGCTGATATTTCCATATAATTCAATCTAAAATCTAAAAAATAAAATCTAATAATTTTTATTGAACCGACTGTTTCTTCTTCGCTATTTCCGCCAAGGCCACGACCAATCCTCTTTTCGGCGAACTTATAATATTCAATATCTGGCTTAACAAGACTTCTCTTGATGGTATGCTGGCCAGCGCTATCACTCTATCCGCTCCGATATATCGGCTTTCAAAAATACCTCCCAAAATTTTCAAAAATTTATTTTTCTTGGCGAAATTGTTTAGCGCGCCGGCGGAAGAAAGCGGATCTCCGTCCGTATACACCATCGCCGTCTCGCCTTCCATGACGGGCATCTCGCCTTCAAACGAAGACGCTTCTAAGGCTTTCTTAACCAAAGTTTTTCTGGTAACGAAATATTTAGCCCCGGTTTGTCTCAACAATTTTCTCAACTCGCTGACAAGTTTTACGTTCAAGCCGTGAAAATTGGCAAACATCACGATGCTTGATTTTTTAACATCTTTTTTGATGCTGTCTATTATTTCCGATTTTTGCTGTTTTGTAATCATAAATTAGCTTATTTAGCTTGTAGGATTTAGCTTGTAGGGATTGGATAAAATTTCTAAAAAGCTAATTCCTAATTCCTAATTCCTAATAAAAAATACGGCCGTAAAGCCGCAGAAAAATTGAACTTGGTGTCTCGTTAGGACTTATATCTCGCGAACGCCTAATTTCTGCGACTATTTAATTATTTCCACTATAAACTATCGCCCTTTTTTGTCAACACTCTAAATGTTGGACACTCGGTGTGGGTGCTGTTTGACACTCGGTGTCGCACACATCCTCCACTTTCAAGAGACAAGTATCACACATAATTCCTATCGCAAATTTATGTGATAGTTAAAGTGTTTTTAAAATTCTCCACTTGGACATTCAATGTCCAAGTGGGGTTATTATTTGATTTACGATAAACCAGTCATAGAAAAAATTATTGCCAATGTAGCGAGAATAAAAATACCATACAAAACATCCAAAATGTGCTTATCTAAAAAAATTAAGACATGGCAGTTCTTCGTTTGTGGTTTAATTTTGTTATTTTTATTCATTTCTTCCCACTGATTATCAAGTCCATTATTTTCTTTCTCTAGCCGCATTTTTAAATACCAAAACCCCAAAACAATCTCACCCCAAAGCAAAAATAGTCCAGCGATTAAGAAAAAACTATTTTTTATAAAAGAACTTGAATCAAATACCGGCAAAGTGAAACCAATAATACCTCCACTCATTATCGTTAATTGAAAAATATAACTTCTTAATTTCGGCAATATTTTGTCTCATACTTTCTAAATGGAATATCCTGCCTTTTTCAGATTGATCGAAAGTCATAATTATTCAGCTAAATTTTTTATAAATTGTTTTTAAATTTGTTTCTTCTTTCATTTCCATTGTTTTATTATATCACATTTAACATTCTTATTATAATTTGATATTGGTTATTTGTTAGCAGACGATAGGTTGTATAGACTTATTAAACTTCTTTTTTAAATAATCGGCCGGTGTCATGTAATCAATTTGTTTCAGGCGAACTTCAAAGTTGTAGCGGTTTAAATATTCAATCAGCTTGG
>Ga0209211_10008556_pt1 | contig 13947 bp, 12 predicted proteins | sample RifGroA2_FD_183992 | JGI IMG/M metagenome (GOLD analysis project Ga0209211, IMG submission 183992) | Groundwater microbial communities from Rifle, Colorado, USA - Groundwater A2 (SPAdes) (version 2) | ecosystem: Environmental > Aquatic > Deep subsurface > Groundwater | place: Rifle, Colorado...
TGGAAAACCATCCCCACTTCCTTGCGCAGCTCCACGACATCGGTGCCGGGCGCATAGATATCTTTTTGGTTGATGAAGATTTCTCCCTCCACGCGGCTTTGGGGGATGGTGTCGTTCATCCGGTTCAGGCAACGGAGAAAGGTGGACTTGCCGCAACCGGACGGCCCGATCAGGGCAGTGACCTGCTTGGCCGGGATCAGCAGGGAGATGCCGAAAAGCGCCTGGGTCTGGCCATAGAAAAAGTTGACCTGGCTGGTGGTGATGACCATTTCCTGGTTTTCGGGATAAATAGAGTGCTCTACCATCGGAATTTTTTCCTGGAATGAGTTCGAAGGAGGATCGCGCCAAGGCTTAAGCCCAGAACCAGCAGGAGGAGAATCAGGGCGGTGCCGTATTGCATATGTCTGATCCTTTCCGCCTCCGGATGCTGGGTGGCAAGGATGTAGAGATGGTAGGGCAGGGCCATGACCTGATCAAAAACAGACTTGGGCAGCCGGGGGAGATAAAAGGCGGCCACCGTCAGGAGGATGGGGGCGGTTTCCCCAGCGGCCCGGCCGATGCCCAGAATAGCGCCGGTTATCATGCCGGAAAGGGAATAGGGCAGGACGTTGGTGCGGATCATCCCCCACTTGGTGGCCCCCAGCGCCAGGCTGGCATCGCGGAAGCCCTTGGGCACCGCACGCAGCGACTCTTCACTGGCCACGATAATGGTGGGCAGGACCATGCAGGCCAGGGTCAGGCTGCCCGCCAGGATGGAGGGGCCGAAGCCGAAGAAGAGGACAAAGATGCCCAGGCCAAAAAGTCCGAAGACAATGGAAGGAACCCCGGCCAGGGTGATAATGGCCAGGCGGATCAGGCTGTTGAACCGGTTCTGCTCCGCATATTCGGCCAGATAAATCGCACCGCCGATCCCCAGGGGCAGGGAAACGGCGATGGTGCCCACCACCAGATAGAAGGTGCCGACAATGGCTGGGAAAATGCCGCCCGCCGCCCCGCTTCTCCGGGGAAAGCTGCTGACGAACTGCCAGTTGAGGGCCGAGAACCCGTTTCTGATGATGTCGAAAAGGATGTAGCCGACTACCAGGACAATGGCGTAGGTGACAAGCCGCAAAAAAAGAAGGATAAATTTGTCGGCGGTGTTGTTATTCATTTCATCATGCCGTATTTCTTCAGGACGCGCTGGGCAACGATGTTGAGGGCAAAGGTGATGACCAGCAGGATGATGCCTATCCAGAAAAGCGCCTGATAATGGACGCTGCCGAAGGGCACCTCGCCCATCTCCGCGGCGATGGTGGCGGTCATGGTCCGCACCGAGGACAGGGGAGAAGCGGTGAGGATGGCGGCATTGCCGGTGACCATCAGCACCGCCATGGTTTCGCCGATGACCCTGCCGATGCCGAGCATGACCGCGGCCACGATTCCCGGCAGGGCCGCGGGCAAGGTGACCCGGAAGATGGTCTGCAGGTGGCTGGCGCCCAAAGCCAGGGAGGCGTTTTTCAGGGAGTAGGGCACGCTGACCAGGGCATCCTCCGAAAGGGAGATGATGGTGGGGATGGCCATCAGCGAGAGAAGCAGGGCGCCGGTCAGGGCGGTGAGGCCGGTGCTGAGACCGAAGGTTGCCTTGACGAGGGGGGCCACCACCAGCAGGCCGAAAAAGCCCAGAACCACCGAAGGGATGCTGGCCAGGATTTCAATGAACGGTTTAAGAAACTCCCGTTCGCCGGGCCGGGCGATTTCCGCGATGTAGATGGCCACCAGCACGGAGATGGGCACCGTGACCAGCATGGCCAGAGCGGTTACCAGGGCGGAACCGGAAAGCAGCGGGCCAATCCCGAAACGTTCCTGCTGAAAGGAGACCGGAATCCACTGGCTGTCCAGGAGTTTGCCCAGGCCTGGGTTAAAGGCAAACGGACCTGCCTCCTTGAGCAAAAAAAGGAAGATCAGGCAGACGACGAGGACGCTGGTCGAGGCGGCGCCCATCAGCAGCAGCCGCATCAGCTTGTCGGTTATGAACAGCTTACGAGACCGGGACATATCCTGTTTCTCTGACAATCTTCTGGCCTGCCGGACTCAGGCAGAAATCGATGAACTTTTTGGCCGTATCATTGGGCGCCCCGTTGGTGTAGAAGAAAAGCGGCCGGGAAACCGCGTAGGCCCCGGAGCGGACGCTCTCCTCGCTGGGAAGCACCGGGCCGGTCTGGCCGGCGGCCTGAACGCCAAGGGTTTTTATCGTGCCTTTTGCCTCCGCGGCAAAGCCCAACCCCACATAGGCGATGGCCCCGCGGTCGGCGGCTACGGCCTGCACCAAGGCGGAGGTGCCGGCCAGCAGCCGGGCGGAATTGCTGAAATCCTCTTTGTTCAGAACATGTTCCTGGAAGAAGACAAAGGTGCCGGAGCTTGATTCGCGGGACAAGAGAATAATTGGGTTGTCGAGCCCGCCGACCTCCTTCCAGTTGGAGATCTTGCCCGTGTAGATCAGCCGCAGCTGGTCAATGGTCAGGCTGTTCACCGGATTTTGCGGATGGACGATCAGGACGATGCCGTCGCGGGCCACCGGGATCTCCACCGGGGAAACTCTCTTTTTCCTGGATGGCCCGGGAAGATGCGCAGATATCAGTGGTGCCGTTGATCATGGCGGCGATGCCGGTGCCGGAACCGCCGCCGGTCACGGAGATGTCCGTTTCGGTATTATTTTTCATGAATTCTTCCGCCCAGGAACTTACCAGGTGGACCATGGTGTCGGAGCCCTTGATGGAAAGGGGCTGGACGGGCGCGGCCTGTTGTGAGGGCTTAGAGTCGCAGCCGGTTATGGCGATCAGAAGCAACAGGGCCAGGGCAATTTTTTTCATGCTCTTCTCCGTGCGCGGTGGGCACAATGGTTGGTTGAGTCCCGGACAAAGGGAAGGGGTAAAGCTGGTATCGGTAATTTTCTGCGCTTACTGATGCCGGACGAATCAATCAGTACACAGACCCGATACCAGAAATCCCAGGGGTTTGCCAGCATAAAATTAGGGCAAGATTGCCTGGCTCGCCTGCGAAAATCAGCAGGCGTCGATGGTTGGCAAAAATTATTCGCTGATCCGGCTTATCAAATCCGTGGGCGGTTGGCGGTGGGTGCGTAGCATGAAATAAAGGACCGGCACCGCCATGCGGCTGATCAGCAACGAAGCGATCTCCCCGAACATCAGCGAGATGGCCAGTCCCTGAAAGATCGGGTCGGCCAGGATCACCGAGGCCCCAACCACTACGGCCAGGGCGGTGAGGAGCATGGGTCGAAAGCGGATGGCCCCGGCTTCCACCACCGCTTCCGCAAGCGGCAGGCCGTGGCTGATCCGCAGCTCGATGAAGTCCACCAGGATAATGGAGTTGCGGACCACGATTCCGGCCCCGGCCATGAAGCCGATCATGGAGGTGGCGGTAAAAAAGGCGCCGAAAGCCCAGTGGGCCGGGAGAATGCCGATCAGCGAAAAGGGGATGGCGGCCATCACCACGAGCGGCACGGTGTAATCCTTGAACCAGCCCACCATGAGCATGTAGATGAGGATCATCACCGCGCAGAAGGCAAAGCCCAGATCCCGGAAGACTTCCAGGGTGATGTGCCACTCGCCGTCCCACTTGATCGCCGGTTCCAGTTCGGAAAAGGGCTGTTTAAGGTTGTAGAGGGCGATGGCTTTCCGGCTGCCCCCGTATTCCCGGCCATCCAGTTCGGCAAGTTTTTTGTTCAGGGCGAAGATGGCGTAGGCTGGGCTTTCCGCCGCTCCGGCTACGTCGGCCGTCACATAGATAACCGGTTTGAGGTTTTTGCGGTAAATGGGCTGGTCAATGGGCGTCTCGCTGACCGTGACCAGCTCTCGCAGGGGCACCAGGGGACCGACCGGGTTCAGGCCGGAGCGGAGCTGGAGGTTCAGGATGGTTTCAACCCGGGCCCTTTGCGCCAGAGGCAGCTCCAGGACGAGGTTGATCTCCTCCTTGTCATCCGGTTGGTGAAAAAGGCCGATGCTCAAGCGTTTGCCCGCCAGATCAACGGCCTGGCTGATTTGGTCTGCGGAAATGCCGTTGAGGGTGGCCTTTTCCTTGTCCACCGTGATGACGGTTTTGGATCGCTCCGCCTCGCGATACCAGTCAACATCTACCACCCCTTCCGTATCGGAAAGGAGTTCCTTGACCCGGGCCGCCAGCTTCAGGCGCTGTTCATCGGTCTGGCCGTAAATCTCGGCGACCAGGGTCTGCAAAACCGGCGGCCCCGGCGGCACCTCGGCCACGGCCACGGCAGCCCCGTATTTTTTAGCAATGGCCGCGACTTTTGGCCTGATGCGTTTGGCGATCTCGTGGCTCTGGGCCTTGCGCTCGTCCTTGGGCAGAAGATTGATCTGGATATCCGCCAGGTTGGTGTTGTTGCGCAGGTAGTAATGACGGACCAGGCCGTTGAAATTGTAGGGCGCGGCAGCCCCGGCGTAGATCTGGTAATTGACCACCTCCGGTTCCCGGCCTACGAGCGCGGCCATCTCCCTGGCTGCCTGGGTGGTCTCTTCCAGGGTGGCTCCTTCGGGCAGGTCGAGGATGATCTGAAATTCGCTCTTGTTGTCAAAGGGCAGCATCTTGACCTTGACCAGTCCGAAGTAGACCATGGCGCAGGAGGCGAGGAGCAGGGCGACGATGCTCAGGAAAAAGATCAGCCGCCAGCGGGCCTGGGCCAGGAGAGGTTCCATGGCCCGATGATAGAGGCGGGTGAAGAAATCATTCGGGGCGTGGTCATGATCCGTTATGGCCGGCTGAGCCGTGACCGGGGAACCGTGGGGGGTGCTCTTTTTTTTCAGCACCCGGACGGCGGCCCAGGGCGTAACGGTGAAGGCGATGAGCAGCGAAAAGAGCATCGCCGCGGAGGAACCGATGGGGATCGGCCGCATGTACGGCCCCATCAGCCCGCCGACAAAGGCCATGGGCAAAATGGCGGCGATCACCGCCCAGGTGGCGAGAATGGTCGGATTGCCCACTTCGTTGACCGCCTCGATGGCAATGGTGAGTAGAGGCTTTTCCTTATTCTCCGGCAAACGGAGATGGCGGACGATGTTTTCCACCACTACGATGGCGTCGTCCACCAGGATGCCGATGGAAAAAATCAGGGCAAAGAGGGTGATGCGGTTCAGGGTGTAGCCGTACAGATAGAAAAGCAGCAGGGTCAGGGCCAGGGTGGAGGGGATGGCGAGGATGACGATGAGCGACTCCCGCCAGCCCAGGAAAAAAAGGATGAGCAGGGTCACTCCGAAGACGGCGATGCCCATGTGCAGCAGCAGTTCATTGGATTTTTCCGCTGCGGTTTCGCCATAGTTTCTGGTCACGCTGACGGTGATGTCATTGGGGATGAGGGTGCCTTTGAGAGTTTCGACCTTGGCCAGCACCGATTCCACCACCTGTACGGCGTTGGCTCCGGGCCGCTTGGCCAGCGACAGGGTCACGGCCGCCTCTTCCGCCTCCCCCCTGCCCGAGCCGAAAAGCACATAGTTGCTGGGATCTTCCGGGCCATCTACCACCCTGGCCACCTCGTCGAGATACACCGGTCTGCTGCTGTAAACGCCGACGACGATCCGGCCGATCTCTTCGGCCGAGGTGAGGAAACGGCCGGTTTGCAGGAGGATTTCCTGGTTTCGGGATTGCAGGGTGCCGGAGTACGACTGGAGATTGGCCTGTTGCAGCCGGGGGATGATCTCCGTTGCGGTCAAGCCGCGGGCGGCAAGCCGCGCCGGATCGAAAAGAACCCGCATCTGCCGCTGCACCCCGCCGATCAGTCTGGTCTCGGCCACCTCGGGGATGTTTTTGAGCGCATCGTCAAGCTGGGCCGCGAGACGCCGGAGGGTAAAGTGATCATAGCGCGAGCTGTGCAGGGTCAGAGCGAGCACCGGCACGTCGTCAATGGTGTGCGGCTTGACCAGCGGCGGCAGGATGCCGTGGGGGATGCGGTCGAAATTGGTGGCCAGCTTCTGGTTGAGCCGGACGATGGCATCTTCCATTTTCTCGCCCACATAGAAGCGGGCGACGAGCAGGCTCTGGCCCGGCATGGAAGTGCTGTAGATGTATTCGATCCCCGGGATTTCGTAGAGAAGTTTTTCCATGGGGATGGAAACCCGTTGTTCCACCTCCTTGGGGGTGGCGCCGGGCATGGCGACCATGATGTCGATCATCGGCACCTTGATCTGCGGCTCCTCTTCGCGGGGCAGCATGGCGACGGCCATGACCCCGAGGAGCAGGGAGGCGATGATCAGGATGGGGGTCAGCCTGGAGGCAACGAAAACCGAGGCTAGCCTGCCGGCAAAATCTTGCTGTTTACTGGAGGGCTGTTTCATCGTAATCGTTCACCAGGAACAAAAAAACGTGGTTAAACCTCTGGACTGTAAACGTTCAGCAGTGCCGCAGATGCGCGTGTCAGTCGTCGGCAGAAGTGTCCGACCAAGAGGTCTGCGAAGTGTGCTGGTGCACATGAGCAGGCCGATGACAAAGCAGATGCGGTGCTGCTGAACGTTTACGTTTCATCACTGCATGATCCGTACGGCTTGTCCCTCAACAAGCCGTTCGCCCCCTTGGATCACAACCTGCTCTCCGGCATTGAGACCGGCAAGGATCTCTACCTGACCTTCCCGGTGTTCGCCGCTGCGCACCAGGCGCAGCCGGGCCGTACCGTTGTCCGCTACAAAAAGGCGCTCCATCTGGCCGAAGCGCAGCACTGCTGTTTCCGGCACCAGGAAGGCGGAGAGCCCGGCGGCTCCGGGAAGGCTTACCCGTGCATACTGCCCGGGCTGCAAGGCTGCAGCGCCGGCGAGCCTGATTTTTACCAGAGCGGTGCGGGAGGCAGGGTCAGTGGCCGGGGCGATCTCGGCCACGGTGCCGGTCTGGGAAAATCCGGCCGCCGGAACCGTAACGGCCAGAGGGTCACCCTTTTTTATTTTCAAGGCCAGCTCCTCCGGAGCCGCAGCAACCACCTGCAGCTGGGCCGTATTTTCCAGGACCAGGAGAGGGGCGCCGGGGGTGGCCAGCTCTCCGGCATTGGCTATTTTTTTGGAGATGGTGCCGGCAAAGGGGGCGGTGATCAGGCTGTAGCCGCGCATGGCCCTGGCTTCGCGCACCCCGGCCTCCGCCGTCCGGCAGGTCTCTTCCAGGGATTTGACTGTTTCTCTGGTGGAGGCGTCTTTTTCCAGCAGCCGCTTTTCCCGCGCATGGTTTCTTTGCGCCTGGGCAAGCTGCGTTTCGGCCTGCGACAATCGGGCCGTGGTTTCTTCGGCGTTGATCCTTGCCAGAAGGGCACCTTTTTTCACCACCGAGCCAAGGACCACCGGCATCTCCGTGATGGCCCCGGTTATTCTGGCGGCGATGGTCGCCTTCTGGGTCGATTCGACGACGCCGCTCACCTCATTTTGCCGCAGGCTTGCCTGGCCGGCCACGATGATCACCCGAATCTCCGCAGTGGGGAGCGGCGGCCTGACTGCGCCTTGGCGGGCTGAATCCTTGCAGCCGGCAGCAATGAGGAGTAAAAATAAGAGAAGCGCGGAAAAAAGATGTTTAGCAGGCATGGCGGCAATTTCCTGTTTCAGGGCCCGTTTGGGGCATGGTTTTTATCGGGCTGTGGTTCGGAGGGTTCAGGGAATTGCGGCAGGCCAAGGGCGCGGCGCAGGTCGGCAACGGCAAGGCGCTGGGAGGTCTCCGCCACAATGCGCCGCACCAAGGCGTCGGTCAGCCGGTTTTCCACCTCGAGAAGATCAGAAGAAAGGAGCTTGCCCTCCGCAAAGCGGAGCCTGTTGATGCGGGCGCTTTCTCGGGCCTGGGCCACGCTTTTTTTCGTAACCTGCAAGCGCTGGTCGGCGTCTTGCAGGGCAAACTCCGCCTGTTTCACCTCCAGGGTGATGGCCAGCTCGGTCTTGCGCTTCCGCTCCTGCGCTTCGGCAAGCAAGGCAGAGGCCCGGGTAATCTCGGCGGCCGTCCTGCCTCCCTCGGCAAGGGTGTACTGCAATTTTACTCCGGCCTGCCAAGAGTCGCCCGAGCCGTCCGTGACATAGCCCTTGTCCGCCTCGTATCCGGCATAGCCTTCCAGGGATGGGTAATGGCCGCCCTGAGCCTGCCGGACTCTGGCCTTGGCCGCCAGGATCAGGGCTTCCATGCTTTTCAGTTCGTAACGCTGGTCCGGCGCGGCGGACTGCGGAACCTCCTTGGGGGTATCCTGGTCGGGGGCAAGGAGCACCGGGCCGTCGTGCAGCCCCAGCAGACTGAGGAAAATCCTGCGGCTCAGCTCAAAGCTGTGCCGGGCCTGGCTCAGATTTTCCTGCGCCTTGGCCTGCTGCACTTCCAGATCGAGGAGGTCGGCTTTGAGCAGAACCCCTTCCTGGTAGCGGGCCTGGGCTACGGCCAGGGAAGCGCTGATCGCGGCCTCTGCCGATTGCCGGGCCTTGCTCAGCTCTGCCGCTTGCATGATGAGGTGAAAGGTGCGAACCACCTCAAAGGCAAGCTGGGCCTGCACGGCATTAAGCTCCATTTGGGAGGAAACCGCCTGAGCCTCGGCGGCCTTCAGTCCGGCCAGATCGCGGCCGCCGTTGAAAAACCGGTAGCCAAGCCGGACCCCCAGGTTCAAGGAGTCGGTGCGGCCGGGATTGTTGAAGTCGATGGCTGGGCTGAAGGCCCCCTGATTCAGGATATTGCCGAAAGAGTACATGGGGTTGTTGGTCTGGTCGTAGCGGGAGTTCAGGTCGAGTCTCGGGTAAAACGAGGATTTTTCCATGTTGATGGCGGCCTGGGCCGCTTCGATCCGATTTTTCCCCATCCGGCTGTCCGGGTTGTTTTTGAGGGCAAAAAGCACGGCATTGCGGACGGTCCAGACCTCCGGCCTTGCCGGGGTGGTATCATTGCTTCCGGCGGCTGCCTGAGAAAAAATGGCCATGAACTGGAGGGCGAGGCAAACAAGGCCGATCCTGAGCCAACAGGCAAGGAAGCAGCCGGAATTTTTGGGATATGTTGTTCGTGGGCGCATGGTTCCAAGGTCTCTTTTTTAAGCCACCCGAGGCGGGCCTTGTGTTTAGTATTTAATTATATACTTAATAATTAAATTATCTGCCACAGTTTTTTGTCCGTTTTTCAGAACCATTTTTTCCTTTTAAAATAGATCAGCATGGTGCCGGCTGTTGCCGCCATCAGCAGGAGGGCAAAGGGGTAGCCGAAATACCAGTTGAGCTCCGGCATGTTGAAAGGGCTTTTGCCGGTGTTGAAATTCATGCCGTAGAGCCCGGCGATAAAGGTGAGGGGGATGAAGATCGCCGCGAAGATGGTCAGCACCTTCATCACCTCGTTCAGCCGGTTGCTCACCGAGGAGAGATAAATGTCGATCATGCCCGAGATGATGTCCCGGAAGGTTTCCACCGTGTCGAGTACCTGGACGGTGTGGTCGTAGAGATCCTTGAGATATACCCGGATTGTCTCACCCATGAACGCGGTCTCATCCCGCTGCAGCCCGTTGATCACCTCCCGGAGCGGCCAGACCGATTTGCGGAGCAGGATCATCTCCCGTTTCAGGAAATGGATGGCCTGGAGAGTTTCCGGGGAGGATGCGGCAATCAGCTCCTCTTCCAGCTCCTCGACCTCTTCGCCGATTTTTTCCAGCACGGAAAAGAAGTTGTCCACCACCCGGTCGAGCAGGGAATAGAGCAGGTAATCGACCCCCATCTTCCGGCTGCGTCCCTTGTTGCCCTCAAGCCTGGCCAGAACCTCGTCGAAAATGTCGTCGTTTTTTTCATGAAAGGTGAGCAGGTAGTTGGGGCCGAGCACGAAGCTGATCTGCTCCATGCTCATCCCCTTACTCGCCCCGTCATAGTTGATCAGGTTGATGACCAGGAACAAGTAGTCGTCATAGTGATCAATTTTCGGGCGCTGGCCGGTATGGAGAATATCCTCGATGGTCAGGGGGTGCAGGCCGAAACTGAGGCAGAAGCTGTCCACCGCTTCGGCGTCGTGCAGGCCGTGGACCCTGATCCAGGTGTTGCCGGGGGTTTCTTTCAGCAGGCGGAAATCGTCAAGCCGGACCGGGGTGCTGAACGAAAGATTCTCGGCATCGTAAGTGACCATGTCCAGGCCGAAATTTTCCGTTACCTTTTCGCCGATGAACACGGGGCTGCCCGGAGGAAGTCCGGCTTTCCGCGAGGTGGTTCTAACAAGTTTCAGCATGTCTGGTTTCCGCGAATGGAGGATGAGGTCTCAAAGGCAAAAATAAACCCGATGGTTGTCAACAGGATACCACATCTAATTGCCTTCCGTGAACCAATCGTAAGCGTTCAGCAGCACCACATCTGCTTTGTCATCGGTCTGGTCCGCATACCGTATGTATAGCGAACAGGCCTCTTTCGCGCATCTGCGGCACTGCTGAACGCTTACAGTTCCGTGTTTACCCCTAGTGAACGCTTGCAACCAATCGGCGCCAGACACGAATATCTGCTTTTCAGGATGATGAAAACTTGCTTGCTGATTTCAGGAGCCGTTCAGGAGCAACATGGCCATTTATGTCGAGATTATGACATTATCCCTTCCCTCCTGGCTCACTCTCCCTGTGCTGGTTTTTTTCTACAAGCCCCTGGTCCGGATTTTTCCGAAGCTAGACAAAGACGCCTATGTTCGCACGGTCGTGCGGGCCGGGAACCGGTTCTTTCGGCAGAGGTTTGTCCGGACGTCCTATGGCGAAAGGATGCTTTTTTTACCCTACTGCCTGCGGGCCGAAGGGTGCGCCACGGTTATCGACCCGGAAAAAGGTTTGTTGTGCCAGGCCGACTGCCGCCTCCCCTGTCGTTTGCGGGAGACGCGGGAAATGGCTTTGGCCTTGGGTTATGGGGACGTTTCCGTGGTGGTCAGCGGCAAGCTGCACAAGAAAGACGGAATGTTGCGCAGCCGGGATTTTCTGGTGCGCAGCATCGGGCAGCGCCAGCCGCGCGCAGTGCTGGGCTGTCTGTGTACCTATGACCTGCGGGAGAAATATCTGCGCTCCGCCAATGTTTCGCGCGAGGGCTCGCTGGGGGGGCATGGACTAAAGGTGATCCCCCAGGTGTGTCTGCTTGATGGCTGCAACTGCCGGAAAAGTTCCGTGGACTGGCAGGAGCTTGAGGCGCTCATCCGGGCGAAGGACTGAGAGAGCCCTCCATATCCGGCCAAGGAGAACCTGCCATGGAACTGTATTCCCTCAAGCCCTACCTCTATTGGGGGGGAGTCGCCTTTTTTCTGCTCTGCGAACAGTATTCCCCCTACCGGGCAGCCACCGTGCCCCGCACCAGACGATGGTTGGTCAATCTGCCTTTGTCCATCATCAACGGCACCATCTACCATCTGCTTTACACCAGCGCCATTGTCGCCCTGATTATCGCCGGCCAGGAGAAAAATACCGGCCTGCTCAATGCCTGGACCTTGCCGGAGTGGTTGAAGGTTGTCGCCGGCATCCTGATCCTGGATTTCTTCATCTACCTCTGGCATCTTCTCACCCATGAGCTGCCCTTTCTCTGGCGGTTTCACCGGGTTCACCACTGCGATCTGAACATGGATGTGACCACTGCCAACCGTTTTCATCTGGGCGAGTTTCTTTTCACCGGCCTGATCAGGCTGGCGGTGATTTATACCTTCGGCATCCCCTTGCTCGCCTATATCCTCTTTGAGATCATGGTGAACCTCTCCGTGCAGTTTCATCACAGCAGCATCCGGGTGGAGGGCTGGTTTGAGCGATTGTGGGTGCTTCTCTTTGTCCCGCCTTTTCTGCACCGCATTCATCATTCGGTGCGGATCAGGGAGCGAGACTCCAATTACGGGGTGATTTTTTCCATCTGGGATCGGCTGCTGGGCACCCTGATTACTGAGGTGGCGCAGGAAAAAATCGTCATCGGCATCGGTTCGCACCGGGAAATCGAGCAGCTGGGATTCTGGCGGCTGCTGGCGATGCCCTTTACCCGCAATACCCCGTGAAGACAGGCGGGCCGAAACGGGAAACAAAATAAGGTAAGCGATCACAGGGCACGACATCTGCTTTGTTATCGGCCTGTTCGCCTACCCTGTGATCAGTTACAAAATAAGGGGTGCTCATGAACTGGAAGAATCTTTTTTCGCCGGGCAAGGAATTAAGTGCGGCTCAGGCCAGGGAGTATATGGAGGCGCGGGGGTCGGAGGCATATCAACTGCTGGATGTCCGACAGCCCAAGGAGTATGAGGCGGGGCACCTGGCCGGGGCCGTCCTCATCCCGCTCAAGGAGTTGCCGGGAAGGCTTGCCGAGCTGGAAAAAGAAAAGCCGGTCATTGTCTATTGCGCCGTGGGCGGTCGAAGCAAGGCCGCGTCCCAGCTGCTGGCCGGCCAGGACTTCGCCGATGTTTACAATATGATCGGTGGGATAAAGGCCTGGCAGGGAGATCAGGCCAAGGGGCCGGAAGAGGCGGGACTGGAGTTTTTTACCGGCCAGGAAGAGTATGAGGATGGGGTTAGTCTGGCCTATGCCATGGAAAACGGCTTGCAGGAATTCTACCGGCTTATGGCCGAGCGGACGCAAGACGGGGAGGAGCGGCAGCTCTATCTCCGGTTGATGGGTTTTGAGGACAAACACAAGGATCGGCTCCTTGCCGAGTACCGGCAGGCGCACGGCCCGGAGGCTATGCCGGCCAAAGGGATGGCCGGACTCATGGAGGGCGGCGGCAGGGTGCAGGATTTTCTTGCCCGGGCCGACGGCCATCTGCACGGCAAAAGGGATATCCTGGAGCTGGCTATGGCTCTTGAGACCCAGGCCCTTGACCTGTACAGCCGCATGGGACAGAAGAGTGCCCAGCTGGAGGTTCGGGCGCTTTTTCTGCACCTGGCCGACGAGGAAAAAGCGCATCTCGCCTATCTGGCCGAGGCGCTGGACAAGGTGCTGTAATATCGGAGAGCGGTCACAGGGCACCACATCTTGCGGCGATCGGTCCGGCTCACGTACAAAAGTACGCATCGCCGTCCCGCTTGCCGCAACCTGCGGCACCCTGTGGCCGCTTATATTCCGTGGTTATTTGACTTCCGGGGCACTCCCCCGTGATCGGTTACGGAGATTTTAAATGGTTACTTTATTGCGAGGGGTTCTGGTTCTGCTGCTTGCCCCCATTCTTACCGGGTTGGTCAGCATCTCAGCCATTATCATGGTTCTCATCTTCCGGCGCTCGGAGGCTGAGATTCAGGTTCTCCCCCGCACTTTGGGCAGGGTTGTCGCCTGGCTCAGCGGGGTTTCGGTCAGCCTGACCGGCAGTGAGCTGCTTGAGCCGGGGGTGCCCTACATCTTTGCCGCCAACCATCAAAGCCAATTTGACATCTTTGCGCTCCAGGGCTATCTGGGCTTTGATTTCCGCTGGCTGCTCAAGCTGGAGCTTTTCAAGATCCCTGTGTTCGGCAAGGCCATGCAGCTGGCCGGGTATATTCCGGTGGATCGGGCGCATGGCCGCAAGGCGCTCCAGAGTCTGGACGAGGCGGCCCGGCGTATTGCCGGCGGCACCTCGGTCGCGGTCTTTCCCGAGGGGACCAGAAGCCCGGACGGCCGGCTTGGCCAGTTCAAGGCCGGGGTCGTTGTCCTGGCGATCAAGGCCGGGGTGCCGGTGGTGCCGGTGGCCATTATCGGCACCCATCAGGTTTTGCCCAAGGGCAGGCTCCTGGTCAGGCCAGGCCGGGTGGAGATCCGGGTAGGCGCGCCCATTGCCACCCGCGAGTACACCGTCAAGCAGAAGCAGGAGCTGACTGAGCTGTTGCAGGACAAGGTTGCGGAATTGCTGGATAATTGAGGGGGAAGGACTGCCGGGGAACGGTTGCTCGCCGATAATGGTAATCGTTCACCAGGGGCACCAAAATTCAAGATAAACCCAGGAATGTAAGCGTTCAGCAGTGCCGCAGATGCGCGAAAGAGGCCTGCGAAGTGTGCTATTGCACATGAGCAG
>Ga0209211_10008558_pt1 | contig 13945 bp, 12 predicted proteins | sample RifGroA2_FD_183992 | JGI IMG/M metagenome (GOLD analysis project Ga0209211, IMG submission 183992) | Groundwater microbial communities from Rifle, Colorado, USA - Groundwater A2 (SPAdes) (version 2) | ecosystem: Environmental > Aquatic > Deep subsurface > Groundwater | place: Rifle, Colorado...
CCCGGTTTTTTATTAATTGACACTCCGGGGCACGCGGCATTTACAAATTTAAGAAAACGCGGAGGAAGCCTTGCTGATTTAGCAGTTTTAGTCATAGATATAAATGAAGGAATAAAACTCCAAACAGCGGAAGTAATCCAAATTTTAAAACACAACAAAACTCCTTTTTTAATCGCGCTGAATAAAATAGATAATATTTCCGGCTGGAGAACAGATTTGAAAATGGGATTAAAAGAAAATATAGAATCGCAGGCAATGAACATTCAAAATACTTTTAATGAAAGATACATGACTCTAATCGGCTCCTTAAATTCATATGGATTTGAATCAGATTTATATTTCAACATAACAGACTTTACAAAAAAAATCGCATTAATCCCGTGCTCCGCAAGAACACAGCAAGGAATTCCTGAATTAATTATGATGCTGTGCGGTTTAAGCCAAAAATATCTTGTAGATAAATTAAAATTAGGGGAAGATGCGAAGGGCGTAGTTTTGGAAATTAAAAAAGAAAGGTCCGGAAGTTATGCTGAAGCAATTCTTTACGATGGTCAGCTTAAAAAATCAGATCAAATCGCATTATCCAATCTTGACGGAAAACCCTTGATTACAAAAATAAGAGTTTTAGAAGAAATTGAACCTTTAAGCGCAAAATTCAAACCGAAAGAAATGGTCCATGCATCAACGGGTTTAAGAATACAATTAGTTGAAAAGGACGAGATTTTTTCAGGAATGCCTTTTGAAATTTATAAAAATAATTTGCAGGAATTAAAAGAAAAATTTAAAAAACAACTTTCTGAATCTGTAAATTCATTGCTTGAAAAACACGGAATAATTGCAAAGGCGGATTCTCTTGGAAGTTTGGAAGCGTTATTATTTTTATTAAAACAAAATAACATTCCGGTTTTGAAAGCGGGAATCGGCAGCATCAAAAAAACAGATATAGTTTCTGCGAAAGCAAATATAGAGATTAATGAACTCAATGCAGTTATTCTTGGTTTTAATGTTGCTATTGATGAAGAAGCCAGTCTTTTGCTTAAGGAAGAAAAAATAAAAGTTTTGACAAATGATGTTATCTACAAATTAATTGAAGACGCTGTTGAGTTTAGAAAACAAAAAGCAAAAGAAATTGAAAAAGAGCGTTTAATGGGACTTGCTTCTTTATTTAAAATAAAAATTCTTCATCAGTATGTTTTTAGAAATTTAAATCCTGCAATTTTTGGAATAAGAGTTGAAGCCGGAAAAGTAAAAAAAGGTTTGAGTTTAATTGATGAAAAAGGAGAAAAAATTGGAAGGTTAAAAAATATTCAACATGAAAAAAAATCAATTGAAGAAGCAAAAGAAGAAATGGAAGTTGCAGTTTCTGTTCCGGGAGTAAATTTTGAAAGAGTTTTAAAAGACAAGAATTATCTTTACAGCGATATTTCAGAACAACATTTTAGAAATTTTAAAAAAAACAAGGACTTGCTTTCTTCCAGCGAGATGAAAACTCTTCAGGAAATTGCCGAGATAAAAAGAAAATCAAATTCTGAATGGGGAATGTAGAAGAAATATTTAATCGACGACAAATTTTTCCAAATCTCTTATTTTTACAGCAGAATTTAAATCTCCTTTTCCTTGAACAAAAATATAATCTCCGACATGGTCAAGAAACTTCAGATTTTTTTGGCTTACTTCTTCAAATAAGTTTTTATATCCTTTTGAAATTTTATCGCTTAATTCATTAACGGAAACTCCATAAACTTTAAAAAACTTTTTTTCGCCAGAATAAAATCTATTTGAATAGACATATGAATAAATTAAATCCCTTGAATTAGTCTTGTCACCCTCCTTGTTGGTGATCTCGTCACCATTCTTGTTGGCGAACAAACCATTTGCGCTTGAATTTAAATAACCGGTAAAAGTTTCAAAATTTTCTAAAAAAGAATCAAGAGTTCTTGCATTTGCAAGAGATAAATTTCTTCTAATACTTTCTGAATTTTCTTTCAAAAGAAAAAGGTCAACATCATTTTCCATTATTTTAGGAAATTTTGATTCAAAAAGATTCTCTTGAGCAGATATTTTAAATGGTCTTATTGTCGCTCTGTCTTTGTTATCTAAAGAAACATAAATGCTTCTAAAATGATTTTTTAAATATCTAAATGATCCAATAATGCTGTTTAATTTTTCCCCGCCAAAACTATTTTTTATTTTATTGAAATTTTCATTGATAGTATTATTGTCTAATTTAAGAAAATCTTTAGTATATTGATAAATTTTTTTATCTCTTCTGATAAAATAATAATCTGCAAAAACTTCTTTCATATATGATTTAAGATATTGCAAAAAAGCAAAATGTTCTGATTTATTATTTTTAGTTTCATTATAGGCTGTTTCTAATTCAGGATTTATTTTAAATGCAATATCTTTAGTCCAATCTTCTAACGGCAGATAAAACTCCTGAACATTTTCATACTCTCCTTTATTTGTTCTTTTAAATTTAGCCCAATCAAGTAATTCCTGTTTTATGCTGACAAATCTTTTTTTAAAAATTTGCAATTTATCCTGCCTTTCTTTTGACGCATAACCATAATAGGGAAGATTTCCATTTTTCTTAAAATGATTAAATTCGTGAAGTTTATTCATGCAATTTGGAGAAAAAGCGATTTCACTATATGTGCAAAAAGGCAAAACATTTTTAATTTTTACAAGCAAAGGCAAAAAATTAATTTTATTTACTATTTCGCGCGTCACATCTAAATCTGCGCAGGAATAAGATAGCATTTCATCAATAGCTTTTTTTCTAATCTCTTTTGTCTCGCCGACTAATCTTTTAAGTTCAGTAAATCTTAATTCTTCATGAGTTTGTGATTTAGTAAAGTCAATATTAAGAAACTGCGCAACACCTGCTAACTTATGGCTTGTATCAAATCTTTTTTGATTTAAATACGGATAAAAAATTTTTGAAAGCCACAAAGTATCGATATAAAACATTTCTTCTCTAAGTCTCTGCAAATAACTTCTTGTAAAATCTCTTCGCGGTTTAATTTCTTTTACAGCAGGGTCATAAATAATCTTATTATCTTCTGCTGCAAATCTTAATTGAGTTACATCATAACTCTGGTTATGTCCATGAGAAATAATCGGATTTCTCTTGTGCAATGAATCTAAAAATCCCAAGATTAATTCTTTTTCATTTTTAAATTTAAGAATTTTAAAACCATTATATCTCTTGCAAAAAATTTCATCTTTAGGATCAATAATATACATCTCCTTTTTCTTATTTTTTCCTTTTATCCAAATTGCGCCCACATAAGAAACTTCAGAATCAAAATTTTCATCATACATTTTAACTTTTCCAACATTCTCAACATTAATAGTTAATTTCTCTTCTAAATTTTTTATAATTCTCTGTCTTTGTTCATGTTTATTTTTTTGAGCTTCTTGTTCTGTTTCAGGAAGTTTAGAATATTTTTTCTCAGCTTTTAATATGTTCTCTCTCCATTTAAGTTCTCTTTTTTCAAAATCTTTTTTCCATAACGGCTTTTCTATATCGAGAACTATACACGGAAGAGAATTAAATTCTTTTTCATTTAAAAAATCTCCAAAACTTATTCCAGATAAATCTTTTAATTCAATCTCTTTATTTTCTTGAAATAATTTTTCAAGCTTGCTGTTTAAGATAACTTTTCTTTCAGGATAAAATCCTCCAAATCTTAATAATTTGTCATAATTTCCTGTCTGAAAATAATTCGGAAGTTTGTTTAAAATTTCTCTGTCGTTTGGAAACTTTATGCTTAACACATTAAATTCTCCTTTTGCTTTTTTGTTTATAGTTAAATCTTCAAGATTACTATTTTCAACAAAAGAATTAAGAATTTCTTTGCTAAGCTCTTGATTAATGAAGTTTGTTGGAACCTTTATATTTTGCTCAACAAAAACCTTAACGTTTTTGCGTTCTGAAGCAGATATATATGAAAAATTTAAAATTAGGCGATTTTTGCGTTTTTGTTTTCTCTCAAACTCTAAAAAATTATTAATCCAAAAACCCATAAACTCCTATAAAAAATTCGATTTATAATAATTCTTGTTGTCATTAATAACTTTTAAAAACCTTGTTAAACACTCTTTTCTATGCCTTTCAAAATAAATATCGGAACTAAAAACGGAAAAACTTACAAATTTGAAACAGAAACAAAAAGTATAGAAGGAAAAGAACTTCATCAAAAAATTTTAGGAAAAGATTTTGATTTAAATTCTGAATTAAAAGCTCTTGAAGATTATGAATTTGAAATAACCGGCGCAAGCGACAAGGCGGGATTTACTGCATTAAAATCTGTTCCTGGAACTGGATTAAAAGGCGTTTTATTAAGTTATGAAAAAGGAATGAAAAAACGTTCACGACGCGAAGGCAAAAAAAAGCGTTCGAGCTATACTCCAAAAGGGTTGAGATTAAGAAAAACAGTCCGTGGAAGGGTAATAAGTTCGGAAATTGTCCAGATTAATTTGAAAATTATCAAAGAAGGCAAAAAACCTTTAAATGAAATTTTCTTAGAGCAGAGTAAACCAAAAGAAGAAAAGAAAGAATAATTTTTGTTATTTCTTTTAAGTTACAACAAGAGAAAGATTTAAATAGTTTATATTTATGTAGATGTTTATGACAAAATTAGAAACAAACATCAGATATGAATTGATTAAATCCGAAGTTGAAAAAGCTAAAGAAAATGGCGATTTCAAAACTCGAATTTTTTTAGCAGAAACGCTGGGACTCTATTCTTATGCTGGAGAAGTTTCAATTAAACATGGTCTTATAAAAAGAGCTTATGAAAATTTTAAGAAATGTTCTGGGGAAATTTTTTTCGAAGGAGAGTATTATGAAAAACCTCTTGAGATTATTGAATCGATGATTCTTTCAACAAAATTTCTAAAAAAAGATGAAATACAAGATAATGAATATTATCACAATATAGGACATTTAGAAATAAAAAAAGAATATGATCTAGAAAACAGGAACAAAACAATAGAGAATAGAATACATGTGGGAATAATAGATAATCTTAAAAAATATTCAAAAGGAAATGGATTTTCATGTGAAAGAATTCTGAGATATAATTAATCCTAAACCTTAAAAACTGATTTTTATATCTTAATATATGGAAAAATCAGAATTACCGGAAATAAATGTCGGAGTTGTCGGACATATAGACCACGGAAAAACAACGTTGTTAAGCAGATTAACTGGGAAATTTACAGACACGCATTCTGAAGAACTGAAAAGAGGAATTACAATCAAGCTCGGCTACGCCGACGCTGTAATCTATGAAGAAAATGGAAAATATAATGCTAAAAAAGGAAAGCCAGTAAGATATGTAAGTTTTATTGACAATCCCGGGCATGAAATGCTTATGGCGACTATGCTTTCAGGAGCTGCAATTATCGACGCTGCAATTCTTGTTATCGCTGCAAATGAAGGAATCAAACCTCAAACCCGCGAACATCTGCTGGCGCTGGAAGCAAAAAAAATAAAAAATATAATTATTGTCCAAAATAAAATAGATTTAGTTTCAAAAGAAAAAGCATTGGAAAATTATAAAGAAATCAAGCAATTTACAAAAGGAACTATCGCTGAAAATGCAGTTATTATTCCGATTTCAGCGCAACAGGGAATTAATATTGACAAAATTTTTGAAGAACTTTGCAAAATAAAACTTCCTGAAAGAAATGAAAAAGCTGAACCAATATTTTTGGTTGCAAGAAGTTTTGATATAAATCGTCCGGGAACAGAAATTAAAAATCTGCATGGAGGAGTTATTGGAGGAATTTTAAAACAAGGAACATTAAAGATTGGAGATGAAATTGAAATCAAGCCCGGAATGATTATCAAAAAAGCTCATGACAAAATATATCATACCCTGACAACAAAAATTATTTCTTTATATAAGGGAAATCAACCAATTTCAAAAGTCATTCCGGGAGCAAGCATTTCTATTGAAACAAATCTTGATCCAATTTTAACAAAATCAGATTCTCTGACGGGATGCCTTGTTTCTATCAAAGGAAAACTCCCGGAAATAACTCACAACGCAAAAATAAAAACAAAATTATTTAAGGAAGTTTTAGGAGCAGAAGACAAAAAACCTGTTGAGCCGATAAAAACAAAAGAGATGCTTATGATGAGCGTCAATACAACAATTACCGTCGGTACTGTTGAAAAAATTAAAAACGATACCCTAAATGGCACAAGTGAAATAGAAGTGTCATTAAATATTCCAATCGTTGCGCTAAAAGGAAACAATGTCGGACTTGCAAGAAATTTTAAAGGTCATTGGAGATTAATTGGATTCGGAGAAATTATTGAATAGAGATAAAATAATCTCAATAAACTTTATAATCTTCTTTATCTATTTAAAAAGATGACAATCTATTCTCATTCAAGATTAAGCACTTTTGAACAATGTCCAAAAAAATTCAAATATAGATATCTTGACAAATTAAAGCCCGAAATAGAAAAAACAATTGAAACGCATTTGGGAAGCGCAGTGCATGAAACATTAGAATGGATTTATACCTCTGTAAAAGAAACAGACCAAGACTTAAAAATAGACGATATAATTTCAAAATATACAGAAGAATGGCAAAAAGAATTTTCAGAAAATATTTTGATAGTAAAAAAACAATTTACTTCAAGAGATTATTTTAATAAAGGAGTGCAATTTTTAGTTGATTATTATTCTAAGCACTCTCCATTTAAAGACGGAACAATTGCGTGCGAAAAAGGAATATTAATAGAATTAAACGGCGAAGAATACAAAATTCAGGGATTTATTGACAGGCTTGTTTATAATTTAGAGACGGGAGAATATGAAATTCACGACTATAAAACCGCAAGCTTCCTGCCAAACCAAGAGAATCTTGATAAAGAAAGACAATTGGCGCTGTATTCTATTGCAATAAAAGAAATTTACGGCAAAGACAGAGAAGTTCTTTTGGTTTGGCATTTTTTGGCGCATAATAAAACAATGAAATCAAAGAGGACAAATTCACAGCTTGAAAATTTAAAAAAAGAAACTATTGAATTAATTAAAAAAGTGGAATCCACAAAAGAATTTCCAAGAAACAAGTCAGCGCTGTGCAATTGGTGTGAATACAAGAATATTTGTTTTAATGAAGAAATGGTAGAGAAAGGAAAATAAAAAAGATTAACTTTATAAATTAAATTTTTCTTATTCTGTTATGGCATTATGGGTATTAATTGCAGCAGCTGTTTTAATTGTAATTATATTAGTTGGCTATTACAACAGGTTTGTAGTTTTAAGCAACAGAATTGACAATTCTTTAAGCCAAATTGATGTTCAGTTAAAAAGAAGAGCGGACTTAATTCCAAATTTAATGGAAAGTGTTAAAGGATATATGAAACATGAAAAAGGAATTATGGAATCTGTGAATAATGCAAGAAAGGCGCTTGTTGGAGCTAAAGACTTGCCGTCAAAAATGAAAGCGAATAATCTCTTGGAAGGCGCATTAGGAAAATTATTTGCAATCGCTGAAAATTATCCAGACTTAAAAGCAAACACAAATTTCTTGCAGTTACAGAATGAATTAACAACAACAGAAGACAAAATAGCATATTCAAGGCAGTTTTACAATGATTCGATTTTAAGTTATAATAATAAATGTCAAACTTTCCCGGGGAATATGTTTGCAGGAATGTATGGATTTAAAGCAAAAGAATATATAAAAATCGCTGAAGCTGAAAGAAAAGTTGTGAATGTTAAGTTTTGATTCTATGAAAAAATAATATCTTTGTATTAATAATTATTTCTTTTCTTTATTGGTGTTTGAATAGCTTTCTATTAGTTCTTTAAAGAAATTAAATGGATTAACTTTCATGAAAAATTCTTGCTGCTTCTCTACAAATTCTAATTGTTCTATTAGAGAATGATAATATTTAGCTCCTTGTTCATGGAATTCAGCCATTGTTTTATAAGATTTAGCAATCATTTGATTTGCTTTTTCTAAATTTTCATAATCTTTTTTAAACTTTGAAACTGTTTCTGCGGGATTTTTAAAATATTCTTCAAAAGGAAATGATGGCATTGTTTTTTTTAAAGTAATTATTGATTTAAAAAGAAGAGTATACTGGGAAAAATATATTAGATTATTCACAGAATCAATAAAAAAATAGATTATCTAAAACAGAAAATAATCACCTACTTTAATTAAGCTGTTTGGATTAATAGACCATATTCGAGCGAGCGATTTCACGGAAGACAAACTTAGAAAATTAAAATTAATAAAAAGAAATATTACAAGTGCGGATAGGAGTAGGACAATTTAAATATTTAAAAAATTAAAACAATAATCAAAAAAAGGTAATTTTATAATCTCTTTTTTCTTCAATAAATTATGAATAGAATAGATTTTCGCGACCAAATCTCGGGAAATAAATGGAAATCTTTTTTCCTGATGCTGATTGTTGTCGTCTTTATAGTTGCGCTTGGTTATGTTATCTCAAGAGCTTTTTCTCCCGTATATTTTTCTTTTATTATGATAATCGCAATTATCTTTTCAATTTTTTATATTATGGTTGGTTATTATAATTCTCATAAAATTGCAATTGCTTCTGTCGGCGCAAAACCAGCATCCCGCGAAAAACACAAAATGTTTTTTGATTTAGTTGAAGGATTAACTCTTGCTTCAGGACTTCCAATGCCTAAACTTTATGTTATGCCCTCCCAGCAAATTAATGCTTTTGCTTCAGGCAGAAATCCAAAAAAAGCAGTTATCTGCGTAACTGAAGGGGCTTTAAATAAATTAGACAGACGCGAATTAGAGGGTGTTTTAGCCCACGAATTAGGGCACGTAGGAAATTATGATATTCGTTATATGACTCTTACAGCGATATTAGTCGGCATGATTGCAATTATCTCACAGATTTTTTTAAGAAGTTTATTTTTCTCAGGAGACAGAGGCGGAGATAAAAAAAATGCAATTTTTATAATAATCGGAATTGCTTTGGCGATTCTTGCGCCAATTGTTGTCTGGCTTGTTCAAATGTCAATTTCAAGAAAAAGAGAGTACGGCGCTGATGCAACAGCTGTAAAATTTACAAGACATCCTGATGGATTAATAAAAGCTTTGGAAAAAATAAAAAATGAACACGCTCCTGCGGAAAAAAATATCAGCAAAGCTGTTGCGCCTTTGTTTTTTGCAAATCCTTTTAAAAATTTAGGTTCAACTCATCCTCCAATTGAAAAGAGAATTGAAGTTTTGAAGAGGATGTAACTTTTAAAAATCCTTTTTCTTTTAATTATTTATGAATTTTATAAGAGGTTCTTTGCTTGTTATTATTTCTGCATTAATCTTAATTTCTTTTTTATTTTTAGGAATTTTTGCAACCCTGAATTATTCTTTAAAATACGATATAATCAAGCCCCAGATTAAAACTTTTATTAAAGAATTAGTTAAAAATGAAGTTAATAAAACCATAATTGATGAACAAGTTAAGATTCTTCAAACTTATTGCAAAACGAATCAAGATTATTCATTTAACGACGAGACAACTAATTATACATTTGTAATTCCGTGCGAAACAATCGCCAAAGGAACAGATAAAATAATTGATGCTGAAGCTGACATTTTAATTGACGGATATTATTATAAAAAGTATGAATGTGAATTTTTTAATTGCTTTAAGGAGTCTCCATTTTTTATAATTTCGCAACACGCAAAAGATTTTTGGAAAAAACAATTTTATACTTTTTTGATTGTTTCTTTTTTATTGGCTGTTCTAATATTCTTGCTGGTTGAAAAGAAAAATAATTTCCCAATTATCCTCGGAGCATTGCTGATTGCCGGATTTTTACCCCTGCTTGCGCTTTCTGGAATTGCAAAATTTGTTACATCAAACTTTGCTTTAAGCGTTCCTTTTGATTTAAGTTCAATTGCATTAATCTTTTTCAGCAAAGCAAATTTTGTTTTCTTAACCGGGTTTATTATTGGAGCAATTTTAATTGGAATCGGGATTTTTTGGAAATTGATAATAATTGCGTTGAAGATTGAACATTGGTTTGAGAAAAAAGATGAGGGGAAATAGGTTACTCGTTGTAGGCAATTCAGATTTCATTAATCTTTTAAAAAGTTACAAAGTTTTTCCAAAATCTCTTTAAATTTTTCCTGTTTTAATAACCCTATTTTATATTTTATTAGAGATTTTTCAATTGAAAAAATTTTGTCTAATCTAATATAACTATCTATTTTTAGTTCTCCTTTTTTAAAATCTTTTTTGCTGATTGGGATTTCAACGGAAATTTCTTGAGATTTACCAGTTATTTGAGAAACAATTATATCGTCTCCTTTAGGAATTTTGATAATGAGGGCGGGTCTTCTTTTAACGTCCATTAAATTAGAAAAAGGAAATTCTAATACGACTACATCTCCTTTTACAAGTCTTTCCATGCTTCATCTTCTTCTTTATTTAACCAAGTTTTTGCCAAGGATTTTTCCGACCACAAAGCAGTTTCGGGAAAAGATTTTTTCAAAATTATCTCATCATCTTTTTGAATTACAATCAATTTATCTCCTTCCTTAATTCCTTTACGCATTTCAATAGGAATAACCACCTGCCCTCTTGAACTCATTTTAGTTGTATCAATTTGCATGAATAAGATTAATCTTATTTTGTATTTAAATCTTCTGATTATCTGTATTAATTATAAAGTAACTTTACTTGTAATAATTAATTTTCTTTCTTCTTAATCAATCTCTTTAGAATAATTATTTTTTACTTTCCTTATCCCATTTCCTGACTAAATCATCAACGAATTTTTTATTTTCAGGAGTGCCATATTTCTTAATTTCTTTTATGCGATAAGCATCACTTTCATTATTAACCTGTTCTGCTTTTATTTCTGTTTTCAGAGCTTCTGCAACTTCTTTAGAAAAAATAATCTCCTCTCCAAATGAAGCTAATCTTTTTGAAGTTCCAATAAACTTCCCCATACTCATAAATTTTGTTGACTCTCCTTCTTTTTTTACAATTATTTGTCCATTATTTATAGAAATTCCAAAGTTTATTTTTTGTTTGAATAATCTATTCTGTTCCATTAAAGAATTCTTTATTCTCTGCGCAATCTTCAACGCTGTCGTCTCATTTTTAAAAGTTTTTGTTTTTAACGGCGCAAAAACAAAGAAAAGATAATCCTGATTTTCGTAAGTCATAGCTTTATTGTCTTCAGCAACATCAATTGCTCTCTGAAGAATCTTTTCAGCATCTCCTTTTGTTTTCTGTATTTCTCTTAAATTTTTAACATGCAAACAAATTGCGGTGGTTTTTTGCTGGTCTCCTTTTATTGATAAGGCAACAATTAAAGGGCTTTTTGATTTTAATCTAGAAGAATTGTTTAAAGGAAGTTCAACGCCAGCCATCATCATGGGTTTTTCTTTTTTTGCAGATAAAGAAGGCATAAATCCAAAGAAAGATTTTTTGTGCTGTCTCTTGAAAAACATATATGCTACATAACCCAAAATTAAAATAATAAAAATCCAGGCAAATGAAAACAACCCTCTTATCCCCTTCTTTTCTTTAGCGCCTATTACTCTCCCAGTTAAAAAAGAACTTAGTAAGGAAACCTCTCCGCTTTCTTCCAAAACAGAGATTTTATATTCTCCATCTGGAGCAGTCAGTCGATATTTTTTGCTTTCATCTATGTCAAGATTAGTATCTACAAAAACTGTTTCGTCGCCTATTTTTACTGCTACAGCGTCGTTGTAAGGAACATTTCCAACATTAGTTATCATTAAAGTATTATTTACTAATGAAACATTAACATCTTTTTTTTCCTTGATTAAAAAAGTTGATTCAGCTATTAAACTATCAAATTCAGCGCTGACTTCCCACACTGAAGATTTCTGATTGTAAACAATCGGAACTTCCAAATATTCGTCTGTTGCTTTTTCGGTCTGTTCCATTATTTTTTGTTTATCATCTTTAATTGTTATTTTTGCCATTGAATTAATATTTTTTCCTGTTTGATCATGCAATACTGCTTTTATTCTTGCATTTGTTCCTGGCATTACTTCTTTATCGAGAATAATCTCCAAGCTTGTTGGAACCTGAGTTACATCAACATTGTATGCTGTAAAGCCCAAATTTGTTTTTTCATTAATTGTTTCTCCAGGCTCTTCTTCATATGCGCTCAATTCCAATAAATATCTTCCAGCCTTGATATCTTCCGGGAAAACTATATCTATTGAAAAAAATCCGTTATTTATTGTATCATGTTTATTTAATAAAACTGATTCTCCTTCGATAACTCTAATATCAATAAATCCGTTTGCCGGTTCTCCATTTTCCCCCAGCGCACTCCCTTTTATTGAAGCTGGAACTCCCGGAGTAAAAATTGTGTTGTTTGATTCAGGAATTAAATTTATTGTATTTGAAACGCTGAATTCGTCCGTTAAAATATAATCTCCTTTGAAAGTTCCTTTTACTTTGCACTTTCCTTTAATTTCTCCAATTAAATTTTTTGTGAAGATTAATGAAGCTTCAATGTCTTTTTCTTCTCCAGAAGAAAGACTAACGCCGTTTTTATAAAAATTTACTGACTGGCCCTCGCAGATTAAGTCCATGTAAAGAGTATCTGTTGCGCTCACAAGAGATTTTACTGTCGCAGAAATTGTCAAAGTGTCTCCAAGATTATAAACTGAATTTGGCTGGTTTTGTATAATTATTTCTGCGCTTGCTGTTGAAATAAGAAAGATTGTAAAAATTAATAAGAAAATTGCTCTTTTTATCATATTAAACTCAATAAAATTATATTTATAAATATTCTTATTGTTAATCTGTAAGATTTAAAAATAACTTTCTGCTTGATTATCTATGGAAAAACAGGTGTTTAATCCTTGGGAGGTTTCCGGGGAAATTAATTATACTAAATTAATTAAAGAATTTGGGCTGTCTCCTTTAAATGAACTTCCAAAAATTTTCAATGAAGAGGTTGAATACAGACGGAAAATTATTTTTGCGCATAGAGATATTCAAAGAATTTTAGAAGCAATAAAAAATAAAAAAAAGTTTGTTATGATGACTGGATTAATGCCGACAGGAAAATGCCATCTTGGGCATTTAATGATTATTAACCAGATGGTTTTCTTTCAGAAACTTGGAGCAAAAATTTATATTGCTGTTGCTGATTTAGAGGCATACAATGCCCGAGGACAGAGCTTGGAAGAATCAAAAAAAATCGCCAAAGAATATTTATTAAATTATGCTGCGAGAGGATTAGATCTAAAAAAATGCGATTTTTATTTTCAATCTGAAAGAAGCGAGGACGCAGAAAAATCAAATGCTTATTATCGACTGCAAAATATTTTAGCAAAGCATATTACTTTTAATGAATTCAAAGCAGTTTATGGAGAAATCTCGCCTGGAAAAATGCTCTCTTCATTGTTGCAGGCTTCAGATATGCTTCATCCACAGCTTCCCGAATTTGAGGGCGATTGTCCGGTTGTAATTCCGGTGGGCATTGACCAAGACCCGCATATAAGATTAGCAAGAGATATTTCACAGAGAATAAAAATTCCAAAATTCACTCAGCTAAGTTCAATTTATACTTTATTTATGCCCGGATTAAACGGCGGAAAAATGTCGTCGTCAAACCAAAATTCTTTTATCTCACTTTCAGACAGCCCTGAAGAAGTTAAAAACAAAATAAACAAATATGCTTTTTCCGGCGGAAAAGACACTCTTGAAGAGCACAGAAAACTCGGCGGAAATCCAGACATTGATGTTTCATTTCAATATTTAAAATTCTTTTTTGAACAAGACGACAAAAAGCTTGAACAAATTGAAAAAGATTATCGTTCTGGAAAAATGCTCACAAGCGAATTAAAAAAATATTTGATTGAAAAAATAAATTCTTTTTTAAAAGAGCATCAAAAAAAATTGGAGAAATCAAGAAAAGAA